>Ga0081455_10000653_pt1 | contig 44988 bp, 40 predicted proteins | sample TabmetS3T2R1_FD_70207 | JGI IMG/M metagenome (GOLD analysis project Ga0081455, IMG submission 70207) | Tabebuia heterophylla rhizosphere microbial communities from the University of Puerto Rico - S3T2R1 | ecosystem: Host-associated > Plants > Roots > Rhizosphere ...
GACGTCGGAGGTCACCCGGATCGTCGTGCCGGTCAGCGTGATGCTCGGCTTCCTCGCACTGGCCACCTGGATCTGGGACCCGACCCCCCGGACCCCCCGGCTGTTCCTGCTGTTCTTCGGCGCCGACAAGACCGTGAGCATCGGCGGGGTCAACCTCACCTGGCACGAGCTGTTGGCCCTGGTGATGGCCGCCGTCATCGCGCTGGCGCTGCGGTTCTTCTTCTTCCGCACCCGCAACGGCGTGGCGATGCGCGCGGTGGTCGACGACCCCGACCTGCTCGAGCTCAACGCCGGGCGTCCCGAGCGGCTGGCCATGCTGTCGTGGGCGCTGGGGGCCTTCCTCGCGGCGCTGGCCGGCGTCCTCATCACGCCGATCCAGGGGACGGCGATGAGCGCCACCGCCCTCACGCTGCTCGTGATCGACGCCTTCGCCGCGGCCATGTTCGGCCGCCTGCGCAGCCTGCCCCGGACGTTCCTCGGTGCCCTGGTCCTGGGCCTCGCCGGCAGCTACGTCATCGGCTACTTCCCGGCCGACCGCTGGACGTGGACGGGCAACTTCCGCGTCTCGCTGCCGATGATCGCCCTGTTCGTCGTGCTGCTGTTCCTGCCGCAGGACCGCCTCCGGGGGACCACCATCCTCCGGACCCGCGAGCGCTTCCGCATGCCGAGCGTGCGCAGTGCGGTCATCGCCGGCCTCGCGCTCGTGGGCGTGATGTTCCTGCTGCGCGAGATCCTGGCTCCCATCGCGATCAACCACGTGGCGTTCTCGATGACGGCGGCGGTCGTCGCGCTGTCGTTGGTGCTGCTCACCGGGTACGCGGGCGAGATCAACCTGGCCGTCCTGTCGTTCGGGGCCATCGGGGCGATCGTCGTCCACCACTACGGCGTGTCGGGAAGCGGGAGCGGCGCCCGGTCCACGCTCTGGGGCTACGTGCTCGCGGCCGGCGTGTGCGCCGTCGTCGGGGCGCTGGTGGCGCTGCCGTCGCTGCGACTGCGCGGCCTCTACCTGGCGCTGTCGACCCTGGCGTTCGGCGTGTTCGTGTCCAACATGGTGCTGCGAGAGATCACCGACCGGAAGCTGCCGCTGCTCCACACCAGGTTCAGCATCTTCCCGAGCGGCAACCTCACCGTGCCGCGTCCCAAGGTCGGCCCGCTCGACCTGGCGGCCATGCCCACGTTCCTCATGGCGGTCACCGTGCTGTTCGCCGTGATCGGCGTGGGGCTGGTCGCGCTGCGCCACAGCAGCTACGGCCGCCGGCTCACTGCACTCAAGGACAGCCCGGCCGCGTCCGCGACCCTGGGGCAGAGCCCGGTGGCGCTGAAGCTGTCGGTGTTCATGTTGTCGGCCGCCATCGCCGGCGTCGGCGGCGCGCTCATGACGTCGCAGCTGGGGTCGGCGAACCTGGACCGCTACGACATCTTCCTCAGCCTGTCGCTGCTCGTCCTGACCGTCGTGGGAGGCATCGGCTACGTGAGCGGGGCGCTCTTCGGCGGGATCCTGTTCGGGGTGGCGTTCGTCGCCCTGCAGAACACCTTCGACAAGCTCGGCGTCGACTACCCGAGCGCCGAGGGGTTCTTCGACTTCCTGGCGCGGTTCACGACGGTGTTGCCGGCGCTGATGGGCGTGAGCATCGGTCGCAACCCCACGGGCGCGGTCGAACAGATCGTCGTGGAGTTCGGCGCGCTGCGCCGGGCGAAGCCCGTGGTGGTCGCCGGGTGCGCCGCCGTCGCGGTGTTCTACGTGCTGGCGCGCAACGACACCATCAGCAACTGGTGGTTCATCGTGCTCGTCGGGCTGGTGATCGCCGCGATGCCGCTGGCGGCCAAACGCCTGGCGCCTCCCCCGGCGCCGGCCGCCGCGTCCGCCGACGGCGGCGACGACGTCCCGCTCGAGTTGGTGGGCATCTCGCGGCCCTTCGAGCCCGCCGACCGCGACAGGCTCGACCGCGAGCTGGGCCTGCCGGTGGGGGGTCGCTGACCGTGGCCCTGCTCGAGGCCAGGGACGTCACCGTCCGCTTCGGGGGCAAGGCGGCGCTCGATCGGACGTCGATCGATGTCGAGCCCGGCACGATCACCGGGCTGATCGGGCCCAACGGCGCCGGCAAGACCACGCTGTTCAACGTCGTGTGCGGGCTGCAGGCACCGCAAGCGGGCCGTGTCCTCCTCGACGGGTCCGACATCACGTCGGCGCCACCACACCGCCGGGCCCGTCAGGGGCTGGCGCGGACGTTCCAGCGGCTGGAGCTGTTCACGTCGCTCACGGTGCGTGACAACGTCCGCGTGGGCGGCGACATCCGGAACCGCTGGAGCGGCCGGCGGTGGATCGGGCGGCGCACCAATGCCGGCGACGAGGCCGAGCGGATCATCGAGCTGACCGGCCTGGAGGCGTTCGCCGACCGCGAGGTGTCCGAGATACCGACCGGCCGGGCCCGGGTGGTCGAGCTGGCCCGGGCGCTGATGACGCGCCCGTCGGTCCTCCTACTCGACGAGCCGGCGGCCGGCCAGACCGAGCGCGAGACCGAGGCGTTCGGCGCGCTACTGCGGCGGCTGGCGGCGGACGGGCTCGCGATCTGCCTGGTCGAGCACGACATGACCCTCGTGATGGACGTCTGCCACACGATCAACGTGCTGGACTACGGCCGCACCATCGCCGCCGGTCCCCCCGACCAGGTGCGCAACGACCGCGCCGTGATCGAGGCGTACCTGGGGACCCCGGAGGGCGTCGGCTGATGCAGCCGTCCCGCACCCGAGGCAATAGCGAACGGTCACGGAGGGGCGAGGCAATGCGGAACGGTTTTCGTTCGTTATTGCCTCCGGCGGACCCGGCCGTTCGTCATTGCCTCGCCGGGAACGGGGCTTCCGCGTGAGCCCGGCGGCGAACGGCTCGGCGTCGCCCCCAGCACCGCTGCTGGAGCTGGTGGGGATCCGGGCCGCGTACGGCGGCATCGAGGTCCTGCACGGTGTCGAGCTGGCCGTCCCGCGTGGGGCCGTGGTCGCCCTGCTCGGCGCGAACGGGGCGGGCAAGTCGACCACCGTCAAGGTGGCGGCCGGCCTGCTGGCGCCCACCGCCGGCAGCGTCCACGTCGCCGGCCACGACGTGACCGGGGCCTCGTGCCACGACCTCTCCCGCATCGGGGTCTGCACGATCCCCGAGGGCCACGGCGTGTTCCCCAACCTGACCGTGCGGGAGAACCTGTGGATGGCGACCCAGGTGTCGGGTCGCCTCGACGGCCTCGAGGAGGCCGCCTACGCCCGGTTCCCGCTGCTGGGCCCGCGCCGCCACCAGCTGGCGGGATCGCTGTCGGGCGGCGAGCAGCAGATGCTCGCACTGTCGCGTGCCCTCGTGACCGACCCGGCGGTGCTGGTGCTCGACGAGCTGTCGATGGGGCTGGCGCCGATCGTGGTGCAGCAGTTGTACGAGATCGTGGCGCAGGTCGCGCAGGAGGGCATCTCGATCCTGGTGGTCGAGCAGTTCGCCCGCGCCGTGCTCGGCATCGCCGACCGGGCGGCCATCATGGTCAACGGCGTCGTGGCCCACGCCGGCACCCCGGCGGAGCTCCAGTCGGAGCTGTCGTCGGCCTACTTGGGGAGTGAACATGAGTGATCGGGTAGCCCGCCTGGAGCAGGAGGCGGCCAATCTGAAGGTGAGCACGTCGGCCAAGCGGGACGGCATCCTCCAGGCCGTCGGCGCCGTGGCGATGGTGGCCGGCGTGGTCATCGCGTTCGTCGCCTACCAGCTCTCGCTGGACAAGTCCGACGACCGCGACATCCAGTCCCTCGTCATCCTCGCGGTGTCGATGCTGGGGCTGTCGGTCGCGGGCGCCGCGGTGTTCCTGCGCTACTCGCTGGCCCGGTTCCTGCGCTTCTGGCTGCTGCGCCAGCTCTACGAGGGCCAGGCCCACCTGGATCGCCTGGTCGGGGCGCTGGGCCAGCCCAACAGCTCCGACGAGCGCGAGGTGGCCGAGCCGGAGGCGAGCCGATGACCGTGGTGGAGTCGCCCGACCTGCATCGCGGCGTCCACCTGCCCGACCTGCTGGTCACCGCCCTCGGCCGCAACCCCGACAAGCCCGCGGTCTACCTCGGCGATCAGGTATTGACCGCGGCCGAGGTCGCCGACGAGATCAGCCGATACGTGCAGGCGCTCGAGGCCAAGGGCCTCGGCAGGGGGAGCCCGGCGGCGGTGCTGGCGCTCAACCGGCCGGAGGTCCTGTTCAACATGGGCGCGTCCATGCTCGTGGGCTGCCGGACCACGCCGCTGCACCCGCTCGGGTCGCTCGACGACCACGCCTACGTCCTCGAGGACGCCGGCGTCGAGACCCTCGTGTTCGACCCCCAGTTCTTCGGCGAGCGGGCCGCCGAGCTGGCCGCCCGGGTCCCGGGGCTCAAGAACCTGCTGGCCCTCGGCCCCGGCGACGTCGGCGACGACTACATCGCCCTGGCGTCGACGTTCGGCCCGCGGCCGCTGGTGGCACCGCGGGCCGACGGCACCGACATCCCGGGACTGGCGTACACCGGGGGCACCACGGGCAAGCCCAAGGGCGTCATGGGCAGCTACCGGTCCGGCGCCACCATGTCGCAGATCATGCTGACCGAGTGGGAGTGGCCCGACGAGCCCCGGTTCCTCATGTGCACGCCGCTGAGCCACGCGGGGGCGGCGTTCTTCATCCCCGTGCTCCTGCTGGGCGGGTCGCTCGTGGTGGTGCCGTACTTCGAGCCCGGGCTGGTGCTGGAGACGATCGAGCGCGAGCGCATCACCGCCACGATGGTCGTGCCCACGATGCTCTACATGCTCATGGACCACCCCGACTTCGCCACCCGGGACCTGTCGAGCCTCGAGACCGTCTACTACGGCGCCGCCGCCATGTCGCCCACGCGGCTGGCGGAGGCGATCGACAGGCTGGGGCCGATCTTCTTCCAGTACTACGGCCAGGCCGAGGCGCCGATGACGATCTGCGTGCTGCGCAAGGGCGAGCACGATGTGGCCCGCCCGGAGCGGCTCGCGACGTGTGGCCGGCCGGTGCCGTGGGTGCACGTCGCGCTGCTGGACGACGCCGGCAACGAGGTGCCGCGGGGCGAGCCCGGCGAGATCTGCGTCCGGGGACCGCTGGTGATGCAGGGATACTGGAACAAGCCCGAGCAGACGGCCGAGGCGTTCGCCGGCGGCTGGCTGCACACGGGCGACATCGCCCGCGAGGACGACGAGGGCTACTACACGATCGTCGACCGCAAGAAGGACATGATCGTCAGCGGCGGCTTCAACGTGTTCCCGCGGGAGGTCGAGGACGTGATCTCGTCGCACCCGTCGGTGGCGGCCGTGGCGGTCATCGGGGTGCCCGATGACCGCTGGGGCGAGGCCGTGAAGGCGGTGGTCGTGCCCCGGCCGGGGGCCGAGATCGTGGCCGACGAGCTGATCGAGCTGGTCAAGCGGGCCAAGGGGTCGGTGCACGCGCCCAAGTCGGTGGACGTCGCCGAGTCGATCCCCCTCAGCCCCCTCGGCAAGCCCGACAAGAAGGCCCTGCGCGCCCAGTACTGGCAGGACGCCGACCGGCTGGTCAACTGAGTCTTTGAAGATCTTCGGGGCCATGAGCCCCGAAGATCTTCAAAGACGTCACCGGCCGTGGGGCACCCCGGCGTGGACCGTCAGCGCTACGTGGTCCGACGACGGCTCCTCGAGGACCAGCGACAGCGAGGCGTCGAGCAGGCACAGGTCGGCGGGGGCGCCGGGGCGCACGCGCCTCACCTCGCCACCCGGATCGTCAGGTGGTGTGAGGAACAGCGCCAGCGCCCGCTCGGGGGACACGGCCTCGCGCAGCCCCAGGGGCGCGCCCCCGGCGGTCCGGCGCTCGACCGCCGCCCGGATGGCGAGCCAGGGATCGGGGTCGCCGAAGGGCGCATCGGTCCCGCCGCCCACGCCGATCCCGGCGTCGAGCAGGCTGCGGCACGGGTACAGGTGCGGCTGGTCGTCGGCGTCGACCTCGGCCAGGTAGCGATCACCGCGTTCGGCCACGAAGTTGGGCTGCGTGACCACGATCAGCCCGAGCGACGCCACCAGCCGGCGCAGCTCGGGCGGCACCACGGAGCCGTGCTCGATGCGGTCCCCGATGATCGCACCGCCGGCGTCGAGGGCGGCCACCGTCAGCGCCAGCGCCGTGCGGGTCACGCAGTGGACCGCCACCGGGCGGTCCTGCTCGTGCGCGGCGCGGACCCATCCCACCAGGTCCTCGAGGCTCGGCAGGGCGTGGTCGGCGATCACGAGCTTGACGGGGCCCCGGGCCAGCGGCGACGGCATCTCGGCGGTGGCGAGGCTCGGCCCACCCGTGACCACCGTCCGCTGCGGCAGCCTGCCCGAGGCCGCCGCCTCGGCCAGCGGCGCCAGGTCCTCGAGGCGATCGACCGGCGTCGCATCCGTCACGCCGGTGACCCCGAGCCGCGACAGTCGCGCGCCCACCGCCGCCAGGTCGGGCGGCCGCTCCCGCGGCAGCCGGTCGCGCAGCCAGCGATCGAGGCCGCGGAGCCTGCCCGTGGGCCTCCCCTGGGCGTCGCGCTCCACGCCCACCACGGGATCGGTGATCGCCGGGATGTCGCCGGTCCAGTCGGCGGCGCCGCTCGGCCCCGGAGCCTCCACGTCGAGGCCCGTCAGCTCCACGCCCCGCGAGTTGAGGACCCACTCGATGCCGGTGCGGTGCTGCACCCGGACCGGCCGATCGCGGACGATGTCGTCGATCCGCCAGCGGGTGAGTGGCCCGGCGATCGACTCGTGGTAGCCGACCGCGCGCAGCCAGGCACCCCGGGGGAGCGAGCGATCGGCCGCGGCCAGCACACCGGCGAAGGCGGCGGCATCGGGCGTGACGGCCGGGCCCACGGACACGGACCGCTGGGCGGCCGCCAGCGCCAGCAGGTGGATGTGGTGGTCGTGCAGCCCCGGAACCAGCGCACCCCGCCGGCCGTCGATGATCGTCTCGCCGGGGCGCGGCTCGAGGCGGGGACCGACCGTGGTGATGGTCCCATCGCTGGCTCGGACGTCGACCAGGCGTCCCTCCACGATGACCTCGCGCAACAACAGCTCGGTCATGAGTGGGGAAGCGTACGGTGCGTCACGCCGTGACGCCGAGGCCGCCGAGCACCTCTGCCGTGTGCTCGCCGAGCTCTGGACCACGGAGGGCGGCGGGCCGCGCGCGGGGCGGGGCAACCTCGGTGATCACCCCGCCCGTTGGGGAATCGTCGCCGGCAATGAGCGTCGGCCCGGCCAGAGACGCCGCGACCCCGGCCAGGGCGACGTCGAGCAGCCAGCGCCCGCCTGTCGCCAGGGCGTCGAGGCACGCGGCGGCCGCGGCCAGCCCGGCGGCGGGGTCGGCCGCGGCATCGGCGCAGAAGCACGGTCCGGACGCGTCCGCCACGACCAGCCCCCCGGCAACGGCGGCGTCGTCGCCGAACGCCACCCGGTCGCGCCCGACCCCGGTCCGCCCGTGCCCCGTGATGGACACCCACACCCGCGGGCCGGCGTTCGCCACCACGGCGGCGGGAACGATGCCGCGCTGTTCGAGCACACGCGGCCGCGAGCCCTCGATGACCACGTCGGCGACGGCGAGGAGGCGGCGCAGGACCTTCCAGCCGTCGTCAGCGGCAAGGTCGAGGGCCACGCTCCGCTTGCCGCCGTTCACCAGGTCGAAGAACCGCCGGGGCCCCGCCCGGCTGCCGTCGGGCCGGCGGGTCGACTCGACCTTCACGACCCGGGCCCCGGCCGATCCGAGGATGCTTCCGCACAGCGGGCCCGCCCACAGCGACGAGAGGTCGATCACCGTCATTGCCGCCAACGGCCGCGGCTCGGGGGCCGGCCCCGGGACCGTGGTCGCCGCCACCGGCAGCGACGCCAGCGGTGGTGCCGCCGCCACGGCGGCGACCGGCTCGTCGGGCAACTGCGACACGGGCAGGCCCAGCAGCGAGGCCCGCTCGACGGCGTCACCGGCCCTCCGGCCCGCGAGGGCGGCGACGACGGCCCGCCAGGCCGCCTCGGCGTCGCGGTCGACATCGCCGGCATCGATGCCCAGCCAGGCGGGCAGCAGCTCACGGTCTTCGGGCCGGGGGAGTGCGACGGCGAGCCAGCCATCGCTGGCCCGCACGAGGCGGGTGGCGCCCCCGCAGCTGGTCTGGCCGCGCCGGGCAAGCCCGGCGATGGCGGCCCGCTCGCCCAGCAGCGCGATGGCGTCGACGTCGACGGGGACCCCGAGCGACGCCGACCGGTCCCGGACGACGGAGGCCAACCCGGCCAGGCCATCCACCAGCCGATCGGGCGGCCCCAGCAGCGGGCCATCCGAACGGCCCGTGATCGCCATGGCCCCGCTCGCGGCCCAGGCAGCCAGCGCCCGGCGGTCGTCATCGCCGGCAACAGGCCTACGAGTCGGTGGGGACATGCGCGAGCATGATGGCCCCTTCGATGCGCATCCACCGATTCACCGCGACCGAGTTCGCCACTGCGTTGTCCGGCCCCGAGCCGGCTGATGCGCTGGGCGGTCCCAAGGGATCGGTGGTCGTGGTCGCGCTCGACGAACCGCCGGCGCCGGGCGTCACGTTCCCGCCGCTCGCACTCGCGACCCTGCCCGCGGTGGTCGTGGGCACGTCGGCCTCCGCCGTGCCTCGGGGCGCCGACCTCGTCGACGTCGTGCTGCCGCCCGAGGGCGACGAGCTCGATGCGACGATCAATGCCGTCGCCGCCAACCCGCTGGCGACCGCGGCGCTGGCGCTGGTGCTGCGCGGCAGCGAGGCCCGCCCTGTCGCCGAGGGCCTACAGCTGGAGTCGGCCGTCTACGCCACGCTCCAGGCGGGGCCGGAGTTCGCCGCCTGGCGCGCCACGCGCCCCGTTCATCCGCCTCGCCCCGGGGAGGGTCCGGCGGTGGCCGTGCGCCGGGAGGGCGATCGCCTCGAGCTGGTGCTCAATCGCCCGGGCGTTCGCAACGCCCTCGACGCGCGGATGCGCGACGAGCTGGTCGCGGGGCTGGCCATCGCCGCCGGCGATCCGACCGTGGCCGAGGTGCGAATCCGGGGCGAGGGGCCGGCGTTCTGCGCGGGTGGCGACCTCGACGAGTTCGGGACCCGCCCCGACGTCGCCACCGCCCATCTCGTGCGGCTGACCCGCAGCCCCGCACGCGCGCTGGCGGCGGTGGCCGACAGGGTCGTCGTGGAGCTGCACGGTGCCTGCATCGGTTCGGGCATCGAGCTGCCGGCGTTCGCGGCGCGGGTCGTCGCCCGGGCCGACACCGTCGTCGGACTCCCCGAGGTGTCCCTGGGGCTCATCCCGGGGGCCGGCGGCACGGTCAGCCTCCCCCGGAGGGTCGGCCGCCACCGCACGACCTGGCTGGCGCTGACCGGTCGCACGATCGATGCCGCCACCGCCCTGAAGTGGGGCCTGGTGGACGAGATCGTGTGACGGGCGGGCTCGCGAGCTCGGGGTGCCTGAGGCACGCCGTTGTCATGCAGGTGGCTGGCCGGCCCCTCCCCCCGTCGCATGGCTGGCAGCCCACGACAGGGCGTAGTCGGCGACCTCCTCCCAGCCCTCACGGGCGGGAAGCAGGTGTGGGCCGTCGAACTGCCTGACCTCGGTGATCGTGCCCGGGGCCTTGTAGTGCTTCGCGTTCGACCTCTGGACCTTCGGCGGCATGAGGTGGTCCTCGCTACCGGAGATGAACAACAGGGGCGCGCGGGCGGCGTTGTGGTAGTCGACCCAGTTGTCGTCCCGCCCGGGACGGAGGTTCGCGAGCGCCGTGCCCCAGAAGATCCGGCCGGACGCCGGGATGTGGTAGCGCTCGTACAGCCGCCGCGACTCGTCGGCGCCGAACGTGTTGGTGAACGCGTAGTGCCACTGCTCGTACGTGAGCCCCACCGCCTTGTGGCGGTTGGCCGGGTTCCTCAGCACCGGGAACGCGGCGCGGATCTGCGACAGGGGCACCACCTTGACGCCCTCGGTGGGGGCCGAGTTCATGGCCACGCCCGCCGCGCCGAGGCCGTGGTCGAGGAGGATCTGCGTGAACACGCCGCCGGCCGAATGCCCGATGATGATCGGCGGCGAGTCCAGCGCACGGACCACGGCCTCGAGGTGGTCGACGATCGCCGGGACCGTCAGCGCCTCGATCGGCGCCGGGTCCGCGTTGAGCGCCTCGACCTCCACGTCGAACCCGGGGTAGGCCGGCGCGACCACGCGGTAGCCGCGGTCCTGGTAATGGGCGATCCAGTGCTCCCAGCTCCTGGGGGTCACCCAGAAGCCGTGGATGAGAACAACGGTGTCGGGGGTGGTCGCGTTGCCGTCCATCCGGGTGAGTATCAGGGTCGGCGCGCTGAACCGCAAGGACGCGGCACCCCGGTAGGGTCGCGCCCCGATGGCTCGCTACATCGCGTTCCTCCGGGGGATCAATGTCGGCGGTCACCAGGTCAAGATGGACGACCTGCGGACGTCGTTCGAGGCGCTCGAGTTCGACAACGTCGCCACCTTCATCGCCAGCGGCAACGTCATCTTCGAGGCCGGGAGGGCGAAGCCGGCCACGCTGACGGCCCGCATCGAGCGACAACTCCGCGACAGCCTCGGGTACGAGGTGCCGACGTTCCTGCGCACCGATGTCGAGCTGGCCCGGATCGCCGATCACGAGCCGTTCGCCGGGCTGCAGGTCTCGGACGGCGAGTCGTCGTACGTCGCCTTCCTGTACGAGCGCCCGACTGCGGCGGCGGCGAAGAAGGTGATGGCGTTGTCCAACGAGACGGACCACGTGGTCGTGCACGACCGCGAGCTCTACTGGCACGTCCGGGGCCGCATGGCCGACTCGACGCTCGGTCCGCCGGTCTTCGAGAAGGCGCTGGGCTCGGTGCCGGCCACCGTCCGCAATCTCAACACGGTCCAGCGGCTGGCGAAGAAGTACCCACCCGCTCGCGCAGGACGTACTTGAGCACCTTGCCGCTGGCGTTCAGCGGGAGGGCGTCGACGACGCGGACCGACCGCGGCACCTTGTAGTTGGCCATCCGCCCGCGACACCAGGCGATCAGCTCCGCCTCGTCGATCGCCGCACCGGCGCGGGCGACGACGAACGCCACGGCGACCTCGCCCAGCCGCCGGTCCGGCGTGCCGACCACCGCGACCTGTCCGACAGCGGGGTGCTCCATCATCATGTTCTCGATCTCGGCGGGGTATGCGTTGAAGCCGCCCACGATGAACATGTCCTTCAGCCGGTCGGTGATCCTGAGGTTTCCGTCGGCGTCGAACACGCCGATGTCGCCGGTGTGCAGCCAGCCGTCGGCGTCGATCGCGGACCCGGTCGCCGCCGGGTCGCCGATGTATCCCGCCATCACGTTGTAGCCCCGCACGACGACCTCGCCCGGATGGCCCGCCGGCACGGCCATGCCGGACTCGTCCACCGTGCGGACCTCGACGTCGGGTATGGGCCGGCCCGCAGTATTGGCGATGGTCTCGGGATCGTCGGTGTGCCGGCACATCGTGACGATGCCGGTGGACTCGGTGAGTCCGTAGCCGGTGACGATGGTGGTGAACGTGAGCTCCGAGGCCATCCGCCGGATCATCTCGACCGGCACGGTGGCCGCACCGGTCACGGCCAGTCGGAGCGAGGACAGGTCGAACCGGTGCAGGTCGGGGTGGTCGAGGATCGTCTGGTAGATGGCCGGCGCGCCCGGCAGCATCGTGATCCGCTCCTCCTCGACCCGCCGCATGACGCCGGGCACGTCGAACGTCGGGTGCGGGACGATCGTCGCCCCCGTCACCAGGCAGGCGAGGATGCCGGCCTTGAGCCCGAACGTGTGGAAGAAGGGGTTGATCACCAGGTAGCGGTCGCCCTCCCGCAGCCCGACGACGTCGGACCAGGCGGTGAAGGCCCGCACCGAGGGCCCGTGCCGGAGCATGGCGCCCTTGGGGGCGCCGGTGGTGCCGGAGGTGAAGATCACGGTGGCGACGTCGTCGGGTGCGATCGCCCCGGCGCGGGCTGCGACCGCCGCAGGGTCGACGGCGGCGCCGGCGGTGAGGAAGTCCTCCCACGCCAGCGACCCGTCGGCGAGCGGGCCGTGCAGCACGACCGTCCTCTCGAGGCACGGTGGCGGCCCGGCGCGGTCGAGCAGGGCGACGTAGTCGGTGTCGAGGAAGTCCGTGACGGTCACCAGCACGCGGGCGCCCGCGGTGCGGATGACGTGCGCGGCCTCCGGCCCCTTGAACCGGGTGTTGACCGTCGTCACCACCGCGCCCGCCCGGTAGGCACCGAGCGCGGCGACGACCCAGGCGGCGCTGTTGGGTGCCCAGATCGCCACCCGGTCGCCCGGCCCGAGGCCGTGCGCGACGTAGGCCCGGGCCGCGTCGTCGGTCGCTGCGGCCAGGTCGCGGAAGCTCATCCGCCGTTCCTCCGGCCGATCGTCGCCGGCCGCGTCGGCTGCGACCAGCGCCTCCCGGGCCCCGAAGCATTCGGCCGCCCGCTCGACCAGTGCCGGGATGGTGGTGGCGTCGGCCATGGTCGCCATCCTGACAAACCGGGGCCGCTGGGCAAGGATCGTTCCGTGGCCACCCCCGACGGCGCCGGTACCGGGCCGCCCGACGACCTGGACGGCGCCATCGGCGCGATCTACGGCGGGCCGCTCGACGAGTTCGTGGCGGCACGAGACCGCCTGGCCAAGGACCTGCGGGCGGCGGGTCGCCGCGACGAGGCGGCGGCGGTACGCAAGCTGGCGAAGCCCAAGCGCCTCGCCTGGGCGCTCGACGCGGCCGTGCTCGCGGAGCGGGCAACGTTCGAGGACGTGGATGCCGCCGCCGCCTCCCTGGCCGACGCGCACACCGGGAGCGACGTGCGCGAGGCGACCAACGCGCTGCGGACCGCGGCCCGGTCGCTCGCCGACGCGGCGTCCGAGCGGGCCGCCGCGTCGGGCGGCGCCGCACTCGATCAGTCCGAGCTCGTCCCCGCGGTGCTCGCCGTCGCCGCCGACCCCGACGCCCTGTCGACGCTGCGTGCGGGCAGGCTGGTGGACGTGCCGTCCGCAGGCGCGTTCGGTGCGTTTGCGCCCGGGCCCGGGCGGCCCTCCGGCTCACCGGCCCCGCGGGCCAAGCAGGAGGCCGCGGCCGGCCCCGACACGCCGGCGGCAGGGGGAGCGCAGCGTCCGGAGGCGCGCCCGTCCGCCGGTCGCGACCGCGCCACCGCACGCGAGGTCAAGGCCGCAGATCGGGCGGCCGCGGAGGCCGAGTCCCGCTACCAGGCCGCCCGCAACCGGGCCGAGGAGGCCGCCGAGGTCGCGGAGCGGGCCGCCGACGACCTGGCGGCGGCCGAGGATCGCCGGCGGAGCGCCCAGCGCGAAGTCGAGGCGGCCCGCGAGCGCGTGGACGCCGCGCGGCGCGACGCGCGCCGGGCTGCGGCCGAGGCACAGGAGGCCGAGGACCGCGCGCGCGAAGCCCGCACCGAGCGGGCAGAGTTGGGGTGAGCAACGGCCAAGGAGGTTGCGCCATGGCGAGCGTCACCGTGCGCTACATCGTCGACGACGTCGACGCGGCGATCGAGTTCTACGCCAAGCACCTGGGCTTCCACGAGGACATGCATCCGGCGCCGACGTTCGCCATGCTGTCCCGCGGCGACCTGCGCCTCGTGCTCAGCGCCCCGGGCGGACCGGGCGGCGGTGGACAAGCGATGCCCGACGGCCGGGTGCCCGAACCCGGGGGATGGAACCGCTTCTCGCTCGAGGTGCCGGACCTGGAGGGTGCGGTGGACGACCTGCGGCAGGCGGGCGTCCACTTCCGGAACGACATCGTCCACGGCGTGGGGGGCAAGCAGATCCTCATCGACGATCCGTCCGGCAACCCCGTCGAGCTGTTCGAGCCTGCGCCGCGCTGATCGGCGTCACTCCCCGGTCACGCCGTCGATGTTCTCGCGCAGCAGGTCGGCGTGACCGTTGTGGCGGGCGGTCTCCTCGATCATGTGCAGCATGATCCAGCGGAGGGTGAACGGCTCGCCGCGGCGTGACGGCTTCGCCGCCACCCCGTCGAGGTCGCCGACCTCGGCGATCGCCGCCCGGCTGCGGTCACAGGCGTCGGCGTAGAGCGTGAGCAGTTCCTCGGGCTCGTCGTCGACCGCGGTGTGGAACTCCCAATCGGGGTCGGCGTCCCAGTCGACGCTCGCCCACGGCTCGACCTCCTCACGGCCGAGCAGCACCTTGCCGAACCAGCTTTCCTCGTTGAGGGCCAGGTGCTTGACCAGCCCCGCCAGGGTGAGCGTCGAGGGCCCGAGCCTGGTCCCGAGCTGCCGCCGGTCGAGGCCGCTGACCTTCTGGACCAGCGTGGCGCGGTGGTAGTCGAGGAACTGGGTGAGGAGCGTCAGCTCGTCGCCCGTGGTGTCGGGGTCGGTGCGTTCCATGACCGGCGACCCTATGCGGTCCTCCCCGGCGGTCCGCTCCCGGCCGGCGTTCCGAAGCGCCGCATTCCGGCAGATCCGAACGCCGGAACGGAGCCGTCACCTAGCCTTGGCGGCATGATCGACCGCGCCGCGTTCGGACGCACGGGGCACAACAGCAGCCGGGCCATCTTCGGTGGCGCCGCACTCTCCACCATGCGACAGGAGCGGGCCGACGAGCTGCTGCCGGTGCTGTTGGAGGCGGGCGTCAACCACCTGGACGTGGCCGCGTCGTACGGCGATGCCGAGTTGCGCCTGGCACCGTGGCTGGCCGCGCATCCCGACGAGTTCTTCGTCGCCACCAAGACGGGCGACCGCAGCGGCGACGCGGCGCGGGCGAGCCTCGAGCGGTCGCTGACGCGGCTCGGGGTCGACCACGTCGACCTGATCCAGCTGCACAACCTGGTCGAGCCCGACGAGTGGGATGTGGCCTTCGCCCCCGGCGGCGCCGTCGAGGCGCTGGCGAAGGCCCGCGACGAGGGCCTGACCCGCTTCGTGGGCGTCACCGGTCACGGCCTGCGGATCGCCCGCATGCACGCCCGCAGCCTCGAGCGCTTCGACTTCGCCTCGGTGCTGTTCCCCTACAGCTACCTGCTGCTGCAGCACGACGCCTACCGCGGCGACGTCGAGCACCTGCTGGCGATGTGCGAGGAACGGAACGTGGCGACGCAGACCATCAAGGCGGTGGCGCGCCGCCGGTGGAGGGACCACGAGCACCACTTCTCCTGGTACGAGCCGCTGGCCGACGACCGCGCCGTCGATCGCGCCGTGCGCTACGTGCTGGGCAACCCTGGGCTGTTCCTCGTCACCTCCAGCGACGCCCGCCTGCTGCGAGCAACGCTGGCGGCCGCGGCGCGCGTCGGCACCGAGGCGTCTCCCGCGGGCGACGAGCTCGAGCGCGACGTGGTGGCTCACGGGATGGAGCCGCTGTTCGACGGGTCCGGGCTCGAGCGCGTCGGGCCCGCCTGACGAGCCCGCCGCCAGGCGGCCGGCGCGGCCAAAGTTGTTCGTTCCTCGCCCTTGCGGGAAGTGCGCGGCAGGAGTAGCGTGCACGAACGCACGTTCGCCCTTGGCCCCGAGGGCCGGGGTGCCGGGATCGGGAGGTGTGCCATGGCAGTGAAGCCAATCCCCGAGGGCTACCCGCGGGTGTCGCCGTACCTGGTGGTCGACGGAGCCCAGAAGGCGATCGAGTTCTATACGACGGTCCTGGGCTTCAGCGAGCGGATGAGGATGCCCGGGCCGGATGGACGGATCGGCCACGCCGAGCTGCAGCTCGGCGACTCGGTGGTCATGCTGGCCGACGAATTTCCCGAGATGGGCATCAAGGCGCCGGGCGCCTACGGCGGCTCGCCCGTCAGCCTCACCGTCTACGTCGAGGATGTCGACGCCACGTTCGAGAAGGCAACGGCCGCCGGTGCCACCGTCGTGCGGCCCCTGGAAAACCAGTTCTACGGCGACCGGTCCGCCACGTGGGACGATCCCTTCGGACACCGCTGGACCATCAACACCCACGTCGAGGACGTGTCGCCCGAGGAGATCGGGCGCCGCGCCGCGGAGATGGGCCAGGGCCAGGGCTAGAGACACGCCTGCCGGTGCCGCTCGGCGCCGGCGGGCAAGCTGGGGCGATGGCTCGATCTGCGGTCCGCATCGCACTTGCTTTGCTCGTGGCGCAGGGCCTGATCGTGGGCGTCTGGGCGGCGGCTTGGCCGCGTTCGTTCTACGACGACTTCCCGGGAGGCGGACGGAGCTGGGTGTCGGCCGACGGCCCGTACAACGAGCACCTGGTGCGCGACTTCGGCGACCTCAACCTCGCCCTCGCGGTGGTCACCCTGGTGGCGCTGATCGCGTTCACCCGGGTGGTCGCGCTGGCCGCCGCGCTCGGGTGGATCGTCTACCAGGCGCCCCACCTCGTCTATCACCTGCGCCACCTCGATCTGTATGACACGAGCGACAAGGTGGCCAACGTGGCCAGCCTGGTCCTTGCGCTGGTTCTGCCGATCGTGGTGCTCGTGGGTGCCCGCCGGCTCCGGCCCGATCAGCAGACGGCGCGGGCACCTGCCGGGCCCGGGCCCTGACGCCGCGCGGTCTCGGGTAGCACCAGCTCAACGTAGGATCCGTGCGTGGAGATGCCGGGCGCGGGATCCGGTGAGGCCGATGGTCGGCATCGCCGTGGGCGGACGAACGGCGGGACGCGTCGCCGGCGGCGCCGCACGTGGGGCCAGCGCCTCGCCCTCGCTCTCGGGTGCGTCTGCGCGCTTGCGCTCGGGGCCAGCGCCGCCGGGCTCGGCTACGTCTACCGCAAGTACGAGCGCCTGCCCCGCGTCGAACTGAGCGGCGTGCTCGACGATCCGTCCGACTCTGGTGGGCCGGAGAACTACCTGGTCGTCGGCATCGAGAGCGCCGCCAACCTCGACCCCGACGATCCGGTGCGCATCGGGCGCGCCGGAGCGGGCAAGTCCGACACGATCATGATCGTGCGGATCGACCCCAAGGAGCGCGGCGCCACGCTGCTGTCGCTGCCTCGTGACCTGTGGGTCCCGATCGCCGGCACGGGCCACAGCCGCAAGATCAACGCCGCGGTCGAGATCGGGGGCGCGCCGCTGCTCATCCGCACGATCGATCAGAACTTCGGCATCGACATCCACCACTACGTGCAGGTCGACTTCGCCGCCTTCCGGGACCTGGTGGATGCGATCGGCGGCGTGCCCATCTACTTCCCCTATCCCGCCCGTGACCGCGAGATCGGCCTCGACATCCGCAGGACCGGCTGCGTCACGCTCGACCCCGTCCAGGCGCTCGCATTCGTGCGATCGCGGACCTACGAGCAGCTGATCGACGGCGAATGGCAGGTCGACCTGCGCCTCCCCGACATCGGGCGGATCGGCCGCCAGCAGGCGTTCATCCGCAAGGCGCTCAGCCGCGCCAGCGAGCGGGGCGCGCGCAATCCCGGCACGCTCGACCGGCTCATCGACGTCGGCCTCGACGGCATCACCGTCGACCAGGACCTGACCGCGGGCGACCTGTTCGACCTCGGGCGCCGCTTCCGGTCGTTCGACCCCGACAACCTCGAGACCTACTCGCTCGACGGTGCCGTGACGCCCGACATGGTGGGCGATGCGGACATCCTGCGACTCGACGAGCGGGCGGCGGCGCCGATCTTCGACCTGTTCCGCGACCCGCGACCGGCCGCGGACGAGGCCGAGGAGGACCTCGAGCCGTCGTCGGTCCACCTCCGGGTTCTCAACGGCACCGGGCAGCCGCAGGAGGCGACCGACGCCGGGGCCGCCCTGGGGGCCGCCGGCTTCGCCATCGACGGCGTCGGCGACAATCCCGTGCTCGGGGGCGACCAGACTCGCGTGCAGTACCCACCGGGCCAGGAGGCGGCCGCAGCCCTCGTGGCGCGCTGGCTGGCGGGTGGGGCAGAGCTCGAGGAGGTCGCCGGCGCCGACGGCATCGTGTTGATCACCGGCTCCGACTGGGACGGGCTGCGCGACCGGCCCAGGGCGGCGTCGGGCGCTGGGTCCACCGCGACGACCGCCACTACCACTACCACCACCGCCACCACCACATCGGATGGTGGCGGAACCACCGACACGACGGCACCGAGCCGGTCCGGGGCCTCGACCACGTCGACGACCAATCCCGCGGCCCGCGACTGCTAGCGGCGCCGGTCGGGCACACCACAGTCAGCGGTCGGTGGGCCGGACCGTCCGTCGGCGCGGCCGCCGCCGGTCGTACCATCCGGCCCACTGCCCAGGAGGACCGAGTGGCGCAGCCCCACGACACGCCGCAGGACAACCCAGGTGATGGCATCTATCCCGCCGTGGCCCGGGCCGGCGCGTACAGCTGGTGGCTCATCGGCGTCGGCATCGTCGTCCTCGCGGTCCTGTGGCTCATGGCGCGCCTGTGGGTGCTCGTGCTGGCGGCGGCGGTGGCGGCGCTGCTGTCGCGGGCCCTCGACCCGCCGGCCCGCTACCTGCGGGCCAAGGGCCTGCCTCGGGCCCTCGTGGCGGCGAGCGTGCTGCTCGGCTTCATCCTCGTCCTGGCCGGGATCGTGGCGCTCCTGGTGCCGTCGATCGCCAACGAGTTCCAGGACCTCGGGCCGACCATCGAGGATGCGATCGACGACGTCGAGAACTGGCTCGTCGAGGACAGCCCGTTCGACGTCTCCCGCAAGGACGTCCAGGACTTCCGCGACCAGGCCGACGACCGGATCGGCGAGCTCCTCCAGTCGCAGAGCGGCACGCTGATCAGCGGCACGATCCTGGTGTTCGAGGTCTTCGCGGGCATCGTGCTCGCGCTGGTCACGACGTTCTTCATCCTCAAGGACGGCGACCGCTTCGGCGAATGGTTCGTGACGAAGTTCCCGCATCACCGCCGCAACCTGACGATGCGGCTGGGCGCCCGGGCGTGGCGGACCCTGGGCGGCTACCTGCGGGGCTCCGCAACGCTCGGGCTCATCGAGGGCATCATCATCGGCACCACCGTGTGGCTGGTCGGCGGCAGCCTGGCCGTGCCCGTCGGGGTCATCACGTTCTTCGCCGCCTTCGTCCCGTTCGCCGGCGCCCTGATCGCCGGCGTGATCGCCATACTCGTCACCCTCGTGACCGCGGGGTTCGGCGGGGCGGTGGTGGTGGCGATCGTCGCCCTGCTGGTCCAGCAGCTGGACAACGACCTGCTCGCCCCGTGGGTGTTCGGGAAGAACCTGGAGCTGCATCCCCTGATCGTGCTGGTCGCGATCACGGCCGGCGGGACCCTGTTCGGCGCGTTCGGGGCCTTCCTCGGGGTGCCGGTGAGCGCCGTGCTGATCAACCTCCTTGCCGAGGCGCGTGCGGCCCCGGACGAGCTGGCCGTCGAGGGGACGGCGAGTGATGCGGGAACCGAGGACGGCGAACCCGGGTAGCCGATCAGTCGTCGTCGATGATGTAGCGGGGGCCGGGACCGCGCAGGCCGGCCTTGTCGTCGGGGTTGAGGATCTTGCAGTACCCCAGCGACAGGCAGCCGCACCCGATGCAGCGCGCCAGGCGGTCGCGCAGCCGCTCGAGCATGGCGATCTGGCTGTCGATGCGGGGCCGCCATGACGTGGCCAGCCGCTCCCAGTCCTTCGCGGTCGGCGTGCGGCTGTCGGGCAGCGACGCCAGCGCCTCGCCGATCTCGTCCAGGCTCAGGCCGAGCTCCTGGGCCACCTTGATGAACGACACGCGCCGCACGATCTCGCGGGCGTAGCGCCGCTGGCCGCCCGGCGACCGGGTGGCGTGGATGAGCCCCTCTGCCTGGTAGTACCGCAACGCCGACGGCGCCACGCCGGTCCGCTCGCTGATGGCCCCGATGGTCAGCAGCTCGGGTTCCATAGCGAAGACTCTACTTCGAGTGAACTTGAGATACTAGACGGGACCGGGCCGCTGCTCCACGGCCCGGTCCCGTTCCTCCTGTAGCGCGGTCAACACCGCCAGCACGATCTTCTGCATGTCGGCGTCCAGGAACCGGCGGGCGCGGAACAGGATGGCCGCGCCCATGAAGCTGAGCGGGGTGACGATGAGGAAGGCCGTGCGCAGGTTCTCGTCGAAGCCCGCCGACAGCACGCCGACCACGAAGGGCGCGGCCGCCTGACCCGCCACCACCGAGACGAGGTTGAAGGCACCGAACCCGGCGCCGCGCAGGTGCGCCGGGAGGGCATCCGTGAGGCCGGCCCGCAGGCCGGGAATCGCCATCGTGATGACGAATAGCCCCGCGAGCTGCAGGGCGTAGGCAGGACCGACGACCGACCAGTCGGGCTCGGTCGTGCCGGCCGGCATGCGGAACAGGTAGGACGCGGTGAAACACGACGTGCCCACGAACAGGAACACCGCGGGCAGGGCCAGCCGCCCGCCTGTCAGCCGGGGCGCCCAGCGGTCGGCGACCCGCCCGCCGACGAGCACGCCGGGTACGCCCGCCACGATCGCCAGCAGCCCGAACGCCGCCTCACCCGCCCCCTTGTCGAGGTGGAGGTGGCGCTCGTAGTACTGCGGGAGCCACGACGCGATGGCCGTCACCGTGAAGAGCAGGGCTGCGACCCCCACGAGCGCATAGCGCATGGTGCGGATGCGCATGATCGTGCGCATGTCGGCGCGCAGGCCGACGACCATGTCCCGGGCGAATCCGCGGATCCCGTGCTCGAAGAGCCGGGCACCGCCGTCCACCCTCGAACTTGCGGCGGTTGGCGCCCCCATGGGGTCCGCATCCGCCGCAAGTTGGTCCGGGGGGTCGGGTGTGCCGCCCCCGATGGCCGCCATCAGGTCGGCGCTGCCCCGGCGCGGCTCGCGCAGCCGGAACACCAGCACGGCCGCGCCGAGCCCGGGGAGGGCCGCGACCAGCAGGCCGACCCGCCAGTTGAACGCCGCCGCGAGCCCGCCGCCGATCGCCACCCCGAGGCCGGTGCCCAGCAGCAGCATCACCTGCTGGATCGAGAACGCCCTGCCCCGGTGCTCCGGCGGGTAGTAGTCGCCCAGCAGGCTGGCCGCCGAGGGTTCCGTGATCGCCTGGCCGAACCCCAACGCCGACCGGAGCGTCACCAGCATCGGAAAGTTCACCGCCGTGGCGCCGAGGGCGCTGAGCGCCGACCAGCCCACGACCGTGCGCCCGACGGCCCGGCTGCGGTTCCAACGGTCCGCCAGGTAGCCCGCTGGCACCGTGACCAGTCCGTTGAACAGCAGGGCGAGGGACAGCATGACGCTGATGCCCAGGTCGCCCACCCCGAACTCGGTCTTGAGCGGGGTGATCATGCCCCGGACGATGTTCTTGTCGATCTCGTCCACGAGCACCACCAGGCCGAGGACCCACATCGGTTCCGACAGCAGCCGCGGCAGGCGGGCGGACCGGCGGCCGGGCGGCGGTGCCGGCGGGGTCGCCGTGCTCGTGCCGCTCGTCGCGGCCGTCGCGGCCGTCGTGGTTGTCGTGGTCGGGACGGGGTCGCTCATGGGTGCAAGGATGTTTGCACTGATCGTGCAGCCTTCGCAGGCGTCAGCGGCGCCGCCAAGGGGGGATGATGGGATCGCAGTTCGACATCGGGGCGATCGAGATCGCCGAGGCCGTGAGGACCGGCCAGCGCCGGGCCACCGACGTGCTCGACCAGGCGCTGGCGGCCATCGAGGCCGGAAACGACCGGCTCGGTGCGTTCGTGCACGTCGACGAGGGCGCCGCCCGCGCCGCTGCCCAGGCCGTCGACGACGCCGTCGCCGCCGGGCGGGACCCGGGGCCGTTCGCGGGCGTGCCGATCGGCGTCAAGGACCTCGAGGACTGCGCCGGCATGCCCACATCCAAGGGGTCGTTGGCGTTTGCCGCCCGCGGCCCGGTTGCCGCCGACTCGATCCACGTCGCACGGCTGCGGGCCGCGGGGGCGGTCCCGGTCGGCAAGACCGCCGCACCCGAGTTCGGCACCCTGAACTTCACCCGGACCAAGGTTTTCGGCGTCGCCCGCAACCCGTGGAACCCGGAACGCACGCCGGGCGGGTCCAGCGGGGGCAGCGCCGCGGCGGTGGCCGACGGGCTCGTGCCGGTCGCGACCGCAAGCGACGGCGGCGGATCGACGCGCATCCCCGCGTCGTTCTGCGGGCTGGTCGGCTTCAAGCCCAGCCACGGCCGCATCCCCCACCCCGGGCCCACCGGCTCGGAGACGTCGGTGTACGGGCTGCTCACGACCACCGTGGCCGACAGCGCCCGGCACCTCGACGTCACCGCCGGCCCCGACGAGCGCGACCGCTTCTCGCTGCCGCCGGCCACGGTCGGGTACGAGTCGGCGATCGAGTCGCTGCCGGTGACAGGGCTACGCGCCCGCTGGTCTCCCGACCTCGGCTTTGCCCGCTGCGACCCGGAGGTGCGGGCGATCGCCGAGCGGGCCGCGCAGCGGCTGGCGAGCGCCGCGGGACTGGCCATCGACGACGAGCCGATCCATCTGACCGACCCCGTACGTGCGTGGCTGGGGGCCGGCGCGATGGATCTGTGGTTCAGCCTCGAGGAAGGCATGTGGCCGGGCGTGCGAGAGGACCTGACCCGTTACGTGCGGACCGTTCTCGAGCAGACCGAGGACTACCCGATCCCGCGCTACGCCGGGGCGGTGCGCCGCCGGGAGGCGCTGGTGGCCGACGCCGCCCTCCTGTTCGACGAGGTCGACGTCGTGCTGACGCCGACCACCGCGGTGCCGGCGTTCCCGGCCGAGGGACCCCCGCCCGAGGTCATCGACAGCGAGCCCGCGCACCCGCTCGGGGCCTCGGCGACGCCGTTCACGATGCTTGCCAACCTGTGCTGGAACCCGGCGGTGTCCGTGCCGGCGGGGCTCACCGACGACGGCCTCCCGGTGGGGCTCCAGATCGTCGCCCGCCGCCACCGCGACGAGGTCCCGCTCCGGCTGGCGCGGATCTGGGAGCAGGCGCAGCCCTGGCCCCTCCGGGCGGCAGGGGGTTAGAGGCCGAGCGGATAAGGACGCAAGCGGGCACAGAACAGTACGGAATTTGCACCGTAAGCCCAGGCCGCACAGCTCGGCCTGCCGGCAACGCTGACCACCGTTCGCCCAGACGACGTGCGTATCCGCGCAGGCACGTGGGCGCGTGGGCCCACCCGGTCAGTTCTTGCGGTCCCGCAGGTAGCGCTCGACCTCTTCGACCAGGGACCGGGCGGCGCCGCCGGCGTCGCCGTCCTCGTCGGAGTCGACGCGCTCCTCGAGCTGGGACACGTAGTCCGAGGTCTCCTCGTCCTCCTGGACCAGCTCGCTGACCTGGCGCTCGTAGGCCGCCGCCGCGATCTCGAGGTCGGTCGTGGGCACCCACATGCCGAGCACCTCGGAGGTCCGCTCCAGCAGCGCCAGGGCCGCCTTCGGCGATGGCGCCGTCGGCACGTACGTGGGCACGGCGGCCCACAGCGAGCCCGCCGGCAGCCCGGCCTCCCGGCACGCGGCGGACAACACGCCGATCACGCCGGTGGGGCCCTCGTAGCTCGACGGCCGGAGGCCGAGGTCGGCCTGCAGCGCCGGATCGCTCACGGTTCCCACCACCGGCACCGGCCGGCTGTGGGGCACCTCGGCCACCAGGGCGCCGAGCAGCAGAGCCAGCCGGCACCCGGCCTCCTGGGCCAGGCCCGTGATCTGGGCGCAGAACGTTCGCCAGCGGAGCTGGGGCTCGGTGCCGATGACCAGCAGGGCGTCGCCGGCGTCGCCCGGCAGGGTTGCGGCGTAGACCTCGGTGGACGGCCAACTGATCCGCCGGACCCCGTCGTCGCCGATCTCGGCCTGGGGCCGCGTCGACGTGAAGTCGAAGAACTCCTCGGGGTCGATCTCGGCCACCAGTTCGGCGTCGTAACGGTCGATCAGGTACCGGACGGCGCCGCTGGCGGCGTCCCCGGCGTCGTTCCAACCCTCGAAGGCGACCAGCAGGACGGGTTGCTGGAGGGCGGGTCGTGAGCGCCAGTGGAGGTGATCCACCGGTTCATCGTAGGGCCACTGGCGGTGGGAGGCGCCCCGCGGCCCCTATCGGCCCTGGCCACGGCGGTTCTAACGTGGGCACCGTGCCCCCCCACACCGTTCGTACGGTCAGCGACGTCATGAGCTCGCCGGTGGTGACCGCCCTGCCCGACGAAACCATCGCCACGGCCGCGTCCCGCATGGGCGAGCAAGGCGTCGGTTCGGTCGTCATCATCGACGGCAACCGGCCGATCGGCATCCTCACCGAGCGCGACATGGTCCGGCTGGCCGCGTCCGGCCCGGCGTCGCAGTCGACGAAGGTCGCGGAATGGATGACGCGCGACCCCGACATCGTCGGGCCCGGGCTGTCGGTCCAGGAGGCGCTCGTCACGCTCGACGAGCACGGCTACCGCCACGTGCCCGTCGTCGACGCCGGCGAGCTGGTGGGCATCGTCTCGATGCGCGACCTGATGCACGTCGCGGCCATCCAGCCCGTCGTCCATCCCGGCGAGATCGAGGCGCCCCCGGGGCTCGAGGGCGTGATCGTCGCCGAAACGCAGGTGGGTGACGTCCGCGGCCTCGAGGGCTTCTACCACTACCGGCAGTACTCGGCCGTCGAGCTGGCCGCCAAGCGCTCGCTGGAGGACGTGTGGTTCCTCCTGTTCGAGGGCCACCTGCCCTCTCGGGACGAGAGCGCAGCGTTCGCGGCGGAGGTGCGCGCCCACCGGGCCGTCCCAGACGCCGTCATGGGCCTGCTGCCGGAGATCGCGACCTCCGGCGGACCTCTGATGGACCAGCTCCGCAGCGCGGTGTCGCTCATCGGCCACAGCCAGGGCTTCCGTCCCTGGCTGGACGTGTCGCAGGAGGAGCTGCGATCCAACGCCGTGAGCGTGTGCGCGGCGGTGCCGACCCTCATCATGGCCCTGCACCGCCTGGGCCTGGGACTCGAACCCATCGATCCCGATCCGCAACTGGGCTACGGCGGCAACTACCTGTGGATGCTGCGCGGCGAGGTGCCCGAACCCGAGGTGGCGCGGGCGGTCGAGCAGTACCAGATGCTCACGATCGACCACGGCTTCAACGCCTCGACGTTCACCGCTCGCGTGATCACGTCCACCGGGGCCGACCTGGCGGGCGCCGTCACCGGTGGCATCGCCGCCCTCTCGGGGCCGCTGCACGGCGGGGCGCCGTCGCGGGCGCTGGACCTGCTCGACGCGATCGGCACGCCCGCCAACGCCCGTCCCTACCTGGTCGACGCCGTGACGCGAGGCGAGAAGATCATGGGGTTCGGGCATCGGGTCTACAAGACCGACGACCCGCGCTCGCTCTTCCTCCGGGATGTGGCCGAGCGGATCGGCGCCGCCAAGGTCGACTTCGCCAAGCAGGTGGAGCAGACGGTCGTCGACGTGCTGGCCGAGCTCAAGCCGGGACGCAACCTGTACGCCAACGTCGAGTTCTACGCCGGCGTGGTGATGGAGCACTGCGGCCTGCCACGCGAGCTGTTCAGCCCCACCTTTGCCTCCAGCCGGGTGATCGGCTGGTGCGCCAACATCCTCGAGCAGGCGGCCGACAACCGCATCATCCGCCCGTCGGCCCGCTACGTGGGCCCCCCGCCACCGCAGCCCGTCCCGGACGCCGAGACCTAGCTGGCTGGGTGCGACGAGCCACCCCACTAGCGTGCAGCGGGTGAAGGTCGAGATCGCCACCTCGCTGACGCCCGCCATCGTCGACGCCGTGCAGCGGCTCGTGCCCCAGCTGTCGCGCTCCAACCCGCCGCCGACCACGGAGGAGCTCGGCGAGCTGGTCGCGTCCCCCGCCACCGATCTGTTCATTGCCCTCGACGACGGCGGGACAATCGTCGGGGTCGCCACGCTCGTGACCTTTCGCATCCCCACCGGGCGGCGGGCGTGGATCGAGGACGTGGTCGTCGACGAGGCGACCCGGGGCCAGGGCGTGGGTGACGCCCTGACCCGCGCGATGGTCGACCGCGCCCGCGAGTTCGGCGCGGTCACCGTCGACCTGACCTCCCGCCCGTCGCGCGAGGCCGCCAACCGGCTCTACCTGCGCGCCGGATTCGTCCGGCGCGATTCGAACGTCTACCGGTTCGACCTGCGGGACGAGGCCTGAGCCGGGAATGACCCAGGCCGACGTTGCCGTCATCGGCGGCGGCATGGCCGGCATGTCGATCGCAGCTGAGCTCGCGCCCACCCACTCGGTGATCGTGCTCGAGCAGGAGAGCCAGCTCGCCCACCATGCAACCGGGAGGTCGGCGGCGGCGTTCCTCGAGAGCTATGGCGGTCCCGAGGTGCGGGCGCTCACGCGCGCCAGCCGGCCGTTGCTCGAGGCGGCGGCGGTCGACGCTCCGCTCCTGTCGGCGCGGCCGCTGCTGTGGATCGCGGGACCGGGGCGCGAGCCGGCGATCGCCGAGCTGCGTCGCCAGCAGCCCAACCTGCGCACACTGACCCCCGAGGACACACAGGGGATCTGCGCCGCGGTGCGCACGGACTGGGTCACCGCCTCCGCGCTGGAGCCCGACGCCCAGGACATCGACGTCGCCGGTCTCCACCAGGCCTACGTGCGGGAGGCGCGGCGCCATGGCGTGGCGATCTCCCGCGACAGCCGAGTGTCGGGGGCGGACCACGACGGGCGGGTGTGGCGGCTCCGTCACGCCGGCGGCACGGTCTCGGCGGCCGTGGTCGTCAACGCCGCCGGGGCCTGGGCCGACCGCGTCGCGACGCTGTTCGGCGCCCGCCCCTGTGGCCTCCGCCCCCTCAGGCGCACAGTGGTCATCGCGCGGGCCGGCCAGCGCGTCCCGGCCTCGTGGCCGCTGGTCGCCGACGTCGACGACACGTTCTACTTCCGGCCGGACGGTCCCCACGTGCTCGCCTCACCCGCCGACGAGACGCCGAGCGGGCCCTGCGATGCCCGCCCCGAGGAGGCCGACGTCGCCCGCGCCATCGAACGCGTGAACCTGGCGACCACGCTGGCGCTTCGCTCGGTGGTCACCGCCTGGGCGGGGCTCCGGACCTTCGCCGCCGATCGTGTCCCGGTGACGGGCTTCGACCCGGACGTTCCCGGGTTGTTCTGGCTGGCGGGACAGGGCGGCTATGGCATCCAGATCGCCCCGGCGCTTGCCCGGCTCGCGGCGGGTGTTCTGCGCGGGGACGCGCCGGCCACGCCCCCACCGGGAGGCTTCACTCCCTCGGCCCTGTCGCCGCGTCGCTTCCGGGCCCCGGGGTAGGGCCCGCGACGAGCCTCAGGCCACCAGCTTGCGGACGTCGTCGCCTTGGCGCACGCTGCCGGCGACCACGACCTTGGCGTTGAGGCCGCGCAGGCGGAGCGAGCGGCCTGTGGGGGAGTTGACGAACCGCAGGGCGTCGGCCCCGAAGCGGGCGCGGAACTTGGCGCAGCCACTGTGGGGGATGCCCGTGACCTCGATCACCGCGCTCCCCAGGGCGAGCCGCGTGCCCGGCGGCAGGTTCGCCTCGCTCAGGTCGAGGTCGAGGTGCAGCTGATCGCCGGCGAGCGCCCGGCGCTCGGGATCGACGGCGACCAGCGACGAAAGGCGGGCGTTGATGACGTTCAGCTGCATCTCGGGATGGGCGGAGCCGTCGGGGGTTCGGCTGCTGCCGCGCATACGCCAGGTGTCGCCCACCAGCCCCTGGGCCAGGTCGAGCACGCCCTCGTCGAGGACCTCGCGCTCGTCGACGGCCGGCCGCCGCACGATGAGCTCGACGCGTCCGATGTCCGTTGGCGAGCTGCGGATGTGGTCGAGTCGGTCCTCCAGGCGGGGCGTGGTGAGGTGCATGCTCCCGAGGATGGCCCAGGCCGGGGTGGAGGGCGAACCGGATTTGGGGTCAGTCGGCGGCTGCGGAGGCAACGAGGTCCAGCTCAGCCACGACCGCCAAGTGGTCGGAGGCGTCGGTCGGGAGCACCTCGGCCCTGCGGACCGCGACCTCCGACGTGAGGATGTAGTCGATGCGGGCGTAGGGGGTGGCGGCGTCGAAGGTGAACCCGGCGCCGTCGCCCGCCACCACCCACGCGTCGTCGAGGATGTCGGTGAGCGGCGCGATCTCCGGGTCGCCCGGGCGGGCATTCAGGTCACCCATCATGACGACGGGCCCGGTGCCCGCCGCCAGCGACTCGGCGATCTGCGTCGCCTGGGCGAGCCGCTCCGTGCGCGAGCGGTGCTGGAGGTGCGTGCACAAGGCCCGGACCGCCTGGCCATCCACGTCGACGACGGCGCCCAACAGCCCCCGCTGCTCGCCGCCCCGGGGGCGCGTGAGCAGCAGGTTGCGGGGCTCGCGGAGCGGCGGCCGGGACAACAGCGCGATGCCGTACTGTCGCCTCGCCCCGTCGGGGCCAGCTGCGGCCGGGCCCAGGTCCACCACGGGGCCGTAGGCCAAGTCCAGGCCCAGGCGATCGGCGAGCCAGCTGGCCTGGTCGAGGTGGCCGCTGCGGGCGCTCAGGTGGCGGTCCACCTCCTGCAACGCCACCAGGTCGGCCGCCGCGCCCTCGATCACCCGGGCCACGCGCTCCAGGTCATGGACGCCGTCGAGCCCGACGCCGTGGTGGATGTTGAACGTGAGCGCGCGCACGGTCCGGCCGACGGTACCGGCGCGTCGCACTACCTGATCAGACGCTGTCCGGGCAGGGCCAGGTCGACCACGACCGGCAGGTGGTCCGCGGCGTCCGTCGTCAACACGGCCGCGGTGCGGGCCACCACGTCGCCCGACGACATGACGTAGTCGATGCGGGCGTGGGGCGTGGCGGCGTCGAAGGTGAAGCCGTCGCCGACGCCGGCGGTCACCCACGCGTCGACGAGCCGGTCGGTCAGGCCCGCGATCTCGGGCGTGTCGGGCGTGGCGTTGAGGTCGCCCAGCAGGACCACCGACTCCTTGGCCGTGGCCAGCACCTCGCGGATCCGGGCCACCTGGGCGAGCCGCTCGACCTGGGAGTCGTGCTGCAGGTGGGTGTTGAAGACCCGGACCGGAATGCCGCGCACCTTGATCAAGGCCTCGAGCAGTCCGCGCTGCTCCCCGCCCAGCGGCCGGGGGAGCAGGGTGTTGGTGGTGGCGCGGATCTTGTGGGCCGAGAGGATCGCCGTGCCGTACTGGCGGCGGGGCGCACCGGCCGCGGGCGGATCGAGATCGAGGTTGGCGCCGAAGGTCACGTCCATGGCGAGCGCGTCGGCCAGCCACGTGGCCTGGTCGACGAAGTTGCTGCGCTCGCTCCAGTGCCGGTCGACCTCCTGGAGCCCGACGACCTCCGCGCCGGTCCGTTCGACGGTGGCGGCGATCCGCGCCAGGTCCAGCACGCCGTCGAGCCCGACCCCGTGGTGGATGTTGAACGTCGCCACGCGCAGCTCGCGCAGCGACCCGGCCGCGGGGGCCTCCGACGCCGACGCCGCCGCCGACGTCGACGCCGGCGTGGCGACCGTGGTCGCGGCGAGGAGGGTTGCGAGGAGCGCGGCCAGCACGTGCGGCAACCGTGATCGCATGGGTGGACCTCCCTCGAGCGATGGCGCGGACCCCAGACTCGGTCCCGCGCTGTTCTAGTCGGTCGGGGGGACGGGATCCGGATCGACGGTTGACCGCCGGTGAACCGTGGCTGGATCGCACCGGAACGCGCACACCCACCGATCCGCCCGACGCCGGACGACAGGTGCCAAGCTGTGCGGAATGCCGGGCGGCCGTCATTCGCTGGGCCCCGGGCGCTGGGTCGCGCTCCGCGACCGCGGCTACCGGACGCGCAAGGCCGGGGTGGAGTTTGCGGCCTACTCCGCCCACCTGCAGCTGCCGACGTACTTCGGGCAGGAGGAGCTGACGGTTCCGTCCTCGTGGATCGCGGTGGTGGACCTGACGGCCCCGGGCGCCCCACGCGACCCCGCCGACATCCGCGCGCAGTTCCCGGATCGGACCATCGCTCACCTGCCAACGGCGTCGCCGCGACGGGCGCCGACCACGCTGCTGCTGTTCGCCACGCCCCAGCCGGTGCCCCCTCTGCGGTGGGGCGCGGCGCTCAGGCGGTGGGGGCGACTCCCGTTCGGACACCGCTCCTCACACCGCCTGCCCGCGCCCGAGATCGATGGCGTGCTGCTGCGGGCCGACAACCCCCGCTGGGCGGCCGACCGCTTCGTGGCGGCCGGATCCATGCGGGGTGTCCACCGCGACCGCGGTTGGTATGCGGACCAGCGGGGCAGCAGCGCGGCCCGCCCCGGACCCGACCCGGGATGGGCCCGCGCCGCCGTCGACCACCTCGACGGACTGGCCCGGGTGCTGGCGGTGGCGCTGATACCGCTGGCGGTGGCGCTTGGCACCCGCACATCGCTGCCCTGCTGGGCTTGGGCGCTGCTGATCGCTGCGGCGGTGCTGGCGGTCGTCTGCAAGGTGGCGGCTGGACGGATCTACCGCCGGCCGCCCGATCCGCAGCTCCGGCCCGACAAGCCGTCCCATCGCGTGTTGACCGGCGAGTCCGACCGGGTCCCGGCCGGCCGGTGAGGCGCGGTGTGGCTCAAGTTTCCCGCGGGTAGGGTCCCCTGGCCGCCGCGGACTCCCTTCCCTTGAGTCACCGAGAGGGGCACGCCCATGCCAACCACCCGGACGACGACCGCGACCACGCGGGCCACGACGACGCCGGCAGAGGACGGCAACGACCTGCGGGACCGATATCACCGGGTGCGAGGCTTCACGGAGTCGCTGGCGGAGCCCCTGTCCCCCGAGGACCAGACCGTGCAGACGATGCCCGACGTGAGCCCCACGAAGTGGCATCGGGCCCACACGACGTGGTTCTTCGAGACGTTCCTGCTCGGCCCGTACGAGCGGGGATACACCGAGGTCGATCCCGCCTACGCCTTCCTCTTCAACTCCTACTACGAGGCGGTCGGCCCGCGGCACGCGCGTCCGGAGCGCGGCCTGCTGTCGCGGCCCGGCGTGGCGGAGATCGGCCGCTACCGGGCCAAGGTCGACGAGGTCATGGACCACCTCCTCGCCACCGGCGACGAGGCCGAGCCGCGGGTCCCGGAACTCATAGAGCTCGGGCTCCACCACGAGCAGCAGCACCAGGAGCTGCTGCTGATGGACATCAAGCACGTGCTGTCCGTCAACCCCCTGCGCCCGGCCTACCGCGGGTTCGAACGCCCGGCCGCTCTCGGCACCCCGCCGGAGGGCAGCCCCACGTGGATCGAGCACGCCGGGGGCGTCGCATCGGTCGGCCACGCGGGCGACGGCTTCTGCTTCGACAACGAGACGCCGCGCCACGATGTCCTCCTGGCCCCCTACGCCATCCGATCGAGCCTGGTGACGGCCGGCGACTGGCTGGCGTTCATGACCGAGGGCGGGTATCGGGAGCCGGCGCTGTGGATGTCCGACGGCTGGGCCACGGTGCAAGCCCACGACTGGCAGGCCCCCGAGTACTGGGTCCGCGCCGATGACGGCTGGTTGATTCAGACCCTGGCCGGCCCGCGGCCGGTCGACCCCGACGAGCCGGTGTGCCACGTGAGCTGGTACGAGGCCGACGCGTTCGCCCGCTGGGCCGGATGTCGCCTCCCGACCGAGGCCGAATGGGAGGTGGTCGCAACGGCAAGGGCCCGCCCCCTGGCGTCGGCCGCGGGCGATCCACCCGGCGTGGCCGGGCTCGATGAGGCGGGGCTCGCCGGGTCGGGCCTCCATCCCGTGCCCCCTGCGCCCGGCGACGAGCAGTGGTTCGGCGCGGTCTGGCAGTGGACGGCCAGTCCCTACGGTCCCTACCCCGGGTTCCAGCCGGCGGCCGGCGCGGTCGGCGAGTACAACGGGAAGTTCATGGTCAACCAGCAGGTCCTCCGGGGAGGCGCCTGCGTGACCCCGGCGGGCCACAGCCGCCCGAGCTATCGCAACTTCTTCCCGCCTGCGGCCCGGTGGCCGTTCTGCGGCCTGCGCCTGGCGGTGGACAGGTGAGCGCCCAGCGGGTGGCCACGATCCTCGCGCCGGGGCGGGTCACCCTCGACGTGCGGCTGCTGCCTGGCGACCTGGAGGGGGCCCTGCGTCGGGACGCCCGGGTCGGCCTCTGCACCACGCCCAAGTCGATGCCGCCCGTGTGGTTCTACGACGACCGCGGGTCGGCCCTGTACGAGGACATCACCCGCCTCCCCGAGTACTACCCCTTCCGCACCGAGGCGGCGCTGCTGCGGCGGGCCGCCGGCGAGATCGCCGAGGCGGCCGAGGCGCGGGTGCTCGTCGAGCTGGGGTCGGGCACGTCGGAGAAGGCGCGGCTGTTGCTGGGTGCCATGGCATCCGCCGGCGCCGGGCTCGACGGCTACGTCCCGTTCGACGTGTCGGAGGCCACGCTGCTGGCTGCGGCCGGGGCCATCGCCGCCGACCTGGGCATCGGCGTCCACGGGGTCGTCGGTGACTTCCACGAGCACCTGGACGGCATCCCCGACCTGGGCGAGCCGCGGCTCGTCGCATTCCTCGGCAGCACCATCGGCAACTTCGCGCCCGACCAGCGACGCCGGTTCCTGGCCGAGCTGCGAGGCGTGCTCGACGGGTCGGATCGATTCCTCCTCGCGACCGACCTGGTGAAGGACGCGGGCCGGCTCGTCTCCGCCTACGACGACGCCCGCGGGGTGACCGCAGAGTTCAACCGCAACCTGCTGCACGTGCTCAACCGTGAGCTGGACGCCGACTTCGTCCCCGAGCGGTTCGCGCACGTGGCCGTCTGGGATCCGGAGGAGCAGTGGATCGAGATGCGCCTCCGGGCGACCGAGGCGATGTCCGTGCGGCTGGCCGCCATCGACATGACCGTCCGGTTCGCGGCCGACGAGGAGATGCGGACGGAGGTCAGCGCCAAGTTCACGCCCGAGCGGGTGCGGTCCGAGCTCGCGGCCACCGGGTTCGAGGTGACGGGGTTCTGGACCGACCCGCAGAGCGACTACCTGCTCACCCTGGCGCGCCCGGCCTGACGTCACGACCCGACATCGTCACGGTCGCCGTGCCCAGGGGCGTCGACGTGGACCTGGCGGCCGGCGCACTGTGGCGGGCGGGAGCCGCCGCCATCGAGGAGCGTGAGACGCCCACCGGGGTCCTGCTGGTGGCGGGTGCCGGCCCCGGTGCCGACATCGGTCCCCTGTTGGCCGCGGTCCGCGATCGGTGGCCCGCCGAGGTGATGGCGGTCGACGTCGACGGCGCGCTGGACGCGTGGCGCGCCTTCGCCCGGCCCGTGACGGTCGGCCGGCGGCTGCGGGTCCGACCGCCCTGGGTGCCCGCCGGCCGGCGAGCGGCGCTCGTCGAGGTGCTGATCGATCCCGGGCGGGCCTTCGGCAGCGGGGCCCACGCGTCGACGAGGCTGGCGCTGGGGGCGATCGAGCGCCTGGTCCGGGGCGGCGAGCGGGTGCTCGACGCCGGCTGCGGCAGCGGTGTGCTCGGTGTCGCGGCGCTGGCACTGGGCGCCGCCGAGGCGGTCGGCGTCGACCGCGACCCGAATGCAATCCCGGCGTCGCGGGCCAACGCCGCCCGCAACGGGCTAGGGGACCGGCTCACCGTCACGGGGCGACCGCTCGGCGACGTGGTGGCCGCCGGCCCGCCCTTCGACCTCGTGGCGGCAAACCTGCTGCTGCCCGACCTCCTCGCCGCCGTGCCCGCGCTGGGGGCGGCCCTGGCCGCGGGCGGCACCCTGGTGGTGAGCGGGATCCTCGCCGACCAACAGCCGCCGGTGATGGAGGCGGCCGCCCGGCTGGGCCTGGTTCCGCTCGGCGAGGAGACCGCCGACGGCTGGCTCGCCGTCACCTTCGCCGGCCACGCGGACTCCCGTGAGCGGGCCCGCTCGGCCTCCTAGCCGGCGGCGTCGAGCCGGTAGATCCCGCCGGAGAGCGACAAGGCGTAGACCTCGCCGTCGGCGTCCTCGGCGAACGACACCAGCTCGTCGACGTGGGCGTCGAAGGTGCGCTCCTCGGTCACGTCGCCGTCCCGCACGCGCAGGGCCCGCAGGTCCCCCTGGCAGTAGTCGCCGAACAGGTACGCACCTCCGAGCCCCGGGATCGCCGAACCCCGATAGACGACGCCGCCGGTGACCGAGCAGCCCTCGTCGTGGGAGTACTCGAACACCGGGAGCACACCCCCGTCCGGGTTGCTGCCGCCCTCGAAGGGATGGGTGGCCTCCATCTCGTTCCAGCCGAGGTTCGCGCCGCGCCCGCCTCCGGCGGCCGCCGGCAGCTGGTCGATCTCCTCCCACTGGTTCTGTCCGACGTCGCCGATCCAGAGGTCGCCATTGGCGCGGTCGAAGCTGAAGCGCCACGGGTTGCGGACGCCGTACAGCCACACCTCGGGGCGTCCCGCCTCGCCGTCGGCGAACGGGTTGTCGGCGGGTATGCCGTAGGCCCGGCCATTAGACGGGTTCGCCGGGTCGATGCGCAGGATCTTCCCCAGCAGGGCCTGGGTGTCCTGCCCGTTGCCCTCGGGATCGCCGCCGCCGCCCCCGTCGCCGAGTGCGATGTACAGATACCCATCGGGCCCGAACGCCAGCTCGCCGCCGTTGTGGTTGGGGAAGTGGTCCTCGACGGCCAGCAGCTCGCGGTACGACCCGGTGTCGACCTCGTCCCCGGCCATCGTGAACGCTGCGACCCGGGCATCCCCGCTCGGGGCCAGGCTGTAGTGCACGTAGAGGGTGCCGCCGTCGGCGGAGAACTCGATGTCGAGCAGCCCCCGCTCCCCGTCGGCGATCACGTTGTCGCTGATGTCGAGCACCGGATCGCCGACCTCGTAGGTCCGGTCACGCCCCGTGCCGGTAACGCTGATCGGCCGGACCCGCCCGGCGCGCTCGGCGGCGTACAGCGTCGGCGATCCGGGACGGACCACGAGGGCGGTCGGCGACTCCACCTCGGCCACCTGGGTGGCGGCGATCTCGATCTCGTCGAGCGGGGCCTCGGGGGTGGCTGCGGACCCCGATCCGCTGGTCGACGGTTCCCCGGGGGTGGTGGAGCCCTCCTCCGTCGTCGTCGTGCCGGACGTGTTGCCGCCCCCGTCGTCGCCGCATCCCGTGAGGCCCAGGCCCACCAGGCCGGCCGCCAGCACCACCCCGATCGCACGCATCATGGGCGGGCACCGTACGCGCCGTCAGCGCGCGATGCGGATCAGGCCTTCCTGCATCACCGTCGCGACCAGCGTCCCCTGCCGCGTGAACACCAGCCCGCGCGACAGGCCCCGGCCGTTGGCGGCGACCGGGCTGTCCTGCGCGTAGAGCAGCCAGTCGTCGGCCCGGAAGCGGTGGTGGAACCACATCGCGTGGTCCAGGCTCGCCATGAACAGGCTGGGGTCGAACCAGCTTCCGCCGTGGGGCAGCATCGACGTGTCCAGCAGCGTCAGGTCCGACGCGTAGGTGAGGACGATCGTGTGGATCAGCGGATCGTCGGGGAGCCGCCCGTCCGCCCGCAGCCACACGTTCTGGCGGGGCGGCAACGGGGCCTTGCGGTCCGGGGGCAGCCAGTCCACGTGGCGGATGTCGATGGGCCGGGGCCTGTCGATCCAGGCGCCGATGTCGTCGCCGTACGCCTTGGCCCGTTCCCGCAGGTCGGGCAGGTCCTCCGGTGGCCTGACGTCCGGCATGTCGAAGGCGTGCTCGAATCCCGGCTCGTCCACCTGGAAGCTGGCGGCCATGTTGAAGATCGCCTTGCCGTGCTGGATCGCCACCACCCGACGGGTGGTGAACGAGCGGCCGTCACGGATGCGGTCCACCTCGTACAGGATCGGCACCTTGGGATCGCCCGCCCGCAAGAAGTAGGCGTGGAGCGAGTGCACGTGCCGGTCGGGAACACGTTCCCCGCTCTCGGTGCTTCGCGCCGGGCCGCTCGGGCCCCACCCTCGCGATGGCTCGGGCTCAAGCGTGCGGGCGGCCGCCACCAGGGCCTGCCCGGCCACCTGTCCCCCGAAGATGCGCTGGCGGTCCTCCTCGGGTGAGATACCGCGGAAGATGTTGACCTCGATGGGCTCGAGGTCGAGCAGCCGCACCAACGCATCGACCGGGTCCTGGGGCACGCCGGAAAGGTACCGGCCGGGTGCGCGCACCCTAGGGTTCCCGGCCGTGACGCGCGAGCAACTCGACTTTCCCGAGGGCTTCCTCTGGGGCACCGCCACCGCCGCTCACCAGATCGAGGGCGGCAACTGGAACAACGACTGGTGGGCGTGGGAGCACGACCCCGCCAGTCCGTGCGCCGAACCGTCGGGCGACGCCTGCGACTCCTGGAACCGCTGGGAGGAGGACGTGGCGCTGCTGGGGGACCTCGGTCTGGGCACGTACCGGTTCTCGGCGGAGTGGAGCCGCATCGAGCCGGAGGACGGCGAATGGTCCACCGCCACCGTGGACCACTACCGGCGCCAGTGCGAGGCGCTCCTGGCGCGGGGCATCGAACCGGCGGTCACGTGCCACCACTTCACCACGCCCCGATGGCTGGCGGCCCGGGGAGGCTGGGAGGACCCGGCCAGCGCCGACCGCTTCGCCGCGTTCTGCGGGCGCCTCGCCGGCGAGCTCGGCGACGTCGTCCGGAGGGTGTGCACGATCAACGAGCCGAACATCGTGGCCACCATGGGCTGGCTGCTGGGCGTGTTCCCGCCCGGCAAGTCCGACCACGACCTGCGGTTGCGGGTGAACGACGTGTTCGTCGACGCCCACCGCAAGGCCGTCGACGCCATCCGGGGGGCGGCGCCGGGCCTGCCGGTGGGCCTGACCCTCTCGATGACCGAGTACCAGGCGGTCGAGGGGGGTGAGTCGCGACGCGAGCGCATGCTGCGCGAGATGGAGGACGTGTTCCTGGAGGCGACGGACGGCGACGACTTCGTGGGCGTGCAGGTCTACTCACGCATGCGCCTCGGGCCGAAGGGGATCCTGCCGGCCGAGGCCGGCGTCCCGGTCCTCGACATGGGCTACGAGTACTGGCCCCAGGCCTTGGAGGCCTGCCTGCGGCGGGCGTGGTCGGTGACCGGGGGACGGGTTCCGCTCCTGGTGACCGAGAACGGCATCGGCACGACCGACGACACCCAACGCATCCGCTTCGTGCGGGAGGCGCTGGAGGGGGTGCTCCGCTGCCTGGCCGACGGCCTCGATGTGCGCGGATACGTCTACTGGTCGCTGCTGGACAACTTCGAGTGGGCGTTCGGCTACCGCCCGCGGTTCGGGCTGGTGGCGGTGGACCGCCAGACGTTCGCCCGGGAGCCGAAGCCCAGCGCCGCCTGGTTCGCCTCGGTGGCCCGGGCGAACGCGCTGGTGGGGTCATAGCTCGACGGCGAGCCCCAGCTCGACCGTCTGTTCCGGCGGCAGGCCGAAATAGGTGGCGGCGCTCGTGGCGTTGCGCGACATCAGCGCGAACAGGTGCTCACGCCAACGGGCCATCCCCGGCCGCGGGCTGACGCGCAGCGATTCCCGACCCAGGAAGTACGGGAGGCGAGCGACGTCGATACCCAGCGTCGGCGCCACCTCCGTGGCCAGTGCCCGCGGCACGTCGATGTCCTCCATGAAGCCATAGCGCAGGACGACCTGATGAAACCCGGCACCGAGGTCGACCATCTCGGTGCGTTCGGCCGGATCGACGCGCGGCACCTCCTGCGGCACCACCGAGATCACGAGGACGGTCTCGTGGACGGCGTCGTTGTACTCCAGGTTGGCGAACAGCGCCGCCGGGGTGACACCGGGGGATGACACCAGGTAGGCCCCCGCCCCCTTCGTGCGCACCGGGCGGTCCTCGACGGCGTCCTTCACGAACTCGGTCAGCGGAATGCCACCGCGCAGCAGCCGCTCGTGCACGAGGCGCCGACCGGTCCGCCAGGTGCTCAGCACGGTGAAGATGACGACAGCCGCCAGCAGCGGGAACCACCCGCCCTCAGGGATCTTGAACAGCGTGGCGCCGAAGAACGCCAAGTCGAAGGACAGGAACAGCAGGCAGAGCGTCACGGCCCGCCAGGGACTCCAGCGAAACCGCTCGCGTGCCACGAAGTAGAAGACGATGCTGGTCAGGACCATCGTGGTCGACACCGCGAAGCCGTAGGCGGCCGCCAGGTTGGCCGATTTCCGGAACCCGACGACCAGCCCCACGCAGGCCGCCATCAGCAGCCAGTTGATCGCCCCGATGTAGATCTGCCCGATCTGCGTGGGCGAGGTGTGGCTGATCCGCACCCGCGGGCTGTAGCCGAGCTGCACGGCCTGCCGCGTGAGCGAGTACGCGCCGGATATCAGCGCCTGCGAGGCGATGACGGTTGCGACCGTGGCCAACACGACCAGGGGATAGAGCGCCCAGTCGGGTGCCAACCGGTAGAAGGGGTTGTCGATGGCCGCCGGGTCATCTATGAGGAGCGCACCCTGCCCGAAATAGACGAGCACCAGGCTGGGCATGACGAGCCCGTACCAGCCGAGCACGATCGGGTGGCGCCCGAAATGTCCCATGTCGGCGTAGAGGGCCTCGCCCCCGACCACGACGAGGATGACTGCTCCCAGCACCAGGAAGCCGCGGAAGCCGTTGTCGGCGAAGAACGAGACGGCGTGGGCGGGGTTGACGGCCCGGAAGACACCCGGGTTCCCGGCGACGTTCACTGCGCCCAGCACCCCGATCGTCGTGAACCACACCGCCATCACCGGGCCGAACAGCCGGCCGATCGCGGCCGTGCCGCGGTGCTGGACCATGAACAGGCCGATGAGGATCACCACGGCGGCGGGCACCACGTAGGCGTCCAGACCGGGAGCGGCGATCGTCGTTCCCTCCACGGCGGCGAGCACCGAGATCGCCGGCGTGATGACCCCGTCCCCATAGAGCAGCGCCGCGCCGAACAGGCCGACGAGCACGAGCACCCAGCGGATGCCCCGCACCGGTGGCTCCCTGGGCGTGACGAGCGCGGTCAGCGCCAGGATGCCGCCCTCCCCTCGGTTGTCGGCCCGCATGACGAATGCGAGGTACTTCACGCAGATCACGAGCACGAGCGACCAGAACATCAGGGACAGCAGGCCGAGCACGTTGTCCTCGATGACCGCCAGCTGGTGGCCGTGCCCCTCGAAGGCCTCACGCATGGCGAACAGGGGGTTGGTGCCGATGTCGCCGAAGACGACCCCCAACGCCCCGACAGCCAGGCCCACGGTGCGGGCGTCGAGGGACTGGCGCTGGTCACGACCTGCGGGTACTCCGCCCGGCTGCGATCCGCCGGCGAGCTGGCCCCGCTCCGCTGTCACAGGTGCGGGAGGCTAGTGGCCGTCCTGGATCCGGCGCGGGCTACCGTCGCCACCCATGGGCATGGATCCCGAGCTGCGGGCCAGGGCCGAGGCGGCCCGGGGCTTCATGCCGGCCGACGAGGGCGAGGCCCTGTACGACGCGGCGCTGGCGGTTTCGGTCGACGGGCCGTTGCTGGAGGTCGGCAGCTACTGCGGCAAGTCGGCCGTCTACCTCGGTGCTGCCGCCCGGGAACGGGGGCGGATGCTGTTCTCGGTCGACCACCACCGCGGGTCCGAGGAGAACCAGGCCGGCTGGGAGTGGCACGAGCCCGACCTCGTCGATGCCGAGCTCGGCAAGCTGGACACACTGCCGGTGTTCCGCCGCACGATCCACGACGCCGGCCTCGAGGGGACGGTGGTGGCCGTGGTGGGCGACTCGCCGGCGGTGGCCGGGAACTGGGGCACGCCGCTGGCGCTGCTGTTCATCGACGGGGGACACGGCGAGGGGCCGGCGCGCCTGGATTATGAGCGCTGGGCACCGCAGGTCGCCCCGGGCGGCACGCTGGCCATCCACGACGTGTTCCCCGACCCGGCCGACGGTGGCCGGCCCCCGTACGAGCAGATCTACCTGCCCGCCCTCGCCAGCGGCCGGTTCACGGAACGGCGGGCGGTGGGCTCGCTGAGAGTTCTCGAACGGGTCCGCTGACCTGACCTGTTGAACTTGGGGCGGCTGGGGCCCCCATGGGGGCGGCAAGGGCCGCAAGCTCGGGCGCATCGCCCCTATTCGCGGTCGGTCACGGCGGCGTCCGCGGCGTCGGCCTCGAACAGCGCCGGGAGGACCTCGTCGTGCCGGGTGAACAGCCCGCTCGCGGGCGAGGCCCCGGCGAAGGCGTCGGCGGCCAGCACCACCGCCGACGCGGTGTAGGTGGAGCGCTCGCCGACAGGGAACCTGGCCTCGTCCGGGAAGACGGTGCCGGTCCAGTAGCGGCCGTCGTCCGTGCGGTAGCGCTGCGCCCAGCCGAAGAGCTCGGTTGCCCGCGCCTCGTTGCCCACGGCCAGGGTGGCCAGGGCGTACTCGCACGTTTCCGCCACCGTTATCCATGGGCGGTCGGACACGCAGCGCACGCCGCAGCCGTCCATGACGAACGCATCGTGGCGCTCGGCCAGCCGCTCCCGTCCCTCGGCGCCGGTGACCACCCCGGCGAGCACCGGGTAGTACCAGTCCATCGCCCAGCGGTGCTTGGGTGCGAAGGCGTCGGGCACGTGCCGGATCACGTGCGTCAGGCGGGCCGCGGACAGCTCCCAATCGGGGCGCTCGTGGCCCAGCAGCTCGGCCAGGGCGATGGCGGAGCGCAGGCTGTGGCACATCGACGACGATCCCGTCAGGAGGGCGAACGACCAGGGTGTGCCGTCGGCGTGGCGCGCCCACAGGATCTCGCCCCGCGGGGTCTGCAGGTCGAGCACGAAGTCGATCGCCCGCTCGACCACCGGCCACATGGCCTCGACGAAGCCACGGTCGCCCGTGCACAGCCAGCGGTGCCACACCCCCGTGGCCACGTAGGCGCAGACGTTGGCGTCCAGCTTGTCCTGCTCGACCCGGTCGGCCAGGTAGTACTGGTGCCAGGCGCCGTCGGGACGCTGCATGCCGACCAGCCACTCGTAGGCGCGCTCGGCCTCGGCGTGGCGGCCGCCCAGCGTGAGCGCCATGGCCGCCTCGACGTGGTTCCAGGGGTCGGCGTGACCGCCGGGGAACCACGGGATCATCCCCGAGGGCAGCTGCCACTCCGCGATGGCGTCGACGGTCTGGCGCAGGCCGCCGGCCGTGACGATGCCGGGTACGTCGGCCAAGCAGCTCATGCCGGCACCGCTGCTCTCCGCGCGGCCTCGGCCCCGGGCTTGCGCGCGTAGATGACGATGCTCTTGCCGATCACCGGCGTGAGCACCCGGTCCGCCAGCCGCGTGAACCGCTGCCACGGCTGCGTGCCGGCGATGTCCCACACGAGCACCTGGTGGTAGCCGCGCACGAGCGGGTGCTCGTCGTTGGTGGGCCCCACGGCGCAGCGCAGCCACCAGTAGGGGGCGTGGATCCCGTGGGCATGGTGGGCCCCCACGGGCTCGAGCCCTGCGCCCCGCAACCTGGCCCGAAGGTCGGACGCCTTGTAGATCCGCACGTGGCCACCCTCGACGAACGGGGCGTGGTACTCGTCCGAGAGCGCCCAGCAGACCCGCTCGGCCAGCCATGCCGGCACGGTGACGGCCATGGTGCCGCCCGGCCGCAGCACCCGGGACAGCTCGCGGATGGCGGCCACGTCGTCGGGGATGTGCTCCAGGACCTCCGCGGCGATGATCCGGTCGAACGACCCGTCGGGGTACGGCAGCCGCGTGGCGTCCCCGCGGGTGGTGGCGCTGCCACCGGCCGCCGGGATGTCGCCGGCCTGGTCCATCGCCGCCGCCATCGCGGCCACGTCCTTGAGCTCAGCCTCGTCGTAGTCGAACGCGACCACCCGGGCGCCACGGCGCAGCGCCTCGAACGCGTGCCGCCCGGCGCCGCAACCCAGATCGAGTAGGCGATCCCGGGGCGCGAGGCCGAGACGGTCGTAGTCGACCGTCAGCATCAGCGGGCCCGCCGATCGGTCGCTGTCCCGGCGCGGGCGTGCTCGTCGAGCAGGATGCGGTACTGCTCCACCGTGCGCTCCGCAGTGTGTCGCCACGACCACTGGTCGACGACGCGCTGCCGCCCGGCACTGCCGACCGTCGCCCGCAGGCCCGGCTCGTCGAGGGCCCAGCGGAGCTTGGCGGCGAGTGCCCCGCTGTCGCCCGGCGGCACGACGAGGGCGGTCTCGCCGTTGCGGCCGACGACCTCGGGCAGCGCACCGCCGGAGGTCGCGACCAGGGGGGTGCCGCACGCCATGGCCTCGATGGCGGGCAGCGAGAATCCCTCGTACAGCGACGGCACGACCGCGAGCTGCGCCTCGCCGTAGAGCTCGATGATGCGCTGGTCGGGCACGCCGGTCACGAACTCGACGTGCTGATCGAGGCCGAGCTCGCGGATCACCTCGTCGGAACGGCCACCGGGCTTGCGCCTGCCGATGACCACGAGGTGCGCGTCCTCGCGCTCGGTGCGGACCTTGGCCAGCGCCTCCAGCAGGTAGCTCAGCCCCTTCATCGTCACGTCGGCACTGGCAGTGGTGATGAGCCGCCCCGGAACGGGCTCGACGCCGGACAGGGGCCGGAACAGGTCGACGTCGACGCCCACGGGCACGATCGCCATGCGGGCCGGGTCGACCCCGTGGTCCGCGACGATGTCGTTGAACGAGTTCTCCGACACCGTGATGACCCGCGGCAGCCGCGTGGCCACGCGGGTCTGCATCGCGGTGAACGAGTACCAGCGGCGCAGGGTCAGCCGCCGGTACCAGCCTCGTGCGTGCTCCATCTCGAGGCGACGGTCGACCGTGATCGGGTGGTGGATTGTGCCCAGCACCGGGAACCCCTCGCGCTGCATCGCCAGGAGGCCGTATCCGAGGCACTGGTTGTCGTGTACGAGGTCGAACTCGTGGCGGCGGCCGTGCAGCTCCCGCCAGGCCCGCAGGCTGAATGCGAGGGGCTCGGGGAACTGGCCGGCCGAGAACGCGGCCACCTCGACGAAGTCGGTCCAGCGCTTGAGCTCCCACAGGCCCGGCATCCGCATCGGGAAGTAGTCGTTGTAGATGTCGAGGCTGGGCAATTCGACCAGGCGCACTCTCGGATCGACCACCGGATAGGGCTGTCCGCCCAGGACCTCGACGTGGTGACCCAGGTCGACGAGCGCCTTCGAGAGGTGGCGCACGTAGACGCCTTGGCCGCCGACGTGGGGCTTGCCCCGGTAGGCGAGCAGAGCGATGCGCAACCCACGTTCCTCGGCATGCATTCCTGCAACCCTTCCGTCCAACTGACCGTGCGGTCAAGACCGCCGACCTCGCCGCGGTCACCCACCACGACCGCGGACCGCCCAGCTGGAGGAGGCGTCGTGGTTACCAGCGAGTAAGTTTACCGCCACCTCGGCGGCTGTCCCCCCAGCTCGTGGGGTCGGTACGGGGCGGCCTCGCTAGCAGCCACCCGTCGTCGTCGTTGTCGTCGGCGGTTTTTGCCTCACCCCCGGCGGGCACGTCGTCGTCGTGGCGGGCGGCGTGGTCGTGGTCGTCGTGGGTGGGCGCCCGGTCGTCGTCGTGGTGGCCGGTGCGGTCGTGGTCGTCGTCGTCGGCGCCGTCGTCGGCGGCTCGGTCGTCGGCGAGGGTGGCGGCCCCGATGCCAGTTGCAGCTCGGGGTCGGCGGCCGTCGTGGTGGGCGGCTCGGTCGTGGTGGTCCTGGGCGGCTCGGTGCTGGTCGGCTCCGTCGTCGTGGTGGTGATCTCCGTCCTGGCCGGATCGGCGAGTGTGAGCTGGTGGTCGTCGGGACCACCCATGCCGGTGGCCAGGGCGACCCCAGCGATGCCGACGATCGCCAGGGCCCCGCCGATGATCGCCGCGATCAGGCGCGGGTTGCTGCCGTCGCCCTTGTCGTCGCCGGACGACGGGGCGGACCCGTAGTCGTCCTCGTCGTCCCTCCGTCGCCCCCGACGCCGGTGGGACGGTGAGCCCCACAGGTCGGTCTCGCCGGTTGTCGGGGTGGCGCCGCGCCGGCCGGCCGCGGCGGCCGCGGCGAGCTCGGGTGCTTCGTCCCAGCGCCCAACGGACTCGGACCATTCGCCGCCCTCCCACGCCGCGACGTCCGTCTGCCCCGCGCCGGCGTCCCATTCAGGGTCCCACGGGCTGTCCCAGGCGTCGCCCTCGCCGCCGTCCCATTCGGTGGCGTCCCAGCCCGTGCCCCCCTCGCCGGTATCCCAGCCGGCGGCGTTCTCGCCGGCTGCCCATGCGCCCGCATCCTCGACGTCACCGCCCGCGCCGTCGACGCCGCTCCATGCGGTGCCGTCCATCGATCCGATGTCGGCCGGTGGCCCGTCCGGCAGCGCGTCCCACGGCGCCGCCGAGCCAGGGCCGGGTGCGGCGGTGGCGGCGTGCGTCGGGCCCGCAGCCGGGTCGGCGAACCAGGCCGCCAGGGCGCCGACGTCGTCACCGGCACCGGCCCCCATGTCGTGGCCGGGCGCGGGCGGGATGTCATCGCCGGGCGCACCCGGGATGCGATCCTCCCGGGCGCCGGTGGCCACGGGCGGTGGCGACTGCGGAGCGTCGTCGCCGCCGAACAGTGCGGCGCCGAGCGAGACGGTGAGCTCGGGGAACGGGTCGGCCACGATCGGGAGCCCCAGCCGGCTAGAGACCAGCTCGGCGAACAGCGGGATGCGTGACGATCCGCCCACCAGAAGTGCGACGTGGACGTCCGCGGGGGCCAGCCCGGAGGCGGCGATCGTCTGCGCGACCACGTCGACCGCAGCCATCAGGGACGGGCGGATGTCCCTCTCCAGGTCGGCGCGGCGGATCGGCACCCAGGTCGACAGGTTCGGGAGTGCCACCTCGACCGTCGTGTCGGGGCTGGACGAAAGCCACTCCTTGGCCGATCGGCACGCCATCCTCAGCCGCCTGAGCGCCGCCATGCCGTCGACGTCGTCACGCGGCACGCTCTGCAGCGCATGGTCGAGCTCGGCGTCGACGCGCGCGAAGACGGCGTCGTCGAAGTCCACGCCGCCGAGGTCGGCCAAGCCGCCCGGTGACCCGACCACGTCGAAGCCGTTGTCCGTCCGGCGCACGATCGTGGCCTCGAAGGTGCCGCCACCGAGGTCGAGGACGGCCACGGTGGTTCCGACGGAGATGTCGACGTCGTGCGCGAGCTTGGCCGCGGCCGCCACCGGGTGGGGGATCAGAGCGGTCCGGCCCACGGTGGCTGCGCCCACGCGCTCCAGCAGGGCCCGGGACCCGCCGCCGGGGAACAGCGGGTAGGTGAGGACCAGGTCGTGGGGCCGGTCACCGTGGAGGCGGCGCACGCGGTCGATGACGGTCTCGAGCAGCGCCTGGGTCA
>Ga0081455_10000654_pt1 | contig 44913 bp, 48 predicted proteins | sample TabmetS3T2R1_FD_70207 | JGI IMG/M metagenome (GOLD analysis project Ga0081455, IMG submission 70207) | Tabebuia heterophylla rhizosphere microbial communities from the University of Puerto Rico - S3T2R1 | ecosystem: Host-associated > Plants > Roots > Rhizosphere ...
GGGTGGCGGTGGCGCGCGCGCTGGTGGTGGAGCCCGAGATCCTGCTGCTGGACGAGCCGCTGTCCAATCTGGACGCGAGCCTGCGCGAGGAGATGCGCTTCGAGATCCGCCGGCTGCACGAGCAGTTCGGCATCACCACGCTCTACGTCACCCACGACCAGGCCGAGGCGATGGTGATCTCGGACCGGGTCGCGGTGCTGCGCGACGGCCGCGTCGTCCAGGCCGGCGCGCCCCAGGAGCTGTTCGAGCGGCCGCGGACCCGCTTTGTCGCCGAGTTCATCGGCAAGACCAACCTGATCGACGCGGTGGCCGACGGGCCCGCCACCGTCGCGCGCGGCCACTTGCGCCTGCGCGTCGCCGCCGACGGCCTCGTGCCGCGGGCGCCCGCGGTGGTGTCGATCCGGCCGCACCAGATCGCGCTCGGACCGCGGCCGGCCTCCGCGGCGGCGGGCGTCAACGTCCTGGCCGGCCGCGTCGTGCGCGCGAGCTACCTCGGCGACACGGTGGACTACCAGGTGCGGCTCGACGACAGCGACGTGGTGCTGCGGGTCACCGGTCCCGCGCCGGCCCGCGCCCGCGCCGGCGACGCGGTGGCGATCACCGTCCCGCCCGAGGCCTGCGTGCTGCTTCCCGGCGACTGACCGCCGGCCCCCAAGGGGCAGTCCGAGGAGCTCCGTTCGAGCGCGGGCTTGGCCCGCGCAATCCTCCTCCTCGGGGAGGATTGGGGGGGCCGTTGAGGCCCCCTCCAACTAAAGCCCGCCCCACACCTTCTGGGCCAGCTCCACGCAGAGCGCGAGCTTCCGGCGCTGGTCCTCCACCGCCACCTCGTTGCCCTCGAGCGTCGAGGAGAACCCGCACTGCGGGCTCACCGCGAGCTGCTCGAGCGGCAGGTACTTCGAGGCCTCGCCCAGGCGGCGCTCGAGGTCGTCTCGCGCCTCCAGGACGCCGACCTTGCTGGTCACGAGGCCGAGCACCACCCGGACGTGCTTCGGCGCGTGGCGTAGCGGGGAGAAGTCCCCCGAGCGCGCGTCGTCGAACTCGAGAAAGAACCCGTCGTAGGGCATCTGGTTGAAGATGACGTCGGCCACCCGCTCGTAGCCGCCCTGGGCGCGCCACCCCGAGCGGAAATTCCCCCGGCAGAGGTGCGTGCACACCGCCAGGTCCCTCGGCCGGTCACGCAGGGTGGCCTGGATCAGCCGTACCGACAGCGCCAGCACCGCGTCGGGATCCTCCCCGCGCGCGCGGCTCTCCGCTCGCATGCCCTCGTCGCAGAGATACGCGAGGCTCACGTCGTCGAGCTGCAGGTACCGGCAGCCCGCCGCGTAGAGGTCGGCGATCTCGGCGCGATAGGCCGCCGCGGTGTCTGCGACGAAGCCGTCGAGATCGGGGTAGACCCGCGTGCTGATGTTGGCGCGTCCGACCTGGGAGTAGAGCATGCACGGCGACGGGATCGTGAGCTTGGGCGTGCGCGCGGTGGCCGCCTTGAGGAACCGGAACGCGTCGACGAGGATCGGCACGGGCCGCGTGACCGGGGCGTCGATGCGCAGATCGGGCCGCGTGAAGTTGACGTCGCCGGCCCGGCCGTGGAAGGTGACCGGCAGCCGCCGGCCTTCGCTGGCCAGCCCGCCCAGGCGGGTGAGGAAGTCCATGTGCCACGACCGGCGCCGCACCTCGCCGTCGGTGATGCCCTGCAGCCCGGCCGCCTCCTGCAGCCGCACCGCCTCGCGGATCGCCTCGTCCTCCGCGGCGGCCAGGGCGGCCGCGCTCGCCTGCCCCTCGTCCGCCTGCAGGCGCAGCGCCTTGAGCGCGGGTGGCCGCAGCAGGCTGCCGACGTGATCGGCGCGGAAGGGCGGGCGCGACGTCGCCGTCATCGGTAGAGGCCGCGCCCGGCCGCGAAGACCCGGGTGAGGCCGAGCAGCGAGTCGGTGCCGGGCGTCGGCACGCCGACGCGCTCGCCGATCTCGCTCACCGCGGTGAGCAGCGAGTCGATCTCGAGCGGCCGGCCCGCCTCCACGTCCTGCAGCATGGAGGTCTTGAACGCGCCCAGCTTGCGCGTCACCAGGTTGCGCTCCTCACCACTCTGACGGATGGGGCAGCCGATGCGGTCCCCGATCGCGGCCGCCTCCGCCATGATGGCCAGGGTGAACCGGTCGACCAGCGGGTCGTCGAGCAGGCGGTCGCAGGTGGCGCCGGTCAGCGCCGACATCGGGTTCATGGTCATGTTGCCCCAGAGCTTGTACCACACGTCGGCCTGGATGCGCTTCGACACGGTGACCTCGAAGCCGGCCGCGCTCAGCCGGCCGGCCAGCGCGCTCAATCGCGTCGAGACGCCGCCGCCGGGCTCGCCCACGATCAGGCCGCGGCCGAAGCCGTGGCGCACCAGGCCCGGCTCGACCACCGCGCAGGTCGCATGCACGACGCAGCCCACGACGTGGCGCACCGGGATCGCGGCCGCGATGCGGCCCTCCGGATCGACCGCGCGCACCGCCGCATCCTCGTGCGGGCCGCCCAGGCCGTGGAAGAACCACCACGGCACCCCGTTCATCGCGGGCAGCACCGTGGTGTGAGCAGCCAGGAGCGAGCCGATCGACTCGGCCGCCGCCGCCAACGCCGGCGCCTTCACCGCGACCACCACGAGATCCTGCTCGCCCAGCGTGCTCGCGGACTCGGCGACGCGGACCGGCGCGTGGAGGGTCTCACCGTCCTGCTGGAAGCGGAAGCCGTGGGCGCGGAGGGCGGCCGTGGTGGCGCCGCGGGCCAGGGCCGACAGCTCACAGCCGGTGCGCGCCAGGTGCACGCCGAGGAACGTGCCGATCGCGCCGGCGCCGACCACGCAGACCTTCACCGGCTCACTCCCGGCCGCTCACCCCTCGACGCGACCGACGTTGAAGGCCTTCACCGGGCGCTGGAAGCCCTTCAGCAGCAGCTCGCCGACCGGCTCCACCGCGGCCACGCCCTCCACGCCGCCGGCCACCCGCTGGGAGACCAGGATCTGCCCCGGCTTGGCCTCGCCGCAGAGGCGCGAGGCGAGATTGGTCACGGTGCCGATCGCGCCGTAGTCCCACCGTCCTTCGAAGCCGATGGCCCCGATGGTGGCGTAGCCCTGGGCGATGCCGACGCCGAAGTCGAGGTCGAAGCCGCGCTTGCGCCAGGCGTCGGTGAGCGCGGTGATGCGATCGCGCATGGTCGCGGCCATGCGGACCGCGCGCGCGGCCGGATCGGGCACCGGCACCGGGTCGTTGAAGAAGATCATCATGCCGTCCCCGGTGAAGCGCTCCAGCGTGCCCTCGGCCTCCAGGATCAGCCGGCCCATCTCGGCGTGATACTCCCGCAGCACCGTCATCACCTCTTCGGGCTCGGCGGTCTCCGCGAACGCGGTGAAGCCGCGCAGGTCGATGAAGACCACCGTGATCTCCCGACGGTGGCTCTTCAGTGGGTCGTCGGCGCCCCCGGTCAGGATCAGCTCGGCGAGCTGGGGCGAGAAGAAGCGGCGCAGGCGGCCCAGCCGCTCGAGCTGCGTCACCTGATCGCGCACGCGCTGCTCGAGGGTGCGGTTGAGATCGCCCAGCTCGTCGTGCAGGGCCTTGATGCGGAGCAGCGAGCGCACCCGCGCCACCAGCTCCGGCTGGTTGATCGGCTTGGTCAGGAAGTCGTCGGCGCCGGCCTCGATGCCCTTCACCCGCTCCTGCACCGGGTCGAGCGCGGTGACCATGATGACGGGCAGGAGCCGGGTGGCCTCCTCGGCCCGCAGGCGCCGGCAGACCTCGTAGCCGCTCATCTCCGGCATGACCACGTCGAGCAGCACCAGGTCGGGATGCTCGTCGCGCACCCGCTCCAATGCCACCGGCCCCGAGGGCGCGGTGGAGACCGCGTAGCCGTGGCCGGTGAGAATACCCTCGAGCAGCTTCAGGTTCATCGCGGTGTCGTCCACGATGAGGATGCGGGCGGGCGAGTTCACGCGGCGCCGCCTCCCGCGGGCGGGCGCGTCAGCATCGCGCGCACCGCGGCCACGAACTGGTTGACGTCGATCGGCTTGGCCTGGTAGGCGTCGAAGCCGGCGGACATGATCTTCTGCCGGTCCTGGGTCATGGCCGAGGCGGTCACCGCGATGACCGGGATCCCGCGGGTCCGCTCGTCGGCCCGGAGCACGCGCAGGGCGTCGATGCCGCTCATGCCGGGCAGCTGGATGTCCATCAGGATCAGCGCGGGCGGGGTCACCTGCGCGAGGGCCACCCCGTCCTCGCCGGTCTCGGCCTCCACCGTGCGATAGCCGTGGAACTGGAGGATGTCGCGCTCCAGCTTGCGATTCTTCTCGTTGTCCTCGACGATCAGGATCAGCTCGCCGGCCATGGCCGCTCCGGAATCGAGAAAGTGAACGTCGAGCCTTGCCCGGGCTGGCTCTTCACCCACAGCCGCCCGCCGTGCAGCTCCACGAACTTGCGGGCCAGGGTCAGTCCCAGGCCGGTGCCTTCACGCTTGTGGGCGTAGTCGCCGCCCACCTGCCGGAACTCCTCGAAGATCAGCTCCTGGTTCTCCGGCGCGATGCCGATGCCGGTGTCGGCCACCGAGATCTCCACCCCCGCGTCGGTGGGTACCGCGCTGACCTCGACCCGGCCGCCCTCCGGGGTGAACTTGACCGCGTTCGAGAGCAGGTTCAGCAGCACCTGCTTGATCTTCCGCTCGTCGCCCACGAGCGGGCCCAGCCGGTCGTCGACTTCCAGGTGCAGCTCGATGCCGTGGCGCACCGCGCGCTCCCGCACCAGGACGAGGGTGTCATGCAGGGCCTGCGGCAGGTCGAAGCGCTCGAGCTCGAGATCCATCCGGCCCGCCTCGACCTTCGACAGGTCGAGGATGTCGTTGATGAGCGAGAGCAGATGCCGCCCCGAGGACAGCACGTCCTGGAGGTACTCCTCCTGCTTCGGATTGAGATCGCCGAACATGCGCTGCAACAGCACTTCCGAGAACCCGATGATCGCGTTCAGCGGCGTGCGCAGCTCGTGCGACATGTTGGCCAGGAACTCCGACTTGTGCCGATCCGCCACCTCCAGCAGCCGGCTCTTCTCCTCGATCTCGCGGAAGAGATGCGCGTTGGCGATCGCCACCTTGGACTGGTCCGCGAGCGTGCGCATCAAGGTCACCACCCGCTCGTCGAACTCGCCGGGGGCGCGGCGGAACAGCACCATGCCGCGGGCGACGTCGCCGCCCAGCATCGGCACCGTGAGCACCGCGCGCAGCCCTTCCTCGGCGAACCGATCCCGGAACGGATAGTCGGGCACCGCCTGCACGTCGGGTTCCTGAACCGGCTCCCCGCTCTGGGTCGCCCGACCGAGCGTGCCCTGGTTCACCCCGACCGGGATCGTGTCGAGGAAGCGGCGGCTGATCCCGTGGCTGATCACCGCTTCGAACCGCTGCCGCTCGGGGATGTACTCGAAGATGCCGCACCCGTCGGCCCCCGCGAGGGTGACCGCCCGTCGCGCGACCGCGTCCAGGATCTGGCCGAGGTCGAGCGAGGAGCTGACCGCCCGGATGACCTCGCTGAGAGCCCCGGTCTCTTCCAGGGACTGGGAGAGGTCGTGGGTGCGCGACTGCAGCTCCTGGAACAGCCGCACGTTCTCGATCGCGATCACCGCCTGGTCCGCGAAGGTCTCCAGCAGCTTGATCTGGGCGTCCGAGAAGGGGCGCACTTCGAGCCGCCGGATCAGGATCGCCCCGATCGGCACTCCCTCGCGCAGGAGCGGCGTGCACAGGATCGTGCGCGTCCCGGTGGCCCGCTGCAAGTCGGCCGCGTCCGGGTACTCGGTCGCGACCTCGGCGGCGAGATCCTCGACGTGAACGGTCCGCCGTTCGATCATGGCCCGCCCGGTCACGAGCCCGCGCCCGACGCGCTGGCGCATGTGGCCGGGGCCGGTCGGCACCGTGCCGAAGACGGCCACGCGGTGGAGGAGCTCCCCGTCGAGCTGGAAGATCTGGGCGTCGGTGGCATCGCAGAGCCGGGCCGCGTTCTCGGCCACCGCGTCCATGACCGGCTGCAGGTCGGTGGGCGAGCTGCTGATCACCCGCAGCACCTCGGCGGTGGCGGTCTGCTGCTCGAGCGCCTCCTGCAGCTCGTGGGTGCGCTCCTCCACCTTCCGCTCCAGGCCGGCGTAGGATTCCTGCAGCCGGGCCGCCATGCGGTTGAACTGATCGGCCAGGCCCTCCAGCTCGTCGCCCGTCTTGACCACGATACGGTCCCCGAGCTGCCCTTCACCGAGCCGCGCCGCTCCCGCCTGCAGCGCGCGGATCGGCTTCACCATCTTGCGGGCCAGCATCAGGCTCACGATCACTGCCAGTGCGATGCCGGCCAGCTCGAGCATGGCGGTGCGCCGCATCGAGGCCTCCAGGGGCGCGTAGGCCTCCTCGAGCGGCTGCTCCACGAAGACCGTCCAGTGCAGCGACGGGATCGTCGAGTGCGCGGTGAGCACGCGCTGGTTGCGCAGGTTGCGCGCGATGGTCACGCTCTCCGCCGACTCCCCCGGGCGCGCGCGGGCGAGGGCCTCCTTCACGTGGTCGAGCTTGCCCATGTCCGTCTTCTGGAGCACCAGGCTGATGTCGGGATGCGCGATGAGGGCGCCCTGCCCGTCGACCACGAAGGCCTGGCCGGCCTTGCCGACCTTGATCTGCGACACCACGTCCCAGATGAACTTGAGGTTCACCTCCGCCGCGGTGACGCCGCCCTTGTCACCCTCCGCGATGGCGATGGCCATGTAGGGCTCGGACTCCTTGCGGAAGGTCACCGGCCCGCGGTAGACGCGGCGGGCGCGCGCGTCGACGAAGCGCGGGTCGGCCGACAGGTCGGTCCGGCTGCCGATCACGTCCATGGCCAGGCGCGAGACCCGCACCTGCTCGTGGCCGGTGGCGTCGATGTAGCTGATCTCGGTGATCGCCGGCACCTGCCGCTGAAGCCGGAAGAAGTCGAAGCGGCGCTGCTCGAGCGGCGCGGCCGCCCGCGGCTGGGTCACCCAGCCCATCTGCCGCTCGATCTCGAGGACGAAGTTCTCGATGCGGGTCGCGGCGGCCTGCGCCTTCTCCCGCTGCACCGCGGCCAGCGCTTCCTTGTTCTCCTGGTACGAAAAGTAGGTTTCGATGGCCCCGTTGGCGAGCAGGGCGCCGGTGACCAGCAGCGAGAAGAAGACGACGTATTTCCAGAGGAGCCGGCGGCGCCGCGTGGCCATGACGGCTAGAACACCCGGAGGGGGGTTGTCGCCCCTCTTCCGGACCTCCCCCCGGGCCGATGGTGCCGGCAAAGCGGGCGGCCGAAGCCGCGAGTCACTCCCATGCCGGCCATTCCACGGACACGTTGGTAGGGGGCCCGGCGCAGGGTGCTTGGGATCTGCGTAGACATCTAACCGGGGAGTGTAGGCGGGGCGCGCACCCCCTGTCAAAGAGCCCGCGGCGGTTAGGCTCTGCGGTGCACGATGCCGGCTCCGGGGGGACGCTGGCGGGCGGTGGCGCTGGTCTCGAACGCGAACAACAGATTGGTGAAGCCCAGGCTGTAGTCCGAGATCCCGTTCTGGCCGGTGAGACGCATGCGCCGGTCGTAGACTCTGCGGAGCCCCTGCTCCATCCGGCGCGTCACCGCGCCCGGCCGCCCGCTGAGCGCCAGGAGGCATCGCCGCAGCTCCCCCCGCAGGCCGGTGACGGTCAGCAGCCGGCGGAACGCGGCCGGCTCGTGGTCCGACAACACCAGCAGGGTGCGATGCAGCCGCTCGAGCCGCGCGGCCTGGACCAGGATCGGGTCGCCCGAGGCGGTGAGGCAGAGATAGGCCAACACCTGCGCCTCGAGCTCCTTCCAGTAGCCCTTGCGATGGCTGAACTCGTGGGCGATGACGTGGGGCTCGAGGAACCCGGTGTCGCGGAAGATCGCCACGTCGCCGGTCAGCATGTCGCAGGCGCCCAGCGCGAACGGGAACACCACGCCGACCAGGGCGAAGCCGCGGACCTCGGCGCTGGTGTGCACGCGCTGGCCGGTGATGCCCGCGATGTACTCGATGAGGCGGCCGTCCACGTGGGCGGCCAGCTCGCGGCGCGGCATGCGCTCGGCGGTGAACTCGTCGTTGAGCCGGCCGACGAGGGCGACCGCCTCCGTCTCTCGGGCCTCGCGGGGCATCGGGTGAAGGCGCCGGACGCTCGCCCCGAACTCACGCTGGAAGTCGATCTTGCGGAGCCCGCGGCGGTCGCGCCAATCCCGCGCCGCGCTGGCCAGGTAGAGCCCGAGCGACACCGCCTGCACCGCGCGGCCGATCGGCGTAGCCCCGAACAGCAGGCGCGCCACCAGCGGCCCCGCCACCACCACGTCGATGGGCGAGACCGGCCAGCGCGTCGCCCGGTTCGACACGCGGATCTCATCGCGAGCGGAGCGCGTCCTCATCGCAGCGGGCAGCCCGGTTCCATCGCGGCCATCTTCCTGTCGATGATCTCACTGGCGTACTTCGCCAGGTAGTGGGTGATCGTCTCCACCCGGATCTTCACCGACCCCGCGGGCTTGGTGGAGTCCAGGTCCTGGAACGAGAAGAACAGCGTACCGGATCGCTCCACGATCTGCTGCACCGGGGTGTAGGTCGGCTGGTCCATGCCGCACTCGTAGCTGGCCAGGCGCACCACGCAGGCCACCCACGGGATGCGGGCCGCCACCTTCGCGCCCCACAGGATCTCGTTGGTGTTGCTGCTGTACGACGACGGCCAGACGTCCCGGATGTCGAAGGGCGATCGAATGTGGCCGGCCCGCAGATCGGGGCCGAACGCCCACTGCATCAGGTCTGGGTCGATGGGGAAGTACTGGGCCCAGAGCACCGGATAGCCATAGGCCTGCAGGTCCACCTCGATCTCGTGCCCGATGCCGGGGTCCATGTGGTACGGGCGGGCCAGCACCATCAGGCACGCGCGATGCTCCCGGGCGCACCACTCGAGCACCTCGCGCCCGCGGCGGCGCAAGCGCGCGCCGAACTCGGCGAGAGCCCGGTAGCCGGCCTCGACCGCGGCCGCGGTCTCCGGCGCGGTGAGCCCGGGAATCACGTCGCGCAGCCCCTCCCAGAGCTGCTTGGGCACCAGCGCGCGCTCGTCGAGCGACACGAGGGGCGCCGCGTAGCGGATGCCCTGCTCGGCGAAGACATCGCGCTCCTTCATGAAGCCGGCCTTGACGTTCTCCGGCGCCGCCATGACCCGCGGGCACGTGAGCGTGCGCGCCACGTGGCCCGAGAGGAACGAGGGCAGGTTGTAGATCATCGGCGAGAAGAGCACGTCGAGCTTCTCCCGCTGGCCGAAGACCAGCTCGCCGTAGTGGCCGGCGATGCACTTGACCGGATAGCAGCAGTCGACGGTGCCGCGCCCCTTGCCGAACTGGCGCCCCTGCTCCTCCGAGGTGTCGGAGGAGAACACGAGGCGGCGGCCGTCCACGCCCAGCGCGCCGAAGAAGCCCACCCAGAACTGGTGGGTGGACCACAGGTTCAGGACGCGGGGAATCCCGATGCGGAGCTCAGCGCGCGACGACGGCAGCGGGGGAGCGGCGGAACGCGTCCTTGCGAACCATGTCGGCAACGTTAGGGTAGTCACGCTTGGTCTCCTCGAGCTTGGCCTTCACCTCGCGCAGCTCGTTGACGTCCTCGACCAGCCCCTTGGGGCAGGAGTTGCCGCTGATCACCCGCTCCCAGCCCGGGGCCAGCGGCAGCTTGCTCCACGGCCGGCCCCGCGCGCCGGGCAGCTGCACGTCGATGAAGGTGCGCGTGCAGTTGATGGGGCACCACTTGCAGACGGTCTCCGCCGCGGTCGTGCTCGTGTAGGTGAGCGCGGCGATGGCGGGAAAGCCCCGGAAGCGGCTCGGAGAATCGCCCGCCGCCTCACGCCAGTCCGCCGCGCAGAGCGCCGCGCCGATGGCCCCGGCCTCGCCCGAGTAGGGATGCAGCACGACCTCGGCGTCCGGCACCTTGCCGCGGATGAAGTCGACCTGCGCCTTCACCACCGCGAGATTGCGATGGGTGCCGCCCTGGAGCACGAACTTGCGCCCGACCGCTCGCAGGTTCTGCAGCTGCCCGGCGTAGATCCACACGTTGACCGGCAGCACCGCGGCGAGCGCGGCCATGATCTCCTCGGCGGCCCAGCCCTTGCGCTGCTGGTTCACGATGTCGGATTGGAGAAAGACGCCGCAGCCCATCGCCAGGGTCGGCATCGCCTTGGCCGCGAAGGCCTTCTCGGCGTAGGCCTCGAGCGGAATCGCGTAGCGCTCGGCCACGCCCTGCAGGAACGCCCCGTTGCCGGATGAGCACTGCGAGTTCAGCCGGAAGTCGGCCACCGTGCCCTGGCGCAGGATCATGATCTTGACGTCGGTGCCGCCCACGTCGCAGATCACGTCGGCGTCGGGGTGCAAGTGGAGCGTGCCGGTGGCGTGCGCGACCGTCTCCACCACCGCCACGTCGGCGCCCACCACGTCCTTCAAGAGATCCTTGCCGTAGCCGGTCAGCGCCAGGCCCGAGACCTCCGGGTAGCCCGCCTCGCGGACCTGCCGGAAGAGCGACTGCGCGTCCTCGATCGGGTTGCCCCGCGAGAGCGCGTAGCAGCTGAACAGAAGATCGCGCGCGGGCGACAGCACGACCGCCTTGGCGGTGGTGCTGCCGAAGTCGCAGCCGACCAGCACCGGTCCGGTGGTGATCGCGGCTGCCGACGCGGGCCGCTTGACGTCGTACTCGGCGACGAAGGTGGTGAGGTCCGCCGCGCCGGCGACCAGCGCGCGGCCGCCCGCCTTGGCCTTCTCCTGCTGCTGGCCTTCCTCCACCCACCAGCGCAGCCGGTCTCGCCCCTCGTACACCGCGGCGCCCGCCGGCTCGCCGGCGCCGATCTCCACGCAGCCGAGGCACGCGTAGTAGAGCGCCTCGGCCGGCACCGTGATCAGCGCGCCCACGTCGCGGCCCTCGGGCAGCGCGATCTTCCGCTGCTCCCAGAGCCGGCCGAGGTGGTGCCGCCAGGCCTCTTGCAGGCCCTTGAAGAACAGGTTGGGCCCGCCCAGCAGCAGCACCTCCGGCGCCGGCGTGTTGCCCTTGGTGAGCGTGGCCAGGTTCTGGTAGACCACCGCCTCGAACAGGCTCGCGATGATCTCCTCGACCGGCACCCCCGTCTTCACGAGAGTATTGGCGTCCGTTTCCGCAAAGATGCCGCACTTGCTGCTGATCTTGTGCAGGCTCATGCCCGCGTAGGGCATGGCGGCCAGCCGCTCGCTCTCCACCTGCAGCTTGCGGGCGGTCTTCTCGATGAAGGTGCCGGTGCCGCCGCTGCACGCCGACTGCATGTAGACCTGCTTGGAGCGGCCGGTGCCGGTCGGAGTGAAGAAGATCGTCTTCATGTCCTCGCCGCCGATCTCGGACACGAAGCGCACCTCCGGGTGGAGGCGCTCCACGCACGCGGCGACCGCGACCACCTCCTGGATGGTCTTGGCCCCGACCAGCGGGGCGAGCAGCCCGGCGCCGGAGCCGGTGAAGAAGACGCGGTCGCGGCCGGGCTGAAGCCCCGCCTCATCTTCCATGCGGCCGAGGAGCTCGAGCACCTTCTCCGCCTGGCGCGTGTTGTGCCGCTGGTAGTCCTGCCAGATCACGCGAGACCCTGACTTCTCTGTGTATCCGCTCGCCTCGATCTTGCGATCGGCTCGGCTCGCCCCCGGCTCACCTCGCCCAGCCTCGGCTGCAGCTCGCCAATCGATAGACCCTGACTTCTTTATGTATCCGCTCGCCTCGCCTTCGGCTGCAGCTCGCCAATCGATAGACCCTGACTTCTTTATGTATCCGCTCGCCTCGCCTTCGGCTGCAGCTCGCCAATCCACACAGACTCCCTTCACGGTGGTCGAGCCGACGTCCATGCCGACGAGCTTCATCTACTTCGCCTTCTGCGCCACGTGGAGCACGAGGTTCGCGGCCTGCCCGGCGCAGCCCAGATGCGGCACGCGGTACGTGGCCCGCTTCATCTCGGGATGCGCGTCGAGGTAGCCGCGCACCTGATCGAGTGCCATCCCGCTGGCCGCGAGCGCGTCGTCGAATTCGCGCTGGGCGCGCTTGCGCGCCTCGGTCAGGATCATCTGGCAGCGCGAGAGGGCGTGCACCTCGGCGTCGCCCTTGATCTCGAGCGGCGCGTAGAGCAGGTCGGGGTACTTGCCGATCACGCCCGCCATCGCACCGATCGACATGGTGTTGGGCATGCACGAGTAGGGCGACAGCTCGCAGATCATGTGCGCCTTCTTCTTCTGGTGGGCCCAGATCGCCTTGCCCACCAGCATGTCGCCCTCGCCCCCGTCGAGGCGGCTATGGAAGTACGGCGCGGCCAGCCGGCGCAGCTCGAGCTGCCGCGGCAGCTCGCGTGGCAGGTCCCCCATCGCCCGGCGCAGCCGGTCGAAGGTGGCGCGGTAGATGGCCTGGACGGTGCGCCCGAAGCCCAGCTTGAGCCGCGCGCCGCGCTCGATGCCCGAGTAGTCCTCGAAGCGCTGCAACCCGAGGCGCAGCAGGTAGTCCATCCAGACCGTGATGCCGGCCGGGTAGACCTCGGCGCCCTCCGCCTCGAGCCACCGGTGGATGTTGTAGTTGGGGTCACCCTCGACGGTCTGCAGGTAGAACTCGCCGGTGATCTTCACCACCGGCCTCACCCGCAGCCGGTCGACCTCGATGGCGTCGAACTTCTCGCGGATCCGCCGCATGACGCGGACGAAGTAGCGCGTGGTGAGGAACCACGCCACCGAGCGCCACGGGCCCGTTCGCGGCCGATCCCGGAACGCCTGGTAGAGCAGCTCCACGGATTCCTTCACCACCGCCTCGGTCTGGCCGGGCACCACCTCGTAGGGCCGCACCTGGTACTCGAGGTCCTGCACCAGATCGGTGCAGAAGATCGCCCAGAGGCAGCCGAGGGTGACCGGGAGATTCAGATCGAGCCCGTCGCCCATCGCCGCCTTCTGGTCCAGCTGATCCTGGGCGAGCAGGAACATGCGGAAGGCCTCGAGCCCGGAGTTGCGCAGGGCCAGCTCGTAGCTCTGATGGTACTGGCCGAAGCGGCAGGCCCCGCACGAGCCGGCGGTGAGATAGACGTAGCGGCGGTTCACCTCCTCGGCGCCGATCGCCTTGGCTTCCTTCCGGAGGAAGTTCACCAGGTTGCCGGTGGTGAAGCTGGTCGGGCAGCACTGTCCGATGTCGGCGACCTCGCGCCCGGTCACGAGATCGTCGCGGGTGGCGACGGGCAGGACCTTCGCCCGGTGCCCGCCGCTCTCCAGCACCGCCTGCAGCACGCGCTCCACGCGCCAGTGCAGGCCGCCGAACAGGATGGTGACCGAATCGCGCTCGGCGCGCGTGAAGGGCCGGGGGCGGTAGGCGCGGTAGTGCCCCGCGCCCGCTCGCGGCTCGGTCGATTGCTCAGTGGTGATGGTGGCCATTGCGTCGTCCTCCGTCGCTCCTCCCGCGTCGATCCATCCACGCCTCGAGGAGCTCTGCCGTCTCGAATCCGGGCAGGCGCCGGATCGTGTCGTCGACCTTCCGCGCCGCGTCGAGCCCCTCCGGCCCGCCGAACAAGTACGTCGCGAGGAACTCCACCTCGGCGTCCGCCTCGACGCCGCTGCCCACCGGCGCCCAGAAGCGGTCCACCAGGAAGCGCGCAACCCGGGCCACCGCGCGGTGCTGCAGGCGCAGCTCGGCCTGGCGGTAGTAGAAGAAGAAGTGGCGCGATTCGTCGAGCACGATGCGGTCGAGCAGATCGGTGAGCACCGGATGGCCGGCGACCGCGGCGAAGCGCCGGTAGCCGGTCAGCGTGGTCAGCTCGTTGATCGCCCCCCACACCATGTGGACCGCGCAAAAGTCGGCCCAGGCCTTCGACACCATCGCGGTCGCAGCCGCCTCGAACCGCTTGGCGAGCGTCTCCTGCCCGCGAGGCCGGGCGCGCGGGGCCAGGGGCGAGCCCGCGGCCTCGAGGAAGCGCGCCAGGGCCAGGCCATGGAACGTCTCCTCGTAGACCCAGCAGGCCAGGAAGGTGGCCACGTCCGGATCGTCGACGGCCCGGGTGGCCAGCAGGCTCCGCAGGTAGATGATGGTGTGGCTCTCGACGTCCTGCATATAGCGGAGGGTTCGGATCATCTCCGCGGAGACCGGATACCGGGAGACCTCGGCCCAGGGGATGGCCGACAGGTCCACCGCCCGCGAGCGACCCACATAGGAGTCGAGGTCGAAGGCTGGCATCGGTCGAGTCAACTCATACGACACTGAGTGCCACTTTTCAACGATGACCCCATCTATAGGTCTCCTGTCTGGATTACGGCCGAAAGGCCCGTGCCGGATCTCAGGCCGTGGGGGCGGGGCAGTGCGTTCGGACCAGCTCGGCCAGCCGCTCACCCCGGGGCACCGGGTCCAGCGGGCCCACCACCGCGCGGTGGCGGATCAGCCCGTCGCGGTCGACCAGGAAGAGACCCTGCTCGAGCGCGGTCATCGCGTGATGATGCAGGCGGCGCACGAAGTTGCGATTCATCACGTCGAGCCAGGCACCCCGCAGCTGCGGGCCGGTGTCGCCGTGGGTGAAGGCGTAGGAAAAGCTCACCACCGCCGCGCGCGTGGCCTGGAGCGCCCCCCGATCTCCCAGGCCGTAGACGGCATAAAGCCGCTTGTCGGGATCGCAGACGAAGGGATAGGGCGTCGGGCTGTGGCCGAAGAAGACCCGGGCGGCCTGCAGCAGGTTGGGGCCGACCTGGATGATCTCGGTGCCGTTGGCCTGGAGCTCCTCGTAGCCCTCGGTCATGCCATCCATGTAGATCCGGCAGAACGGGCACGTGAACCCGCGGGAGAACCAGACCACCACGTTGGCACGACCCCGATAGGCCGCGAGCGCTACGGTCCCTCCCTGGACCGCGGTCAAGCTGAAGAGCGGCGCCGGCTGGCCGACGGCCGGGGGCTCGAGAACGGACGCCACGGTGCGAGGATAGCACGCACTCCGGGCCGGGGCCGCCGGGCCGCCCGGACGCGGTGCGACAGAGAAATTGACGCCGTAGGCCCGCCCTCGCTACCCTCGCGGTGAGCGGTGGAGACCATCAAGATCGTCTACGACTTCACGTTCCCCGACGGGGACGCGAAGTCCTATACCGTCGATCTCGACCGGGGGTCCCTCATCCTGCTCCCGGCCGAGCCCGTCCGGCCACCTGCCTGGGCCCGGCTCGAGAACCACCAGTGCGGCCACTGCCCGCTGGTGCCCGCCCAGCACCCCTACTGCCCGGTGGCGACCAATCTGGCGGCCCTCGTGGAGTCCTTCAAGGACAAGGCCTCGGTGGCCGAGGCCACCGTGACGGTCACCACCGAGGAGCGGACCTACGTCAAGAAGCTACCGCTTCAGCGCGGGATCTTCGGCGTCTTCGGCCTCGTCATGGCGACCAGCGCGTGCCCCTACATGGACTTCTTGAAGCCGATGGCGCGCTTCCACCTGCCGTTCTCGACCGCCGAGGAGACCATCGTGCGCTCGGTGTCGATGTACCTCCTGCACCAGTACTTCGTGGCCAAGCGCGGCGGCTCACCCGACCTGGGGCTCGAGCTGCTGGAGACGCACTACGAGAACATCCAGAAGGTCAATGACGGCATCCTGGAGCGCATCAAGGGCGTGGTGCAGAACGACGCCGACCTCAACGCGCTGATCATCCTGCAGGGCTTCGCCGATCTCCTGACGATGGCGATCTCGAAGGACCTCTCGAAGATCGAGCCCCTCTTCTTCCGCAAGTAGCGCCGGTCGCCGAACAGGGGGGGTCAGGTCTTACATTGCGACATTCTCATCCGGTTCCCATTGGCGGAAATGTCGCAATGTAAGACCTGACCCCGGCTTCGGCTCGAGAGCTAGCGTCCGTCTTTCTCGAGGACCTCGCGGATCTGGTCGGGGGGGATGGCGATCTTCACGCCCGCGCGCTCCTCCTGCAGGAGCATCGCGACGCGCGAATCGCGCTCGCCCCAGCCGCGGTTGAGGGCCTCGGTCAGCTCCTCGAGGGTGAGGTTCGCCATCCGCATCGGCACGCCCAGCTCGCGGCCCAGGCCCACCGCCAGCGAGACGTCCTTGTGGCTCAGGCGCAGGCTGAACGCGGGCGGATCGAAGGTGCCGGGCAGGAACTGATCGGCGAGCCCGTCGAAGGTGCGCCGGCGGCCGCCCGCCCCCTGGCGCACCGCCTTCCAGAGGGTGAGCGCGTCGACCCCGCCCTTGACGCCCATGGTGAACACCTCGGCGAGCGCGGTCTGCACCGCGTAGCCGGCGCAGTTGTGCACCAGCTTGGCCACCGAGCCCGCGCCGATGGGGCCGACGTAGTAGGGCTGATCGCCGATGGCGTCCAGCACCGGCTTGAAGCGGTCGAAGACGTCGCGGTCGCCGCCGATCCAGAGCGCCAGCTTGCGTGTCCTTGCGCCCTTGGGGCCGCCGCTCACCGGCGCGTCGAGCACGTGCAGGCCTTTGTCCTTGAACGCGGGGTAGAGCCGCCGCATCAGCGCGGGCGAGTTGGTGCTGAGATCGAAGTAGGCCGCGCCCTTCTTCATGCCGTGGATGAGGCCCTCGGGACCGAGCGCGACCTGCTCCACCTCCTTCGGCCCCGGCAGCGAGGTGAAGACCACCTCGACGCCGTCGGCCACCGCGCGCGGCGTGTCCTTCCACACCGCGCCCGCTTTCAGGTGCGGTGCCGCGACCTCCTTCCTCACGTCGCTCACCTGCAGCTCGTGTCCGCCCGCCTGCAGATTGGACGCCATGCTGGCGCCCATGGTGCCGAGACCGATGAACCCGACCTTCATGCCTGTCCTCCTCTCGAGTGGACCTCCGGAGACCCCGGAAACGCGTAGAATCCTGCCACGGGAAAGGAGGCTTGACCATGCCCAATGCGCCCTACCGCATCTACGCCGTCCGCTACGCCCATCGCGCCTGCACCACGTCCGAGGCGTTCTACGGCGACTATCATCGCGCGCCGATGACGATGGACTACTTCGTGTGGGCGCTCACCAACGGGCGCGAGACGGTGGTGGTGGACCTGGGGTTCACCGAGGCGGTGGGCACCCGGCGAGGCCGGCAGTTTCTGCGCTGCCCGGGCAAGGGGTTGTCCGAGATCGGCGTGGAGGCGGCCTCGGTGAAGCACGTGATCCTGAGCCACTTCCACTACGACCACGTGGGCAACTACGCGCTGTTCCCCAACGCCACCTTCTACGTGCAGGACTCCGAGATGAGCTTCTACACCGGCCGGAACGCGGCGCTGCCCGCGTTCCGCCACTCCGTCGAGGTGGACGACGTGTGCGCGCTGGTCCGCCTGAACTACGAGCAGCGCCTGCGCTTCGTGGACGGCTCGCGCGAGATCGTGCCCGGCATCGCGGTGCACCACGTGGGCGGCCACACCGCGGGCATGCAGATCGTCACGGTGGCCCACGCCCGCGGCCAGGCGGTGGTGGCCTCGGACGCCTCGCACTACTACCGGAACTTCGAGGAGAACATCCCGTTCAACACGCTGCTGGACCTGCCGCGCATGTACGCGGCCTTCGCCCGGATCCGCGAGCTGGCCTCCTCCCCCGACCTGGTGCTGCCCGGCCACGACCCGCAGGTGCTCGACCGGCTCCCGCGCGTCGGCGACGGCATCGTGGAGATGTAGTCACGCGCCGCTCCGCGCCGGCGAGCGGGGGGGTGGCGGCGGCTGGTGCCGCGTCGCGAATGCGCGCGTGAACTCGGCCCCGAACAGGATGATCTGCGCCGAGTAGTACACCCACGCCAGGATCAGGATGATCCAGGCCGCCGCGCCGTAGGCCGCCCCGATCTGGCTGCGCCCCAGATACACGCCGATCGCCAGCTTGCCGACGTAGAACAGCGCCGCGGTGACCGCCGCGCCGATCCATACGTCGCGCCAGCGGATGGCGGTGTCCGGCAACAGCCGGAAGATCATCGCGAACAGCAGCGTGTGCACGAGCAGCGAGCCGATGACCTCGGTGAACAGCAGCACGCCGCTCATGCCCGGGATCCAGCCCGAGCCGTAGCGGCTCAGCGCGGCGGCCGCCGCGCTCAGCACCAGCGAGACGCTCAGCAGGAAGCCGACGCCCAGGACCGCCGCGAACGACCAGATGCGCGCTCGGATCATGGCCATGATCCCGCCATGCGACGCGGGCGGCACGTCCCAGATCCGATTGAGCGCGGCCTGGAGCTGGCTGAACGCGCTCGTCGAGCCGAACAGCAGCACGATGAGACCGATCACGGTCGCCCGCGAGCCGGTGCCCTGCCGACTCGCGCTCTGGATCAGCCCCTGGATCGCGGCGGCGCCCTCGTCGCCCACCAGGTCCCGGATCTGGCCGACGATCTCGCCCTGGGCCGCCTCCGGGCCGAACAGCGCGCCGGCCACCGCGATCACGATCACCAGGATCGGCGCCAGCGAGAAGACGGAATAGTAGGCGAGCGCGGCCCCGAGGGTCAGGCAGTCGTCGGCGTTCCATTTCACCGCCGCGCGGGTCAGCACTCTCCCGACCGCTCGCAGGATCACCGCCCCCGCATCGCCGACGCGCTCAGATGGGACAGACGAGGTGACCGAGGCGCTCGGTCAGCTTCGGATGCTCGCGGGCCAGGGAGGCGATGTCGAGGAACTCCTCGCCGGGAGCTCCGAAGGCGTAGCGGATACCCTCGCTCTCCGGGCACCGCACGACCAGATCCGAGCCCGTCATGGCCGACCTCCGGGGTGTAGTCTACGCCCGCGGTGGTGACGCGGCCAGTCGAGGAGCGCTTGCCGCGCATGCGTCGGGCGTCGAGCCTGATCTCTGGGCCGACCAGCCGCAAGCACTCAGCCGAGCAAAGGAGGCCGCCATGAGCATCCAGTCCGTCAATCCGGCCACCGGGGAGATTCTCGAGACCCTCGAGCCGACGCCGGCGCAAGACATCGAGCGCATGCTGGCCGGCGCGCATGCGGCGTTCCTCGAATGGCGCACGCGCCCGTTCGCCCAGCGGGCGCCGCTCATGCGAGGGGCTGCGAAGGAGCTGCGGGCTCGCAAGGCCGAGTACGCCTCGACCATGACGCGAGAGATGGGCAAGCCGATCGTGCAGGGCGAAGCCGAGGTGGAGAAGTGCGCGGTGACCTGCGACTACTACGCCGAGCACGCCGAGGCCCACCTGGCCGAGCAGCCGCGTGAGACCGACGCCTCCCGCAGCTTCGTGCGCTTCGACCCGCTCGGGGTGGTCCTCGCGGTCATGCCGTGGAACTTCCCCTTCTGGCAGGTCTTCCGCTTCGCGGCCCCCGCGCTGATGGCCGGCAACGCGGGCATCCTCAAGCACGCCAGCAACGTTCCGCGCTGCGCCCTGCAGATCGAGGAGGTCTTCCGGCGCGCCGGCTTCCCGGAGGGACTGTTCCGGACGGTGCTGGCCGACGCGGGCACCGTGAAGCGCATCATCGCCGATCCCCGCATCGTCGCCGCGACCTTGACCGGCAGCGAGTCCGCGGGCATGGCGGTGGCGTCGCAGGCGGGCCACGAGCTCAAGAAGACGGTGCTGGAGCTGGGCGGCAGCGATCCGTTCATCGTGCTGGCCGACGCCGACATCGACGCCGCCGCGACGGCGGCCGCCGAGGCCCGGCTCATCAACAGCGGGCAGAGCTGTATCGCGGCCAAGCGCTTCATCGTGGTCGAGCCGGTGGCCGACCGCTTCCTCGAGCGCTTCAAGACCGAGCTGGCCTCGCGCAAGATGGGCGATCCCACCGCGCGCGACACGCAGGTGGGACCGCAGGCCCGGGTGGACCTCCGCGACCAGCTCCATCAGCAGGTCGAGGAATCGGTGAAGCGGGGCGCCCGTGCCCTGCTGGGCGGCCAGGTGCCGGTCGGCAAGGGCGCGTTCTACCCGCCCACCCTGCTGTCCGCGGTGGACCGCGGCATGCCCGCGTTCGACGAGGAGACCTTCGGGCCGGTGGCCGCGGTCATTCGCGCCAACGACGAGGCCGACGCCATCCGCCTCGCCAACGACTCGTCCTTCGGCCTCGGGGCCGCCCTGTGGACCCGGGACCGGGCGCGCGCGGAGCGGCTCGCCGCGCAGATCGAGGCCGGCGCCGTCTTCGTCAACGGCATCGTGAAGTCGGACCCGCGCATGCCGTTCGGCGGCGTCAAGCGGTCCGGCTACGGCCGCGAGCTGTCCGAGTACGGCATCCGCGAGTTCGTCAACATCAAGTCCGTGTGGATCGCCTGACCGCGTTCACTCCACCGAGGAGGGGAACTGGCGAAGGAGGCGGCGGTGGAAGTAGACGACCACACCGACCACCGCGAGGGCCGCGAGCAGGTGGCCAGAGAGGAACACCCACGGGGTCATGGCCTCGCGCATCCACTGCGCGAGGCCGTAGACCATGGCCACGAAGACGACGGCCAGGCAGCAGCCCAGGATGAAGATGAGGCCGAGCACGCGCTTCTCCCGCTCGGCGAGCGCGAACAGTCCCGAGGTGGCGAGCCCGAACAAGACGAAGCCCGCGACGTGGACGGCGGTGTAGCCCAGCACGACCGGCGTGGTGATCGCCACCTCGCCGGGCCCGCGGGCGCCGTGGAAGAGCGCGGCGCCCAGCATCGCGGGGGTGCGTAGCGGGGCGCCCGCGGCGAGGTCCACGACCAGGAAGAGCACCATCGCCACCGCGGCCCCGATCAACCCCACCGCAATGCCTTCTCGCACGACGTGCCCCCGTCGTCCGCGGGGCCGCGGCGTCGTCTGATTCCGGTACGTACCCGTCTCCGTCGTCGTCGGCATCGTGCTCCTCCCGTTCCGCGTCGTGATCTGCCGCGTCGTCATCTCCATGCGTTCCGGTGAAACTGCACGTTCCGCACCAGCGCGTCGCGCCGAACGCCGATCGCGATCGCCGCGCGGTACGTCGCGAAACAACGACACGAAACGGAGCACGGGACTCGCGCGATGCGGATCGCACCCGGCGCGCGGAAAAAAGTACGCGGATAGCTTTACCGGTGGGAGCACCGCCCCGCCGCGCCGCGACTCCGAATCACCATTGTTCTTCGCCGAGTTGCCGCGTGGCACATCCATTGCTGCCCTTGATGGGCGAGCCGGTGCAGCACGACCGGCCGACAAGGAGGAGCGTGATGAAGGAGCCGAGAGGGAAGCCAGCTCCGCGAATCGGGCGAAAGGATCAACAGGATCCCGATCGCGGGACCCGCGATCCTCGAAAGGGCGTGGATCGCGAGCCGGAGCGCAGCGATCGCGATGCCGGCGCGGGGCGTCCGGTGCAGCTGGACGTCGAGGGACGTCCGGCCCGGCCGGAGTCGGATTCGGCGCGGCCCGCGGATGACACGCCCCCGGCGAAGTAGGGACCGAGCCGAGAGCCAAGCCAAAGGAGCATGGTGATGATTCGCACGAGATCCCGGATCCCCCTGCTGGTGAGCACGATGGCGCTGGTGGCGACCGCGGTGGGCGGTTGCGTGTACAGCGAGAAGGAGCGCGTGGTGCAGACGCCTCCGCCGCCTCCGACCACGGTGGTGGCGCAGGTGCCCGCGGACCGCGTGGTGACCTACCCGGACGGCCGCTGGACGCTCTACGGGGACGGCACCGCGGCATCGCCTCACTACTGGGTCTGGGTCCCGGCGGGGGCGGCTCCGCCTCCGCCCCCGCCCCTGCCGCGCCGATAGCGGATTCGCTCAAACCACCACCCGGCCGGACGCAGGACACGGCCGGATGACCGAAAGGGAGGAAGCCTTCATGCGGTACGGAACGACGATGGCAGCCACGGTGTTCGGCGTGTTGCTCGCGGCGGCGCCCTTCGCGGCGCACGCCGAGCAGAGCACCACCGACAAGCAGAGCACCACCGACAAGATGATGGACAAGACCAAGAGCACGACCGAGGAAGCCAAGACCGCGGTCAACGATAGCTGGATCACCTCCAAGACCAAGATCGCGCTGTTCAGCGACGAGCGGGTGAAGGGCACCCAGGTCAGCGTCGACACCAAGAACGGCGTGGTGCACCTGCGCGGCAAGGTCGACTCGCAGGAGGCAAAGTCGGCCGCGTCCGAGATCACCAAGGGCATCGAGGGCGCCAAGTCGGTGAAGAACGACCTGCAGGTGGTGGCCCCGACCGCACGCAAGGCGGTGGACGCCAGCGACAAGGACATCGCCAAGACGGTCGAGACCCGGATGCACAAGGACACCAGCCTGAAGAAGGTCGACGTGCGCGTCGACGGCGGCGTGGTGACGCTGACCGGCGAGGTGCCGAGCATCACCCAGTCGGCCCGCGCCTCCGAGATGGCGCGCGGGGTGGCAGGCGTGAAGTCGGTCAAGAACGAGCTGACGGTCCGGCAGGCCAACAAGTAAGGACCGGGCCAACAAGTAAGGACGCAACGACCTCCGCAACCTGATCAGCGGCCGGGCGGCAGCGCCCGGAGCAAGGACCGGTGATGGCGAGGAAGAAGAGTCGAGGCCGGCGCAAGGTCAAGAAGGTGATGGGGGAGTACAAGCGGGGCTCGCTTCGCTCGTCGTCCGGCCGCAAGGTTCGGAAGCGGAAGCAGGCCGTCGCCATCGCGCTGAGCGAGGCCCGGAAATCGGGCGCGCGCATTCCGCGCAAGGGCAAGACGGGGCGGCGGAAGAAGTCCCGGTCCAAATAGAGACGGCCGGGACTGAAAGGAGAAGACGTGGGGACGATGGAAAAAGAGCGCGAGGGCCGGGGGCAGCCGGGGCAGGGCCAGCCCGGTCAGCGCCAGCCGGGGCAGAGCCAGCCCGGGCAGGGCCAGCCCGGACACGACCGGGACAAGGACCGCCAGGGCCAGCCGCAGCCCGGTCAGGGCGGGCAGAACCGGTAGAGACGATTCACACCGGGCGGGCGGCGGGCCAACCCCGCCGCCCGTCGGCACCGCCAACCACGAACCAAGAGTGAAGGCCATGATGACTACCTGCTCGCGAGACGTGAAGGGGGGGACGCGCAGTGTCACTGATCCTGATCGTCGTCCTGATACTCATCCTGGTCGGCACCTTGCCGACCTGGCCATACAGTTCGGGCTGGGGACCCTATCCAAGTGGAGTGGTGGGCGTGGTGGTGTTGGTGCTCATCATCCTCGCCTTGACCGGACGGCTCTGACCGCATCGGCATATTCCCGGATCGGGCGGGTGGTGACCGCGGCGGTGCTCGCCACCGCGGGCGCCGGCCTGGCGCTCGCGTGGATGCGCAGCCGCCGTCCCGCCCCGGTCCCGGTCGTGCGCTGCCCCATTCACGGCATCGCCTACGACGCCGAGCTCGAGATGTGCCCCGACTGCGCCAAGACCCAAGCGACACGCGAGCCCGACACGCGAAATCAACCGTTCGAGAAGACGGGAGGCACGCGATGAGAGGAACACCGACGCTCTATTGTCTGACGTGTGGGGCGTTCCGCGTGGTGGAAGACTGGCACGAGCGCGGTGACGCCCTGGTGATCGAGCTTTCGCCCTGTGGCCACGTGCTGCAGCGCAACGCGGGGCTCGAGTGGTCGATCCGGAGCGCGGCCTGAACCCGCGCGGGAGAGAGGAACGTCATGGTCAGTCGATTTTTGCTGGGCGCGATCGTGGGCGGCATAGCGGTGTACGTGTGGGGCGACGAGATCCGGCGCCTCGTGAACACCAAGGGGCAGACCGCACGGCTCGCGGCGGCCGACACGCTGCAGAGCGTGCAAAGCGCGGCCGAGCAGCTGCTGGATTCGGCCAAGGGGCACGTCAGCTCGACCCTGGAGGCGGGGCAGGAGGCGATCCGGCCGCCGAGAAACATCCGATGAGCAGACCAGCGCTCGCCGGCGTGGCGCTCCTGGCCGCGGCCCTGGTGGGGGGCTGCGCCATCGAGACCACGTCGACGGCGCCCGGCCGGACGACCGAGACCCGTCCCGCTCCGACGAATCCCCCCGCCGCTTCACGGCCGCCCGCCGGGACGAAGACGGTCGACGCCGCGCAGGTCGCGCGTCTCAAGAAGGCGATGATTCCCCTCCTCGCGGCCATGGACAAGCCGCTGCCGCCGAGCCGGGTGAAGGTCGGCATCGTGGACGATCCGGCAATCAACGCGGCCAACGCCGGCAACGGGGAGTTCTACGTGACCACCGGGCTCCTGAGCAAGGCCAGCGACGATCAGCTGCTGGCGGTCATGGCCCACGAGGTGGCGCACGAGGACCTCGGCCACGTGGCCAAGGCCCAGGCGCTCGGCACCGGTCTCAACATCGGCGCGGTCCTCCTGGACCAGATCTTCCCGGGCGCCGGGGCGGTGGCCCCAATCGCGGGCGCGCTGATCCAGAGCAAGTACAGCCGCAGCGAGGAGTACGCGGCGGACCGCCACGGTGTCGAGCTGCTGCAGCGGGTCGGACGCAACAAGGATGTCATGATCAACACCCTCGCGTGGCTGCAGAGCACCGAGGGCGGCAGCGGCGGCGGCGGATTCTTCAGCACCCACCCCGAGACGGGAGACCGCATCGAAGTCCTTCGCAAGCTGTGAGCGTGGCCACCGGGCGAGGGGCGCGACGGATGCTCTCCACGGCCTGTCTGCTCTTGTTCCTGGCCGGCTGCGCGCACGTCCAGCCGCACTATGACCTGCCGGATGTCGCGATCTCCAATCCCTCGTTCCGCGCCACGGTGGTCGGCTTCACCGGCGGCTCGGTGGTCGGGGGCAACCGGGTGCAGATCCTGCTGAACGGCGAGGAGGTCTTCCCGTCCAAGCTCGCGGCCATTCGCTCCGCCCGCAAGACCATCACCTATGCGGAGTACGTCTTCGAGGACGGGGAGCCCGCCGCTGACACCGCCCGCGCCCTCGCCGAGCGCTGCCGGGCCGGCGTGAAGGTTCACGTCCTGGTGGACGCGGTCGGCTCTCTCATGATGCCCCCGGAGTACCGCGACCGGATGACCGAGGCGGGCTGCGAGGTGGCCTCGTACCGCCCGTTGACCCCGTGGACGATCGACCGCGTCAACTACCGCAACCACCGGCGCATCATGGTGGTGGACGGCCGCGTCGGCATCACCGGAGGCTCGGGCACCAGCGGCAAGTGGAGCGGCAACGGCAAGCAAGAGGGCCAGTGGCGGGACACCGACATCCGCGTGGAGGGCCCGGTAGTCAGCCAGCTCCAGGGCGCCTTCGCGGAGAACTGGCTCGAGGCGACCGGCACCGCCCTCGGCGGCCCGGACTACTTCCCGTGGCCGCTCGAGCGGCGTGGTGAGGTGGACGCGCAGATCGTCCGCAGCTCGCCGGCCGGCGGCAGCGTGGCGATGTACACGATGTTTCTCCTCGCGATGGCGTCGGCCCGGCATTCGATCTACATCACCAACCCGTACTTCGTGCCCGACGACAAGATGATCCAGACGCTCGTCCAGGCGCGGCAGCGCGGGGTGCGGGTGGTGCTCATCCTGCCGGGAGCGATCGACCACAACCTCGTCAGGCAGGCGAGCCGGGCGGAGCTCGGGCGCCTGCTCAAGGCGGGCGTCAAGGTGTACGAGTACAAGGCGGCCCTGCTGCACTCCAAGACCATGGTGATCGACTCCATGTGGGCCACCGTGGGCAGCACCAACCTGGACCGGCGCTCCTTCGAGCTGAACGAGGAGTTGAACGTGGTGGTCTACAGCGGGGAGGTGGCCCGGCGGCTCGAGCGGATCTTCGTGTCCGACCTCGCGGAGTCCCGCGAGGTGACCTACGAGCAGTGGGCCGATCGCGGCCTCTTCAGCCGATTCCTGGAGCTGCTGTCGATCCCGGTGCGTGATCAGCTCTGATTGACGGGCGCGCTACGATCGGAGTATATGCTCCGTCGCGGCGCCCTGCTCCTCGCTCTAGCCCTGCTGGCGCTCGCCGGCGACGGCTTCCCGCTCTCCACCCCCGCGCCGTCACTCGCGCAGGTTGCGATCGCGCAGACCGAGGCCGGCTTCAGCCCGGCTCGGCACCAGGGCAGCGCCTACAAGAACGTCGATCCCGAGTACCGGCGGGCCTCCTACTGGGCGCGCCTGTATTCGTTCGTGGTGGGCAGCACCTGGCTGGTGACCGAGCGGCGGGTCGCCGCGTTGCCGCCCGGGACGCCCGCCTGGGACCTGCTCCGCGACGGGGCACGGACTCCGACCGTGACGTGGATCGGGCACTCAACCGTGCTGGTGCAGCTCGACGGAGTGACCTTCCTGACCGATCCCAACTGGGGCCAACGTAGCGGGCCCTTCAGCGGCTTCATCGGGGTGCGCCGCTATACCCCGCCCGGCATTGCCTTCGGCGATCTGCCCCGGATCGACTTCGTGCTGATCTCCCACGACCACTACGATCACCTGGACGAGCCGACGGTGCGGCGCCTGGCCGCCACGTTCGATCCGCTCTTCATCGTGCCCAAGGGCATCAAGACGTGGCTCGCCGATCGGGGCATCACCCACGCGATCGAGCTGGACTGGGGTGAATCGGTGGTGATCAAGGGGCTCACCGTGGTCTGCACGCCGGCTCAGCACGGCGGGGGACGGACCGCGGTCGATCAAGGGCGGCGGCTCTGGTCGTCGTGGGTGGTGCTCGGCTCCAAGCGCTTCTACTTCGGGGGAGACACCGGCTACTACGAGCACTTCAAGGAGATCGGCGACGCGTTCGGCCCCTTCGACCTGGCCGCGCTGCCCATCGGCTCCTACACCCCGCGAGAGATCGCGAAGCCCGTCCACATCTCGCCCGAGGAGGCGATCCAGGCGTCGCTCGATCTGCGAGCCGCCCACTTCGTGGGCGTGCACTGGGGCACCTTCGCGCTGGCGCGCGAGCCGTACGACGAGCCCCCGCGACGCCTCACCGCCGAGATCGAGCGGCGGCATCTCGATCCGGCGGTGGCCTGGGTCCTCAAGCCCGGCGAGACCCGACGCTGGTAGCGCGCCGATGATCTCCTCTCCCCATTTGGGGAGAGGGCAGGGTGGAGGGGCGCAGGGTGAGGGCTACAGCCAGTAGTAGGGGAACCGGTAGTAGTCGTGCAGCCGCGTCTCGTACTCGCGGTCGAACTGAGCGTCCGGTCGGTACTCCGGTGCCTCCTGGATCCGCTTCTTCTCGATGTTCATCACGACGGTTTCCTTCTGCGGGACGACGCTGCTGATCCAGGCGGTGGAGAGCACCACCTTCTTGCCGGGCAGCCAGCTTCCGGTGTCGATCACCAGATAGCGAAGCTTCAGCTCCTGGTCGTCCACGATGAGGTCACTGACGCCGCCGATCTCGCCGTCGGTCGCGAGGATCTTGTAGTTGAGGATGTCTTTCACCGGTCTCAGCATGGCATGCCTCCTCTCGTGGTGTGTGGCCTGAAACGCCGCTTCCAGGAGGGAGCAACATCCGTGCCCCGCGCCGATCGCTGCGAGAGGCGGATCGAGGTGGCGATTCAGGCGGCCGGTGGCCGACGGTGGGAAACGGCGGAACGAACTACCGGGTAGTATCGAAGACCTGGCGGACCGCCGCGGCGTCGCGCGTCTCCTGGAACCGGCCGTCGGCGTACTCGCCGATGACGCGCCGCCAGAACCGGATGGCGGGCTCGTTGCGCAGCAGCTCCGAAACTTCCCAGGCGCCCCGAAATCGGTCGAAGAGCGCGAAGACCGCGCGCCGGCCGAGGCCGCGGCCGCGATACCCTCGGAGCACGAAGAACTCGGACATCCGGAACTGGATCCCCGGGCTCACGTGCGGCGAGGGCGCCTGGTTGACCAGCGCAGCCCCGACCCGCGCGCCGCCGTCGACCAGGATCAGCGGATAGTCCTCTTCCTCATCGAGCCAGCTCGGCAGGTGGTCCGGCATCCAGCGTCCGCTCTCGTCCAGGCGGTAGTAGCCGTCGTCGAACTCGGGAGAGGTCGTGGAGGTAGAACGGGTAGACGTTGGTCAGCCACTCCCGGTCGGCGGGCGACCGCCGCGCGTCGCGCAGCTCGAGGCTCATCAGCGCACCGCGGAAGCCCGGGCGGGCGGGCCGTGCCGGGCGCCGGGGCTAGCCCGCGCCGGGCTCGTCCACGTCGCGGGCGCCGACGGTGCGGGTGCGGTACTCGGCCGGGATCGGCCGGCCGGCATCGGTGAAAGCCCGGCGCACCGCCTCGACGTTCGGGCCGAAGACGGTCTTGCGGTTGCCGCGCGCCCACTCGTTGGAGTCGCGGACGGTATCGAGCGAGCCCTGGAAGCGCGGCATCACGTAGCGGGCGAACAGTTCGTAGCTCCGCAGGGTCTGCTCGCGGTTGGCCCATTCGTGGGCGCGGAACAGGACGCCGCCGAAGCCGCCGCCGCTCAGCTCCCGCAGCCGCTCGATGCCGAGGATGACCGTGTCCGGCGTGCCCACCAGGGTGGTGCCCATCTTGACGCCGTCGCGCAGCGGGTCGTCGGCGCGGCCGGGCGGGCGACCCAGGGTGTCCTCGAAGTAGGTCACGGTCTCGTGACGCTCGCCGCGGTTGACTTCGCGGAGCGCCTGCTCGTCGTCGTCGGCGACGTGCACGTTGACCACCAGCCGCCAGCTCCGCCGGTCCATGGTCTTGCCGTGCCGAGCCGCGGCCTCCTCCGCGATCTTCCACTGGTTGGCGAGCGCCTCCGGGCCTCCGGGCAGTCCCGCGCCGATGGAGAGCACGCCGAGGCCGTGCTTGCCCGCGGTGGCCACGCCGGCCGGGGTGATGGTGCTGGCCACCGCGATCGGAAAGTGCGGGTCGCTGTAGGGCGCCAGGTGCAGCCGCGCCTCGCGCAGCTCGAACCAGTCGGTCTTCATGGTCACCGGCTCTTCGCACCGGAGCAGCGCCATGATCGCGTCGAGCGCTTCGTCCATCCGCTGGCGCTGGGTCACCGGCTCGATGCCCATCATGTAGGCGTCCGAGACGAGCGCCCCGGGCCCGCAACCCAGCATCGCGCGGCCGCGGGTCATGTGATCGAGCTGCACGAAGCGGTTGGCCACCATCAGCGGATGGTGGTACGGCAGGCTCGTGACCCCGGAGCCGAGCATGATGTGCCGCGTGCGCTCGGCGGCGGCCGCGATGAACAGCTCCGGGGAAGCGATGATCTCCCACCCCGCGGAGTGGTGCTCGCCGATCCACACCTCGTCGTAGCCCAGGTGGTCCATCCACTCGATCAGCTCCATGTCGCGGTTCATCGCGAGCGTGGGGTTCTCGCCGACCTTGTGGAACGGTGCCAGGAAGATGCCGAACTTCATGCCCTTGTGAGCCAATGACGCCTCCGTGGCCAGGGGACTGCGCAGCAGCGGACGGAAAGACTCTAGCACGCCTTGAGTCGGGCGCGCGGCGATGCTAGAAGAGGCCCATGGATTTCACCTACACGGCCGAGCAGGAGCGCTTCCGCGCCGACATCCGCCGGTGGCTCGCCGAGAACCTGACCGACGACCTCCGCATCGAGGACCCCACCGACGAGCGGGTCGCGCCCGACCGGGAGACCTTCGAGCGCCGGCGACAGTGGCAGCGACGGATGTACGCGGCGGGATGGGTCGGCATCTCGTGGCCGAACGAGTACGGCGGCCGCGGCGCCACGTTGATGGAGCAGATCATCTACGACGAGGAGTGCTTCCGGGCTCGCGCTCCGGTGCTGCCCGGCTACTCGGGCATCGGCATGGCCGGGCCCACCATCATCGAGTGGGGCACCGAGGAGCAGAAGTGCCGCTACCTGCCGCGCATCCTGAGCGCGGAGGACATCTGGTGTCAGGGCTACTCCGAGCCGGGCGCCGGCTCCGATCTGGCGGGGCTCCGCACCCGCGCCGAGGACCGGGGCGACCACTTCGTGGTCAACGGGCAGAAGGTGTGGACCTCGGGGGCCCAGTTCGCGGACTGGATCTACCTGCTGGTGCGCACCGACCCGACCGCTCCCAAGCACCGCGGCATCAGCTACCTGCTGGTGGACATGACGACGCCCGGCATCACGGTGCGCCCACTCGTGCTCTTGAACGGGCACCGGCACTTCAACGAAGTGTTCTTCGTCGACGTGGTCGTGCCGCGGGCCAACCTGATCGGCCGGCAGAACGAGGGCTGGAAGCCCGCGATGACCACGCTGATGTACGAGCGCAAGGGCGGCGGCGGGCGAGGGCACGAGGAGCAGCTGGCGCGGCTGCGCGCGCTCGCCGCGACCGTCCCGCTCGACGGCCGGCCCGCGTGGGAGCACCCGGTGATCCGCCAGCGCTTCGCCCAGCTCGTGATCGAGGCGCAGTGCCAGCGCTACACGCGCCTGCGCAATCTCACCCGGCAGCTGCGCGGCGAGCCGCCGGGGCCGGAGGGCTCCATCCTGAAGCTCTTCGGCTCCGAGCTGGGCGTGCGCATCGCCGATTTCGCGGGCGAGCTGCTCGGTCCGCACGCGCTGCTGAACCGCGCGAGCGAGCAAGTACCGGACGGCCCGCGCTGGTACAACCGCGTGCTGAGCGCGCGGCAGTACACCATCGCGGGCGGCACCAGCGAGATCCAGCGCAACATCATCGGCGAGCGGGTACTCGGCCTACCAAAGGACCAGTCATGAGCGACACCAGCCGGGAGCAGCAGGCGGACGCGCTGATCGCCAAGATGAAGCAGGCGCGCGGCTACATGTACCCGGAGTGGGAATTCGCGGCGCGCCAGGATCCCGAGTTCGTGGAGGCCTACAACCGGCTCTACGAGCTGTCTCTCGGCGAGGGCCGGCACGTGCCGGCCAAGGTGCGCGAGTTCGTGGCGATCGCGCTGCTCTGCTTCCGCGGCTCGGAGCGGCCGGGCCTGGTCGCGCACATGCGGCGCGCGATCGAATTCGGCGCGACGCCGGGCGAGCTGCTCGAGGTGCTGGAGGCGTGCGTGGTGCCGGGAGGCGCGCCCACCTTCCACCGCGGCCTCGGCGCGCTCATGGAGGTCGTCGGCTCGACGAGCCCTCCCACCCGCTGAGCCGCGCCGGTTGCGCCCTGCCGCACCCGCCGGCGCGGCCACCCGGCACTCGTGAGCCGCGTCGCCTTGACAGAGGCCTTGGCCGGGAATAGATTGCGGCACACACCGGCCGGCTGTCGTCCCACGAGAGAAGAGATCGTGCCAGGATCCGGCTTCGACCGATCCAGTCTGCGCCGTCCATCGCGAGCGCCACGTCGTCCCTGCGCCTGCCGAGCGGTCCAACCCGCCGAACCCCAACGAAGGAGATTCCATGAGCACTCGACGTGAATTCCTGAACCTGGCCCTGGTCGGCGGCACCGCGGCGGCGCTCGCTCCTCGTCCGGCCGGCGCGGCCGTCAAGTCCATGGGCGTGGTCCACGAGAGCTCGTTCATCAAGGGCTTCGACGACTTCTTCGTCAAGACCCTCTCCCCCGAGTACGAAAAGCTCACCGGCATCAAGGTCACCTACGAGCCGGTGAGCGTCGGCAGCATGCTGACCCGGCTCACCACCATCATCGAGACCAAGTCCGGCCCCGAGATCGTCGCCACCGGCGTGAACTGGCCCCACCTGTTCGACGCGGGGCTGCTCGACGTGACCGACGTGGCCCAGGAGATCGGCAAGAAGATCGGCCCCTGGCACGACAACATCTTCGACTCGGTGGTGGTGAACAAGAAGTGGAAGGCCCTGCCCTGGGGCAACATCGGCCAGCTCGAGGTCTACCGCACCGACTGGTTCAAGGAAGCCGGCATCAACAAGTTCCCCGACACCTGGGAGGATCTCCTCTCGGCGGGCCGGATCCTCAAGAAGAAAGGGCACCCCTTCGGCTTCGAGATCGGCCACGGCTTCGGCGACAACCACGGCTGGATGTACCCGCTGCTCTGGTCCTACGGGGCCCACGAGGTGGACAAGGACGGCAAGACGGTCACCATCGACTCCGACGAGACCGCGAAGGCGGTGGATTTCTGCCGCCGGTTCTACAAGGAGACGATGCTGGAGGACGTGCTCGGCTGGACCGACGTCAACAACAACAAGGCGTTCTTCGGCGAGCAGATCTCCTGCACCAACAACGCGATGTCGATTCTGATCGTGGCCAAGAAGGACTTCCCGGACATCGCCAAGGTCACCGACCACGCGCTGAATCCGCAAGGCCCGAAGGGCCGCTACCACCTCTACAACCCGCAGTCGCACGCGATCGCGTCCCACGCCCCCGACCCCGCGGCGACCAAGGCCTTCCTGCGCTGGCTCTACGACGACAAGCAGCTGTCCCGCTGGCTCGTCTCGGGCGACGCCTACTACGCGCCGTTCCTCCAGGCCTACGACAACCACCCGATGTGGAACGCCGACCCGCGCTACATGCCGTTCAAGGAGTCGCTGAAGACCTCGCACCTGCACGGCTGGCCCGGACCGGCCGGCCACCAGCTCTCCGAGAGCGTGGCCAAGTACGTGGTGGTGGACATGTTCGCGAAGGCCTGCCGCGGCGACTCGACCAAGGACGTGATCGCCACCGCGTCGAGCCAGCTCAAGCAGATCTACAAGGCCCGCTAGGCGATGGCGGTCCGGCCGGAGCCGTTTGCCCGATCGGCATCGGTCCGTGCCCGGACGCTCACCCTGCGGGGCATTCTCGAGCGGGAAGGCGCGTTCAGCTGGCTGATGCTGGCGCCGGGCGTGGCCTTCCTGCTCGCGTTCGTGGCCTATCCGTTCTTCTACGGCATCTGGCTCAGCCTGCAGGACCGCCCGGTGGCCCGGGCGGGCGTGTTCGTGGGGCTCGCCAATTTCCTGACCCTCGCCCACGACGGGGTGTTCTGGCAGGTGACGCAGAACACCTTCCTCTACACCGCGGTCACCACGGTGCTGAAGCTCCTGGGCGGGCTCGCGATGGCCCTGGTGGTGAACCAGCACTTCCGCGGGCGGAGCCTCGTGCGCGCCTTCCTGCTGCTGCCGTTCATCGTGCCCACCATCCTGAGCGTGGTGGCCTGGATGTGGATCTTCGATCCCACCTACAGCGTGATCAACTGGACGCTGGTGCACAGCGGCCTGATCGGCAGCGGCTTCTCGTGGCTCGGCAACCAGACCCTCGCGATGGTGGCGATCATCATCGTCAACACCTGGCGAGGCATCCCCTTCTACGGCATCACCATCCTGGCCGGGCTGCAGACCATCTCGCCCGATCTCTACGAGGCCGCCGCCATCGACGGGGCCACCGTGCGGCAGCGCTTCTGGCACGTGACCCTGCCGATCATCAAGCCGATCCTGATCATCGTGACCATGTTCTCGGTGATCTTCACGTTCTCGGACTTCCAGATCGTCTACGCGCTCACCCACGGAGGCCCCGCCAACGCGACCCAGGTCTTCGTCACCTACGCGTTCGACCTCGCGATGTCGGGCGGCCAGCTCGGCATGGGCGCGGCCGCCGCGCTGACGATGCTGCCGGTGCTGGCGGTGATGATCGTGCTCCTGACCTTCTACCTGCGGCGGGAGTGATGATCGAGGGACGCGGCTTCGTCGCGCGGACGCTCCGGCTCTACCTGCCGCTGCTCCTCTGCCTGATCGCGATGCTGTTCCCGTTCTACTGGATGCTGATCACGTCGATCAAGCCGAACCGCGAGCTGTACAGCCAGAAGGTCATGCCGCTGATCGTCTACCAGCCGACGCTGAAGCACTACTACGACCTGCTCTCCGAGACGAACTTCCTGCTGTGGACGTACAACACGATGCTGGTCGCGGTGGTGACCACGCTGATCTCGCTGGTGCTGGGCGCGATGATCGCCTACCCGCTGGCCCGCATGAACTTCCCGGGCGCGGCGGTGGTGGCCATCGGGGTGGCCGCGACCTACCTGGTGCCCCAGCCGCTCTTGTTCATCCCGATGGCCGACATCATCAACCGGCTCGAGCTGAACAACACGCTGAGCGCGGTGATGCTGACCTATCCCACGCTGCTCATCCCGTTCTCCGCGTGGCTCTTGATGGGCTACTTCAAGAGCGTGCCGCGCGAGCTGGAGGAGGCGGCGCGCATCGACGGGGCCAGCCGCTTCCAGGCCATGTGTCGCGTGGTGCTGCCGCTCACCACCCCGGGGCTGCTCTCCGCGGGCATCTTCGCGTTCACCCTCGCGCAGAACGAGTTTTTGTATGCGCTGATCTTCCTGTCCAAGAGCGAGGTGCGCACCGTGCCCGTCGGGGCGATCACCGAGCTGATCCGCGGCGACGTCTTCTACTGGGGCCAGCTCATGGCGGCGGCGATGCTCGGCTCCATCCCGGTCGCGGTCATCTACTCCTTCTTCGTCGACTACTACGTCGCGGGTTTGACCGCCGGCTCGGTAAAGAGCTAGCGTGAGCTTTCTGTCCGGCGGGCGCCGGGCGGAGGGAGCAGGGGCGGCGGGGGGTGGTCAGAGCCCCACCCCCGCCCGCCCTCCCGCCTCCGCCCGGCCGGCGCGCGCGGGTCGGATCAAGGCCGCCGCACGCGCTACTTGACGCTGCCGGCGGTGAGACCGCCGACCAGATACGGCTCGATCAGCACGAAGAGCACGACCACCGGGACGATGGCGATCGTGGACGCGGCGAAGAGCAGGTCCCAGTGCTGGACGTAGGCGGTGACGTAGGAGGTGATGCCGACGGTGAGCGGGCGCATGTCGGCGTCGGTCATCAGCGTCAGCCCGACGATGTATTCGTTCCAGGCCGCGATGAACGCGAAGATGGTGGCGGTGACGATGCCGGGGCGGGCCACCGGCAGGATGATGCGGAAGAGCGCACCGACCGGGCTGCAGCCGTCGACCGCGGCCGCCTCCTCGATCTCACGCGGGATCGAGGCGAAGAACGCGCGCAGGATCCAGATCGCGAAGGCCAGGTTGAACGCGGCGTTCACCAGGATGAGGGCCGCGTAGGTATTGATCAGCCCGAGCTCGAAGAACTCGCGGTAGAGGCCCACCACCAGCGCGGTCGGCGCGAACATCTGGCTCACCAGCACCACGAAGAGGAACGCGCCCCGGCCCGGGAAGCGGTGCCGCGCGGTGTGATAGGCGGCCGGCACCGCGGCCACGATCACCAGCGCGGTGGACGCGATCGCCACCACCAGCGAGACGCGCAGCCAGGACAGAAAGTCCGGATCGCGCAGCACCGTCCAGAAGTTGCCCGGCCGCCACTCCATGGGAAACAGGCGCGGCGGGGTGATGCGCAGCTCCGCCTCCGGCTTCAGCGCGGTGAGCAGCATCACCAGGTAGGGAGCGAGGATCAATCCCGCCACCGCCACGCCCGCCGCGGCCAGCGCCCCGCGACGGATCAGACGGGCTCCTCCTGCCAGCGCGACACCCGCAGGTAGGCCACGACCGCCAGCAGGATCAGCGCCACGTTGACCACGCCCAGGGCGGCGGCCACGCCCACGTCGCGCAGCGCGCTCTTGAACGCGATCTTGTACATGTAGGTGATCATGGTGTCGTGGGCGAAGCCGGGGTTGCGATCGTTCAGCGTCCACACGATCGGGAACGAGTTGAACACGTAGATCAGGTTCAGCACCGTGGCCACCAGCAGGGCCGGGCGCAGGAGCGGCAGCGTGATCGCCCGGTACGCGCGCCAGCCGGAGGCGCCGTCGACGCGGGCCGCCTCGTAGACCTCGCCGGGAATGGTCGCGAGGCCCGCGAGCAGCACGTACGTCGTGAACGGCAGCGACACGAACACGCCCACCGCGATCATCGCGCCCATCACGGTCGCGTCGTCGCCCAGCCAGTCCACCGGGTGGGCGAGCGCCCCCGTCGCGATCAAGACCCGATTGAGCAGGCCGAAGTAATAGTCGTAGAGCCACACGAAAAGCTTCGAGGTCATGATCAGCGACGCGGCCCACGGCACGATGAGCGCCCATCGCACGAGGCGCCGTCCCGGAAAGTCCGCGTTCAGCAGCTGGGCCAGGGCGAGCGAGGCGAGGATCGTGATCGCCACCACCCCCACCACCCAGACCACGGTATTGCCGAGGACGGAGGAGAGCGCCTCCTGCTCGAGCAGGAGGCCATAGTTGCGCAGGCCGACCGCGCCCTGATAGAGCCCGGTGATCGAGTAGCGGCCGAGCGAGGCGCGGACCAGCTCCACCGCCGGGTACACCACGACCGCGCCGATCAGGAGCAGGCTCGGTCCCAGCCAGAGTAGCGCCCGCCCCGCGCCGCGGCCCGGCGCGGCGGTCAGCGAGCGCTCTCCGCCGCGTTCTTCTGGATGCGGTCGAGGACCTGCTTGGGGTCGCCGCCCGGCTGGACCGCCGCGCCGATGTTCTGCTGCACGTCGAGCTTCACCTTGTCCCACACCGGGTCGGTGGTGGGCACCAGCCGCGCGTTCGGCAGCGCGTCGAGGTAGGGCGTGAGCTTCTCGTTGCCGCTCATCTTCTGAAGGCCCGACGTGGTCACCGGCAGGAAGCCTTCCGCGATGATCCAGCGCGTGATGTGCTCGGGCTGGTAGTACAGGTCGAGGAACCGGCGCACCGCCTCCTGGTTGCCCTTTTTCTTGAACGCCATGAGGTAGTCTTCGACCCCGAGCGTCACCGGCGTCCCGATGTTGGTGGGCATGCGGGTGACGCCGTAGTTGACCTTCTTCTCCGCGTCGAGCTGGGCCGCGAGCGGGCTGAAGCCCATCACCATGCCGACCTTGCCGTCCTTGAAGAGCTGGAAGGCGCCGTCGGTGCGGTTGGTCTTGCCCGGATTCACCTGGGTGACCTTGTGGGTGTTGGCGAGCGCGGCGAGGAACGTGAGCGTCTCGACGTTCTTCTCGCTGTTGATCACCCACGCGTCCCCCGACTTCCAGTCGCCGCCGTTGTTCCACATCCAGATCGACCACTCGGCCTGCGCCTCTTCCGGCCCCAGCGGCAGCGCATAGCCGATCGCGCCGTCGCCGATGGCCTGCACCTTCCGGGCGGCCTGGACGAACTCGTCCCAGGTGCGCGGCGGCTCGGCCAGGCCCGCCTTCGCGAGCAGGTCGCGGTTGTAGAAGAAGGCGCGTGCGCTGGCCAGGATCGGGAACCCGTAGAGCTTGTCGCGATAGGTGCCACCCCGCGCGAATGGCGCAAGAAAGTCGTCGCGGGTCTTGGCCGACAACGCCTCGTCCGCCGAATAGAGCAGCCCGTCCCGGGCGTAGCTCGAGAACGAGTTGAGGTTCAGGATGTCCGGCGGCTGGTTGTTCTGGATCATGGTGCTGACCTGCTGGTCGATCGAGTTCCAGTCGATCACCTGCAGGTCGACCTTGGTGCCGGTCTGCTCGGTGTACTGCTGAGAGAGCGCCTGCCAGAACGGTCGGGTGTGGTCCTTGCTGTACTCGGCGATGACGACCTTGATGGACTTGGGCTTGTCCGACCCGCCGCATCCCTCCGCGGCGAGAACTGCCGCGGAGAGCAGCACCAGGGTCACGAAACGACGGCGGCTCGTCGTCATCGCGCCCATACTACATGGTCTCCCGCCGATTCGTGCCGGTCCTGGGCGGCGTCCGGCGGTCCGATTCCTCGGCTTTAACCCCCGATTCCTCCCCTGGCTTTAACCCCCGATTCCTCCCCTGGTAGGGACCGCACGAGACCGGCCAGTCCCGCTACGGACCCGTGCAACACCCGTGCACCACGGAGACCCCGATGAACGCTCCCCTGCCCATGTCCGAAGACGTCCCAGGTCTGCCCCAGAAGCACGACGGGCCCGGCCCGCTCGACGTCCGGCTGATCGTGGCGAAGCCGCGTCGCTGTTGGTGCACCGGCGCCCCAGGGGGGCAGCGCACTCCTCGCAGAACTTGGCTCCGGGACGATTGTCGTGCTGACACCGGGGACAATTCATCGTGGCGCCCTTGAAAAAGGGCCGTCTCACGAGACTCGGGCCGGGCGTGAACCGGCGGGGGGCCCGAAAAACATCCCAGCGCGCGCACGAGCTCGCGCAAGGCGCAATAGACAGATAGTGCACTCATCGTCGCGAGCAGTCCCGTCGCAAGCCGCACGAGATCTTTCGACTCGGCGCTCCGATGATGCTCCGGCAGAACGCCCCGAAGATACACTCCGAGCAATGCGCCTCCCAAGACACACATGAATACGACCACACCGACAACGGGCGCACTCATGCTTCACCTCGACCGGAGCCACTCCGTCACTGTTTCAGCGCGATGACGACGGCGTCGCCCCCGAGGCTGAGCATCAACCCCTCGCGCTTCGCCTTCAGGTGCATGATCACGCCGGCTTCATTTTGCATCCAGAGGTCGCCCCCGCTCATCGTGCCGATCGCAAAGCCGTAACGCGCCTGGCCATACGTGCCGGGAAACTGCGAGAGCTCGCGGAGGTTGTACACCTCTCCCGTCGCATTGATGGTGGAAAGGCCGATTCCGCCGACCCCGGCCCCACCGACGTCGAATGGGTAATTCACGCCGCGAAAGGTCAGAACGCCCTTACCCGCGCTGCCACTGCCGATATACGCTGCCTGCACCTCCTCCATATCGACAGTGGCGTCCACCGTCTTGCCCTTGACCGCATCCGGTCCCAGCTCAAGATTTCCTGCGCATCCGGCGAGCGCCAGTACACATGCACTCACCAGTGCCACCCGCGTCGCGATCGACGTCGCCGTTTGTCTGATCATGCGCTTCCTCCTTGTGCTCCCGGCATCAGAGTCGCTGATGTCCACACGTTCTGTTTCACGATGGCTCTCCCTGCATTCCCGGACTCACGCGCGGATCGGATCGGCGCTGGCCGGCAGCGTCGCGCCGATGAATAGATCGAACAGCGCTGCCGGCCAGCACTACTGAGGCGCGCTCTAATGCGACGCGCGACCTGCCATCTTCCTCTCCAGCTTCTGCTTGACCGCTTCGAGATTGAAGCTGCCGCCCTTTTGCATGGGCGGGTAATCGAGAACGGTCTGGACGGCCTTGGCAACCTGCTGCTGCAGGAACACGTAGCGCCAAAACTCGAAGGCCCACCAGTCCTTCGCTAAGAGCGACACCGGCAACGACTCCCGTCCCCGGAGGAAGGGCAGGACGCAGAATGGTTCGCGTCCCGACCGCCGTCTATGGGACGAAGGTCGTATGCGACCGGTCCGTTTCTGGTCGGTACAAGACCTCCTAAGTGCAGAGGCACAAGCGTGCTCGAGACTGAAAACACGCGTTCCAAGACCTTTGAATCGCACGTCGTCCGCAGCGCCGCCGGGACGGAGCGGTAGTGATCCCCACGTTCGCCCACCACCAGACGTGCCAGCACGGCACGCCGGCTTTCATGCGGCATGCCGGCAGGCGGCTGTGAAGGCCCTGATCGCGACGGTGGCGCGGTTCCCGACGATCGAGGGGCGCCGCGTCCATGATGGAAGCACTGGACCGAGGCGACGGCCGCCGCTGGCAAAAGTTCCCGCCGAGGGTGTAAGTCTTACTCGTCTGGGTTGGCGCGCGTGCGGGCCGCGTGATAGAAATGGCGGGGTCACCCGCTCACCAGGCGGCGGCACAGTCTTTGCTGCCCTCAGGGAGGCCATCCATGGTGCGGCTCCTCGTCCTGTGCATCGCGATGCTCACCCTGACTTCGTGCTCCGCCTCGTCGGGCGCGCCCAAGGCGCAGCGCAGCGAGTTCGAGGACGTGCCGGTGCCGGCCGGGCTCACGCTCGACAACAGCCGGACCACCATCATCGAATCCCCCACCGTGAAGGCGGCTCGCCTCTTCTACAAGAGCCGCGTCAAGCCGGATAGTCTCGCGCAGGCGTACCGCACCTCCCTCGAGGCCAACGGCTGGCGCCACGTCTCATCGACGACGTCGGCGAACAACGGCACCGTGCAGGTCTACGAGAAGCCGGACAGCTCGCTGCAGGTCATGATCTACGACAGCTGGTATTACACGTGGGCCGAGGTCTCCGCGACGCGCATCGTCGGGAAGCCGACGGCTGCGCCGAGCCGATAGCCGAAGGAGGTCGACCATGAGACCGATCGCGAAGATGGGGATGTTGTCCTCGGCCCTGCTGTGGCTGGTGACGGGCTGCGCCGAGACCAAGCCGGCCTACGTCAGGCCCGCGCCGCCCGCGCGGGGCGTCGATGTGGCCGAAGCCCAGGTCGGCGACGCGGCTGGATCGCGGCCCGGCGACGCCGTTGGATCGCGGGCGGGCGACACCGCCGGACCGCGGCAAGACCCGCAGCTCGACCAGCGCATGACCGCGATGGAGGGCCGCATCAACGACATGAGCCAGCGGCTCGACAAGGTCGACGGCGCGGTGGCGGGAGCGCAGAGCCGCGCGGAAGAGGCGGCGCAGAAGGCGGACGGCGTGAACAGCCGTCTCACCCGGCTCTGGTCGAACCGGTTCAACCAGAAGGTCTCGGATAGCCTCGAGGTGTACTTCTCTCCCGACAGCATCGAGCTGAGCGATGCCGCCCAGACCGCGCTGCTCTCGGTGGCGAAGGAGATGCAGGCACACCCGACCCTCACCGTCGAGCTCGCCGGCTACACCGATCCCCGCGGGGCGATCGACTACAACTACGCGCTGAGCCAGCGCCGCGTGGACGCGGTCCGGAAGTTCCTCATGGAGAAGGGCATTCAGCTCGGCCGCATCCAGGCCGCAAGCCTGGGCCCGATCTCGGACTCGAACACGCCGGACATCAAGAAGCGCCGGGTCACCGTCCGCCTCATGGCTGACCAGGAGTAGCCGGCCCGTCCGCCAGGTGGATGTCGGCCCGCTGTAAACGCGCGCCCTGGCCGCTCCGTCGCATCTGCTGATGTGGAATCGAGCGCCCGGGCGCGTCGTGCGAGATGCGGAGTCCCGTCGCGCGCTCTGGCGACGCGGCCTGCCCGCCGCCGCGATCGCGCTGGCCCTGGCCGGCTGCGTGGCGGCCACCCCGGTGGTGGTCAAGCGCCCGCCTCCGCCGCCCCCGACCCGCGCCGAGATCGCCCCGGTGGCACCCACGCGTGCGCACGTCTGGGTGCCGGGGCACTGGACGTGGCATCGCGATCACTACGTGTGGGTGCCCGGGCGCTGGGAGGTCCCCGCCTCGCCCGGCTACGTCTGGGTGCCCGGTGGTTGGAGCCCGCGGGGCGACGGCTACGTGTGGGTGGAGGGTCATTGGCGGGCGCGGTGAGCGCGCCGCGAACCACCTCTCCCCCTGCCCCCTCCCCTGACGGGAGAGGGGCTAGGGCAGCAGGGCTCGGCCGTCGGTGGGGAGGGTGAGGTTCAGGCGGCGCGCGAGCGTGGTTGCGATGTCGCGCATGTCGATCTGGCCAAGGGAGCGACCCGCGGGCACTCCCGGCCCGATCAGGAAGAACGATGCGCGCAGGTCCGGCAGGTCGGGAAGATGGCCGTGCATGCCGGCCACCGGCGCCTTGGACACGAGGGAGCCGTTCATCCCCGAGCCCGCCGTCCAGTCGGGCCGCAGCCCGATCACGAATGCCGCGCCCGGGAACCCGCCGCGCTCGCGCGCGGTCGCGCCGTCCAGCACCCGATCGATGCCGTGAGCCGGGTCGGCGGCCAGCCGGTCGAGCATGGCCTTCACCTGGGTGCGAGTGGCCGCGTCCGCCTCGTCCTTCAGCATCACCGCGATGCACCCGCCCGCGGTCCAGGCCATCGCCTTCCAGTCCGTCACCTTGCTCTGCGCAGAGACGGTGATCAGCCCGGCCGAGCGCAGCTCCGTGTTCAGGTTGAGCTGGCTCGTGGTCGCGCCGAAGCCGTGGTCGGACACGATGGCCACGTGGGCGCGCCCCGGGGCGGCGGCCTCGGCGGCGTGGCGCAGCGTGCCCACCACCGCGTCGAGCCGCTCGAGCGCGGCCAGGCTCTCGGCGCTGAAGGGGCCCGTGGTGTGCTCGGTGTGGTCGAGCGAGACCAGGTGCAGCGTGAGGACATTGGGCCGCTTCTTCTCGAGGATGCGTGCGGCGTAGCGCGCGCGCTGCTCGTCGGACTCGACGGTGAGCGCACGGGGATAGGGCCCGATCTCGGGCTCGAGCTCCGCGATCAGCCCCGGAGTGGAGACCGCGCGCAGCAGCTTGGTGTCGTCCGGCGTGCCCGCCCGCCAGAACTCCGGGATGTTCCAGGTCACCCGCGCCCCCACGCTCACCGGCCACTGCACGCTCGCGGTGCTGAGTCCGGCGCGGCCGGCCGCGTCCCAGAGCGTGGGCACGCGGATGTCCTCCGCGTACCAGTACCAGCCGCCCTGGTTCTCGCGCAGCGGATCGAACACGGTGTTGGCGAGGATGCCGTGCTTGACCGGCCACACCCCGGTGATCAGCGTGGTGTGGCTCGGATAGGTCACCGTCGGGATCACGCCCTGCACGCCCTCGGCGAACGTGCCCTCGGTGAGGAAGCGCCGCAGGTTGGCCACCTTGAGCCCGTGCCGGTCGGCGGCGGTCACGTAGTCGGGCCGCAGGCCGTCGATCGAGATCATCAGCAGCAGCGGGTTCTGCACCGGCTGCTGGGCGGCCGCGGTGGCGACCCAGAGCAGCACTGCCGCCACCGCGAGCCACACGGGACGGCGACGCTCCGGTATCATGGCGACCACAGCATATAGCAGGACCCGGGGGACGGCCATGACGGGGGCACTTCGCCTGGCGGGGCTGCTGGTGATCACGACGATGTGCGCCGGGTGGCTCGCGCTACCCACCGCCGACGCCCAGGATGCCGAGCGGCTCGCGATGGCGCGCGTGCGCTTCACCACCGAGCCGGGCCTCACCCAGGGTTGCTCACGCGTGGGCGCGGCGCGCGACGACTCCATGAAGGACCTGCGGCGCAAGATCGTCAAGCTCGGCGGCAACACCGGCCTGCTCACCTTCGGCGGCTCCGAGGATCTGTCGGTCGTCTTCGCCGAGGTATTCCGCTGCGTGGAGCCGCCCGGCGCTTCACCGGGGGCGGCGCCGGCGCGCGTGCCGCTGCCGCCGCCGGGGCCGCCACCTCCGCCGCCGTCTCGCTGACGCGCGCGCAGTCGAACGGCCGATCAGCCGGCCGCGAACAGGCTCTTGCGGATGACGGCGTGGACGCCCCAGTTGCCGTCCACCACCTGGGTGACCCCGAAGTCCACGCCGACCGACAGCAGCGACACCGCTTCGTCCTCGCTGAGCCCGCGCGTGGTCATGAGGAAGCGCCGCGCCTTGCGGAAGGCGTCACGCATGGCCCGATCCACCGAAGACTCGGCGAAGATCCGGTCCTGCGCCTCCGGCCCCAGCTCGGTGAGGAAGCGCGGGAAGCTGAACCCGTGGACCACCCACTCCTCGTCCGTCTCGAGCAGCGGGTAGTCGAGGCCCGCGAGCGGCGTGCCCGGTAGGCGCGCCTGCTTGTGCAGCACGAGCTGGAAGGTGCCGGTCAGCGAGCATTCGATCGCGGTCCCGCACAGCTCCGAGTCGCCCTGCGAGGCGTGGGGGTCGCCGGCGGAGAGCAGCGCGCCCGGCACCGCGACCGGGTAGAACATGCTGGCCCCCTTGCCGATGCGCCAGTCGTCGATGTTGCCACCCACGTAGTGCGGCGGGATCGTGTTGACATACTCCGCCTCGGCGGGCGCCAGGCCAATTACGCCGAAGTGCGGCCGGAGCGGCACCCGCACCCCGCGCAGTACTTCATGCCGCTCCTCCACCGTCCGGTGGTCCACTGGCACGCCGGGATAGTCGATCGTCTGATGCACCACGCCGTGGGGATCGATCTGCGGCGTCCAGTGGAAGGAGTAGACCGCCTCCGCCCAGCTTCGCCCGCCGGTGAGGTCGATCTCGTAGATCGTCACGACCTCGCGAGGCCGCGGCTCCTCCAGCAGGTCGCCATAGTGAAATCCCCACCAGGCCGCCGCGTTGCTGCCGAAGGCGCGGCCGGGATACCGTGGGTTCACGCACGGCCGGAACGCCACGTCGAGGATCTTCACCTCGAGCACGTCCCCGGGCGCGGCGCCGCGCACCGCCACCGGCCCGGTGCAGATGTGCACGCCGAGCCCCTCGCCCGCGCCGCGGCCGTATCGCGTCGATTGCATCGGCCCCGCGCCTCGCCGGTCGACCGCTTTGACCTGGCGATCCCAGCGATACACGCTTTCCGCGCCCGCATCCCCCTCGATCATGCGCGCGGCGTCGTCATTGGCGTGGTGGGTGAGCGTCTCGATGGTGACGACGTCGTCCGAGTCCACCTCGAGCACCGGCGGCAGCAGCCGACTCCAGAATCCCCAGTGCACGGTCCGCTCGGTCGCGGGCAGATGGTGCGTCGCCATTGGGAAAGCTCCGGGGCTAGTCCTGCACGAGCTTGAGGAACTGCTGGGTCCGTGCCTCGCGGGGCCGCTCCAGCACCTGGTCGGGCGTGCCCTCCTCCACGATGCGGCCGTCGGCCATGAAGACGACCCGGTCCGCGACTTCGCGCGCGAAGCGCAGCTCGTGCGTGACCACGATCATGGTCATGCCCGCCTCCGCAAGCCGCCGGATCACCGACAGCACCTCCGAGACCAGCTCCGGATCGAGGGCGGAGGTCGGCTCGTCGAAGAGCATGACCCTCGGCGAGATCGCGAGGGCGCGCGCAATGGCCACGCGCTGCTGCTGGCCGCCCGAGAGTCGGGACGGCAAGTGGTCGGCGTGGTGGGCGAGGCCGACGCTGGAGAGTAAGGTCCGGGCCCGGGCCCGCGCCACGTCCGGGCGCTCGCCGTGCACCCGCACGGGCGCCTCGCAGATGTTCTCGAGCGCGGTCAGGTGCTCGAAGAGGTTGAACTGTTGGAAGACCATCCCGATGCGAGCCCGGGCGCGCTCGGCGGCCACGCGACGCGACGGCCGGAGCGCGCCGTCGACTTCCTCGTAGCCGACGTACTTGCCGCCCACCGTGATCGCGCCGCGGTCGACCGCCTCCAGATGCGCGATGAGCCGGAGCAGCGTGCTTTTTCCGGAGCCGCTCGGCCCCATCAGTGTGACCACGTCGCCGCGGCCCACCGTGAAGTCGATGCCCTGCAGGATCGCGCGGTGCCCGTACGACTTCCAGACGTCGGAGCAGCGGACGAACGGGCCATCCGGGTCGCCCTCCGTTCGGGCGGCCTGGGCCCCAACCAGCTCCACAAGATCGACGCGCGTGCCGTTGCCGCTGAGCGCGCTCGCGCGCGCCGCACCGGCGGCCGGGACCGCCAACGGCGGCGCCTCGGACGGCAATGGCAGGCGGAACCCGAAGAAGCGGCCCAGCGCGCTCTCGCCCCGCGGCCGGCGGGTCCGGTCGGCGTCCGGGCTGACCCGCCGCTCGAGCACCCACTGCACGCCC
>Ga0081455_10000655_pt1 | contig 44851 bp, 40 predicted proteins | sample TabmetS3T2R1_FD_70207 | JGI IMG/M metagenome (GOLD analysis project Ga0081455, IMG submission 70207) | Tabebuia heterophylla rhizosphere microbial communities from the University of Puerto Rico - S3T2R1 | ecosystem: Host-associated > Plants > Roots > Rhizosphere ...
CAGGATTGGTCAAAACACCGACCTTCCCTGCGCAGTGGGTTGACGACTTGCTTCGCGCTCTTCCCGGTGAGACCCGCTTGTTGTCACCGTCGCCTGCACGACACGACCAGAGCCGCATCGGTTGGTGATACCGCAGACTTGGCACCTGCGTTGGGGGCGCCAGAACCACGCGACTTCATCGTCCGCAAGCTGTCGGTTCGTCTGCATTTGCCAGGCAAATGCGCGACACCTCGCGGCCACCGCCACCCGCCTCACGTTCGTGACGTGCGCAACGCCTCTCTCATCGAGGCGGGATGGACCAAGGATACGCGAAGCGTTTGCTGGACCAGCAAGCGGAATCTGCTGGACCAGCAAGCAGATTCTTTTTGGCGCTATGTCTTGGGTGGATCAGGCGGTTGAAATGGCTAGCGAATCCGAGTTCTCCACATCAATGTGGAAATCTCCGCCGCAGTCGCTTTCAGGGTTATTCCGGGCCGCGAGTGCAACGAGCGGACCCGGAATCTCGAAATTGTCTTCGCTTTCGCGGTAAGTGCTCGCCGTATCATCTCCAGATTCCGGGTTCGCGTCTTCGACGCGCCCCGGAATGACGCCCGACGATAGGCTCGTCATTCCCCGGCGCGCAAGTTGTGCGCCTGAGACCCTCGTTTCATCCGGAAATGACAACGCCAGGCATTCCGTTATTGCGCTCGCACCGACGTCTCACCCCTCCGCCACCGCGCGCCAGCTGCGAACAAGTGCGGCGCGCAGGCGCTGCCGGAAGGTGGGCGGCGGCGGCGCCGGCTCTTCGTCTTCCGGCAGCCGCAAGCCGACAACATTGACGCGGTTGCCCGAAATGCTGCGCGCCACCAGAACGATTTCATCCAGCGGCAGCGTGGCGTTCACCGTCGGCGCGTGATCGAGATTGACGTCGAAATAGTCCGACAGCGTGAGCTTGGCCTGATCGGGCGCGACCTTCACGCCATAGATGCCTGCGAGATCTTCAAGCGTGATTTCGCCGGACACGGTGAAATCGCCGAGCAGATGCGGATCGGGTGCCGCGACCGGCGGCATGTCGACGAAGAAACGATCGAGCGCTTCGGCCTTCTCCGGCGGCGCCAGCAGGTAGACGTAGTCGCCGGCGACGACGGGCTCGGCTTCGACCGGCGACAGGATATGCTGATCGCGGATCACCAGCGTCGGCTTCGACCAGGACGGGATCAGCCCGCGGCGCAGGAACAGACTGTTGCGGCGGACCGAATAGCCGACCAGTTGCTGTTCGAGTTGTCCGGGCAGATCGAGTTCGATCCGGCGCGGCGCGCGGTCGGTGCTGGGCAGCGCGACATGCAGCCAGCGCGCCGCCGTCGCGAGCGACCAGCCCTGCACCAGGAGCGAGACCATCACGACGACGAAGGCGACGTCGAAATAAAGATACGCCTTCGACATCCCGACCAGCATCGGGATCGAGGCGAGGAAGATCGCGACCGCGCCGCGCAGGCCGACCCAGGCGATGAACAACTTTTCGCGCCATGGAAAACGAAACGGCGCCAGACAAATCATGACGGCGATCGGCCGCGCCAGCAGAATCAGCGCCACCGCCACGATCAGGCCGGGAACGACGCTGGAGACCAGTCGCGCGGGGCCGACCAGCAGGCCCAGCAGCACGAACATCACGATCTGCGCAAGCCACGTCGCAGCGTCGAGAAACGTGACGACGGAATTATGAGCGCGCGTCGGCCGGTTGCCGATGATGATGCCGGCGAGATAAACGGCGAGAAAGCCGGACGCATGCAGGATCTGCGCAATGCCGAACACGACCACGGCGGCGGTCGCGACGAAGGGCGCGTGCAAGCCCTGCGGCAGCGCCACTCTGTTCAGCGCCAGCACCACCGCACGGCCGCCGATCAAGCCGACGATCGCGCCCAGCCCCGCTTCGCGGATGAATTGCAGCACCACATGCAATACCGAACTGTGACCGACCGAGAGCAGCTCGACCAGCACCAGCGTGAGAAAGATCGCGAAGGGATCATTGGTGCCGGATTCGACCTCGAGCGTCGCGCCGACCCGCGGTCGCAGCCGCAAGCCGCGGCTGTGCACCAGGAGAAACACCGCCGCCGCATCGGTCGACGCCAGCACCGCGCCGAGCAGGAGCGCTTCGCTCCAGGCCATGTCGAGCGCATATTTCGCGACCGGCGTGGTGATGACGGCGGTGAGCAGCACGCCAAGCGTGGCGAGCGTCGCCGACGGCACCAGCACCGCGCGAATGGCAGAAAACCGCGTGCGCAGACCACCGTCGAACAGGATCAGCGCCAGCGCGATCGAGCCGACCAGATAGGTCGCCGCGACATTGTCGAACGGCAGACCGCCGGGGCCGGACTCGCCCGCCAGCATGCCGATAAAAAGGAACACCAGCAGCAGCGGCGCGCCGAATCGCAATGCAATCAGGCTCGACAGGATTCCCGCCATCACGAGAACCGCGCCGAGCAGAATTGCGACACTTACGCCGTCGAGTGACGTCATATGTTTTCCGCATTTCCGCGACTTGGTGTTCACACGGTCGGAGGAGAGGGTCGCAATCGGCAGCGCCGGATACGAAACCATCCCACGATTCAATCTTTATCGTCGCGAGGCAGCGGCGCCAACCCCATTGTGAACGATCCTCCGATCGGCCGACCAACCGCCATCTTGCATCGGTGCGGCAGCGATGACAGCGTGACACCCACGCAATTGCATTGAATGCTGCTTCAATTCCTGATTCAACGCGCGTCACGCGGCCGGTCCCGGCGAGCAAGGTCTTAAAACATGCCTGATCTTCCCGACTTCGACGCGGTCCACGAATTTCTGCTTGGCGTGTTGCGTTCACTCGGCGCCGAGGTCACCTCGCCCTGGTTCTATTATCAGCTCGGCCTCGTGCTGATCGCCGCCGGCCTCGCCTATCTCTGCGCCGCCAGCGTCAATGCGCGGATCGATTCGACAGCGCTGGCGATGGGCCTTCCGGCTGCGCTGCGACTTTTTGTCCGGGTGTTCCTGCGCAATCTGATGGTGGCCTTCTTCGCGCTGACGACCTGGATCATGCGCGCGGCGATGCTGCAGATGACCTGGCCGAGCCGCAGCTACCTGCTGGCGATCGCGGCCTCGCTGGCGTCCGCCTGGCTGATCATCCGTCTCTTCACCAGCATCATTCGCAACGCCTTTCTGGTCCGCCTGGTCTCGCTCGCGGCCTGGTTCGTTACCGCGCTCAGCATCGTGGGGGAGCTCGACGCCGTCAGTTCGGCGCTGGACTCGGTCGCCGTGACGCTGGGCGGGCTGCGCCTGACGCCGCTGCTCGTGATCAAGATCGTCGTGCTGCTGTCGTTCGCGGTCTGGCTCGCGAGCCTCGCCAGCAAGTTCATCGACACCCGGCTTGCGCGCAGCGCCGACCTCACGCCGTCGGCACAGGTGCTGATCTCGAAGCTCACGAGTTTCGCGCTGGTGGCGCTCGCGATCGTCGTCGTGCTCGGTTCGGTCGGCGTCGACCTCTCGGCGCTGTCGCTGTTCGGCGGCGCCATCGGTGTCGGCCTCGGTTTCGGCCTGCAGAAGATCGTCGCCAATTTCATCTCCGGCATCATCCTGCTCGCGGACAAATCGGTGAAGCCGGGCGACCTCGTCACCATCGGTGATAATTTCGGCCGCGTCTCGACCATGAACGTCCGCTACATCACGGTGGCGGCCGGCGACGGCCGCGAATTCCTGATTCCGAACGAAGACCTGGTGACGCAGAAGGTCGTCAACTGGACCTACCGTGATCGCAACACGCTGGTGGAGGTCAAGTTCGGCACCAATTACGACGCCGACCCGAAAGCCGTGTGCCGGATCGCCTGCCAGGTCGCGACCGCGACGCCGCGCGTGATCAAGCTGAACGCGCCGGCCTGCGTGCTGACCGAATTCGGCGACTATGGCATGAAGTTCTCGCTGACCTTCTGGATCGCCGATCCGGAAGCCGGCATGGGCAATGTCCGCAGCGACGTGATGATGGGGCTGTGGGACGCCTTCAAGCGCGAGGGCATTCAGGTGCCCTACCCGATCCGCGACATCCGGGTGCGTAGCGCGCTGCCGATCGACGCCGTCATCGAAGCCGACGGCAAGGCAAGTTAAGGGCGGCGACACGCTGTCGCGGCGCGGCTTGCACCGGAGCATGTTTGGTATACATTACAGACCAGACAGCGAAACTTTGCCCGCATTTTCAATGAAATAGCCCTGATTTCATTGCGGCTGCGCGGCCTTGAGACCGTAAGAATTCCGCCCATGGCCTATGTCGAAGCGAGCCAAGCCCCGTTACGCAAAACGGGCCAGATCAAGCTGCATGGCCCCGCCGCCTATGCCGGCATGCGCAAGGCCGGCCGGCTGGTCGCCGAATGCCTCGACGCGCTGGTCGATGAGGTGAAGCCCGGCGTGCCGACCTCGCGTCTGGACGATCTCGTGCGCGACTTCGCTTTCGCGCATGGCGCGCGGCCGGCGACGCTGATGTATCGCGGCTACCGCTATTCGACCTGCACCTCGCTCAACCACGTCGTCTGTCACGGCATGCCCGGCGACCGGCTGATGAAGGAAGGCGACATCGTCAATGTCGACGTCACCTTCATCGTTGACGGCTGGCACGGCGATTCCAGCCGGATGTATCCGGTCGGCGAAATCTCGCGCAAGGCGGAACGGCTGATCGACGTCACCCATGAGGCGATGATGCGCGGCATCGCGGCGGTGCGCCCCGGCGCCACCACCGGCGATATCGGTCACGCCATCCAGAGCTATGTCGAGCCGCAGCAGATGAGCGTGGTGCGTGATTTCTGCGGCCATGGCCTCGGCCGCATGTTTCATGACGAGCCGAACATCATCCATATCGGCCGCCCGGGCGAAGGCATCGCGCTGCATCCCGGCATGCTGTTCACGATCGAGCCGATGATCAATCTCGGCAAGCCGCATGTGAAGATCCTGGCCGACGGCTGGACCGCCGTGACCCGCGACCGCTCGCTCTCGGCGCAGTTCGAGCATACCGTCGGGGTCACCGACACCGGCGTCGAGATCTTCACGCTGTCCCCGAAGGGCCTGGACAAGCCGCCTTACCGCTGACGATCCGCACGCGGACGAGCGATCTTCCCCGTTGCAATTGCCCGCAGCGTTGGCAAGTTATGGCTCGATGTCCGCCGACAAGCCAGCTTCCGCTGACGAACCGCATTATCACGGCCATCGCGAAAGGCTGCGCGAGCGCTTCCGCAAGGCGGGCGCTGACGCACTCAGCGATTACGAGATGCTGGAGATGGTGCTGTTTCGTGCCATTCCGCGCCGCGACGTCAAGCTGCTCGCAAAGACCCTCGTCGCCAAATTCGGCTCATTCGCCGAGGTCGTGCACGCGCCCGAGCAGCGGCTCGCCGAGGTCGACGGTGTCGGCGAAACCGTCATCACCGAATTGAAACTGATCGCGGCGAGTGCCAGCCGGGTCGCGCGCGGCGCGGTCGAACAGCGCGCGGTGCTGTCGTCATGGTCCGCCGTGATCGACTATTGCCGCGCCGCGATGGCGTTTGCCGACCGCGAGCAATTCCGCATCCTGTTTCTCGACAAGCGCAACCAGCTGATTGCCGACGAATTGCAGCAGACCGGCACGGTCGACCACACGCCGGTCTATCCGCGCGAAGTCGTCAAGCGCGCGCTGGAGCATTCGGCGACCGCCATCATCCTGGTGCACAACCACCCGAGCGGCGATCCGTCGCCGTCGCAGGCCGACATTCAGATGACCAAGCAGATCGTCGACATCGCGAAGCCCTTGGGAATTGCCGTGCACGATCACCTGATCGTCGGCAGGAACGGGCACGCAAGTCTGAAGGAGATGAAGCTGATGTGAGAGGCAGGAGGCCGCGACGAGAGCGGCATCCCATCAACTGGTCCGATCGCAACCGATCAAGGCACCACGGGGCCGAACTTGTAGTTCAGGCCGAACTTCACCAGATGCTTGTCGGCACTGACGTTCTGCGTGAAGGTGAACGGCCCGCCGCCGAAATCGCCCGTGAACTGCACGTTCTTCGCATTGAAGCCGATATAGTCGTATTCGAACTTCGTCGTCCAATTGCCGAGGAACGCGTATTCGATGCCGAGGCCGACCAGCAAGCCGTTCAGCGTCGCGGCCGCGTTTTCAACGCCGCCGTTCACATTGCTCAGGTCCCAAGTGAAACGCCCCACCGCCCAGCCGGCCTTGCCATAGACCAACGCGCGATCGACGGCGACGCCGAAGCGACCGGCAACATCAACGTCCCATTTATTGTTGACATGGGCCGTGCCGATGACGGTGCCATTGTTCAGAAACGTATCGGTGGTGTTGTGGATATTGGACCACGCGCCCTCACCCTCGATGCCGACGACCAGCATGCCAGCCTGATAGTTGCAGCCAGCCTGTCCGCCACCCAGCGCGCCGGTGCCGTGGCGATCATTGAGCTGATTTGCAACGAAGCCTGCGTCGAACAGCACGCCACCGCCGACATGCGCGCCGACATAGCAGCCGGTCCACGTGAAGGGGACGGATGGCGCGGCTTTCACCGGCATATAGGCGGCAAACGCATTGCGCGCCGAGCCGAACGCACCATCGCCGCCGAACTTGTAATTCACGCCGACCTTGAACAGGTGCTTCGCGGCGCTGACGCTTTCCATGGACGAGAAGCCGCTGTTCTCGACGAAACGGACGCCCTTGGCGTTGAAGCCGATATAGTCGTATTCAAACTTGGTCGTCCAGTTCGGCAGGAAGGCGTATTCCACGCCCATGCCCATCAAGAGCCCGTCGAGAGTCTTCGCGCCGCTGCTTGAGAAGCTCGGCGGATCCTGGAAGTCGAAGCTGAAGCGGCCCCAGGCCCAGCCGGCCTTGCCGTAAACCAGCACGCGATCGAAGGCGACGCCGAAACGCGCAGCAATATCGAAGTCCCAGAGATTCTTGTCCGTGATCGACGAAATGGCGCGCGTGCCATTGAAGAACGTGTGTGTGGCACTCATCCCCGACCACACGCCGTCACCCTCGATACCAAGGACCAGCATGCCGGTCTGAAAGTTGCAACCCACCTGCCCGCCGGCGAGTCCGCCGACGCCGTGGCGGCCGCTGCCGAGATCGTCCGCGCCCGCGGCGAACGTCACGCCCGCCCCAGCCTGTGCGCCGATATAACAGCCCGTCCAGCTGTAGGGAGTGACCGAACCGGGGACCGCGGCCATCGCATTGCGCGCCGACAGCACCGCGGATGCTGGGGTGGGATCGCCGAATTTGTAGTTCAGACCGATCTTGAAGAGATGCTTCTCGAAGCTGACGCTGCGATTGTAGACAAAGGGATCGTTGGTCGTGAACGTCACGTCCTTGGCGCGAAAGCCGAGATAGTCATATTCGAACTTGGTGGTCCAGTTCGCGGCAAAGGCATATTCGACGCCGAGGCCGATCAGGAGTCCGTCCAGCGTCGCTTCCGCGTTCTGCAGGCCGCCATTGTTGTTCTGGCTGTCCCAGGTGAAGTGGCCCCAGACCCATCCGGCCTTGCCGTAAACCAGGATGCGATCGAAGGCGACGCCGAAGCGGGCGGCAACGTCGACATCCCACTTGTTCTTGATGCGCGTCGTGCCGAACAGGGTGTCGCCACGGAAATCGTCGACGGTGTTGCCGATCCCTGAGGCGAAACCCTCGGCCTCGATGCCCAGCACAAGCATGCCAGTCTGATAATTACAGCCGAGCTGACCGCCGCCGAGCGGACCGACGCCATGACGATCGGCGTCCACCTGGCCTGACTGGTCGACCGCGCCGACATCGAACAGCGTGCCGGCGCCGGCATGGACACCGAGATAGCAACCGGTCCATGTGAACACCGGGGGAGGCAATGGCCGCGCCTTGACCGGCATATCAGCCGCAAAAGCCGGCGCGCTCCCCACCGTCGCGAGAATCAACGCGACCAACCAATTCCGCTGCATAATCGCCCCCGATTGCTGCGCGAATCCTAACCGATCCCGAGATCGTGATGCGTGACTTTTCCGACACACCGCACATCAATCTGCGGTGGTATTTTCTAACCGTTGGACATTCGGCGTCAGGTGGAAGCAAGCCGCGACGCGTTTGACCCACGTCAAGACCGGTCCCACAGTGCCGTTATTCTGCGGCATGCGAGCCAGATCCGTGCTGATTGCCTTGTTTGCGGACATTCACGCCAACCGGCAGGCCTTTGAAGCCTGCCTCGCGGCCGCGCGCGCCGCCGGCGCCGACCAGATCGCGCTGCTTGGCGACTATGTCGGCTATGGCGCCGATCCCGAATGGGCGGTGGACACGGTCATGGAGCTGGTCGATGCGGGGGCCACCGCGGTCCTCGGCAATCATGACGCGGCGATCGACGATCCGAGCGATCACATGAATGCCGAAGCCGAGATCGCGATCGAGTGGACCCGGGGCGAGCTCGGCGCGGGCGGGCGGAAATTTCTGCACGCGCTGCCTCTGACCTTCCAAGCCGGCAACCGCCTGCATGTTCATGCCGATGCCAGCGCGCCGCGGAGATTTCGTTATGTCCTCGATAGTGCCGCGGCCGCGCGCAGCCTGATGGCGACGGCGGCCGGCATCACGTGTTGCGGCCACACTCACCGTCCGGCGCTCTATACGCTCTCAGCCACCGGCAAGGTCACGAGCTTCACGCCAAGCACCAATGTCGCGATCCAGTTGCTGCCGACACGGCAGTGGCTCGCGGTGATCGGATCGGTCGGACAACCGCGCGACGGCAATCCCGCGGCGTCCTACGCCCTGTTCGATACCGAACGGCTCGAACTGACCTATCGGCGCACACCCTACGACATCGAGGCCGCCGCCGATCGCATCCGCAGCAAGGGATTGCCGCACCGGCTCGCCGACCGGCTGTTCGTCGGACGGTAGTGTGGTGGTTCAGAAGTTCTCTTCATTGTTTCCGCGAGTCCTCCAAGAGAACTTCTGAACCAAAACCACACTAGAATCATAAATTGCCAGTGCCCCTTTGATTCCGAAGTTCGCATCAGGGGACGCTGCGAGGCATTGCGAACTTCGGAATCGGGACACTGGCCCATGGTCAAGCCGTCGCTGCAGCCGGGTACCCTCGTTGACGGCTTTCGGATCGAGGACTGCGTTCATCGCGGCGGCATGGCAACGCTGTGGCGCGTGTCGCGCGACGACATCGCCCTGCCGTTGGTGATGAAGATCCCGACAATCAGTGAAGGCCAGGACCCGGCAACGATCGTCAGCTTCGAAATGGAGCAGATGATCATGCCGCGCCTGTCCGGCGTTCACGTTCCGCGTTTCATCGCCGCCGGCGACTTCGCCGTGCAGCCCTATATCGTGATGGAGCGCATCCCCGGTGCGACGCTGTACCAGCGGCTGCCGGCGTTGCCGCTGGCTTACGCGGAGGTCGCCGAACTCGGCGCCCGCATCTCGCTCGCGCTGGATGACCTGCACCGGCAGCATGTCATCCATCTCGACATCAAGCCGAGCAACATCATGTTCCGGCCGAGCGGCGAAGCAGTGCTGCTGGACTATGGTCTGTCGCATCACAACCAGCTTCCCGATCTGATGAAGGAGGAATTCCGCCTGCCCTATGGCACGGCGCCCTATATGTCGCCGGAACAATTGCTCGGCATTCGAAGCGACGCCAGAAGCGATCTCTTCGCGCTCGGCGTCCTCGTGTATTTCTTTTCCACCGGCATCCGGCCGTTCGGCGAGAGCGAAACCATGCGCGGCATGCGGCGGCGACTCTGGCGCGATCCGGTGCCGCCGCGCCGCATCAAGCCCGACGATCGCCTGACCGCCCATGCGCTGGAAGCGATCGACCCGGCATCGGCCATCCTTGAATTTGCCAGGACCAACCGGGTCGATCACATCCTGATCGGCGCCCGGCATGATTCGCTGCTGCGCGATCTGCTCGGCAGCGTCTCGGCCAAGGTGGCCGCCGGAGCGTCGTGCACGGTGACTGTTGTCCGCCCCGCCGCGCGCGAGGCCGCAGCGGCGGCTCGGCCGGATCGGGAAACGGGCGAGGCGTCGCGAGCGTTGCAACGTTATCGGAACCGCCCTAGCTAGGCCACAGCTGCTTCTAAGATGCTGGAGTTTGACGCAGTTTCAATCACCCGACAGAGACGGAGGCCCGCGTTACGAAGAAGTGCTTCATACTCGGTCGCGGTGCGTTCCTGTCCGCCTGATTGAGACAGCATCACCATGTCGCGCAATTTCCCCGGATGCGGCCCGTCGCCGGACGTTAGCACCATCTCGACAATCAGTAGACGGACGGCGCGCTTCATCACGTCCCGAAGGCGGCGCAGAATGACCAAACTCTGGTCATCGTTCCAACCATGGATGATGTGCGAAAGGATATATGCGTCTGCTCCCGCAGGCAAGCTCTTGAAGAAATCCCCGCCCTGAATCGTTACACGACCGATCACACCTCTTTCGGCCAGCAATGCCGAAGCGCCGGTCACAACGTGCGGTCGGTCGAATAAGATGCCGCACGGACCGGAATGCTCGTTTAGAATTGCGGCCAACAGGTTGCCGGTTCCTCCACCGACATCAGCTATTGTCACGAACGCAGAGAAATCATACGCCGCAGCAATGGCTGCGGTTTCCTGGCCATGATTGCCAACCATCATTTCGCTAAAGAGCGACGCGGCTTCGGGGTGCTCGGCAAGATAGTCATATAGGGGCATTCCGTTTGCTTTCTCGAAGCCTGTCTTGCCAGTCTCAATGGAATAAACCAGATGGTCCCATCCACTTTGAGCCCATGGGCTTCCAGCATAAAGCACCGCCGACCGAGCCGACCCGGGGGCCTCAATTTTCAGGGCCTCTCCCAGGCGCGTCAGCGCAAACCGCCGCTCACCGATCTCTGTCAAAATGCCAAGGCTCGCCAGAGTACGCATCAATCGGTACAAGGATGGCGTGTGAAGTTTCATGGCATCGGCGAGCTCCGATGCGTTTTTCGGTCCGGACGCCAAGTGTTCAGCAAGACCAAGCTTCGCTGCGGCATAGACGGTTCGTGAAATGACAAAAGCCTGGCTCATCTGAATCAACTGAGCATGAGGAGGTATTTTCTCCGCAATTGTCTGTTGGTCGCTCACGAGACGCGCCTCCGACCTCTTCTAAAATATGCGACGAATCGATCGTCTTCCACAGGGGGCCGGTTCATCTCCGGCTCAGTAACGCAGCGCTTGCTATTCATTGCTCGAACCGAAGGCCTGCCCTCTTGACCAAGGAAGGCCATTTCAGCGATTCGGCCGCCAGAAACGAAGCAAATGTCGCCGGCGTTTCGTTCCTGATCTCCACGCCCTGTCTCAAGAGAGCGGCATGAACCGACGGCAACTCCACGACCTCGTCGATCGCCTTGGAGAGTCGGTCGACGATCGCAGATGGCGTACCAGCCGGAACGAGGAAACCGGTCCAATCCGCAGGATCGAATGTCAGCTGCGGCCACCCGCTTTCTGCCATGGTCGGGACTTCCGGCATAAGCGTCGAGCGGTGCATACCGGTATACGCCAACGCTTTCAGCTTACCGTCTCGAACGAGTTGCGCCATTTGGATTGGGCTACTGAAATTTGATTGCACGCGGCCCCCGAGCAAATCGGATGTCAGCTGCGACACCTGCCGGTAGGGAACGCTTGCTAGGCCTAGACCCGCTTCCGCCTTCAGCGCTTCGGCCAGGACTTGCGGTGGGCTTCCCTGCGGAAAGCCGATATTGATCTCGCTGCCGCGCGCTTTTGCGTAGGAGATAAAATCGCCGACGGTGCCGACCGGAACACCGGGCGATACCACAAGAACAAGAGACCAGGTCGCAACCAGTGCCACCGGAGTCAACGCCTTCTGCGGGTCGAACTTTTCATCGGGAGCAAGCGTCGCGATATAGGCCAGCGCCGCATTGCCTTGCAACAGCGTGTAGCCGTCGGGCTCTGCCGCGGCGACGGCCTTCGTCGCTATCACCGTTCCGCCTCCCGGGCGGTTTTCGACGATGACGCTTTGACCCAGCCGCTCAGCCAGAGACTGCGCAACGAGACGGCCAATTTGGTCTGGTGCCGAGCCCACCGCGAAGGGCGAAACGATCTTAATCGGCCTCGCCGGATATGTCTGTGCGCGTGCGCCTTCCGCTGTCGCGATGGCCACAAGTATTGCAACCGCCGTCGCGACGGATCGCGCGAGCAAATGAGTGCGCTTTACCAAAGCTGAGCTGCCCTGATTACTCTCGAGCGACATCGGCACCTCTGCATCTCCGCCTTTCCACAATCATCGCTCATCTTGCGAAAAAGAAAAGTTCTCATATACTATAGATTGAAAACTTTTTGTTATAGTTTGCTCGGCGCACGCATGGCCCTCATCGACCGCGTCTTCCATCGTCTGAAGCTGAGGGATCTGCGGCTGCTCGAGGCCGTGATCCGATGGAAGAGCATGGCGCGTGCCGCCGCCCATCTCAATCTGACTCAGCCTGCCGTGTCGAAGGCGATTAGCGAACTCGAATACACGCTCGGCGTTCGCCTGCTCGATCGGAGCCGTCAGGGCATCGAGCCGACGGCCCACGGCCTTGCGCTGATCAGGCGCAGCACCGCCATCTTCGACGAACTACGCCAGGGCGTGGACGAGCTTGAACACCTGTCCGACCCGTCCGCTGGCGCGATCAGAGTGGCGGCGTCTGTGCCAATGGCGGCGGGCATGCTGCCAGTCATAATCGACCGCTTGTCGCGGCGATATCCTCGGATGACGATTCACGCTCGCGAAGTTCTCGTCAGCTCACTTCCGTTTCAAACACCTCCGCATCGCGAGTTACGGGAGCGCGCGGTCGATCTGGTGTTCGGCCCCTTCAACCGTCGGCTGATGAACGATGATCTTGAGGTGGAGCCGCTGTTTCAGGAACCGTTGGTGGTTGCGGTCGGCAAGCGAAGTCCTTGGGCAAAAAAGAGGAGAATAACGCTACAAGACCTACGGGACGAACAGTGGTGTCTGCCGTCGCAGGATTCCGTAGCGGGCCAACGCTGTATCGATGCCTTCCGTGCTAATGGAATGGAAGTCCCGCGCAGGACCGCCACGACGATCAGCGTTCACCTTCAACTCGGACTGCTGGCGACCCAGCGATTTCTGACGATGTTTCCCGGGTCATTGATGCAATTTAGCGGCGACCGCTTCGATATTCGCAAACTGCCGATCAGTCTCGCGGTCGAACCGCTTTCGATCGGAATCGTGAGACTGAAGGGCCGGACAATGAGTCCGGCGGCGCAACTGTTCGTCCAGATGGCGCGCGACGTTTCGAAGCCATTGGCGAGTGCCAGATTGCGAGCCTGATGAACGTCCTGTTCCTGCGGCGGTGTATCCGGCTGATGTCGTTGACGATTATTGCCGGATCAGGATCATCGGATCGGCCGTATCGGGCACCCGCCGCCATTGCGCATTGTCATCGGCCTCGAAATGCCAGGCCTCACCGTCGGCGGCGAGAAACTGCAGCTCGCCGCGATCGAGCTTCCATGCGATCGGCTTGAAATTGGCGACGGCCGAATCACAGCGCGGCTTCAGGAACAATTGAAAGGTGTCGTTGCCGGCGTCGTTGTTCGTGAGCGTCAGCCCGCAAATCACCTTGCCCTGCTCGCGCACGATGGCCCAATCGCCGATCATCTGGTCCATTGATCGCGTCAGCGCGCGCGCCGCGGCGAGATTCTGCAGGATATAGACGCCTTCGCCCGAGCGCATGCCTTCGAAGATGCCGCTTTCGACCTCGGTGAAATCGATCACGGCTTCGGCCTTGTCGTCCTGCAGGCGGACGATATCGAGTCCCTTGACCGACCAGGCGGCGATCGCCTTGGTGAACGGCAACGCCGCGGCACAGCCCTTTTCAAGCTCGAGCTGCAGGCCCGTCGCTGCCTTGTCGCTCTTCAAGGTCACGACGCAGGTCTTGTTCCGCTCGGCGGTCGAAAGCTCCCACTGGCCGATCATCGAGGCAGCGAGATCGGAACTGCTCTGCTGCGCCGGCGCCGCTCCCGGCCTCGCAAGAAAGACCATCAGCGCGACAAGGCCGAGGCGCCAAAGCGTCAACCGGCGCAGCACTGAGTTATGACGGAGCTCACTCATGCATCGACTCGGCGCCCTAGACTCTTGTTTGATCGCGTTTTCCTCACGCGAACCGGTTCTCACTTCGCTCGAAAACGCTCTAACGGCTCTTGACGGGCGTTTCCGGAATCGGCGTCGGCGGCAGCTTGCCGTCGAACCACGCCTTGAGATTGTCGACGACGAGCTGATCCATGGCATGGCGCGTCAGCACCGATGCCGAACCGATATGCGGCAGCAGCACGACATTCTGCAGTGCGCGCAATTCATCCGGCACGATCGGCTCGTTCGCGAACACGTCGAGGCCCGCGGCCAGAATCGTGCCGCTTTTCAGCGCGGAAATCAGCGCGGGCTCGTCGACCACCGATCCGCGCGCCATGTTGATGACGACGCCGTTCGGGCCGAGCGCGCTCAAGACCTCGGCATTGATCGCCTTCGTGGTGCCGGCGCCGCCGGGCACCATGACGATCAGCGTATCGACGGCCTTCGCCATGTCCAAAAGCTTCGGATAATGCCGGTAGATCACGCCCTCAGCCGGCCGCCGCGAATGGTAGACCACGGGAATGCGCATCGCATCCAGCCGGCGGGCGATCGCCTTGCCGATCCGCCCCATGCCGACCATGCCGACGGTGCGGTCGCGCGTCGAGGCCGCGGTCAAGGGATAGGGCTGGTTCGCCCACAGCCCGCTGCGCAGATAACGGTCCGCTTTGACGAATTCGCGCACGGTTGCGATGAACAGACCGATGGCGGCATCAGCGGTTTCCTCGGTCAGCACGTCAGGGGTGTGGGTGACGATGACCATGTGCTCGCGCGAATAATCGACATCGATATGGTCGTAGCCGACGCCGAAGCTCGAGACGATCTCGAGCTTCGGAAACCGCGACATCATCGAGCCGTCCACATGCACGAGTCCGGTGACCGCGATGCCCCTGATGCGCGCCGCGGCCGCTGACGCGATCCGGCCGAGATCACGCTGGTTCTCGAAATGATGCAGGGTAAAGGCCCCGGCCAGCGCGCTGGTAACGTGGGGCTTGGGCGGTCCGAAAACCAGCAGATCAGCCTTATCCTGTCGGTTTTCCTGGGTCGCGGCCATCAGGTATCCTTTCGAAGCGCGCTCTCGTGCCAGTGTCGTAGCATCAGATGCGATGCCAGCGACAGGGCCATGAAGATCACAATGCCGGTCACCGAGAGCAACAATAACGCCGCGAACATCCGCGGGATATTGAGGCGATAGCCGGACTCGGCGATGCGGTAGGCAAGTCCGGAGCCCGCGCCGGCGGACCCGGCAGCGATTTCGGCGACCACCGCGCCGATCAGCGACAGGCCGCCAGCAATTTTCAGGCCGCCGAGAATATAGGGCAGCGCCGCCGGCAGCTTCAGAAACATCAGGTTCTGGCCCGCCGAGGCGCCGTAGAGCCGAAACAGGTCTGCCAGATTCTTGTCGACCGAATTGAGACCGAGCGTGGTGTTGGCGAGCACGGGAAAGAAGGCGACGATCCAGGCGCAGGCGACCACCGCGGCCTGCTGCGGCAGATAGATCAAGAGCAGCGGCGCGATCGCGACCACCGGCGTGACCTGCAGGATGATCGCGTAAGGATAGAGCGAATATTCAAGCACGCGCGAGGTGTTGAACAGCAGCGCGAGCGCGATGCCGCCGATGGAGGCGGCCAGAAATCCTTCCAGCGTCGTCACCATGGTGACGCCGAGCGACTGGATGAGGATCGGCCAATCCTTGACCAGCGTGTCCATCACCAACAGCGGCCCCGGCAGCACATAGGGCGGAATGTTGTTGAGCCGCACCAGCAGATCCCACCCGAGAACGGCGACCGCCGCGACGGCGACCGGCAGAACGACCCGCAGCGCCCCGCCCGCGGCAGAGTTTCCGGATGGTCCATCGGACCGGGACACGGCCATCACGCGACCTCGGACGCGCTGGCGCGCGCGAGCGCCTGCGAGACGTTGCGGCATTGGGCGACGTAATCCGCCGAAGTCCTGAACTCCTCGCCGCGCGGCTCCGCTGCGGTGATGGAAAATTCCGCACTGATGCGGCCGGGGCGCGGCGTCATCACGATCACGCGCTGCGACAGGTAGACCGATTCGAACACGGAATGCGTTACGAAGATCACGGTCTTGCCGAGCGTTCGCCACAGCGACAACAGATCATTGTTGAGTTTGAATCGCGTGATCTCATCGAGCGCCGCAAAAGGCTCGTCCATCAACAGGATTTCCGGATCGGTCACGAGCGCGCGCGCGAGCGAGGCCCGCATCTTCATGCCGCCGGATAATTCGCGTGGATAGACTCGCGCGAATTCAGACAGCCCCACTCTGGCCAGCACGTCATCAACGCGCGATGTCGCCTGTTGACGCGACGAGTCCGTCAAACGAAGCGGCAGATAGACATTGTCCCACACCGTGGCCCACGGCATCAGCGTCGGCTCCTGGAACACGAAGCCGATTGATTTGCGCGACGCCCGCTCGGCCATGGCGCCGTCGAGATCGATCGTGCCCGAACTCGGCGCGCTCAGACCCGCGATGATGCGCAGCGCGGTGGATTTGCCGCAGCCGGACGGGCCGAGCAGCGACACGAACTCGCCGTGGCGGACCACCAGATCGAGCGGCCCCAGCGCCATCACGCCATTGCCATAGGTCTTGGTGACGTCGCGCAGCCGCGCGACCGCCGCTGGCTGCGACGGATCGTCGTCGATCGGGCGCGTGGTCATGATGGCGGGCGGCCTGCGCGGCGGATGGCCGGTCAGTTCTTGACCGGTTCTTTGGGCCGCAGATCGACGCCAACCGCCTTGTTGACGAACCGCAGCGTGTAGGCCTTGCGGTAGTCCAGATTGCCCTTGACCACGCCGGCCTTGACCATCTTGTCGAAGAAGCTCGCCATCCGCGCATCGCTCATGGCGCCGATGCCGTTCTTGAGCGTCTCGCCGGAATCGACGATGCCAAATTCCTTCATCTTCGCGACCGAATAGGCCAGCAATTCGTCCGTCATCTCCGGGTTGGTCTTCTTGATCAGCGCGTTGCCGGCGGAATTGTCGCCATAGATGTAATTGTACCAGCCGATCGCGGAGGCATCGACGAATCGCTGCACCAGGTCCGGCTTGGATTCGACGAGCTGGGTTCGCGTTTCAATCAGCGTCGAGTAGGTGTTGAAGCCATGATCGGCGAGCAGCACGATCGTCGGCTTGAAATTCGCCTGCTTCTCGATCGCGAACGGCTCGGAGGTGACATAGCCCTGCATCGCGCTGTTGCGGTCAGCAAGGAAAGGCTGCGGGTTGAAGGTGTAGGGCTTCACCTTGCTCTCGTCGAAGCCGTATTCCGACTTCAGCCATTGAAAATAGCTGGCGACGCCTTCCTTCGAGACGAACAATGTCAGCGGCTTCAGATCCTCGAGCTTCTTGACGTTGGATTCGGGATGCGCGAGCAAAACCTGCGGGTCTTTCTGGAACATCGCGGCGACCGCGACGGTCGGCACGTTGTTGGCGACCGCGTCGAAGGATTGCAGCGTGTTCGCCGACATGAAGAATTCGATCTTGCCCGACGTCATCAGGATGCGGTTGTTCACATTCGGGCCGCCGGGAACGATGGTGACGTCGAGGCCGTATTTCTTGTAGGTGCCGTCGGCCACAGCCTGGAAAAACCCGCCATGCTCGGCTTCCGCCACCCAGTTGGTGCCGAACGAGACCTTGTCCAGTGTCGTCTGGGCGGTCGCAACCGAGGCGGTTGCCGCCGAGACGAGAGCGAGCGTTAACGTTGGCAGGAATTTGGCCATCCGCATCATTGGACTCCGTTGGCATTTGAGCGCAAAAGTTGATCGGACCGGTCGGGTCCTTACGGTCCAAATTAACCCGGTTGGTCGTTGTGGCAAACGTCCCGTGATGCGTTGTTGGCGCCGATGAGCAAAAAATTCACGGTTAAAGACTGGGCGGATGCGACCTGGGATGAATTTTCGCAGGACGATCTGGCCGGATTTGTCGCGGTGCTGCCGCTCGCCGCCACTGAACAACATGGCCCGCATCTGCCGCTTGGCACCGATACGTTCATCGCCGAAGCCTACCTGGCGCGGCTGCGCGAGCTCGCGCCGCAGACCGCGCGCGTGCTGATCCTGCCGGTGCAGCCGGTCGGCATCTCGACCGAGCATCTCGGCTTTCCCGGCACGCTGTCGCTGCCGCCGGACCTCGCTTTGCGCAACTGGATCGAGATCGGCGCCGGTGTCGCGCGCGCCGGCATTCGCCGTCTGGTGATCGTCACCAGCCATGGCGGCAACAGCGCCGCGATGACCATGGTCGCGCAGGAATTGCGCGCCCATCATGCGATGTTCGTGGTCACGGCCTCATGGTCGCGATTCGGCACACCGGCCGGACTGTTCTCCGACGAGGAGCTCCGACACGGCATTCACGGTGGCGCGGTCGAGACATCGATCATGCTGGCGAAATTTCCAGACCTGGTTCGAAAGGATCGGATCGCAAACTTCGCCTCATCGGCTGCGGCGACGGAGGCGCATTCCAAATGGCTGAGCATTCACCGGCCCGCGCCCTACGCCTGGGTTGCGCAAGACCTCAATGCGCAGGGCGCCGTGGGTGACGCCACCGCGGCCTCGGCGGCGAAAGGCCATGCCCTGATCGATTTTGGCGCACGCGCCTTCAGCGAGCTGCTGGATGAGGTCGCCGGTTTTGACCTCACGAGCTTGTTATCCGCGCCGGCGACGCCGAAATCTACGTAAGCCTTTATCAGACAAAGACTTTTTCATCGTCCTCGCAGCCGACGCCCGCCGCTCGAACCGCCGCGAGGCGGCTTCCGACCAATGGGCATGCGGACCCACCGGGCCGTTCAAACCTCAAGGATGGAGTTTCCCATGTCGATCAAGACCAATTCGATCAAGACCAAGATTGCCGCTCTCGCCGTTGCCGCGGTTGCTCTCACCGGCGGCATTGCCGCGACCACCCAGCAGGCCCATGCCGGCCCGAACAATATCGGCCTCGGCATTGGCATCGGCCTCGCCACCGCCGCCGTGGTCGGCACCACAATCGCGGCGAGCCAGCAGCCTTATTACGCCTATCCGGTTCGCCGCTGCGGCTGGCAGCCGCAATACAACGTCTTCGGCCAATATGCCGGCAGCGTCCGGGTCTGTAATTTCTAAAACCTGACGGTGGATCCTGCGTCCGGCACGGGCGCCTCATCCACCCCCGTGTCGCACGGCAACCCGCCCGGCTGTCCCCCCGGGCGGGTTCTCCTTTTTGCGTGCGTTTGAGGCGCCAATTCTCCCTTCGGACGGCCCCGGCAAGACAGTTTGCGCTCGCTACTTGCATTTGCGACTTATTTGCAATTAAGATTGTCATCGGCAGAGGGGGCGGGGTGCCCTAAGACTCGAGCCGGAATGCGCCGACCGAATAACGGCGGGTGCAAGTCTTTGGCCGGCGCAAACCCGATGAGGGCCCGCGCCGCAGGGTTTAAGTTGTTAGGGCATGATTCGCGGGCGCATGATTTTCTGGACCAACGCGGCGGACGCGCTCCGGCGCGCCGCGCTGACCGCCGCCTTCGCGGCAACCACGTCGGCGCCGCTCGCCGCAGCCGACCTGATCAAAAAAATACCGACCAAGGCTGTGCCCGCGCCGTCCCTTTATGACTGGAGCGGACTCTTCGTCGGCGGCCATGTCGGCTATGGCGGCGGCAGTCTTGGTGCCGGCACCCATCCGGCGCTGGACCAGGCCGTGATCCTTCCGTCGACCATCACCGGTTTGTTCGGCGGGTTTCAGGCCGGCTATCGCACCCAATTGCCGAACAGACTCGTGCTCGGCATCGAAGGCGACGTGTCCTTCAGCAACGCGATCGATCCGACCAGGCCGCGACCGGAGCCGTTCGAAACCGCGTTCGATGCGGTGGGTACGGTACGCGGCGTCGCCGGTTACGCCGTCGGCAACTGGCTTCCTTATGTCGCCGCAGGTTTCGCCTGGGGCCGCACGCATCTTGCGCTTGATGACGCCAACGGCAATCGCGTCCAGGAGCGTTCGCATCTGCATCTCGGCTGGACCGCCGGCGCCGGTATTGAGTTTGCGATCGCAGGCCCCTGGAGCGGCCGGATCGACTATCAATATGTCGACCTCGCCTCGCACGGCTTCCTGAACGAGACGATCGCGCCGCCGCTCACGAGCGTCGATCCGCATCTGCACATGATCAAAGCGGGGCTGAATTTCCGGCCCTTCGCCACGGCGTCAACGGATGGTCCGGTCTTCGCGAAACCGAACACCGAGAGTTCGACCTGGAACGTGCATGTGCAGAGCACTTTCATCGAACAGGCCTATCCGAATTTCCGCTCGCCTTATCAGGGCGCGAACAGCCTGCCCGGCACAGGACAGGGCCGCGAGACCTGGACCGCGACGGCGTTTCTCGGCTGGCGGCTCTGGCAGGGCGGCGAAATCTATTTCAACCCTGAACTGGCGCAGGGCTTCGGCCTGAACGGCACGCTCGGGCTCGCGGGCTTTTCCAACGGCGAGGCGCAGAAGGGCGGCGCGCCGGTGCCGCGCATGCGCGCGCAGCGCTATTTTGTCCGCCAGACCTTTGGACTCGGCGGCGAGCAGGAAGACGTCGCGGATGGTCCGAACCAGCTCGCCGGCAAGCGCGACATCGACCGCGTCACGGTGACGATCGGCCGCTTTGCCGTCGGCGATTTCTTCGACGGCAATTCCTACGCAAAAGACCCCCGCGCCGATTTCATGAACTGGGCGCTGTGGGCCGCGGCCGCCTACGATTTCCCGGCCGATCTGCCGGGCTTCACCCGGGGCGCCGTGGTCGAGCTCAATCGCAAGGACTGGGCGGTGCGCGCCGGCTATTTCCAGGTGCCGAGCGTGCCGAACTCCGACATTCTCACTTTCAACACCGGTGGGGTGGTCGCCGAGTTCGAGGAGCGGCACAAGATGTTCGACCAGCCCGGCAAGCTCCGGCTTGGCGTGTTCGCCAATCGCGGCAATGTCGGCATCTTCCGCGATGCGATCAGCATCGCGGCCGCAGATCCGGCGCTCGACATCAACGATGTGATGGCGACCATCCGCAAGCAGAACCTCAAATACGGCGTCTACGCCAATCTGGAGCAGCAGGTCGCAGCCGACGTCGGGGTGTTCGCGCGCGCAAGCTGGAATAACGGCCACACCGAGACGGAAAACTTCACGCAAGTGGACCGCTCGCTGTCCGGCGGCGTCTCGATCAAGGGCGCGTCATGGGGCCGCGCCGACGACACCATCGGCATCGGCGCCGCGATCAACGGCCTGTCGCGCGACCATCGCGATTTCCTCGCCGCCGGCGGCACCGGCATCATCATCGGCGATGGCAGGCTGAACTACCGGCCCGAGCAGATCGTCGAGGCTTATTATGCCTGGGCGATCCGGCAGGGCGTGGTCTGGAGCTTCGATTATCAGTTCGTCGCCAACCCCGCCTACAATGCCGATCGCGGGCCGGTCTCGATCTTTGCCACCCGCGTTCACGCGGAGTGGTAGGCGCTTCCGCGTCAGGCGCGGAAGCCGACCATGCCCTTGACCTCCAGAAATTCTTCCAGCCCGAAGACGCCGCGCTCGCGACCGTTGCCGGACTGCTTGTAGCCGCCCATCGGCGACACCGCATTGGACGGCGCGCCGTTATAGAACACGCTGCCGGCCCTCATCTCCCGGCCGACATTCAAGGCCCGCTCCGGATCGGCTGACGACACATAGGCGCCGAGCCCGTAGACGGTCGCATTCGAGATCGCGATCGCCTCTTCATCGGTCTCATAGGTGAGCATCGACAGCACGGGGCCGAATATCTCTTCCTGCGCGATCTTCATGTCGGGCGTCACATCGGAAAACACCGTCGGCCGCACGAAGAAGCCCTGATTGAGGCCCTCCGGCTTGCCGGTGCCGCCGCACACCGCGCTCGCGCCCTGCTGCAGACCGCTTTCAATGAAGGACTGCACGCGGTTGTACTGCGCAGCCGTTGCCACCGGTCCCATCACGGTCGACGGGTCCGTCGGATCTCCGACCTTCATCTGGGCAACCTCTGATCGGATCAGGTCGATCGCCGCATCACGTTGCGCGCGGTGAACGAGAATGCGGCTCGGGCAATGGCAGGATTGGCCCGAATTGGCGAAGCCGCGCCGCACGTTGAAGGCGACCGCCTTGGCAAGATCGGCATCGGGCAGGATGATGTGGGCGGATTTCCCGCCGAGCTCGAGCGCGACACGCTTGATCGTGCGCGCCGCAAGCTGCGAGACCTCGACGCCGACGCGGGTCGATCCCGTGAACGAGATCATCTCGACGCCGGGATGGGCGCTCAGATAGGCCCCCACCACCGGCCCGGTGCCTCTGACCAGATTGAACACCCCGGCAGGAACTCCCGCGGCTTCAAACAGCTCGGAGAGCGCCGTGCCGCTGGCCGAATTGAATTCGCTCGGCTTCAGGATCACGGCGCAGCCCGCCGCAAACGCCGAGGCGCATTTCATCGTGACGGAATGGATCGGCGAATTCCACGCCGAGATCAGGCCGCAAACACCGATGGGTTCGCGCCGCACGATGTTGTTGCCGAGCCAGGAGTCGAACTTGTAATCCTTGAGAATCTCGACCGCTTGCTGGAACTCCTGGGGACTGACTTGGTTTCGCTGCCGCGTCGGCGTGCCGATGTCCGCCGTCACCGCCGCCATCAATTGATCTTCGCGGGCGATGAACTCCGCGATGATCCGCTGCAACAGCGCGATCCTGTCAGCGGCGGATGTCTTGCGGAATGATTCGAAGGCATTGCGCGCCGCATCGACCGCGCGGTCGACATCCGCCGTGCCGCCGAGGACGCAGGTCGCAAAAGGCTGCTCGGTGGCCGGATTGATGAGCTCGATGGTCGTCGGCTCCAACGCATCGACCCACTGGCCGCCGATAAAGAGCTGATTCAGATGATTCAGATGATTCATGGCGCCACCGAAGATTGCCGTGGGAGGGCGTGGAACGGGGAGCAGGAAGCCGGTTCATCAACCGGCCGAAACCCGAACAGGCGCGTCGGCCCGTGGGTGCTGCGTGGTCTGAATGCTATCGCCTGACAATTTCGGTGGCAACCGCGAACACAAATGGCGATCCCGGCATGACTCGAACATGCGACCCTCGGTTTAGGAAACCGATGCTCTATCCAGCTGAGCTACGGGACCGTCAGCGGTTCGATGTACCATGTTTCGTCCGCTTTTCCAGCGGGCCTTCCGCCAGTTTGCAAACGTTGCCGGCCCTCAACGCCGACGTTTCGAACCCGCATGACGCCGCGGCGCGGACCATGAGTGCCTCTGCCGCAGCATAGCGACCATGCGACCCGCGCGCAGTTAAGACACTTCTAACGCGAACGTGCGAAGTGCGGCCTGTCGCGTGCGTCCCGCCTGCCTCCTTGCCATTCATTCCGGAAGAATTCCTCTCATGAAACGCATCACGAATTTGCCGATCGCCGCGAAACTTGGAATCGTGGTCGGCATCGCCGTCCTCGGCCTGCTCCTGGCCGGTGCTCAGGCAATCAGATTGGCTCGGCAGGGACTTTACGACGCCCGCATGGAGCAGACGCGTGCCGTCGCCGACATGGCGCTGGGACTTGCCGCGGCCCTGCAGAAGCAGGTCGCGGCCGGCGAGATGACCAAGGACGCGGCGATCAAGGAATATGCCCGCGAACTGATGGCCATGCGTTACGACAACGGCACAGGCTACATTTTCGCCAATGGCATGGATGGCATCGGGATCGCGGCGCCGGATCCCAAGCTGATCGGCGCCGATCGTCTGAAGGACGTCACCAATGGCCGGCATCTCGGCCGCGAAATGCGCGATGGCGTCGCCGCCAACGGCAAGATCTCGCTGCAATACGATCTTGCGAAGCCGGGCTCGACCGAGCTCGTCCGCAAGGCCACTTATGCCGTGGCCGTTCCCGGCTGGGACATGTTCATCGGCACCGGCGCCTATCTCGACGACGTCGATGCCAGGCTGTCGCCGATCCTGTGGTCGCTTGGCCTCGGGACCCTGGCCATCGCCACGATGTCCGGCCTGATCGCCTGGCTGCTCGGCCGCAGCATCACCGGTCCCTTGAGCAAGCTGCGGGTGCGGATGACCGACCTCGCGGCGGGCGAGCTGGACGACGCGATTCCGGGCGCCGGCCGACGAGACGAAATCGGCGCCATGGCCGCGACCGTCCAGATCTTCAAGGACAACGCCCTGCGTGTGCACCATCTCGAGCAAGAGAAAGAAGCCGCGCAGCAGCGCGCCGCAGCCGATCGCCGCAGCGCGATGGCCGAGCTCGCCGACGGCTTCGAACGGAGCGTCAATGGCGTGGTCAAATCGGTCGCGACCTCGGCAGTCGGGATGCAAAGTGCCGCCTCCTCGATGACCAAAACGGCCGGCGAGACCAGCGAACGCATCACGACGGTGAGCGCCGTGTCCGACCGCGCCCTGTCCAACATCCAGACCGTCGCGGCCTCGGCGGAAGAACTGTCGGCGTCGGTCGATGAGATTTCACGCCAGGTCGTGCAATCGAACGAGATCGCAAGGCGCGCCGTCGGCGAAGCCGAACGCACCAATTCGACCGTGCAGCTGCTGTCCGGCGCGGCCGAAAAGATCGGCGAGGTCGTGCAGCTGATCCAGAACATTGCCGCGCAAACCAACCTTCTGGCCCTGAACGCCACCATCGAAGCAGCGCGGGCCGGCGAAGCGGGTCGCGGCTTTGCCGTGGTCGCCTCCGAGGTCAAGGCGCTGGCGACCCAGACCGCCAAGGCGACGGAAGACATCTCGGCTCAGGTCTCGAGCATGCAGGCGACCACCAGCCAGGCGGTGAGCGCGATCGGCAGCATCGCCGCGACCATCGAGCGGATGAACGAGATCTCGACCTCGATCTCCGCGGCGGTCGAGGAACAGGGTGCCGCAACGCGCGAGATCGCCCGCAACATCCAGTCCGCGGCAACGGGCTCGGGCGAGATCTCCGACCATATCGGCAGCGTGAATTCGGCGGCCTCCGCGACCGGAGAAGCTGCCGGCGATGTCCTCAATGGCGCGCGCGAACTCGACAACCAGGCCAACCGCCTGCAATCGGCCGTGACCGACTTCCTGCATCAGGTGCGCGCCGCCTGATGCGGGCGATGAGTGATGACAGGACGGGCACCGCGAGGGGATCCGGCTAGTGCCCTTTGGTTTTTCGACGTTCGTGTCGGTGGTCGCCGCGCTGTATCACGAACGTCGAAAACCGGGCACTCGAAGGCTCGGACCATCGCCTGCTTGTCATCGCCAGCGCGGAATGGCATTTGATTGATGACCATCGCGCGCGTCCCGAGGCGGCTGCCTGACGACGCTTGCAAAACAGGCCCGGGATGACGACGTCCTTCAAGAAAGTGGTGGCTTTGACCAAGGGACTCGAGGTCCTGCGGGCCACGAGTCTGCTGAAAGGCGGGACGGTCGGCGCCCTTCACGACCTGACCGGGCTGGACAAGGCGACGATCGTGCGGTTTCTCGAAACGCTGGTCGCCGAAGGCTATGTCGCGAAGACCGGCAGCCAGGAGCTTCCCGCGTATACCGTCACCCGCAAGGTGATGCAGCTTTCATCCGGTTTCGTGCTGCACGGCGAGGTGAGCCGCGTTGGCGACATGCTGCTCGACAAATACGTCAAGCGGCTGCGCTGGCCCCTCACCATCGCAACCTTCGACGGCGACTCCATGGTGGTCGCCGGCTCGCGCGGCACCATTGCCGGTCTCGATACGATCCGACGTCGCGGCTATCGCTTTCCGATGCTGGTGACGGCCGCAGGGCTTGCCTATCTGCCGTTCCTGTCGGCTGACGAGCGCAACGACATTCTCGATCATCTGGCGCGCACCGCCGATGCAACGGGATGGAACAGCCTCGCGAAGGATCGGCCGGAGCTCGAGAAGCTCTTTGCCAAGATCAGACGCCAGGGTTACGCGCTGGGCGATGAGAGCTATTATCAGCAGCGCCATGACGGCATCCTGTGGGGGGTCAGCGTCCCCATTATCGGGCGTCACATGGTCTACGGCATTGTCGGCCTGATGATCCTCGCGCATGTGCAGCGCCGGGGCGAAGGCCTGAAGGCGTTGGTGCCGCCGTTACAGGAGTTCGCCGCGGAGATCGCCGAGACGCTGGACCGCCTCGGCAACGTGATATCCCATTGACGCGCCGCGGCCTTTGATCCTCCTGTCCGGCCTGAGGGGCTGCCCGGCCTCCGCGGGAAGAGCCGAAAGAATCCCCTTGCAAAATTTTGCCGGCTGCGGTCCATTTGAAATGCCGTTTCAAAAAATTGCCAAGCACGAGGGACGGCCAAGACGATCAGCCCGCGAGAGCGTGCGGACCTTGCGCTCGCTGAAAGACTTGGGTCGAACGAGGAAAGACGCGAACGCGGACATTGATACGTGGCCCTGCCTTGCGGCCGGCCACAGGCGCGTCACGCCGTCACCGACCGCCAGAGGGAGCCTGCCGTCAGCATGGACGTCTATGATTACATCATCATCGGAGCCGGCTCCGCCGGCTGTGCCGTGGCGCACGACCTGTCCGAAGATCCGCAGAACAAGGTCCTGCTGCTGGAAGCCGGTCCGCATGCCGATCGGTTCTGGATCAATACGCCGGCCGGCATGGCCAAGATGTATCTCCACAAAACCCTGAACTGGAATTACTACACCGAGCCGATGCCGGAACTGCGCAATCGGCGCATGTACTGGTCCCGCGGCAAGGCGCTCGGCGGTTCCAGTTCGATCAACGGCATGATCTTCATCCGTGGGCACCGCAAGGATTTCGACACCTGGCGCGACCGCGGCAATCCCGGCTGGGGCTATGAGGACGTGCTGCCTTACTTCAAGAAGATGGAGCACAATGAGCGCGGCGCGGACCAATATCGCGGCACCGGCGGCCCCTTGTGGATCAGTGATCCCGCGCTGCGTCACCCCAGCAATTTCGACTTCATCGAGGCCGCGCGCCGGCTCGGACATCCCGTCACCGAGGACCTGAACGGCGCCGTTCACGACGGCGTCGGCTTCATGCAGTTCACCATCCACAACGGCCAGCGCCAGTCCGCCTATGTGGCCTTCATCAAGCCGATCCTGCACCGGCGGAATCTGACCATCCGTTCCGATTGCCTGGTCAGCCGCATCATTTTCGAAGGCAAAGTGGCGGTTGGCGTCGAGGTGCTGGAGAAGGGCGAGCGGCGTGTCATCCAGGCCGCACGCGAGGTGATCCTGTCGGGAGGCTCGCTGAATTCCCCGCAGGTGCTGATGCTGTCCGGCGTCGGGCCGGTCGAGGAACTGCGGCGCCACGGACTCGAAATCGTGATCGAATCGCCGGGCGTCGGCCTCAATCTGCAGGATCATTTCTACGTCCATACCGGCTATCGGGCGACCCCGGGCAGTTCGTACAACCGCTTCATCACCGGTTTTCGAAAATACCTGGAGGGCGCGCGATATTTGCTGACCCATAAAGGCTATCTCGCGCTCGGCACCTCGCAGGTGGCAGCCTTCGTGAAGAGCAGGCCGGAGGAGGATTATGCCGATTTGCAGATCAGTTTCCGGCCGATGACGTTCAGTTACGATCCGAGCGGCGTGGTGAAGGTCGAAGACGAGCCCGGCCTCGGCGTGTCGGTCTACCTGCTGCGGCCGCGGACAACAGGCGCGGTGACGCTGCGCTCGGCCGATCCGACGGCGGCCCCGGCGTTCGCGCCGAATTTCCTCAGCAATGAGGATGATACCCGCGCCATGATCAGCGGCATCAAGCAAATCCGCGAGATCATGCGGCAGGAGCCGATCGCCTCGCGCGCGATCCGCGAGGAGGTGCCGGGCGCAGCGGTCCAGACCGACGCGCAGATTCTCGACCACATGCGCGACCACGGCAACACCGCCGCCCACCAGGTCGGCACCTGCAAAATGGGCAACGACCCGCTCGCCGTCGTCGACGAGCGGCTGCGCGTGCGAGGCGCCGAGCGCCTGCGCGTCATCGACGCCTCGATCATGCCTCATGTGACGTCCGGCAACACCAACGCGCCGACCATCATGATCGCCGTCAAGGGAGCTGACATGATCCGGCAGGATGCCCTGCCGCGTCGCGCGATTGCGAGCTGACATCCGCGGGATGCAGGCAGTTGCGATGCACTGTGAGTGCGTGTTGAACCAGGCGGACAGACCCTTGCGCGTTGTGTTGGCGCGACGGACCGCTTTGGTTGACTTCGCCGGGATGATGGTGTTTCCCAAAATTGTCTGGAGGTGAGCCTTGCCAATTCAGCCCGATCTGTCCCAGCCGCTTGCCGAGTTCGCCTTCTCGACGCGCTACGAAGATCTGCCGCAAAGCGCCATCGAAGGCGCAAAGAAAAGCATCCTGGATACGATGGGCGTCATCGTCGCCGCCAGCGGCATGGAGCCTGCGGTGAAAGGCGTGATCGACTTCGTCAAGGAATCCGGGGGCCGCGCCGAGAGCTCCGTGCTCGCCTTCGGCTTGCGCGTCCCGGCCATCATGGCCGCGTTCGCCAATGGCGCGATGGCGCACTGCCTCGACTATGACGACCAGACCCCCTGGGGCCAGCATTCTGCCAGCTCATTGATACCGCCGGTGTTCGCCATCTCCGAACGGAAGGGCGGCGTCTCGGGACGGGAGATGATCACCGCGGTCGCGATCGGCCAGGACATGTTCAACCGCTTTCGGCGAAACGTGGACTGGCAGAAGGACTGGATGTTTTCCACCGTCATCGGCATCTATTGCGGCGCAGCCGCCTCGGCGCGCATCCTCGGCCTGTCGTCGCAACAGATCGCGAACGCGCTCGGGATCACGGTCATGCAATCAGCCGGGATCACCGAGGTGATCAATTCGACCGGCAGCGACCTGCGTGCGCTCTATGCGGGCTTTTCATCCAAGGGCGCCGCGATGGCGGCCATTCTCGCTGAAAAAGGCGTGAGCGGCGTGCCGACGCTGTTCGAGGGCCAGTATGGCGTGATGCCGCTCTATTTCCAGAACAGGTACGATCGCGACAAGATCCTCGACGGGCTCGGCCGCGAGTTCAGCGGCGGATTGACGCTCTACAAGCGCTGGCCGGCGGTCGGGACCAATCACAGCCACATTCATGCGACGATCCAGATCGTGCGCGAACAGAAGCTTCGCCCGGACGACATCGCCGAGATCAAGGTGTTCGTCGGCGACTATCATCGCCTGAGCTGTGAACCGCTGGACACGCGCCGGGCGCCGACAACGCTGGTGGATGCCAAGTTCAGCCTGCCGTTCCTGGTTGCGGTAGCGGCCACCCGCGGCGACGTCCGACTCGCCGATTTCAGCCGCGAGGCGCTGGCCTCGCCCGAGGTGCTTGCGGTCGCGCGCAGGGTGGTGCCGGTCGACGACCCTTCGCTCGACTGGAAACTGGAATTGCCGGCCGGCCGTGTCGAGATCGTCACGCGGGACGGCCGCAGCTTCACCCGCGTCGGCACAGCGGTGCCCGGCAATCCCGAAGCGCCGATGAGCTGGGATGATCTGGTCAGCAAGTTTACCGATTGCGCCGCATCGGCCATCAAGCCGGCGACGCCGGACAAGGTCGCGAAAGCGCATGAGATGGTGAGATCGCTGGAGACGTTGCCGGATGCAACCGAATTGTTGGGTTCGCTGAACTGAACGGCGTGTTCAATCCGGCCGATCTTCAGGCCGCGCCGCGCAAATAATTGTCGCGGCGGCTGAGCATGCCTTCGGCCGCCATCTTCGCCTCAGCCTTGGTCGAGGTCGCGCAGGTGCGATACTCCAGTTCGGGCGGTCGCACCAAAGGTCGGCTGAACCAGGTGCGGAACGAGCGCGGCTTCGACGGCAGCACCGAAAGTGTCAGCGCGATATTGTCGGCAATGCCGAAAGTGAACATCGCCTGCGTGCTGGCGATACGAACCTCATAGAGGCCTGGGGAGATCGGCGCTTCGATGTTTTCGCCCCGCTCCGCGCGCGGGAACCGCTTCCACTCACTCCACCGCGAAATCATCAACGCTCCTCAAAGCTGCCACCGAAAACGCAAAACACCGGATTTCGTTCCTTGACGGTGCGGCCGACACGCCGCCTTAAAGCAGCTTGTTGTCGCGCGCCAGCGCTTGCAGCGAGACCTGCGGCCTCGCGCCAACATGCTGGATGACCTCGGCTGCCGCCAGCGCGCCCAATTGGCCGGCCCGTATCAGGCCGAAGTCACGCACCAAGCCGTACAAAAATCCTGCCGCGAACAGGTCGCCCGCGCCAGTCGTGTCGACGACCTTGTCCACCGGAAAGGCGGGAACATGCACCGCATCCGCTGCGGTGACAGCGACACAGCCTTGCTCGCTGCGGGTGACGACGCCGAGCGCGACGTCCTTGCGCAGTTGTGCGAGCGCCGCCTCGAAGCTGCTCGTTTCATACAGAGACAGCAGCTCTGTGGTATTGGCAAACACGATGTCGACCGTGTTCGAGCGCATCAGCTGCAGAAACTCCGCCCGATAGCGATCGACGCAGAAGGCATCGGACAACGTCAGGGCGACCTTGCGCCCGGCGCCATGCGCGATCTCCGCCGCCTTCAGAAACGCGTCCTTGGCGTCTTTCGGATCCCAGAGGTAGCCCTCAAGATAGGTGATGCGTGACGCCGCGACCTCCGCCGCGTCGATGTCGCCGGGCCTCAGGTTCTGCGCGGCACCGAGATAGGTGTTCATGGTGCGCTCGCCATCCGGCGTAATCAGGATGTAGGAGCAGCCGGTGGCGGGACCATCGGCCGCCGGCGTGGTCGTGAAAGCGACCTTGGCAGCGCGGATGTCGTGCGCATAGAGCTCGCCGATCTGGTCGTTCTTGACCTTGCCGACATAGATCGCGCTGGCGCCGAAGCTCGCGACGCCGACGATCGTATTTGCACCGGAGCCGCCGGAGATCTCGACAGCGGGCCCCATTGCGGCATAGATCGCGGCCGCCTTCTGTTCGTCGATCAGCGTCATCGCACCCTTGGTCATGCCATGGGCCTGCAGAAAGGCCTCGTCGGTCTGCACCAGAACGTCGAAAATGGCGTTGCCCACGCCGAGAATGTCATAAGCCGCACTCATGGCGCGCGGCCTATCACGCCACCCATTCGCCAGCAAGCGCGAAGCAGGTATAAGCGTCTGCGCCCGTAACCTTAAAAATCCTCCTGCTCGCACGCTCATGATCCGGCAGATCGCCACCGTCGCAACCGGCACCTTGTCATCGCGACTGCTCGGCTTCATCCGCGACGCCTTGATCGCGACCCTGCTCGGCACCGGCGCCGCGGCCGATGCGTTTCTGTTTGCCTTCCAGCTCGTCAATGTGGCGCGCCGTATCCTGAGCGAAGGCGCTTTCAACGCCGCTTTCGTGCCGGCCTATCTGCGGCTCCGACACCAGCAGGGGGAGCAGGTGGCAACGGTCTTCGCCGGTCGCGTGCTCGCCACGGTCAGCGCGCTGACGGTGGTCGCCACCGTTGTTCTCGGCCTCATTCTGCCGGTCGTGGTCGGCACGCTGGCGCCGGGATTTTCCGGCCATGAGTCGTTCCAGATCGCGGTCGATGCGGGCCGGCTGATGCTGCCTTATCTGGCTTTTGTCGGCCCGGTCGCGGTGCTGATGGCGCTGTTGAACGCCAATGGTCAGGTCGCATGGAGCGCGTTCTCGCCGCTGCTGTTCAATGCCGGCCTGATCGCGATGACCCTCGCGCTGCTGATCGGACCCACACAGACAGCCCCCCGCGCCGCGATGCTGCTCGCAATCACCGTGGGCGCGGCCGGCCTGCTGCAGGCCTGTGTCGTGATGCTGCCGGGAGCGCGCGCGGCGAAACCGTTTCGCGTCTCGGCCGATGGCGATGTGATCCGGCTCTTGCGACGCGCGCTGCCCGCAACCCTGGCTCAGAGCGGACCGCAATTGCTGGTGCTCGCGGCTGCGGTGGCAGCCTCGCGTTCTCCGGGAACGGTGGCCGCGATTTATTTCGCCAACCGCCTGATCGAATTGCCGCTCGGCATCGTCGGTGTCGGCGCCGGTACCGTGGTCGTCACCCGGCTCTCCGAAGCGCAACGCGAGGGCGGGCATGAGAGCATCGCGATCCTGTCGCGCGCCATCGAATTCGGCATGGGCCTCGCAGTGCCGGCCGCGATCGGCCTTGCCGTGCTCGCAAGTCCGGTGGTCGACCTGCTGTTCCGGCACGGCGCCTTCAGCGCCGATGACGCCGCACGATGCGCCTCCGCGCTGGTCCTGCTTGCCACAGCGCTGCCCGCGCATGCCCTGACCAAACTGCTTGCGCCTCGCTTCTTCGCCCGCGAACGGACGCAATGGCCGCTGCTGTCGACATTATCCGGCGTGCTCGTCACCACGATCGGCGCCGTCATGTTGCAGCGTCAAGTCGGCGACAACGGCACCGCGCTGGCGATCGCAGCCGGCGCGGTGACGTCAGCACTGATCCTTGCCATCGGCCTCGCCTCAACGGGCGACCTCGCGATCGACCGGGAGGCGCGGCAACGGCTGCCGCTGATCTGTGTCGCCGCAATTGCGATGGGTGCCGCGTTGCTTGCCGCAAAGCCGCTGATGGGAGGCGGCGACGGCGGCTTTGTGCGCGAGGCCGCCCTGCTCGGGCTGCTGATCGCGCTGGGATTGTCGATCTACGTGATGCTGCTGCGGCTGTTCGGTGTCGTTGATTTCGGCGCCATCACGCGCGCGTTCCGCCGGCCTTAACCCTATGACAGCGCTTGCGCGGCACGCCCGCACCGTGGCAAAGGACGGCCGACATCAGACCAGGACCAGCAAATGACGGCTCAACGGGTTTTTTCAGGCGTGCAGCCGACCGGCAATCTGCATCTCGGCAACTACCTCGGCGCCATCGTCAATTTCGTCAAGCTGCAGGACAGCTTCAACTGCCTGTATTGCGTGGTCGACCTGCATGCGCTCGCGCAGCCGGTGTCGGTCTGGGGCGGCCCGGCAGAGCTTGCGCGCAACACGCGCGAAGTGACAGCCGCCTTCATCGCCAGCGGCATCGATCCGAAGAAGCAGATCGTGTTCAACCAGAGCCAGGTTGCCGGACATTCCGAGCTCGCCTGGCTGCTCGGCTGCACCGCGCGGATCGGCTGGCTGAACCGCATGACCCAGTTCAAGGAGAAGGCCGGCAAGGATCGCGAGAATGCCGCGGTCGGCCTTTACGCCTATCCGGTGCTGATGGCCGCCGACATCCTGCTCTATCGCGCGACGCATGTGCCTGTCGGCGACGACCAGAAGCAGCATCTGGAGCTCGCCCGCGACATCGCGCAAAAATTCAACAATGATTTCGAGGAGTCGATCAAACAGCACGGCACTGCGAGCGGCGAATTCTTCCCGCTGCCGGAACCGTTGATCACGGGCCCTGCGACGCGGGTGATGTCGCTGCGCGACGGTTCCAAGAAGATGTCGAAATCCGATCCGTCGGACTATTCGCGCATCAATCTCACCGACGACGCCGACACCATCGCGCAGAAGATCCGCAAGGCGAAGACCGACCCGGAACCGCTGCCGTCGGAAGAGAAAGGTCTCGAGCACCGCCCCGAGGCCGACAATCTCGTCGGCATCTATGCGGCGCTGTCGGGCAACAGCAAAGCCAAAGTGCTCGCCGAATTCGGCGGTGGACAATTCTCCGGTTTCAAGAATGCCCTGGCCGAGCTGTGCGTCACCAAGCTTGCGCCGATCGCCACAGAGATGAAGCGCTTGATGGCCGATCCCGGCCATGTTGATTCAATCCTGATCGATGGCGGCAACCGCGCTCGCGTCATCGCCGAGGAGACGATGAAATCGGTGAAGGACATTCTCGGTTTCGTTCACCGCTGAGCCGGTCGCTTCGCCGCCGCATCTTCACGGAGTCAAGTCTTCGCGAAAATCGTCTCCCCCGCTTTGTTGTGATTGCGGCGGACGCGCGGCCCTTGTCGGCACCGCAGCCGCCATGGCAGCATCCCAGCCGCAAACGCGATCTGATCGGCAGTCAGGGGACGGTGCATGGGCACGACGCGACGAAGCTATGAGACCGGCCACAAGCCAAAATGCCTGCTGATCGTCGATGAAACGCCTGAAAGCGACCGTGCCGTCTATTATGCGGCCCGCTGGGCGGCGCGAACCGGCGGCAGCCTCGTGATGCTGCGCGTGATCGAGACCGAGGATCGCAACCAGCAATGGCTTGGGGTCGCCGATGTCATGCGCGCGGAAGCGCAGGACGAAGCCAATGAGGCGCTCGACCGGGCGACCACCCGCACCGCGGGGCTTGCGGGAACCATCCCGGAGCGGGTCATCCGTGAGGGCGACCCGTCCGAACAGATCCTCGATGTCATCGAGCAGGACCCCGATATCGCGATGCTGCTGCTCGCCGCCGCGACCGGCGCCGAAGGGCCGGGACCGATCGTGTCCGCCACGGCGAAAGGCTCCGGCACCTTCCCGATTCCGGTCATCATCGTGCCCGGCGGACTGAGCGACCAGGACATCGACGCTTTATCCTGACGCGCGGCATCCTGACCGACCCATGCGCCCTCGGGGGCCAAGGCTCGATTTTTTGCGTCTTGAACGTGCTTTTGGCAGCGTTATCTGTTACTTGCGTGAAATCCTCACACCCTGACGCGCCGGCCTTGAACCGGCGATGCGCTGGAGACGAAACATGTTCATCCAAACCGAAGCCACGCCCAACCCCTCGACGCTGAAATTCCTGCCCGGCAAGCCGGTGCTCGAGGGCGGCGCGCTGGAATTCCGCGATCGCGAGGCCGCGGCGCAATCACCGCTGGCCGTCCGGCTGTTCGACATTCCCGGCGTGACCGGGGTGTTCTACGGCTCTGATTTCGTCACGGTCACAAAAGACCAGAGCGACTGGCAGCATTTGAAGCCCGCGATTCTCGGCGCGATCATGGAGCACTATATGTCCGGCGCGCCGCTGCTGGTCGGCGAAGCCGCCGACGACGCACAGGAAGAGTTCTTCAACGAAGCCGACGCCGAGACCGTCGCCACGATCAAGGATCTGATCGAGACGCGCGTGCGGCCGGCCGTCGCCAATGACGGCGGCGACATCACCTTCCGCGGCTTCAAGGACGGCATCGTCTATCTCGACATGAAGGGCGCCTGTTCGGGCTGTCCGTCCTCGACCGCGACGCTGAAGCACGGCATCCAGAATCTCCTGAAGCATTTCGTGCCCGAGGTGGTCGAGGTCCAGCCGACGAACTGAGTTGGCGATTCACCAAGCCTGGGGAGCCGCCACTCTCGCGGGCTCCTCGCGACAAGGGCTCTGCAGCCCAAAATAAAACGGGGATGCCTTCCCTGCCGGCGCTGACGCGGCGGCATGGTGCGGTAGACTGTCGCTCATGCTGGTTCTCGCGATCGATACCGCGCTTGAAGCCTGCGCCGCTGCGGTGCTCGACACCGAGACGACGGCGTTGCTGGCAAGCGAGTCGCAGGCGATGGCGCGCGGCCATGCCGAGGCGCTGATGCCGCTGGTCGAACGCGTGATCATCGCCGCCGAAATCGGCTTTGCCGCGCTGGACCGCATCGCGGTCACGACCGGGCCCGGCAGCTTCACCGGTCTGCGGGTCGGTCTTGCGGCCGCGCGCGGACTGGGTCTTGCCGCCGACAAGCCCGTCGTCGGCCTCACCACCCTCTCCGCCTTCGCAGCCCCTTTCGTCGCGGAAGCCGGTGCGCATCCGATCATCTCGGCGATCGACGCCCGCCACGACCAGGTTTATTGCCAGGTCGTCGGCGGCAACGGCAACATGCTGCGCCGTCCGCAGTTGGTGCCGATCGCGACCGCGATCGAAGCCACCGAATTCGGGGCGCCGATTCTGGTCGGCAACGCCGCGCACATCCTCGCGCGCGCCTGGCCGCAAGATGCGGCCGCGCCGGTCAGCATCTCCCCGGCCACCGCGCCTGATATCGCCTGGGTGGCCTGGCTCGGCGCGGCGGCCGACCCCGTGAAGGCGCCGGCACGGCCGTTCTATCTGCGCGCTCCCGATGCGAAGCCGCAGCCCTCCGCGATCGCTCGCGACACTCCGCCGTCGGACACAGCCTCGGCGACATGACAAGCCGATCCTCATGAGAGCGTGGCTTTCGCGCCTGTTCGCTTCGGTTGATCCAGGCGTCGACGCGGCGCGGCTGCGCGATGCACGGCGCATCGCCGAACTGCATGGCTCTTCGTTCCATCGCGGCTGGGGCGAGAGCGAGGTCGAGCAATTGCTGAGCGAGCGCAACGTGCTCGCGCATTGCCTGCGTCGCGGCAAACGGATGCTCGGCTTCATCATCTCGCGGATGGCCGCTGATGAAGCCGAGATCCTCTCGGTGGCGATCGATCCGGCCTGGCGCGGACGCGGCCTGTCGCGCAAGCTGCTCGCGACGCATCTCGGCCATCTGGCCGGACACGGCATCCGAAACGTGTTCCTCGAGGTCGAGGAAAACAACGCACCCGCCGTCACGCTGTACCGGCATGCCGGTTTCCAGACCGTCGGCCGGCGCGAGCAATATTACCGCGCGGCCAACGGTCAACTTTTGAACGCCCTCATCATGCAACGTGGCTTGTCCTGATGCCCTCCCGGTGCGACAACCACCTCGCGGAACCGGTATCCACCACCAGATCACGTCCGGTGGCATGCTTCGCTCGAAAACGCTCCAGCCTGACGAGACTCTCATGGCCGCCCTGAAATCCGTGCCTGCAGCCCCTACCGGTGACATCGAAGCGCGCTGCGCCGCCGCGGGAATGCGGATGACCGATCAGCGCCGCATCATCGCACGCGTGCTGGCGGAATCGTCCGATCATCCCGATGTCGAGGAACTGTTCCGTCGCTGTGTCGCGCAGGACGACAAGATTTCGATCTCGACCGTCTATCGGACCGTCAAGCTGTTCGAAGATGCCGGGATCATCGAACGGCACGATTTTCGCGAAGGCCGCTCGCGCTACGAGCAGATGCGGGAAACCCACCACGACCACCTGATCAATCTGCGCGACGGCAAGGTGATCGAATTCACCTCCGAGGAGATCGAACGGCTGCAGGCCGAGGTCGCCCGCAAGCTGGGCTACCGGCTGGTCGACCACCGGCTCGAGCTCTATTGCGTCCCGCTTGACGACGACCGGAACTGAGACGCGGCTCGGGGTCTCGGCCCAAATGCCGGGCGAAATATTCACCGTGCCGTCAAATCATTGAAAACCAGCCCTTTTTCGCCACCACGAGCCTGTGCCGGCGCTGGATTTTCGCGTGATTTGCCTATATCTGAGCGTCCGACGGTCGCGGCATCCAAGCCGCCCGATCGCAGGTTTTGATGGACAGACCGCGCAAACTCCACGTCAAGTCTTACGGTTGTCAAATGAACGTCTACGATGCCGAGCGCATGGTGGACACGTTGGCGCGTGACGACTTTGTCGAGACGAAAGACTCAGGCGACGCCGACGTCGTCATCCTCAACACCTGTCATATCCGCGAGAAGGCCTCGGAAAAGGTCTATTCCGAGCTGGGCCGGTTGCGCGACCTGAAGGATGCTGCGGCGCGCGAGGGCCGCGACATGAAAATTGTCGTGGCCGGTTGCGTGGCGCAGGCCGAAGGGGCCGAGATCGTGCGGCGCGCGCCGGTCGTGGACGTCGTTGTCGGCCCGCAAAGCTATCATCATCTGCCGGACCTTTTGCGTCAGGCCGCGCCCGACAAGCCCGCGATCGAGACCGAGTTTCCGGTTGCGGAGAAATTCGATTTCCTGCCGCCGCCGCGCCCGCAAGCGATCCGCAGCCGCGGCATCACGTCGTTTGTCACCGTGCAGGAAGGTTGCGACAAATTCTGCACGTTTTGCGTGGTGCCCTACACCCGCGGGCAAGAAAGCTCGCGTCCCGTCCGGGCGATCACCGACGATGTGCGCCGGCTCGCCGAGCACGGCGTTCGCGAGATCAGCTTGATCGGGCAGAACGTCAATGCCTTTCACGGCGAAGGTCCGGACGGCAAAGCCTGGCCGCTTGGCCGGCTGTTGGAACATCTCGCCGCTGTGCCGGGCATTGCGCGGCTGCGCTACACGACGAGCCATCCGCTCGATGTCGATGGCAGCCTTATTGCCGCGCACCGTGACCTCGCCGCCTTGATGCCGTTCGTGCATTTGCCGGTGCAATCGGGCTCCGACCGTGTTCTCGCGGCGATGAATCGGCGGCACAGCGTCGCGGACTATCGCCGCGTCATCGACCGGTTCCGTTCCGCCTGCGGCGAGATCGCGTTTTCGTCGGACTTCATCGTCGGTTTTCCCGGTGAAACCGAGGATGATTTTGCAGCCACCCTCGCGCTGGTCGAGCAAATCGGTTACGCTGGCGCCTATTCCTTCAAGTACTCGCCGCGGCCGGGCACGCCCGCCGCCGAGCTGACAGAGGCGGTCGACAAGGCGATTATGGACGAGCGGTTGGCGCGACTCCAGAATCTGATCGACGAGCAGCAGGCGGCCTTCAACCGCAGCTTCGTCGGGCGCAGCCTCGAGGTGTTGTTCGAACATCATGGGCGGACACCCGGCCAATTGGTCGGCCGCTCGGCCTATCTGCAGCCGGTGCATGTGATGGCGTTGGCGGACGTGATCGGCACCGTGCAGCAGGTCGCGATCAGCGGCCTTGAGCGCTACAGCTTTTTTGGAAGCCTCACCGCGACGACTGCCGCGCCGGCCATAGCGCCACCTACACGCGTCGCCTCGCCGCTCATCACCCACAATGGAGCCTGAACCCTTGCCGAAAAGCGCATCGGATTCACCATCGCTTGCTCCCGGCCGCAAGATCGACGGCCCGCCGCCTGAAACCCATCTTGAGCTGACTTTCGACGACAATCGCGCGGCCTCGGCTCTGGTTGGCCAATACGGACAACATCTCGCTTTGCTCGAGCGGCGACTGAACGTGACGGCCGATTCGCGCGGCAATCACGTCACCATCACGGGCTCGCGCGAGAGCTGCGAAGCGGCGCGGCACGTGCTCGAAGGGCTCTATGCACGGGCCGAGCGCGGCGACGACCTCACTCAGGGCGATGTCGATGGCGCGATCCGCGCGGTGATCGCGCAAGGCTCCCTGTTTGATTTCGATCCGAAAACGCAGCGTTCGTCATTCGACGAGATCAACCTGCGCAAACGGCCGGTGCGCGCGCGGACCGCGGCCCAGGACGCCTACATCCGCGCATTGAAACGGCATTCGCTGACTTTCGGCATTGGGCCTGCCGGTACCGGCAAAACCTGGCTCGCGGTCGCCTATGCGGCCCAATTGTTCGAGCGCAAGGAAGTCGATCGCATCATCTTGTCGCGCCCGGCGGTCGAGGCCGGCGAGCGGCTCGGCTTTCTGCCCGGCGACATGCGCGAGAAGGTCGATCCGTATCTGCGGCCGATCTATGACGCGCTGTATGACCTGATGGATGCGCGCGTGGTGGAACGCGCGCTGCAGACCGGCGAGATCGAGATCGCGCCGCTCGCCTTTATGCGCGGGCGCACGCTGACCAATGCCGTGATCATTCTCGACGAGGCGCAGAACACCACAACGATGCAGATGAAGATGTTCCTCACCCGGCTGGGCGAGAACAGTCGCATGATCGTGACCGGTGACCCAAGCCAGGTCGATCTGCCGAATGGGCAGCCCTCGGGGCTCGCGGAGGCCGCGCGTCTGCTCGCCAATGTCGAAGGCATCGCGCAAGTCAAATTCAGCGCGGAAGACGTCATCCGCCACGAGCTGGTGCAGCGCATCGTCGCGGCCTATGAGCGGGCCAGCGTCACGGACGCCAATTCCGGAAAGGCCGCCAGCGGTTCGTGAGAGGATGCCTGCCGAACCGCCGCAACGCCGAAGCGCAAACACACCCCTCAATCGCATGACACCGCGACCATCCCTGACCGCAGACGTGTTGGTGAATGCCGACTGCTGGCAAGCGCTGCCGGAGGCGGAGGAGATCGTGCGCCGCGCCATCCTGACCGCGGCCGAAACGAGCGACATCGCAGACAGCGAGCTTGCGATCGTACTGACCGACGATTCCGGCATTCGCGAGCTCAACATGCAATGGCGCGGCAAGGACAGCGCGACCAACGTGCTGTCGTTTCCGGCATCGCCGTCGCCGATGCGCGCGGGCGAGCCGGCCATGCTCGGCGACATCGCCATCGCCTTCGAGACCACGCGGCGGGAAGCCGAGAGCGAGAACAAGCCTTTGCACAACCATCTCAGTCATCTGGCGGTACATGGTTTTCTGCACCTGATCGGTTACGATCACGACACCGATGACGAAGCGGAAACCATGGAAGAGCTCGAGCGCCGGATTCTGGCCCGCCTCGATATTCCCGATCCTTACGAGTGAAAGCAATCTTGCCCGACGACCCCGCCAAAACTGACCCCGCTTCGCAAGCGAGCAGGCTCCCCGTCAGCATCCGCAACGGCGAGATCCTGCATCCATCGCATCCCGGCTGGTTGTCGCGCGCGTTGCGCGCCCTGTTCGGCTGGCGATCGCATTCGCTGCGTGCCGATCTGCAGGTCGTGCTTGAAACGAGCCCATCGGACGAAAGCAGCTTCTCGCCAGTCGAGCGCGTCATGCTGCGGAACATTCTTTACCTCCGCGAGCGACGCATCGCCGACATCATGATCCCGCGGGCCGACATCATCGCCGCACAGAAGAACATTTCGCTGGGCGAATTGATGAAGCTGTTCGACAGCGCCGGGCATTCCCGCCTCGTGGTCTATGGCGAGACGCTCGATGAACCGGAAGGCCTGGTCCACATCCGCGACCTCGTCGTCTTCATGGCGGCGCGCGCCCGCGTCGAACCGAAGACCCTCGCCAAACGCAAGAAGCCGCTTCCCGCCGGGCTCGATCTGCGGGCCATCAATCTCGCAACCACGCTCGCCGAGGCCGATATCGTCCGCAAGCTGCTCTATGTGCCGCCTTCGATGCCGGCGATGGACCTGTTGGCGCAGATGCAGGCGACGCGCATACACCTGGCCCTGGTGGTCGATGAATATGGCGGCACCGACGGCCTGGTTTCGATCGAAGATCTGGTCGAGCAGATTGTCGGCGATATCGATGACGAACATGACAGCGACGAGCCGCCCGGCGTCGTCCGCCAGCCGGATAACTCCTTCGTCGCCGACGCCCGCGCACCGCTTGGCGACGTCACGGCCTTGATCGGCGAAGACTTCAACATCGGCGAGGCGGCTGAGGACGTCGACACCATCGGTGGCTACCTTACCTGGCTCGCGGGACGGCTGCCGCTGCGTGGCGAGGTCATTGCCGGACCGGGGCCATTCGAGATCGAAGTGCTCGATGCCGATCTGCGCCGCGTCAAACGCTTGCGCATCACCCGGCGCAGCGAGCAACCCACACCACGGGGCCGCGAAGCCCGGCAGCGTGACGCTGCGCGGCGGCCCTCTGGCTCCGCTGAAGCCAAGCCGGCAGGCGAGACGCCGCCGGACAAATCGGCGGGTCGCTCGTGATCGGATCGAGGATCGCCCATGGCGTCGTGCTGGCCTGGGGCTGGCGGCGCGCGCTGATCGCGTTCGCCGCCGGCGCAGCCTCAGTGCTGGCGATGGCGCCGTTCAATGTCTGGCCGGTGCTCTTCTTCACTTTGCCGCTCGTGGTTTGGCTGATCGACGGCGCTGATGGCGGTCGCACCAAAGGCATTCCCGCCGCCGCATTCGCCGGCTGGTGGTTCGGCTTCGGCTATTTTCTGGGCGGACTCTATTGGGTCGGTTACGCCTTTCTGGTCGACGCGTCGACCTTCGGCTGGCTGCTGCCGATCGCGGTCGCCGGGCTTCCGGCCGGGCTCGCATTGTTCATGGCGGCCGGCTTCGCGCTGGCCCGGCTGCTCTGGACGCGCAACGCCTGGCGCATCCTCTCGCTCGCCGCCGCGCTCACATTGTCTGAATGGCTGCGCGGACATGTGTTGACCGGATTTCCGTGGAATGCGCTGGGTTATGCGCTGTCAACGCCGCTCGCGCTCGCGCAAACTGCCTCGCTCATCGGACTGTGGGGCCTTTGCTTTGTGACGGTTGCGGTATTCGCGAGCCCCGCCACTCTGTTTGACGATCGGTTCGAGACGCGCCGCCGTTGGCTGCCATCGGCCCTTGCCGTCGTGGCGCTGGCGGCGATGGGGCTTTATGGCACGGTGCGGCTGAGCGCCCAGCCGACGCGTTTCGTCAACGGCGTCAAACTTCGCATCATGCAGCCGAACCTGTCGCAGGACGCCAAATTCAATTATGGCGCCAAGGCCGAGGTGATGCAGAAGTACCTCGCGCTGTCAGATCGGTCTTCGGGGCCGCAATCGAATGGCGTGCGCGACGTTTCGATTCTGATCTGGCCGGAATCGGCCTTTCCCTTCTTCCTCGCGCGCGAAGCCGACGCGATGGCGCAGATCGCGAATTTGCTGCCACCCGGCACAGTGCTGGTGACCGGCGCCGCGCGACCACCCGACACCCTGCCGCCTGCCATGCCGATTACGCGCGCCTACAATTCGATCTATGTGATCGATCATGACGGCTCGATCCTGTCGGTCTACGACAAACTGCATCTCGTGCCGTTCGGCGAATATCTGCCGTTTCAGTCCACGCTGGAAAGCTTCGGTTTGTCGCAACTGACCAAGGTTCATGGCGGCTTCATTCCGGGCACGCGGCGGCGACCGATCGCGATACCGAATGCGCCGGCGGTGCTGCCGTTGATCTGCTACGAAGTGATCTTCCCCGGCGAAATTACGAGCCGCGATGAGCGACCCGGCTGGATCGTCAATCTCACCAATGATGGCTGGTTCGGAATCAGCACGGGACCTTACCAGCATCTGCAACAAGCGCGGCTGCGGGCGATCGAGGAAGGCCTGCCGATCGTTCGCGCAGCGAACACCGGTGTTTCCGCCGTGATCGATCCCGCAGGCCGACTCATTGCACGCCTTGGCCTCGGCACCGAGGGCATTATCGACGCCAGACTGCCGGTGGCCGCCGCGCCGACGCTGTATGTGCGCCTTGGCGACATCCCTGCGGCCCTGCTTGTCGCGATCGCTTTGCTGCTCGTCATCTGGCAAGGCCGCCGAGAGCAGAACGTGTAATTGCTACCAAATGCAGCGCTCGATTGCAGGTCGGTGGTCGGAGTACCGCCTATCTGAAGTCCCTGCACCCTTCGCCGCTAACCCATCTCAGGGACTTCAGATAGAAAGCGGTACCAGAGTCATAGACTTGCTAGTGCCCTTTGGTTTTCGGCGTTCGTGTCGGTGGTCGCCGCGTTGTATCACGAACGTCGAAAACCGGGCACTAGCCGGATGTCTGGCTTGCCTGACCAGCGAGCCGCGTCATTATCGTCATGGCCTTCGTTTTGGCGGCCAGATAGATTGATTCGCCGCTGTAGCAATGCGGGGGAGAATCCGATGGCGGACAAGTCGCCAGATCCTATCGACAGGCATGTCGGCAGCCGCATTCGAATGCGCCGCATCATGCTGGGCATGAGCCAGGAGACCTTAGGTGAGGCGCTTGGGCTCACCTTCCAGCAAGTGCAGAAATACGAGAAGGGCACCAACCGCATCGGCGCCAGCCGGCTGTGGCAGATCGCGGAGACGCTCGGCATTCCCGTCGAATCCTTCTATGAGGGATTGCAGGGCGGCAGCGGCGCCGCAGCGAGCCTGTCTGACTCTGCGGAGCATGCGTTCATGTCGGAATTCATCGCGACCTCCGATGGCATCGCACTCGCGCGCGCATGGCCACAGCTTGGTTCCAAGCTGCGCCGCAGCCTGGTCGATCTCGTCGAGCAGATCGCCGAACGCGAGAAAGGCTCGCGCCGATAAGCACGACAATATTGGCTGGATCGCCATTGGTTGGATCGCCGTCGCGCGCTGGACTGGCCTCGCGATACGCTCGCTGCTAGTGTGGTGGTTCAGAAGTTCTCTTCATTGTTTCCGCGAGTCCTCCAAGAGAACTTCTGAACCAAAACCACACTAGAGTCATGAATTTGCTAGTGTCCCTTTGATTCCGAAGTTCGCACCAAAAGGTGCCGCGAAGCATTGCGAACTTCGGAATCGGGACACTAGAGGCATTTCAGCGAAATCACCTCCAGCGGTCAGCGGCACGCCGATCGCACCGAGCCGTTTCAACCAATTCAACCGATCGCATTTTCCCGCGTCACGGCACCCGCGCGGACCGAAAAGCGTCAAGCCAACGACATTCATGTCCAACGATACGCCCCATCGTCAAACCTCGTTCTTCGGGCGCCGCAAGGGACACAAGCTCCGCAATCGCCAGGCCGAACTGATCGAACAGTTGCTGCCAAAGATCGCGCTCGACATTGCGATCCCGGCGCCAAACCATCTCGCCGAACTGTTTCGCGCCGGCACGACAGATGTGAAGCTTGAAATCGGTTTTGGCGGCGGTGAGCATCTGCTCGCCGAGGCGCACGCGCAGCCAAGTGCCGGCTTCATCGGCTGCGAGCCTTACATCAACGGCATGGCGAAGATCCTGAGCGGCATCGATGCCGAGCCGCCGGGCAATCTGAAGCTGTTCGCCGGCGACGCCGCCGAATTGCTGGCTTGGGCGCCAGCAGGATCGCTCGCCCGCATCGATCTGATCCATCCCGATCCCTGGCCGAAGCGGCGGCACTGGAAACGCCGCTTTGTGCAGGACGCGACCATCGCGACCATGGCGCGCGTGTTGAAGCGAGGCGCAGAATTTCGCTTCGTCAGCGACATCGATGATTATTGCGCCTGGACGCTGGCGCATTTCGGGCGCTCGGCGGATTTCATCTGGACCGCCGAGCGTGCTGATGACTGGCGCAAGCCATGGCCCACTTTTGTGCTGACGCGTTACGGCCGGAAGGCGGAACGCGAAGGCCGCAAGGCAAACTATCTGATTTTTCGGCGCAGATAGACCACACGTCAGATCGGCGGG
>Ga0081455_10000656_pt1 | contig 44828 bp, 39 predicted proteins | sample TabmetS3T2R1_FD_70207 | JGI IMG/M metagenome (GOLD analysis project Ga0081455, IMG submission 70207) | Tabebuia heterophylla rhizosphere microbial communities from the University of Puerto Rico - S3T2R1 | ecosystem: Host-associated > Plants > Roots > Rhizosphere ...
ACCCGGTCCGGGTGCATGTGTTTCGACGCGTCATGGGGAGGGGTCCGTTCAGATGCGCAAGATGGCCGTGTCGTGAGTTACCTATTCTTCCAGAATGCAGCCGGCCGCAGCGTGCGCTAAGTGGGGGAAATAGGCAGCGCGTACGCAGCTGCCCGTCGGAACGAAAACAGAAAGACGGCGCCGGTGGAAATCACCGGCGCCGTCGGATGGACAACCGAGCGGCTAGTCGAAAGCGACTACCCGCCGGCAAGCCTCGATCAGACCTTCTGCCTGCGGCGGCGCGCAGCCGCACCGGCCGTCGCGAGCAGGCCGAGGCTCACGAGACTCAGCGTGCCCGGCTCAGGCACACCGGTCGGAGGCGGGGCCACGTTGCCGAACCCGTCGAGATACACATAGCCCCAGTGGCCGGTCGGCTGACAGTCCGAAGCCAGCACCGACAGCAGGAAGTTGTGCCCGGCGAGGCTGGCATCGATGTTCAGCTGCTCGATCTGCCACGCGGCGGTGTAGTAATTGTTGTTCAAGTACGAGAAGCGCGGGTCGACGCCGCTACCGTCGTCCGCCGCGTTGTACTGCCGAGTGATCAGCGTGGTGTTCGTGGTCAGGTCGGTCAGCTTGATGATCAGGGTCGCGGCATCGAGCGTGCCGTGCGCGCCGAGCAGCACTGCCTTCCAGGCGAAGAAAATGCTCGGGTCGGTGTAGTTGTTCACCGTCTGAGTGGCGACCGACGCGTAACCGCCGTACGTCGTGTCCTCGACGCGCAGCGAGTAGTTGCCACCGTAAACCGTGGAGCCAAACGCCGCGCCGACATTCGGGTCGACGGTGCCCGCGGCCACAACCGCCGAGTGCGTGTTAGCGATGGTGGAGTTGTACAGCGCGCCGCCCGGCAGGATCAACGACGGGTTGAGCACGGCATTGTTCACGCTCGCCCGGTATCCGCCGCCGATCGTCCAGCCCGCAGTCGTGCCTGTCTCGAAATCGCCGTTGACGAATGTGTCGGCCTGGGCGGCCGTCACGCCTGCGAGGGCCAGCGCGACGCCGAACGCCACGCTCCGCTTGTTGAGTTTCATGTTCTGATGACTCCCGCTGAAATTAGTTAGTCTTGTTTAATGAATCGCCGAGTCGACTCTGCAACGTTGCCGTGGCAGGACTGGGCGATGAATAAGCAACGGCTATGCCAGAGCTACTAGCAGCCATAACAATCCGTAACTTAGCTAGCGGGGCGTCGATCTAGGGCTCGATTCGACAGCGGCGTGTAAACCACGGCGACGGTGCCGGTGACGAACAGCCCCGAAATGGAGACGAACCGCACGGAATGCGGAGGGGCGAACGAACGCACGTGCGCAGCTGCGCTGAGACTTGTCAGATTGAACGACACTCGTACGGCGCGACCGGAGTGGCCGCGCTGCGCCTTCAGAGCCTGCGTCGCGCGAGGAGCGATGGAAAACTAGCTAGCGGAACCGCCTTCGTCCGCGCGCTCGGTGCTCGAACGGATACCCGCACGCTCCATCAGGTCATAAAGCGTCGGCCGCGCGATATCGAGCAACTCCGCAGCCCGAGACACATTGCCCCCGGCGATCGACAACGCGCGTCGCACGGCCTGCAACTCCGCGCGCTGACGAACATCTCGCAAACGTAGGAGCTCCTCGCCGCCCTCTTCCGCCGCAGGCACCTGCAGTCCAAGGTCCTGCGCGCTCACCTGTTTGCCGTCCGCCATGATGGCGGCGCGATTCACGCGGTTCTCGAGCTCGCGCACGTTGCCCGGCCACTTACACGCTTGTATGGCGCGCATCGCGTCCTCGGTGAATTTCAGGCCACCACGCCCGTGCTTCTTCGCGGCCGCACGCAGCACGTACTGCGCGATCAGCACGCTGTCGGCATCACGGTCGCGCAACGGGGGCACGTTCACCGACACTTCGCTGATGCGGTAGTAGAGATCCGCGCGGAATGTCTCGCTCGCGATGGCATCTTCCATCTTGCGATTGGTCGCCGCGACGATGCGCACGTCCACCGGAATCAACTCGCGCCCGCCGACGCGCTCGATCACGCGCTCCTGCAGAAAGCGCAGCATCTTCGACTGCAACGGGAACGGCATGTCCCCGATCTCGTCGAGGAACAACGTGCCGCCGTTCGCTTGCTCGACCTTGCCGATCGTCTGCTTCACCGCGCCCGTGAAGGCGCCGCGCTCGTAGCCGAACAGCTCGCTCTCCAGCAGGTTCTCCGGAATCGCGGCGCAGTTGATGACGACCATCGGCTTCGACGCGCGCCGACTGAGCGCATGCAGCGCCGCGGCGAGACGCTCCTTGCCGGTGCCGCTCTCACCGAGCAGCAGCACGGTCGCGTCGGTCGGCGCGAGCTTCTCGATGGTGCGGCAGACTTTCACCATTGCGTCGCTGAACGCGATGACTCCGGGAAGTCCGGAGCTCCCGCGCGTCTCGAGCAATTGCTTGTTCTCGATCTCCAGCTCGTGCAGCCGTGCCGCGCGATCGACGATCGCGGCGAGCAGCGGCGCATCGACCGGCTTCTGGCAGAAATCGTAGGCGCCGAGCTGTACGGCGCGCAGCGCGTGCTCGCGTCCTTCGCGGCCGGTCACAACGATGATCTTCGCGTGCGGCGCCTGTTCCTGAATGGCCGCCATCGTTGCGAACCCTTCGGACACGCCGTCCGCATCCGGCGGCAGCCCGAGGTCCTGCAACACGACCGCAGGATCGAACCGCTTCAGCGCGGCCAGCGCTTCGGTGCGATTGCCTGCGCACAGCACTTCGAACGATTCGAAGCGCCATTTGAGCTGCCGCTGCAGCCCGACGTCGTCCTCGACGACGAGGAGCTTACGAGTACTGTCGTTCATCGCTGAGCATCGCAACCGCCGCCGGCGCGGCAGCCGGCGCCAACGGCAAACTGATGACGAACCGCGTGCCCTGGCCGGGCGTGCTCACGACCTGCACGTCACCTTCGCACTTGCGGACGAATTCGCGTACTTCGTACGCGCCGATTCCCATCCCTCGATCCCCTTTTGTCGTATCGAACGGCCGGAACAGCCGATTGCGGATGAATTCCGCGTCCATTCCCGCGCCAGTATCGACCACTTCGAGCACCGCGCGCTGCGATTCGCGCCGCAAATTCACGGTGATCGAGCCGTCGGCCGGCGTGGCGTCCTGCGCATTGCGCAGGACATGCTCCAAAGCATGCAAGAGCCGCTCGCGACTGGCGAGGCTTTCGAGCGGGCGCTCCACCGTACCGAGCTGCGGCACGGGCTCGCGACTCCGGCAGCGCTCCACGGCCTCGCTGCAGATTTCCGCCAGCTCGACACGCCGGGGCGCTTCGGCGACGCGCGCGGTGCGGAGCTGTTCCATCAGGCGGGTCATGCGCTTCACGGAGTGCTCGATCGTGACGATCGCGTCGTCGATGAACTCGGGGTTGTGGCGGTGCTTGACGGCGTTCTCGACGACGAGCGCCTGCTGGGCAATCAGATGCCGCAGGTCGTGCATGAGGAACGCGGAGATCCGATTGAACGCTTCGAACTGCCCCACTTCGGCGAGGCGCTGCGCCGTCTGCTCGAACGCGAGATAGCTCGCGACCTGCCGGCCCGAGGCGCGCAGCAAGTCGAGTTGTTCCCAGCCGATGTGCATGGGCGCGAGCGGCTCGCCGATCACGACGAAGCCGATGAGCGACTCCTCGCACACGAGCGGCACGACCAGCCATGCTTTCGCATCGTTCAGCAGCCAATCCGGCGGGCGCGGCCGGTCGCCCGGGCCCTCGTGACGGATTTGCTTCAAATCACAGATCCATTCGGAGAGGCGCAGCCGCTCGAAGAACTCCGTGTGCGCGGCTCGGGATCGCGATGGCGTGGCGAGATCCCCGCCCGCGGGCGCGTACTGGCCGTCCGCCTCGCGCAACCAGACGCCGGATGCGGGGCTGTGGACGAACGAGGCCATCACGCGCGCCACCCGCTCGCGCAACGGCATCTCGCTGTTCTCGGAGAGCGCCCGCGTGAGCCGCAGCCATTCGGCGCGGAAGTCGTGCTGATACGGGAAAAGATGCTTGGACAGCGTGACGCGTATCCAAGCGCGCGACTGCTCCGAGAAGAGCGCGACAGCGAGCACGATAGCGGCCGAGGCGCCGAACACCGTCTGCAATGTGGCGCCCGACGGGCCGCCATACGCCCGTATAAGCGCGCTGGCGGCCGCCATCGCGAGGATGTAGACGCCGGCGCCGACGAGCGTCGTATTGAAGAAGATGAGCCGCGGCGAGAGGAACGCGGCCGAATTCCACGCGGGCATGCGGCTGACGGCGACAGTGAGCACCGCGCAGACCAGCGCATTGACGATGCCGCGCGCCGTCCACAGCGTCGGATCGATGGCGCCGTTCAACAGCGAGACCGACCATAGACAAAGGTCGTAGGTGAACAGCCCGCCGATCGCGAGCCACAGATACTTGAGGTGCCAGGCGCGGCCGACGCGCACGTTACGAGCGACCTGCTCGACGAGCACGAGTCCCAGGATCGGCAGCAGCAGGCCCGCCCACATGCGCACGCGCATGATCCAAGTCGGCTCGATCAGCCCGGTGAACAGGGCTTGCGCACCGAACCAAGCCAGCCAGCCGACGCACAGCGCGCCCGCGAACACCACGGCCGCGCGCCGCCGGCCGGCATCGTCGCGCGCCAAACAGCGTGCGAGCACGACGAGCCATCCGGTGTCCCGCAGGATCTCGGCCAGCATCAAAATGCGGATATTGCCGACGGGGTCGGGCCGGACGTGCGCGTGCACCAGCGCCCAGACGACCTGCAGCACCAGTGCCGTCGTCAGCCATGAGCCGGTCACTCGCGCACGCCAGCGCGTGAGTGCGATCAGCAGTAGCGCAGCAAAGGCGACGGCAGCAAGGTCGTAGCCGAACGCCGCTGAATATATTGGTATGACGGAACCCCCTAAAGCAGGCGCGACGGAATTCGATACCGATCGCCCGCGTATTGCAAGGAGAGACTCTACAGATTCAGAGCCGATGGACCCCGTACCGGGCGTCGCCAGCCGGTATAGCCGCCGCGCGCGGCCGCCGCAGGCTTTCGAACATGGAGAAGACCCACGGGCGCGCCGCCAGGAGAACCGCAACGCTGCGCTTGTCGCGGCTCGGCAGCGAGCGGTCGAGCTCGGCGAGGTCGCGAAACTCGGCGGCCAGCTTTTCGAGCTTCCGCAGGAACACACGGCACGAGGCGTCGGACAGCTCGGCAGAGCGGAAATGCTGGGCCTCGAACAGCCCCGAAAACGAGGAATGCAGAAATTCCTCGCGCACCTGCTTTTCGTAGAGCCGGCGGACCGGGCCATCCTTGCGCCACGCGATCGCGGACGCCGTGCGGGTCCGCGCGCGCAGGCCGGAGCGCAGCTCGACGAGCCGCAGGGAATGCAGGCGCACGAGCCAGCGACGCACCTGCTTTTCGTCCGCCCGCAGCTCGTTGCCGATCTCGCGGCCGGTGCGGCCGTTCGCCAGCAGATAGAAGCACGCGAACAAATTGGCGTCGCCGGCGAGCGCCGTTTCCTGCTCGAGCGTGAGAAGCTCGGCCGTATCCGCGCTCTGCTCGGCCGCGAGCCTCGTCACTTCGTGCATGCTCACCTCGAGCGCGCCGCAGATCTGCTCGAGGCGCTGCAGAGTCAGCGTCGCGCGCGACAGAATGCGCTTGATGGAGGGCTCGCTCAGCCGGATATCGCGCGCGAGCTGCGCGTACGTCACGCCGCGCGATTTCATGATGCGCTTGAGGCTCGCCACGATCCGAGCCGTTTCGGTCGCTGCTTCCTCCGTCATGGGTTCTCCCTGATCTGTGCAGTATCAGAATGCGATACTTGGCCGCTCGGTATTGTACGGTACCACTGCACTCTTATTCTGGCCGCCCACTATGAACGCGCAACCTCGGCGGTTGGACTGGGTGAACGACACGCATTCGGCGCTCAACAGAACGCCGGTGGGGCATACGGTCGAGCCCGAGTCGGTCACAGACGTCGTTCGCACCGTTCGAGCCGCCCGGGAGCAGCGCAGCCCCCTTGCGATCGCGGGCGGGCGGCATGCGATGGGCGGGCAGCAGTTTCTGTCCGGCGGAACACTCATCGACACGCGCCGCCTGAATCGCGTACGTCGGTTCGATGACGATCTCGGGCTCATCGAAGTGGAAGCCGGCATCACCTGGCCGGACGTCATTCGCGGCTATCTCGTGCGCCCGAACGGCATGACGTCGCGCTGGGGCATTCGGCAGAAGCAGACCGGCGCGGATCGTCTGACGATCGGCGGCGCCGTCGCCGCGAACATTCACGGCCGGTGCCTGACAGCGGCGCCGTTCATCGGCGATCTCGAAGCGTTGGAGGTAGTCACCGCCGACGGCCAGGTCGTGACGTGCAGCCGCATCGAGCACCCCGAGCTATTTCGACATGTGGTGGGCGGCTACGGCCTCTTCGGCGTCGTGACGGCCGCGACTCTGCGGCTCGTACCGCGGCTGCAGGTGGAGCGAATCGTTCAATTGCTCGACGTCGAGCGGCTGGTCGAGAAGCTCGACGCGCGCATCGCCGAGGGTTGCCTCTACGGCGATTTCCAATTCGCCACCGACCCGACGCAGCGAGGGTTTCTACGCACGGGCGTCTTGTCCTGCTACCGGCCGGTGCTGCGCGCGCGCCCCATCCCGCCGCGGCAACGACGCCTCTCGCAAGCCGATTGGAATCGGCTGCTCGAGCTCGCCCATTGCGACAAGCGGCGGGCGTTCGACGAGTTCGCGGCCTTCTATCTCGCGACGTCGGGCCAGCTCTATTGGAGCGACACGCATCAGCTCAACTTGTATTTGGAGAGCTATCACGGCGCGCTCGACGTGCGACTCGGCCGCGGCGTACGCGGCAGCGAGATGATCACCGAGCTGTACGTCCCACGCCGCCACCTGACGGCTTTCATGGACGAGGTGCGCAAGGACTTCCGCACGAACGACGTCGATTTCATCTACGGCACGATTCGACTGATCGAGCCGGACACCGAGAGCGCGTTGCCGTGGGCGCGGGACTCCTATGCGTGCGTGATCTTCAATCTACACATCGATCACGTGCCCCGAAGCATCGTCAATGCGCGCGCCGCGTTCACGCGGCTCATCGATCACGCCATGGTGTACGGCGGCAGCTACTACCTCACCTATCACCGCTTCGCGCGGCGAGATCAGCTGCTGACATGCCATCTTGGAATCACCGAGCTCCTCTGCGCCAAGCGCCGATTCGATCCCGCAGGCGTATTTCAGAGCGACTGGTATCACCACATCTCGGCGCAACTCGCGGGCACCCTCGGCTGATCAAGTCGCGCAGTCGGACGATCGGTCACGCGCGGCTCGACAGTCCCAAGCGAACACCTAGCGCGATGAACATCGCACCGAGCGAGCGGTTCAACCAGACACCGACGCGTGAGGCGAGCTGCAGGCGGCGCGCGAGATACCCGGCGGCCCAGGCCACGAAGAGATTCCACGCCGTGCCGGTGGTGTTGAAGATCGTGCCGAGCAAGAGAAAAGCCTGCACTTTGGTGGGGCTCGATGCCTCGATGAACTGCGGCACGAACGCGAGGAAGAACAGCGCGACCTTGGGATTGAGCACGTTCGTCAGGAAGCCCTGCCAGAAGATGCGCGCATCACTATCGGCAGGAGTCACGGCGTTGGCCGTCGTCGAAAGCGCGAGCGTCAGCCCACCGCGCCGGCGGAGCATCGAGATCCCTATATAAATGAGGTACGCGGCGCCCACCCACTTCACGGCCGTGAACGCGATCGCCGAGGACGCGAGAATCGCCGACAGCCCCAGCGCAGCGAACGAAATGTGCACGAAGCACCCGAGCCCGATGCCGAGCGCCGCCCAGACGCCCGCAAGCGTGCCGCGTGAGGCGGAGCGACTCAGCACATACAAGAAGTCCACCCCCGGCGCGATGTTGAGCAGCAGGCCGGAGACGACGAAGAGCGCGAGATTATGGGTGCCGAACATGCCGCCATCTTATCCGTGCGGTAACGCAGCCGGCAAAAACCGGCTTTGTGCCGGCGGCAATCACGTCGGCTTCGAGCACGACGCGATTCAGCACCGTGCAGACTCGTTGCGGAGTGTATCGAGCTACTTCTTCTCTTTCGATGGCTCGGGATGTTGGCTCTGATACTGAAGCGCGAACGAGGGATCACAGTCGTAGGGATACACGTGCTCGCCGGGCTTCTTACGCCACGAAATGAAGCGGGCGCCGCGATTGTCGAGCACCTCGGGGTCTTCGAGCTCCTGAGTCGCGAGCAGCGCGGTGCCATCGGCGCTCAGCTTGAAGTGCTCGATGACGCGCATCTTCTCGCTATGACTCAAGCCGTTGTTCGTAATCGTCGCCGCCTCGAGGTGCGTGGTCTCGACGACGAGCGTGTCGCCTTCCCAGCGGCCGCGAGAGAAGCCCGTCTTCGAATGCGGATAGTCCTCGCCCGCCTCGGGGCGCCCGTCCATGAAGACGATGCGGACCATGTCGAAGTATTCGAGCTTGATGACGATGAGCTCGGTGCCCTGGAAGATCTCGAGCGGGAACGGACCCTGCATGGCATAGACGATGGACGGCGCGCGGCAGGCGTTGCTGAGCGACATGTCGTCGCGCGGATTCCATTTCTTCGCGGCGTCGAGTGCCTTTGGCTTCACCTTCAGGCCACCGTACACGCCCACGGGGAATTCGGCGGCACCGGTGTCCTCGAGCACGACTGTGTTCGGCGGTAAGGCCGCGATCATCGCCTTGTCGACGGGGATCTTGGTGGAGAGATTCCAGTAGCCCGACAAGTCCGGATGCTGGGCGGCCGCAGGCTCGGCGGCGCCCGCCACGGCTACCCAGGTAGCGAACATCGCGACGATGGCAGCGCGCGCACCGGTCCGTACGACTGCAGCCATAGTCCCGGCAGGCGCAGAGGGATGATGGCCGTGTACCGCGGCGCGCGGGAGCAGCGGCTCGGCAACCGCGCGGCCCACCCGGGGATGCGGCGCATCGGCCGCAGCCATTTGGCGATTGCCCACGGCGCTCATGCCTCCGGTTCCATCGGCTTGCCGATCGGATCGCCGTTCGCGCGCTCGGCTTTCTTCAGTCGCGCCCAGTGCGAGTTGTCGCGCGCCGGCCAGCCCTCGACCGTGATCTTCTCGCCGACCTTGATGATGTCCGGCGACCACCCCCGCCGCCGCAGAATCGACGGCGAGTTCGTCTCGATGCGCCACTCGTCCGTCTGGCCGTCCTTCTCCTGCACGACCAGCCGAATCAGCCCGTGCGGATTCACGAACTGGAATTCTTTGACCACGCCCGAAATCGTCACCGACTTTTGCGAGTCGAAGAACACCGCGAACGAGTGATGGGCCCACGCGGCGCTCATCCACAGCAGCACCGCCCCCAAGAACAACCATGATTTCGATCGCATGCGCCGCCCCTCCTCGCGAGACAGCGATTCTGCCACGCGCACTGCCAAGCACGATCCGCATTCGATGGAACGGCCGTTCCACAGCCGCACGTTGGCTGGACGACCCCGTCGCGCCATACGCGCATACGCCCGCATGTTTATGGTGCGGACAACACACAGGGGGATGGCGGGTGGGATGCTGGACTACATCGGCACAATGAATATTTATGCCGCGGACCCGAAGGCGTTCGAGGAGGCCGGAAAGAAGCACGGCCGGACGCTACGCGACGACGTGCCCCACTTCTCCAGCGTAATGCCGGCGGCGTTCGCGACGGTGATTCACGGGGCGGCGTGACGAGTCGCCGGCCGCAAATCGCGTCCGGCATACCAACACAGGAACAGCCACAGGAGCACGCATACCCGTGTCAGCATGGCGCTCACTCGAATCGCCCGACGAGGGTCGTCGCCGCTGCGAGGCGAATGCTGTCTTGGCCGGATGCCGCGGCCGGCACGGCAAACCCGAGCCCTACACAGACCAGCATCACGGCCGTGATGACCGTCGCGGCGGCAGCGCTGGCGAGGCGGCTGGTCAGGCGCATGTCGTTGATCTGACAAATCACTGCAATTCTCCCCGGTGTATTAATAGGTGTCGTCACGGTCGGGCATCGCACCGAAAAGAGCGACGTCCTACACCGGGTACATGCGGAAACCCGCTAGAATTTGGCTCACAACAATTACGACGATGTCGAGGGTCTCGAAGATGGAGCACACGCCGGACCGGCCTGTCACTCAGCTACTTTCCCAATGGCGCGACGGTAACGAGCGGGCGCTCGGCGAGTTGACCGGGCTCGTCTACCAGGAGCTGCGCAACCTGGCCCAGCGCCATCTGCGGCGGGAACGGCCGAACCACACCATCCAGCGCACGGCGTTGGTGCACGAGGCGTTCGTCCGCTTGGTCAACCAGCAATCGGTCGACTGGCAGAGCCGCGCCCACTTCTTCGCTCTCGCCTCGAATCTGATGCGCCGGATCCTGGTCGACCATGCCCGCGCCCGCCTCGCCTCCAAGCGCGGTGGGGGCGCCGTCGCCGTGAGTCTCGACGACCTCATGGCGCCGCTCGACGCCGAAACCACCGGTAGTTCCCAGATTCCCGAGCCCCAGCACTTCGACGGCGAGACCGACGATGACGTCGCCGCCATCGACGAGGCGCTCACCAAGTTGAGCAGCATGGACGACCGCCAGGCCCGCATCGTCGAAATGCGCTACTTCGGCGGGCTCACCATCGAAGAGACCGCGCAAGCCCTCGAAATCTCGGATGCCTCCGTCAAGCGCGAGTGGACACTTGCGCGCGCGTGGCTGAAGCGCGAGCTGTCGCGCGGCGTCTGACCGAGAGTCGCCGAGAATCGCCGTGGACCCCGCCCGCTGGCAGCGCGTAAAGGATGTGTTCTCCGCTGCGCTGGAACGCGACGCCGCCGCGCGCGCCTCGTTTCTCGATGAGGCGTGCGGAGGCGACACCGACCTGCGCGCCGAGGTCGACTCACTGATTTCGGCGCACGAGACCACCAACGACTTCATCGAAACGCCCGCTGCCCAGCGCGCGCTCGGCATTCAGGTGCCGCCCGAACGCTCATGGATCGGCCGCCGCATCGGCGGCTACCGCATCGTCGAGGAAGTCGGTCGCGGCGGCATGAGCGAGGTCTACAAGGCCGTCCGCGACGACGACGAATACCACAAGGACGTCGCCGTCAAAGTGCTGCGTCAGGGCTACGACACCCGCTCGCTGCTGAAGCGGTTCAAAGCCGAGATCCAAATCCTCGCGACCCTCGATCACCCGAACATCGCGCGCTTGCTCGACGCCGGCAGCACTGAGGAAGGCCTGCCCTACCTCGTGATGGACTACATCCAGGGCCGGCCGATCGACGAGTACGCGAGCTTCAAGAAGCTCGGGCTGACCGAACGGCTCGCGCTGTTCCGCAAGCTCTGCGGTGCCGTGCAGTACGTGCATCAGCACTTGATGGTCCATGGCGACTTGAAGTGCAGCAACGTGCTCGTCTCCGAAGAAGGCGCGGTCAAATTGCTCGACTTCGGGATCGCGCGCCTACTGAATCCGACGCCCGGGGTGAACACGCCCGATGCGAAGGCGACGAGCTTCATCGCGCTGACGCCGGAATACGCGAGCCCCGAGCAAATACGCGGCGGGCCGATCACGACGGCGAGCGACGTGTACTCGCTCGGCGTGATGCTCTACCGCTTGCTCACGAGCACGCTGCCGCATCGGATGCGCGGCGACTTCTCGTACGAGCTGGCGACGCAGATTCTCGAGCGCGAAGCGAAGCCGCCGAGCGTCGCGGCGGCAGAGCAAGTCGCCGCCGCGCGGCGGGAGTTGGCCGCCGCGGGCGGGCACGACGACACGGCCGCGCGCATCGCCAATGAGCTCGACGGCTTCGAGCGCCAGCTGCGCGGCGACCTCGACAATATCGTGCTGATGGCGTTGGAGAAGGACCCGGCGAAGCGCTATCCGTCCGTCGAAGCGTTCGAGGCCGACATCCGCCGGCATCTCGAAGGCTTCCCGGTGAATGCGCGCTCGGCCGGGTACGCCTATCGGGCAATGAAGTTCGCGGGCCGGCACAAGACGGGGCTCGCCGCGATCTCATTGCTCATCGTCACGCTCGTGGGCGGCATCGCCGCGACTGCATGGCAGGCACGCGTCGCGAACGCCGAGCGCGAGCGCGCCGAGCGGCACTTCAACGAAGTGCGCAAGCTCGCCAATGTGTTCATGTTCGACATTCACGAGGCCATCGCCAATCTGCCAGGCGCGACGCGCGCCCGGCAGATGCTCGTCGAGAACTCACTCGAGTACCTCGCGGCGCTGTCGGCCGAGTCCGGCAATCAGCCCGATCTGCAGCGTGAGCTGGCGAGTGCCTACGAGAAGGTGGGCGACATACAGGGGCGCTACCGTGAGGTCACGGTCGGTAACGTACCGGGCGCGATTGCGAGCTATCAGAAAGCGCTCGCCCTGCGCGCCGCGTTGATGAAGGCCAACCCTGCGGACGAAGACGTCCAGCGCGAGCTCCTGCGCAACGAAGGCAAGCTCGGGGACATCTCGCTCGCCACCGGCGATGCCAAGAAGGCGCTGGAACACGCGCGCCGGGCCGCGACGATCGCGGAGCAGATCGCTCGCAACCACCGCACCGAGATCCCCGACCAGCGCAATCTCGCGAATGCCTATCTCAGCCTGGGTTGGTATGTCGCCAAGAGCGGCGAGTCGGATCGCGGGCTGATGATCATGGGACGCGCGGCGGCGGTGTACGAAGGGCTCGTCGACGTCGACCCCAAGGATGTCCTCACACGGCGCTCGCTCTCCATCGCATACGGCCGCACGGGCGAGATTCTGCTCGGTCTGGCGCGCTATGACGACGCACTTCGGGTTCGCGAGAAAGGTCTTGCCGTCATTCGCAGCATCCTCGAAGACGATCCGCTCAACGGCAACGTGCGCCGCTTGGAAGCGTTCGCGCTGCGCGGCCTGGGCGCGACGCTCTTCAAGCAAGGCAAACCGGGCGATGCGCTCGCGAAGCAACTGCAAGCGGTGGAGATTCTGCGGCAGCTCTTCGATGCCGAGCCGGCCAACGAGTCGCTGCGCTTCGACACCGCGAGCGTCCTCTTGGAAGCGGCGGCCTCGGCGGCCGGGATGGGGGACATGAAGACGGCCGAGCGGCGCTACATGGAAGCGGTCAATTCCCTAGTGAAATCGCCCGCGGCCAACGAGCGCCAACTCAACGAGGTGCGCGGGCTGCTCGGAATGGGTTACCTCGGTCTCGCCCATGTCATCGCCACGCAGACCGCAGCCGACCCGACGCGCAGCGACCGGAGATTCCGTTGCGAGCAGGCCCGCAGTTTTCAGAAGCTCGCTGCGCCCATCATCGCGGTTGCCGAAGAAGACCCACCATGGAAAGAGCAGATGGTCTCCTCTGCCGAGCAAGCGACGACCGCGCTCGCGGTTTGTCCGGCGACTTGAGCCGCCGCGCGTTCGACACCATACTGTGGCCATCCGGGGCGTTACGCCCGGTATTTCGAGGCCTGCATGAAAGTCGATGTGTTCACGGCGCCGCTGTCCAAAGAGGGCAAGGAGCTGTTGCAAGACCAGAGCGCCGCGCAAGAGCTGCTCTACAAGCTGCTCGCGGACGATAGTCGCGGCCGCTTCGAAGTGAAGGCCGGGGAGCGCACGTTCGACGTCAGCTCATCCGCCCCACTCGCCGCCGCGCCACCACGTACGCGCTGAAGAGACTGCGCTTTACCCGGCCCACTCTGCAGTTCATGAAAAAAAGAAGAATTCTTTTTGTTTCAGCAGAAGCCGGCAGATCAGAGACTCCCTAGCGGGCCGCGCTGGGTGGGTCCTGCGCCAGCTGGAAGGCTCTAACCGGTGAACTTCGCGTTACCGGCGATCACCCTGCTCTTGCTCCTCCTGCCCGGCATCCTCGCCGTGCAGGGATTCCTCGGCAAAATCGGCCGTAAGACCAGCGACCCGGTCGGCCAGACCGGCATCACGTGGGCCCTGCTCGCGGCGATCCTCGTGGCGCCGCTCATCCATCTCACGCTGACCGCAGTCCTCGTGGCGCTGGGCATCGCTCTGCCGCCGGATCTGCACGCGATTTTCGTGCTGCTGTCGGGGCAATTCGCGGACAAAGCGGATTTCTCACGCACGGTCGATTCGGTGATCGCCACGCCCTGGCGCGTGACGCTGTACTTCCCGTTCGCCGCGCTCGCCGGGCTGCTGATGGGTCGGTTGGCGCAATACCTCGTGCGCAGCGCTCAGCTCGATCGCCGCCTCGGGCCCCTGCACTTTGCGAGTGACTGGCACTACTTGCTCAGCGGCGAGCTTCGCACCGATGTACCCGCGCCGGATGCGGTGGTCGTAGCGGCAACGGTCGAGCACGCCGGCGAGGCGTATCTATACGTCGGGTATCTCCGCGACTACGCGGTGGATCGGGATGGCGAGTTGAAGCGCCTGCATCTGAACAGCGTGGTGCGGCGGCCGATGTCCGCCGATCGCCCGCCCGGGCAGAAGCAGCAAATGCCCGATCAGAGCGGGCGGTTCTATCCGATCACGGGCGACGAGCTGGTGATCATCTTCAAGGACGTGCGCACCTTGAATGTACGCTATCTCTATATCAAGCCGAAGTGAGTTGCGCGATCCTTGTTCTAGTTGTCCCCCATTACAGTCAACAAAACGGCGCTCGCAGTCTTCCCGCGCCCGGTAAAGCGGCGAAGCTCGAATAACTCTGTCCTGAAGGCAGCCGCTATCGCCCCCGCTGTCGCCTACAGGGGAATTCCTGAGGCGGCGCCTCGCCGCACCGGATGGGATCGGGGCTTGCGGATGCGTGAGCGAAACTGCTTACACCGCGGTCGCGCGAGAGGTCGACAGCGACACGTGTAATTGACAATAATTCGCGACTCCGCGGTTCTGGAAGCCTGCCGACATGGACGAACTTTCATCGCGTCTCGTTTTGTTCGTCGCGTACCCAGGCGTGGGGCTGCTCGACCTCACCGGTCCCTTCACCGTGTTCTGGTCTGCGTCCCGCTTCGTGACCCTGCGCGCGGGTCGGACGTATGAACGGCGGCTGGCCACCGTGCACGGCGGGGCCATTCCGACGACGGATGGGCTCACCGTCATCGCGGAGCCGCTCGCGAATTTCGATAACGCGGAAATCGATACGCTCATCGTGCCCGGTGCGCTCGACATGAGCGCGCCGCTCGCGGATCGCGCGCTCATCGACTGGATCGCCAAGCATGCCCCGCGAGCCCGGCGTATTTGCTCCGTGTGCACGGGCGCGTTCTTGCTCGCCGAAGCAGGTCTGCTGAACGGCAAGCGCGTTGTTACCCATTGGGCGGCGGTAGATACCCTTCGCGCGCGATATCCGGCGGTGAAAGTGGAGCCGGACGCGATTTTCGTGAAGGACGGACGCGCGTGGTCATCTGCGGGCGTTTCCGCGGGAATCGATCTCGCGCTGGCGTTAGTACAGGAGGATTGCGGGCGCGAGATCGCCATGAGCGTGGCGCGGCAGCTGGTCGTGTACATGAAGCGGCCGGGCGGGCAAGCGCAGTTCAGCGAGTTGCTCGATGCGCGAGCGAATGACAACGGGGGTGCGTTCGCGGAGTTGCACGATTGGTTGGCGCAACACCTCGATGATGCCTCGTTGTCCGTCGAGACGTTGGCACGGCGGGTGTGCATGAGCGCGCGCAATTTCGCGCGTGTGTACAAGACGAAGACGGGACGGACGCCGGCGAAGGCGATCGAGTTGTTTCGTCTGGAGACGGCGCGTCGACTGCTCGAAGATACCGATGAACGGATCGAGTCGATCGCCCGTCGCACGGGGTTCGGCGACGAGGATCGGATGCGGAACACGTTCCAACGCCACTTGAACGTGAGCCCGCGGGATTATCGAGCGCGGTTCGGCGCAGGAACGTCGTCGCTGCCGGAGCCGGTGGTGTCCGCGAGCGCTGGCGCGGCCTAGCGCTTCGACGTCTGCGCGTAGGGCAACGCGTGCTGGACGAGGTGCATGAGGAACCGCCCGGGTTCGATCCCGATGTACGCGTGCCGCCACACTTCCTCGTCGATTCTGGCTAAGCTGCGCGCGGATGATCATCGACCCGCTGTTCTATCTCGCCGCCGTGCCGGCCGTCATTCTTCTCGGATTCTCGAAGGGGGGCTTCTCCGGCGTCAGCGTACTCGCTGTTCCGTTGATGACGCTCGTCGTGTCGCCGGTCCAAGCGGCATCCATCACCTTGCCGATCTTGATCGTGCAGGACGTGGTGAGCGTCTGGGTGTTCCGCCGCGCGTGGGACGGGCGCAGTCTGGCGATTCTGATTCCGAGCTCCATCATCGGCATCGTGCTCGGCTACTTGCTCGCGGCGCGCGTCTCGGCGGCCGCGGTGGAACTCGCGCTCGGGCTGATCTCGCTGGTGTTCGGCGGCCGACAGCTATGGATCACGTGGCGCGGCGTAATCCGCGAGCACAAGTCATCCGACGTTGCCGGCGTCGCCTGGGGCGCGACGGCGGGCTTCACCAGCCAGATCGCACACGCGGGAGCCGTTCCGTTCCAGATCTACATCCTGCCGAAGCGGCTGGACCGTGATGCGCTGATCGGCACGTCGGCGATCTCCTTCGCCGCGATGAATTGGATGAAGGTGCCGGCGTATGCCGCGCTCGGGCAGTTCACGCGCGCGAACATGGCGACGTCCGTTGCCCTCTTCCCGCTCGCGATCGTGTCGACCGTCGTCGGCGCGAAGCTGATCCGACGCGTCTCGCCCGATCGCTTCTACACGCTGATCTACGTGCTGCTCGTTCTGACCGGAGTGAAGCTCACGTGGGCTGGCGGGACTGCGAGCATTCGAGCGCTGTAGCGCTCGTGTCGGACCGCAAACAGCTCGCCGACCGTCACTACGAACGCTGATTCGGTTTTTAGCGATCGAGCTTGGTCGAGAGAACAACCGAGGACGTCGTGCGCTCGACGCCTTCGAGGTTGCCGATCGCATCGATGAGATCGTCCATGTCGCGCACGCTCGGCGCGACGGCGAGCGCGATCATGTCGAACGGCCCGCTCACCGATTGCAACAAACGCACGGCCGGCATGCGCTTGATCTCCGCGCTGACGGCGGCGGCGCGCTTCGGGCCGACCGTGATCATGACGTACGCGTGGATTTGGTTTTTCTCGTGCGTCTCTGCGACGCGCACCGAGTAGCCGGTGATGACCTTCGCGCGCTCGAGGCGCTTGATCCGGCTTTGCACGGTGGTGCGCGACAGCCCGAGGTCGCGACCCAATTCCGATACGGAGGCGCGGGAGTTCTCGCGCAGCTTCGCGAGCAGGAGGTGGTCGATTTTGTCGAGCGCGCCACTTGCGCCGGCCGGGACGTCTTCCGCGGGCTTCTTCGTCGTCACTTTGCCACTTTCTGCCTGCAATCTGCCGAAATCATGGCGTCAAATCGTCATCCTGGCAATGGCATTCTGCTCACCCACCGGGCAGATTGCCCGTAAATCCATGACTTCGCGGGGTCGCGCACATGAAAAAGGTAGCGGTAATCGGCGGCGGCAAGATCGGCTCGATGATCGTCGATCTGCTCTCGGGCACAGGTGATTACGCGGTCACGGTCGCGGACCGTTCACGCGAGGCACTCGACCGCCTCGAAACTCACGCCACAGTCGAGCGCGTGCAGCTCGACATCACGGACACGGACTCGCTCGAGCGCCTGCTCGCCGGCAAGTTCGCCGTGCTCAGCGCGGCGCCCTACCACCTCACCACGCGTATCGCGCGTGCTGCGAAGGCCTGCGGCGCGCACTACCTCGACCTGACTGAGGACGTCGCCAGCACACGCATCGTGAAGGATCTCGCTACCGACGCGAAGACTGCGTTCATTCCTCAGTGCGGCCTCGCCCCGGGCTTCATCACCATCGTCGCGTACGATCTCGCCAAACGCTTCGACACGCTGCAGGACGTGCGTATGCGCGTAGGCGCGCTGCCGAAGTACCCAGCGAATGCGCTCAACTACAACCTCACGTGGTCGACGGACGGTGTCATCAACGAGTACTGCGAGCCGTGCGAGGCCATCGTGAATGGCGCCCTGCGTGAGGTGCCGCCGCTTGAGGAGTGCGAGGAGTTTGCGCTGGATGGGGTGACGTATGAGGCGTTCAATACGTCGGGTGGGCTCGGGACGTTGTGCGAGACGTTGAAGGGAAAGGTTCGGAATCTGAATTATCGGACGATCCGCTATCCCGGGCACGCGGCGATCATGAAGGCACTGCTGAACGACCTGCGGCTGCGGGATCGGCGTGATGTGTTGAAGGACATTCTGGAGAACGCGCTGCCGGCTACGCTGCAGGATGTGGTGATCGTGTTCGTGACCGTGAGCGGGCGCAAGCGCGGGCGGCTGATTCAGGAGACGTACGCCAATAAGATCTACGCCAAGGAGATCGGTGGCATCATGCGTAGCGCGATTCAAATTACGACTGCTGCTGGAATCTGCACGGTGCTGGATATGCTTGCGGATGGGTCGCTGCCGGCGCGCGGGTTCGTGCGACAGGAAGATATTTCGCTGGAGAAGTTTCTGGCGAATCGATTTGGGAAGGCGTATGCGCAGCAGGAGATGGTATGAACGCGCATGTTCGGGTGCAGTCGGTTGCTTCTGACGTCGCTGCTCTACTTCAGCGCCTCGGCGTTCGGGCTGATCTCGTTTCCGGTGGATCGCTCAACGTCACGTCGCCGGTGTCAGGGGAGCGCATCGCGCAGGTGAAGACGGTTTCTGCTGCCGACGCGTCCGCCGTCATCGATAAAGCGCACGCTGCATTCCTCGCGTGGCGCAAGATCCCTGCGCCTCGTCGTGGTGAGCTCGTTCGCCTGTTCGGTGAGGAGCTGCGCGCGGCGAAGAATGACCTCGGCCTTCTCGTCACGCTCGAAGCCGGCAAGATCGCGTCCGAAGGTCTTGGCGAAGTTCAAGAGATGATCGACATCTGCGACTTCGCGGTGGGTCTCTCGCGTCAGCTCTACGGCCTCACGCTCGCGACCGAGCGCGGAGAGCATCGGATGATGGAGACCTGGCATCCGTTGGGCGTCGTCGCTGTGATCTCCGCGTTCAACTTCCCCGTGGCCGTGTGGTCGTGGAATTCCACGCTCGCGCTGGTGTGCGGTAACTCGGTCGTATGGAAGCCCTCTGAGAAGACTCCGCTGACTGCCCTCGCCGTCCAGTCGCTATTCCTCGAGGCTGTCCGCCGCTTCGCCAATGGCGATGCAAAGACCGAGGGCGCACTAGAGGGCCTCTCGGGTCTACTCATCGGCAGCCGCGAAGTCGGCGAAGCGCTCGTCGACCATCCCAAAGTCCCCATCGTTTCCGCGACCGGCTCCACCGCCATGGGCCGCCAAGTCGGTCCGCGCCTCGCTTCGCGATTCGCACGCAGCCTGCTCGAGCTCGGTGGCAACAACGCCGCCATCGTGTGCCCGTCCGCGGACCTCGACCTCGCACTCCGCGCAATTGCTTTCGCCGCCATGGGCACGGCCGGCCAGCGCTGCACGACTCTGCGTCGCCTCTTCGTGCACGACAATGTGTACGACTCGCTCGTTCCGCGTCTGAAGTCGGCGTACTCGTCAGTCCGCGTTGGCGATCCGCGCGAATCGGGCACACTCGTCGGTCCACTGATCGATGAATGCGCGTACAACCGCATGCAGCGCGCTCTCGACGCCGCGAAGTCCGACGGCGGCAAAATCACCGGCGGCCAGCGCGTGAGCGCCGCGTCGGCCGGTGCGTACGTGCGCCCGGCTCTCGTCGAAATGCCGCGTCAGTCCGACATCGTCCGCGAAGAAACCTTCGCGCCGATCCTCTATGTGATCCGTTACCGCGACTTCGAAGACGCAGTCCGGATGCAGAACGACGTCCCGCAGGGCCTCTCCTCCTCCATCTTCACTCGCGATCTGCGCGAAGCCGAACGCTTCATCTCCTCCGAAGGTTCGGACTGCGGGATCGCGAACGTGAATATCGGTCCGTCGGGCGCCGAAATTGGCGGCGCGTTCGGCGGTGAAAAGGAGACGGGAGGCGGTCGTGAGGCAGGCTCGGACTCGTGGAAGGCGTACATGCGTCGCGCAACCAATACGATCAACTATGGGACGACGCTGCCTTTGGCACAGGGCGTTAAATTCGACCTGTGAGCATGGCTTCATCTGCGAATTTCCGGAGACACTTCTCCGGCGGACTGCGCGCGTTCCCGATCTGTTATTCCGTCGCCTCGGAACCGAGCGCTTCCTGAAGTGTGCGCGCGGTTAGCAGCCGCTCGCCGATGGCGTCCAAGTCGTCAACGGAGGCGCGCTCGATCAGCGCCTGCGTCTGCGCATCGATCGCGCCAAAGCGGCACGTGAGCAGGCGCGTGATCAGCCCCGCACGACCCTGCGCAATGTAATGTTTGGCGAAATCGCTCTGGTATACGTACGTTCGGGCGTCCATGGATTTCAGCGCCTGCCGCGCCGCCTCGCCAAGACAGCTCATGATGAGATCACAATAAATCTTCGAACGATCTCCGTCGAGTCCGACACTCGCCTTCTGCGCTGCCAGCGCAATCTCGATCGCTCGCTGCGAATCCGAGTCGCGCCCATGCGCAATTGCAGAGAGCACTGCAAGCTCTGGGTTCTCGCGAGCACACGCTTCGTCGGTCACTTGCGGAATTGCGGAAGGGCCAAGCACGTACGGCGTGAATTGATTCAGGCCACCCATGTCCACACATCGCGCTGCCCAGCGCGCCACTGCCTCATCTGCTGTGATCACCAGCAGCGATACCGGGCACTTCAATCTCGCACGCAGGTTCGCCACGTACGCAGGCCACGCGAAACGCTTATGCTCGTCCTTGCAGAGCTGCACCTCCACGACGATGCCGTAGACGGGTGCGTCCCTCCACAGCTCCACGACCAAGTCTGCACGATATTCAGGAGGCTGAACCTCCGTCAGTTCCGCCGAGATCACGCGAGCCTCTGCGTAGGACGGCAACGTCACACCAAGGGCGCCACCGATTAGATCCGGCGCCAGTTTCGGCTGGTTCCGAAATAGGAACAGGTGCGACTCGTGCAGCTGCGAAGGCATGCACGGAGGCTAGTGAGCCTATGCGCTGGGACGAACGTGCGTTCGTGTTGGTTTCGCACAGAAACGCACACACAGGCACGGATCCGAAGTGATTGATCGCTAAAGATCGTCGCTCAGCACGAATGCGAGTCGGTGTCCGTCATCACCTGGTATAAAAAGCTGAGATGCTCGGTTTGATTGATGAGCCGTGTCCCATTCGGTCTGTCCCTACGATTCCACTTCGAGTGCGTGTACGCCAACGCTGGAGCACGCAGGTCCGATAGCCACTGCAGCAGCGTCGGCAGCTCCAGTTCGTGCAATTCAGGTAGCGGTAGCCCGGCTGACTGAGCGGGAAGTGCTTGCCTGATCGGCGGGCGGGAGGTGCCTAACCGCTCGCGCAACGGCGCTCGTTGGTGGTCTCCGTCGACGAGAAGCGCTGAAGGGAGGGTTGGTGGCCGGCGGGGATCTTGGGCTGTTCCTACTACTCCTATGCAATTCGACTACGTCTACGCTGCGTGCTCAGTACGCTGCCCGCACGACCAGTTGTCCGACGGTCACTGCGAGTTGAGGACGAGGACACCGCCGCTGGTTTGCTCGGGAAGCACTCTGCTGTTCAGGACAGGCTGAGTTGGCTACGCTTACCATCAAACTCACTGACGCCGGTCGCCGGGGCGAACACTCCTTTGCCAGCTCCACCGAAGCCTTACGAAGAGACAACTACGTCCGTGCCCGAATACGTCAGGATGATGTCCGGACACCTCTTCGATGCGGACGTACCGTGGGTCTATCGTGGGATCGCCAACTTCGACGAGCACGCGCTCATTGCCGGATCCGGCCGTGACCATCCGCACCATCGGATTCTCACCTATAACAAGCGGGTTAAAGGTGGTGTGGAGAAGCGCGAAAGAGTAGCGCTGCATGAGTTCGAACTCCGATCGCGACCATTTTTGAAAGAGCGTCCCGACTCAATGCTGGAATTGATGTTCCATGCGCAGCATCACAGGCTACCGACACGACTCCTCGATTGGTCCTTCAGTCCCCTCGTAGCCCTATACTTCGCCGTCGCTGATTACGATCGCAAAAACGATGGCGGCGTGTACGCGTTCCGCCCGCCGCGCAGCATGTACCTCGCAGATGTTCCGGCTGCTGAGCGCAAGAAGATCGAAGACGACCCGTTCTCAGCCACACAGAATTACTTTACGGTGCCGCCTTATATCAATGGCCGGATAGCCGCTCAGCAGGGATGCTTCACATTGCATGCAGTCCCGCAAGACATTTTCAGTCCAGTTCCTGCCAAAATCGCCCGCATCCCGGCTGCCCGCAAGCTCGACATGTGGAAGGAGCTCGATGCTCTGGGAATAAAAGCAGAAACGCTGTTCCCAGATCTCGAAGGTGTTGCGCGTTCGATCATGGCGCAGTGGTACGGACCCGTAGGTACGCTACCTAACACGGTCTAAGGTACTGCGGAGGTCCGGAGCCGATTCTGGAGTACTTGATGAAGTGGTGGGCCGTGAAGGAGTCGAACCTTCGACCAAGAGATTAAGAGTCTCCTGCTCTACCAACTGAGCTAACGGCCCACGTATAAGAATCTGGGGTGAGCGATGGGACTCGAACCCACGACAACCGGGATCACAACCCGGGGCTCTACCAACTGAGCTACGCCCACCATCGTCTCAACCTTTGGCGTGCCCGGCAGGACTCGAACCTGCGACCCTCGGCTTAGAAGGCCGATGCTCTATCCGCCTGAGCTACGGGCACGCGGACAGGTCACGAGTCTCCGAGGACTGGTCGGGGCAGCAGGATTTGAACCTGCGACCCTCTGCTCCCAAAGCAGATGCGCTACCAGACTGCGCCATGCCCCGAACCGATATCCCGCGCGCCGAGCGCTGGGACCCGCCGAACGGGGGCGCGATCATACGGAAACCGTAGGAGAAGCGTCAATTTAACTGCAACCGACCGTCGGAGCCCCTCCAGCCGCCCTCGGCGGGGTATCGCGATGCGCGGCCGGACTACCGGGACGAGGCTGCCGCGCTCAGCGCAGCGGCTGGTGACGCCGAGGTCCGCCGCGCGGCGTGAGCGACTCGCGCATCACCTTATTTCCGCCTCCAGGTCGCCTTCCCGCCCGGTTTGTCTTCCACAATGATCCCCGCGGCCGCCAGCTCATCGCGCAGCCGGTCCGACTCGGCCCAGTTCTTCGCAGCGCGCGCGGCGGCGCGCGCGTCGACCAGGCGTTGGACGTCGTCGTTCGACAGACCCGTCGACGTCCCGCGGTCGTTGGCCACGTCATCCGGCTGGGCCACATGACTGCTCGATCGAAACCACACCTCCGGATCGAGCTGTCCGAGTCCCAACACGCCCGCCAGCACGCGCAACTCCGCACCCAGCGCGGCCGCCTGCTTCATCTTCCCCGCATCACGCGCGGTATTGATCTCGCGCGTCAGCGTCTGCAGAACTGCCAGCGCCTCCGGTGTGTTGAAGTCGTCGTCCATCACTTCCATGAAGCGCGTCGTGTGCGGCCCGAGCGGCGCGGCGACGTCCGTCGGCAAGTCGCGCAGCGCCGTGTAGATGCGATTCAGCTGGATGTCCGCCTGCTCGAGCGGCTCGATCGAATAGTTGATCGGCCCGCGATACTGGCTCGCCAGCAGGAAGTACCGCATCACTTCCGGATGCCGCACCTTCGGCAGCACCTCGCGCACCGTGAAGAAGTTGCCGAGCGACTTCGACATCTTCTCGTCATCGATATTCACAAAGCCGTTGTGCATCCACACGTTCACGAACTTCGCGCCGGTGGCCCCGCAGGTCTGCGCGATCTCGTTCTCGTGATGCGGGAACTTCAGATCCATGCCGCCGCCGTGAATGTCGAAGTTCAGGCCCAGAATGGCGGTGGACATCGCCGAGCACTCGATGTGCCAGCCCGGCCGTCCCTTGCCCCATGGCGAATCCCAGGCCGGCTCACCCGGCTTCGCCGACTTCCACAGCACGAAATCCAGCGGATCGCGCTTCGATTCATCGACTTCGATCCGCGCGCCCGCACGCAAGTCCGCGAGCACCTTGCCCGAGAGCTTGCCGTACCCCGCGAACTTCGCGACCGCGTACATCACATCGCCATTCGCAGCGACATACGCGTACCCGCGCTCGATGAGCTGCTCGATCATCTTGATGATGTTGCCGACATGCTGAGTCGCGCGCGGCTCGACGTCCGGCTTCTGCAGCCCGAGCGCCGCGGTGTCTTCGTTCATCGCGTTGATGAAGTACTCGGTGACCTGATCGATCGTCTGCCCGCGCTCCGCGGCGCGCTTGATGATCTTGTCGTCGATGTCGGTGATGTTCCGCACGAACGTCACTTGGTAGCCGCGATGACGCAGATACCGCTGCACCATGTCGAACACCGTGAGCATTCGCGCGTGTCCGATATGGATGTAGTCGTACACGGTGATGCCGCACACATACATCCCGATGTGGCCGGGCTTGATGGGCGTCAGCGGTTCCTTCTCGCCGGTGAGCGTATTGAAGAGGCGGATCATGGTGAGATCAGTATGTCCGTTTATGCCGCGAAGCGCGCGAGGCGTTCGCGCGCCTTGCCGGGCGGCATGGCTTTCAGCAGAGGCGCAAGCTCGGGGCCGTGCTGGCGTCCGGTGAGCGCGAGGCGCAGCGGCTTGTAGAGCGCCGCGCCGCTCTTGCCTGTCGCGGACTTCACGGCATCGACGATGGCTTTCAGATCATTGTCATTGGCGGCCGCTGCCGTTGCAGCGGCGGAGAAATACGTCGTGCCCGCGCTGCGCACGAGCTGCTCATCCTCGGATGCGAGCGGCGGCAACTCGCCGAACACGACGTCCGCCCAGGCGCGCGCTTCCTCCGGCAACGTCACGTTCGGCTTCACCGCTTCCACGAACGCGAGCGCCGCGCGCTCGTCCACGCCAGCCGGGATGGCGCCGGCGAGCCACGCGCGCGCCGTGTCCACCGAGATGCGGTGAACCCATTCCTTCTGCCAAACGCCGAGCTGCTCCTCGTCGAAGCGCGCCGGGGCGCGGCCGAGGTGCGCGGGATCGAACGCCGCCGCCATCTGTTCCAATGTGAGAAACCCGTGCTCCGAGGTGGAGTGCCCGAGCCGGAACAGGTGATTCGCAATCGCTTCGGACGCGTACCCGCGCTCGCGATACGACCGCAAGTTCGGATCACCGTGCCGCTTCGAGAGCTTCGCGCCGTCCTTGCCGACGAGCAGCGCGACGTGCCCATAGCGCGGCGCCGCCAATCCGAGCGCCTCGAGAATCATGAGCTGGCGCGGCGTGTTCGTGAGGTGATCCTCACCACGCAGCACGTGAGTCACGCCCATGCTGGAGTCGTCGACGGCGTTGGAAAAGAAGAACGCGGCCGAGCCATCCGCACGACGAATGACGAAGTCACCGATGTCGTCGGAGAGGAAGCTCTGCTCACCGTGCACGAAGTCATGGAATTCGATCCGCTTGCCGGTCGGCACGCGGAAACGCGTGGTCGGCGCGATGCCGGCGGCGCGCTTCTTCTCCTGCTGTTCCGCCGTGAGATCGCGGCACGTACCGGCATAACGCGGCGGGCGGCCGCTCGCGAGCTGCGTGCGCCGGGAGACCTCGAGCTCGACGGCCGTGCAGAAGCAGGGATACGTCAAACCGCGGGTCGTGAGCACGTCGAAGTGCTTCTCGTAAATCCCGGCGCGCTGCGACTGGCGATACGGCCCGTGCTCGTCCTCGCGATCCGGGCCGGCGTCCCAATCGATGCCGAGCCAGCGCAGGTCGTCTAGCTGGGACGCGAGGTGCAGGTCCTTGCTCCGTTCGGCGTCCGTGTCTTCCACGCGCAGGATGAACCGGCCCTGCAGATGTCGCGCAAGTAACAGATTGAAGAGGGCCGTGCGGGCATTGCCGAGGTGCAGCTCGCCCGTCGGGCTCGGCGCAAAGCGCGCGGTGGCCGGGCGCCCATCGGCGGGCGGCGAGCTGGAAGCAAGTTTGACGGTCGATCCGCTCATGAAAACAACAGGCTATGACGCTTAGGCAGGTTCCTGCCTATTTTGGGGTCCCGCATGGTACGGGAAAGGCAGGCGACCCAGAAACGGGCGGATGGGGTCCGCGGCCTGCAGGGCCTACCTCCGCCTGCAATGCCCGCCGCCTGCAAGGCCCGCCGCCTGCAAGGCCCGGTCGTGGCGACGCTTGCTAGAATCCGCGGCTCGCTCGAGGGGCAAAGCCCCGGAGATACGATGAATTCCAGCCGACTGACGGGACAATCGATGGGGCTTCTGCGAAGCGGGTGGCAGCGGATCGGGCAAGTCGTGCGCGCGTGGCCGCTGCTATGCGTGCTGGCAGTGCTGGGCGGGACCCTGCCCCGGCTCGCGGACGCGCAGACGGTGCGGGTCACGACGGACATGGGATCGTTCACCATCCAGCTCGATTCGGATCGGGCGCCGCTCACGGTTGCGAACTTCCTGCGGTACGTGAACGAAGGGTTCTACAGCAACACGCTGTTCCATCGTGTCGTCGGCGGGTTCGTCGTGCAGGGGGGCGGGAACTCGGCCGCCGACATGAAGGTGAAGCCGACCCACGAGCCCGTGTTCAACGAGTCCGGCAACGGGCTGCAGAACAAGCGCGGGACGGTGGGGATGGCGCGCTCGGGTTCGCCTCACAGCGGGAATTCGCAGTTCTATATCAATCTCGCCGACAACCCGGAGTTGGATCCCTTGCCGACGCGCTGGGGCTACGCCGTGTTCGGGCGCGTGATCGACGGCATGGATGTGCTGGACAAGATTGGCGTCGTGGCGACCGGTGCAATGGGGCCGTTCAAGTCGGAAGCGCCGTTGAAGCCGATCGTGATTCAGAAGGTCGAGCTGATTAGCGGCGGTGGGGCGTCCTCGTCGGGGCCGTCAGCGGTGAATCCGGCGGTGATGCCGTCATCGAGCGGTGCGCCGCCGGCGGGCACGCAGCCGAGTGAGGCGCCCTCGGGCGCGGCGCCGGGTGGCACGTCGCCAAGCGGCACGTCGCCGGCACCTTCGGGATCTGCACCGCCGCCGAGTGGGTCGCAGTCGCAAGGCGGCTCGACACCGCCGAAGTGACGGCACGCGCGGACGCGTCGGTCGGAATACGAGGCGCGTACGCTGAACGCGCGAATGCCTGGATATGCTGTTCCTCGGTCTGACGGCGGTAGTGGCTATCGCGCTCGGGCTGGTGTGGCGCAGCTCGCTCGAATCCCGCCGTGCCGACGTCATCCGCAAGTACAGGCTGCCCCCAGGCCTCTTCGCGAAGCTGCAGCAGAAGCGACCGGAGCTATCGCTGAAAGACTGCCAGCTCGTGGGTCACGCGCTCCGGCAGTTCTTCCTGACTTACCTGAGAGGACGGTTCCGGGAAATCGCGATGCCCTCTCAGGTCGTCGACGACCTCTGGCACGAGCTCATTCTCTATACACGCGAGTACGAGTTGTTCTGCAAGCACGCCTTCGGGCGATTCCTGCATCACACGCCCGCGGCGGTGCTGAGCTCGAAGCGCGAGACCAATGAGGGCCTGCGTCGCTGTTGGTGGCACGCATGCCTCGAAGAGAACATCGATCCTCGCAAGCCGACGCGCCTGCCGCTCCTGTTCGCACTCGATCGCAAACTGAATATCCCGGACGGATTCATCTACGCCGCAGACTGTGCGCAGGTGGACGACCGCGAGAATTACGGCGCGGGAAGCCGAGCAATCCATTGCGCAACGGATTTCGTCAAGGTCATCAATCCCGATGGCTCGCTGGTGGGAGCGCGCCGTTCGCGCGGAGTGAGTCAACGAATGCGATGTAATGGCGGCCTCGCCCAACAGTGCGCCCAATCTCGTCGCCCATGATTCGCCTCTTCGTCTCGGACGTCCACCTCGACGCCAGCGCACCTGACGCCACCGAACAGTTCCTCGCGTTTCTGCGCAACTACGCGGGAGACGCCGAGGCGCTGTACATCCTCGGCGATCTCTTCGAAGTCTGGGTGGGTGATGACGACCCGAGCGAGGAGAAAGCGCGCATCGTCAGCGCACTGCGCGAGATGACTGCGCGCGGCGTCGCCTGCTTCATCGTTCACGGCAATCGCGACTTCCTGCTCGGCCGCGAGTTCTGCGATCGCAGCGGTTGCCGATTGCTGCAGGACCCGGTGATCGCCGAGCTCGACGGCGAGCGCGTGCTGGTGACTCACGGCGACGCGCTGTGCACCGACGATCACGCCTATCAGGAGCTTCGTAGCAGCGTGCGCACGGCGGAGTGGCAGCGCCGTTTCCTCGCCCTCCCCTTCGAGGTCCGCGATCGCTTCGCGAACAAAGCGCGCGCCGGGAGCAAGGCGCACACGGAGCGCACGCCGCCGAAGATTCAAGACGTGAACCCCGCCGCCGTGGAAGCGGCGTTCCGCACGGCACGCGTGCATCGAATGATTCACGGCCACACACATCGGCCCGGTATTCACGACACGGTGGTCGACGGCGAGCCTGCCCAGCGCATCGTGCTGGGCGCGTGGTACGAAGAAGGCAGCTATCTCGTGTACGAGAACCATCGCTACGACCTGCGCACGCTCCCGCGCGGTTAGACGTTACGCCGGGGCGCCGGAGTGAAAGCGAAACGCATCGTCCGGCGCCGTCGCGAGCGCGGCTTCTCGTTCGGCGAGAGTGTGTAGGCGGCGCGCGTTCTCGTCGGCCGAGTCGTTCGTCGCGTCGGCGAGATGGATGTAGAGCTCGAAGTGGCGAGCCTCGGACGTCGCGAGCGTCCCGTAAAAATCTGCGAGCGGCGCGGGGAGCTTCGGCGCGAGTAAGCGGAAACGCTCGCACGAGCGCGCTTCGATCAGCGCGCCGACGAGTAGCAAATCGAGCTTGCGACCCGGATCGGACGTACGCGTGACGGCGCGCAGTCCTGCGCCATAGCGGCCGGGCTGCTGGCGGATGTACGGGACGTCGAGCGCTTCCATCATGCGTTGGACTTGCTCGAAGTGGCGCAGCTCCTCGCGCGCGAGGCGCGACAGCGCGTTGCTCAGCTTGCGATCCTCGGGATAGGCGAACATGAGGGCGAGCGCCGTCGACGCGGCTTTCTTCTCGCAATTTGCGTGATCCGTGAGCAGCTCGCGCCAGTGCTCGGCGGCATAGTCGACCCACGACGCCGGCGTCGGCGCGAGCAAAATCGAATCAACGGTGTGCATGCGCGAAGGGTGTCGGGCCGCGCGATGCTCGTCAATGGTGTGAGCTGCGGCGTGCTTGGAGCGCGGACGTCAGGTAAATGCAGGGCCCGCGTGGCATCAGGCAGCCAGGTCGGTCGGCTTCAACGCCCGCGCGGCCTCGCGAATCGCATCCACAGCAGCGAGCGCGGTCTGCACGCGGTCTGCAGGCTTTTTGGCGAGCAGCTTCTCGATGAGCGGCTGAAGCGCGCTCAACCCTTCCGGCAGCGTCGGAATCGCTTCGTTCTTGTGCTTGTAGATGATCGCCATCGGATTCTCCGCGGCGTACGGCTTCTGGCGAGTCAGCATCTCGAACAGCATCACGCCCAAGCTGTAGAGATCGCTGCGCACATCGATGGCCTCACCATGGCCCTGCTCCGGGCTCATGTAGTGCGGCGTGCCGAAGATCTGCCCGTGATCGGTGACTTGCATCGCGAGCGCCGCATCCTTCGCCAGGCCGAAGTCGATCAACGCGAGCGTGCCGTCGTCGCGCAGCATGACGTTGCCCGGCTTCAAATCCCGATGCAGCACACCGGCGTTGTGAATGCCGTCGAGCGCGCGCGCAATTGCGGCAGCGATCTTCAGCGCTTCGCGCACGCTCAGCGGCGAGCGCATGCGCCGGCGCAGATCGCCCAAGCGGAAGTACTCCATCACCAGATACGCGTGCTGATCGCTCACACCGAGGTCGTACAAGCGCACGACGCCCGGATGATGAATGCGCTGAACGATCTCGTATTCCTGCAGGAAGCGGCGAAAGGACTGATCGAGCTCGTTGTCGGTCTGCTGATCGCGCGCCACTTTCAGCACGACGAGCGCGCCCGCTTGCTCGCTCTCCGCAAGGTAGAGCTCGGACACGGGACCGGCGGCGAGCCGCCGCACGCGTCGATACCCGCGGATGAAGGCTTCGCCGAATTTCTGCGCCTCTTGCGCCTCGACGGAGGTGCGCCACTCTGCGCGCGCCTGCACCTGTTTGTTCAACGCGCTCGCGAGCGCATCGAGGAGCTTGCCGTGCTCGATCTTCGCGCGGCCGATCGCGGCGTGCGCGCCGAGCTTCAGCGCTTCGCGTGCGTCCTGATCATCGGTCGCGCCGCTGAGAAAGATCACCGGCGCGAAACGCGGCCGTGCAACCAGGTCCCGCAGCCAATCGAGGCCGCGGCCGCCGGGCCACTCGTGCGACAGCAGCACGGCATCGAATCCTTGCGCGAGATATTCCGGCGCGGGTTTGCGCTGAACGACGGGACTCGCGACGACGAGCTCCGCGTCCGGCCAGCGGCACGTCAGATGGTGCCGAATCAGCGCGCAATAGCGCGCGTCGTCTTCGAACATGAGGAGCCGCATGGCGGCCCGAATTAGAGCATGGGCCTGTCAGGCCGTCACGGGCGGCGATCACGGGCGGCGAGGATTGTCCCAGCCGCCTCTTTTGTGAGCTTGAGGCCGATCACGATATCGCCCACGTTCGTGCCGGTCGGGCCGGTGTGAATCAAGTCACCGGCCGCGGCGAGCGCGGCGCCGGAATCGGCCGTCTCGAGGCAGTTCTGCACGTCGAGCGCGCCGAGTGCCACGCGCGAGCACGTCTCCCCGTCGACGATCCCGCCCGCATCGGGCGTGGCGCCGTCGGTCCCATCCGTGCCGGCGACGAGCAGCATCAGGTTGTCGTGCCCGGCGATGATCCGCGCCGCCGCGAGCGCCAAGTGCTGATTGCGCCCGCCGCGGCCTGGATTCTCCGGCAGATTCACGACGGACTCGCCGCCCCAAATCCGCACGTGATCCGGATTCATGTGCAGCTCGTGCGCGAAGCGCACGGCCAGGCGCTCGGCCGATCCTTCGAATGGCTGCGTATCGCGCCAGACCTCGAGCCCCAGCGCCTGTGCCTCGGCGCGCGCCGCCTTCGCAGCGATCTCGATCGAGGCGATCACGCGCCGCTCGATGCCATCGTCCGCCGATCCGCTCGGACCCATGAGTCCCGAGCCGATGACGGCCGGATCGTGTCCCGGCACATCCGAAATGAAGAGCGCGCGCGCCCGCCGGCCGCCGAGCCGCGCGGCGAGTCGCCCGCCTTTGATCCGCGAGAGCTGCGCGCGGCGCGCGTTCAACTCGCCGATGGCGAGCCCGCTCGCGAGCCCGCGCTCGTTCAGGTCCTTCAACTGGCCGAGCGTTGCGCCGGGCACGAGCGCCTCGACGAGGCTCGACGCGCCGCCGGAGATCAAAAACAGCAGATCGACCTCGGACGGCACGCTGTCCACCCACTCGAGCAGGCTCTCGCCTGCGGCGAGGGACCGCGTATCGGGGACCGGGTGCGCGCTCTCGATGATCTCGACTTGCTGCAGGCCGTACACCGGCGGATCCGCGTGCCCATCCTTGGTGATCAAGAGGCCGCGCTCGAACCGCTCGCCGAGCGCATCGTGCGCGCCGAGCATCATCGCGCTCGCCGCCTTGCCGATCGCCACTGCCCACAGCCGATTGGGCGCATGCGCGCCGGGCGGCACGCTCAGCGCTTCGCGCGTGCAAACGCGGCCGTCGACGCTCGCGAGCGCCGTCTGAAAGAGGTGCAGGAGGAGCCTGCGTCGCGGGTCGCCGCGCTCCGAACCAGGCTCGGCTTGGAGGTTAGGATCGTCCAACGATTTTGAGCGAGCTCCGGCCTTCGCGCCGCTGGCTCTTCGCTTCGTCCGAGCGCTCGGTCTGCAAGCGCGCGAGATACTCGGGCGTCACATCGCCGGTGACGTATTCGCCGGAGAAACAGGAGGTATCGAATTCCGTGACTTGCGCATCATCGTGGCGGCACGCCGCGACGAGGTCGTCCAGATCCTGATACACGAGCCAGTCCGCGCCGATGAGATTGGCCACCTCGTCGACGGTGCGGTCCGCGGCGACGAGCTCGCTCGTCGCCGGCATATCGATGCCGTACACGTTCGGGAAGCGCACGGGCGGCGCGGCCGAGGCGAAATAGACCTTCTTCGCACCCGCTTCGCGCGCGAGGTCGATGATCTGCGCGGAGGTCGTGCCGCGCACGATCGAATCGTCCACGAGCAGCACGTTCTTGCCGCGGAACTCGAGGTCGATCGCATTCAGCTTGCGGCGCACGGATTTCTCGCGCATCTGCTGGCCCGGCATGATGAACGTGCGGCCGATGTAGCGGTTCTTGATGAACCCTTCGCGATATTTCAGGCCGAGCTTCTGGGCGAGCTGCAGCGCGCTCGTGCGGCTGGTATCGGGAATGGGGATGACGACGTCGATGTCGTGATTCGGCCGCTCGCGCAGGATCTTCTCGGCGAGCTTGTCGCCCATGCGCATGCGGGCGCGGTACACCGAAATGTTGTCCATGATCGAGTCGGGACGCGCGAAGTACACGTACTCGAAGATGCACGGCGTGTGCCGCACGGTCGCCACGAGCTGCTGCGAGAAGAGCCGGCCCTGCTCGTCGATGAACACGGCTTCGCCCGGGCCGATGTCGCGCACGAATTTGAACGACAGCGCGGTGAGCGCGACGCTCTCGGAGGCGAGCATCCACTCCGCGCCCTTGTTCGTGTCGCGGCGGCCGAGCACGAGCGGCCGAATGCCGTTCGGATCGCGGAAACCGAGGATGCCGTGGCCGATGACCATTGCGACGACCGCATAGCCGCCACGGCAGCGGCGATATACCGCGTTCAGCGCGGCGAACACGTCCGCCGGCGTGACGCGCGGCGTGCCCACCCGCTGTAGCTCCGACGCGAACACGTTGAGCAGCACTTCGGAGTCGGAGCTGGTGTTGAGGTGGCGCCGATCTTCGCGCGTCAGCACTTCGGCCAGCTCGCGCGCGTTCGTCAGATTGCCGTTGTGCGCGAGGACCATGCCGTATGGCGCGTTCACGTAGAACGGTTGCGCTTCGGAGATACCGTCGCAGCCGGCGGTCGGATAGCGAACGTGGCCGATGCCGACGTTGCCGCGCAGCTCGAGCATGTGATCTTGCTGGAACACATCGCGCACCAGACCGCTGCCCTTGCGTACGCAGAGCTCGCCTTCGTTCGAGGTGGCGATGCCCGCCGCGTCTTGCCCGCGGTGCTGCAGCACCGTCAGGGCGTCATAGAGCCGTTGATTGACGGGCCCGGTTCCGACGATTCCAGCGATTCCGCACATCGACAGGCCCCCTCAGTTCAACGTTTCACAGCCGCGAGACGATTGGCGGCGGACAAACTGGCGCCATGCTTTTCCATCTGCTCGCCGACGATCGCACGCAGGCCGTTGGCGACGCCCTCGCCGTACGGCATCAACTTGGACTTCTGCCACCAGTGCTCGTCGTCGAGCCGCAGCAGCTGCCCCAAGATGACGAACACGCCCAGCAGCAGGACGCCGCGCAACAGCCCGAAGGCGAAGCCGAGCAGCCGATCCGTGCCGCTGAACAGCGACAGACGAACGAAGTATTGCAGCAGCCACGCGATGCCCATGCCGACCAGCATCACGAGAACGAAGATGATCACGCGCGCGGCCCACGTGCTGACGGGTGGCTTCGACAAGAGCCCACCGAGATGCGGCTCGAGTGCATCCGCAAAATGCCAGGCCACGAAGAGCGCGACGACCAGAGTGAGGAGCGCGATGGCCTCGCGCAGGAAGCCTCGGACGGCCCCAATGACGGCGGAAACAATGACGGCGGCGATCACCAGGTAATCGGCAAGATTCATCTAACGGCCCGGGTCGCGCGGTCTCTCGCGCGGCGCGAATTGTACCGGAGCCGTCGCGCAACTGCGCACGTCGGGTTTCCGAATTCGTCCAAATGCGCAGCCCGTCAAGGCCGCTCGTACTATGTACAGCCGCGCGCACTGCGTGTGGGCTCAGGAGAAGCGCGCCGCGCGGCGCAGATGCGCGGGACGCGGCGGCGCCGGTCCGCGCGGGACGCCGCTCACGGGTAGGGAACGACGGCTCCTGATTGGCCCGCGGAGCGCAGCTTTGCGCCAAGCGCAACGGCCGCGCCGCGATCCGCTTCGGGACCGACGCGGACGCGCCAGAGGCGTTTGCCCTTCGTACTTTGACTGACGGTCGCTGCAAAGCCTTTGCCCTTCAGTGCTCGCGCGAGCCGTTCGGCATTCTCGCGGCTCGCAAAGCTACCCACTTGAACCGCCCAACCCGAACCGGGCTTCGAGTCGGCGCTGCCGGCGCGGGCCGGCGATTCACTCGCGCGCGGCGCCGGCGGTGATTCAACGCGCGGCGCAGGTTTCGGTGCCTCGGCGCGCGCAACTGCGGCGGGCTTCGGCGCTTCGGCGCGCGCTGGCGCGGCAGGCTTCGGTGACTCCGTGCGGGCATCCGGCGCCGGCTTCGCCGAGTCCGCTCGCCCAGTCGACGCAAGTCGCTCGGGCTCGGCGCCAGTCGGCGCTCGCCCAGCGCTCGCGGCCGCAGTCCTAGAGTCGCTGTTCGCGGGCGCACCAGCGGACTGCTGTGATTGCGCGGTGTCGCCGGCGGCGCCCGACGCATCGCTCGCATCGACGCCCTGCGCGGCACTCTCGTTCGCGCTGCCGCCAGGCTCGGCGCTCGCCGTTGAATCCGCGGGCGTTGCCTCGGTCACCGGAGGTGCCGCAGAGCGCTGCGCGGCGTCGTCCGTGAGATTGATGGTGTAGGAGCGCATCTGCGCGCCATCCGCGGTCGACGCCGGCTGCGCGGTGCGCACTGAACGACTCGGCCCGGTCAGCAGCTCCGGTACCAGCAACACCAACAACGCGACCAGAATGATCGCGCCAGTGATCCGCTCCTTCACGCGAGCGACCACAATGGGGGCAGAAAACCGTGGATCAAGCGCACAGCAGAGCTTTGCTTCCGGGAGGCCCAAGCAGCGCGAGGCGCGCGCCGGGGGCTCAGTATATCCGAAGCCAGTCGAGCGCCGATCCGACGATGAAGAAGCCGCCGCACACGACGACGCGGTCGCCCGCCGCGGCCATCTGTTTCGCCGCCTCGAACCCCGCCGCGGGCGACCTCGCGAGCTGCACGTCGGCTTCGCCGAGCGACAAGCGGCGCGCCAGCTCCGCCGCGGGCAGGCCGCGCGGCTCCGCGATCGTGCACGCGATCCAGCGATCGATCAGCGGCTCGAGAATCGCGCCGATCGCCGGGATGTCTTTGTCGCCGAGAATGCCCACGACGCCGATGGTGCGACCTGAGCACGGCCGCGCCGCGAGGTGCGAGGCGAACACAGCCGCCGCCGGCTCGTTGTGGCACACATCGAGAATCCACTCGGTGGGCCCGGGGACGATCTGAAACCGGCCCGCAAGCTTGACCGACTTCAATGCGGCGCCGGCCGCGGCGACCTCGATTCGCTTGCCGGTACGCAGTGACTCGACTGCCGCCAAGGCGGTCGACGCATTCCGATGCTGAATGGCGCCCGCGAGCGCCGAGGCCGGCAAGCCTTCGAGCTGCACATCGAGCCCGTGATAGTTCCAGCCGTTCGCGTGCACGGCCCAGCTGAAATCCGACTCGGCGACGACCGGGCGCGCATCGAGCGTTTCGATCGCGTCGAAGACGGTCTCCGGCATCGCCGGCGAGCCCAGCACGGCGGGCCGCCCCGCGCGGAAAATGCCGGCTTTCTCACGACCGATGGCTTCGAGCGTATCGCCGAGCCAGTCCCGATGATCCCAGCCGATCGAGGTGACCACCGCGACGTCCGCATCGATCATGTTCGCCGCATCGAGCCTGCCGCCGAGTCCCACTTCGAGAATCGCGACGTCGACGCGCCGGTCCGCGAAGATCACGAGCGCCGCGAGCGCGCTGAATTCGAAGTACGTGAGCGTCGTCGTGCCGCGTGCGCGCTCGATGCGATCGAACGCGTCGATGAGCTCCGCATCGCTCACTTCCGCGCCGTTCAGGACGATGCGCTCGTTGTAGCGCACGAGATGCGGCGAGGTGAAAACGCCCGTGGAAAATCCCATCGCGCGCAGGAATGCATCGGAGTGCGCGACGACCGAGCCCTTGCCGTTGGTGCCGCCGACCGTGATCACCGGGGAGCGCGCCTTGTCGACGCCCAGCCTCTTCGCGACGTGCGTGACGCGCGCGAGCCCGAGGTCGATGCTCTTCGGATGCACCGACTGCTGGCGCTCCAGCCAGTCGGCGAGAATCTTGGAGGACACGCGGCGAGCCGCGCTCAGGCGGCGGGTTGCGCTGAGGGCTGCGCGGCGACCTGCGGCTGCTCGGTCGCGGGCGTCGCGTCGGCCGGCGCGGGTTGCGCCGGAGGCAGCTTCATCAGAACGCGCAGCATGGACGAGACGCGGTCCCGCATGTCGCGCCGGTCGACGATCATGTCGAGCGCGCCGTGCTCGAGCAGGAACTCGCTGCGCTGGAAGCCTTCGGGCAGCGTCTCGCGCACCGTCTGCTGAATGACGCGCGGGCCGGCGAAGCCGATGAGCGCGCGCGGCTCGGCGATGTTGAGATCGCCCAGCATCGCGAGGCTCGCCGACACGCCGCCCGTGGTCGGGTCCGTCATCACGGACACGAAGGGCACGTGCGCTTGCGCGAGGCGCGCGAGCGCGGCGCTCGTCTTCGCCATCTGCATGAGCGAGAACAGCGCTTCCTGCATGCGCGCGCCGCCCGTCGCGGAGAAGCAGATCACCGGTTGCTTGTGCTCGATGCCGTGATCGACGGCGCGCTTGAAGCGCTCGCCGACGACCGAGCCCATCGAGCCGCCGAGGAAGCGGAATTCGAACGCGCACGTGACCACGTCGAGGCCGTTGACCTTGCCGGCGAGCACGACGAGCGCGTCTTTCTCGCCCGTCGCTTTCTGGGCCTGCGACAGGCGGTCCTTGTAGCGCTTGCTATCGCGAAACTTCAGCGGGTCCTCGGGTGTGATGTTGGCGCCGATCTCGGTGCCCGTGCCCTTGTCGAGGAAGCCTTCGAGGCGCTCGCGCGCGCCGATGCGCATGTGATGGCTGCACTTCGGGCATACGTAAAGGTTGCGCTCGAGCTCGGCGCGATAGAGCACGGCGTCGCACGCCGGGCATTTGATCCACAGGCCTTCGGGGACCGAGCGCGTGCGGCGCTCCGTCTTGATACGCGAAGGCATGATCTTTTCGAACCAGGACATGCTCAGACTCGTGCGCCAAACGGAGGCGCGATCATAACGGAGCCGACCCCGGCCGGCAGCCCGAAGGCGGCCGGGTAGTCCACGCTCCACATATAAAGGCCCTCAGCGGGCGCTGTAACGCCGCCCTGGGTCCGATCGCGAGATTCCAGCACGCGGCGGGCCCACTCCACCGGCTGATCGCCACGGCCGATCTCCATGAGGACGCCGACGAGGTTGCGGACCATGTGGTGCAGGAACGCGTTGGCGGTGACCTCGACCGCCACCCACTCGCCTTCCCGCTCGACGCTCATTCGCGTGAGTCGCCGAACAGTGGACTTCGCCTGGCACTCCGACGAGCGGAAGGCGCTGAAGTCGTGCTCGCCGATGAAGGCCCCCGACGCCGCGCGCATGCGCTCGTGATCGAGCGGCTTGTGAATTTGCGTGGCGCGCTTTTCGACGAGCGCCGAGCGCACGGGGCGGTTGAAGATGAAATAGCGATACGTGCGCGTCTCTGCCGAGTAGCGCGCGTGAAAGTGCATGGGGACCGGCGTAATCCACGCGACGCTGATGTCGCGCGGCAGGTTGGAGTTGGCGCCCAGCAGCCAGCCGCGCAGAGGGCGCGTGGCGTTGGTGTCGAAGTGAGCAACTTGCTCGCGCGCGTGTACGCCCGCGTCCGTGCGGCCCGCGCACACGAGCGTCACCGGCTCATTGGCGACGCTGGAAAAGGCGTGTTCCGTGAGGGCCTGAATGCTGGGCGCCGACGATTGCGACTGCCACCCGGCGTACGCCGTGCCGTCGTACTCGATGCCGACTGCAAACCGAACCAAGCTAGATATCCCGAGATAGTCTGTGGCGGCGCCAGCGCCGAACGATTGAACTCGTCGCAGCGGCGCGTTCAAACACCGGCGCAACCCGCAGATACGGAAAGGCCCTGCGCCCGAGGCCGAACCTCGAAACGCAGGGCCGGGAGCTCACAAATCAGCCCGGGAGCGACTCGATCAGGCGCTGCGCTTCCTGCTTCTGCGCGACCGATCCTTCCTGCATCACTTCTTCGAGGATGTTGCGCGCGCCTTCCGGATCGCCCATGTCCATGTACGCCCGCGCGAGATCGAGCTTGGTGCCGACTTCGCTCATCGTCACCGGCTCGAGATCCGGCAGCGCGAGGTCTTCGGAATTCAGCTTCTGCGTGGCGGTGAACGCGGTATCCGGCACCGTGGCCGTGCCCACATCGAGATCGATGCCGGCGCCCGAGCCATTGGTCATGCGGATCGACTGCGGCTCATCGACGTCGTTGAAGTCGAAGTCGAGGTCCTTGCCTTTGACGGCCTTCAGCCGCGAGGTTTCGGAGAGGTCGATTTCCTCATCATCGGCGCCGTTCTGATAGCGACCCACCTGCTGCGGCGGCATCGTCGCGTCGAGGTCCTCGCCGCCGGCGAGATTCCACGAGCCCGTCGACGAAATCGCGGTCGCATCCGGATCACCGACGCGCATGCCGCGGCGCTCCGCCTCGTCCATGATCCGCCGTGAGCGCTCGTCGAGGCCGGCGACCAGCGTCGGCGCTTCTTGCGTCGAAGCGATGCCCGGCTGATCCATCGTATCGAGCGAGGAGAGATCGAGACCGAGGTCGTCGATGGCCAGCTCCGCGGTCTGCTCGGCCGCATTGCCCTGCCTCATCGCCGTCTCGACTTTCTGCCGCACGGTCTGATTGCTGCCGTTGCCATAGAGCTGCGGCTGCTCGACCGTCGGCGCTTCGAAGTCGCTGCTGTAGGTCGCGACCGTCGGCTCCTCGGCGTGAATCTTCTGCGTCATCTGACGCGTCGTTTGCGTGCCGGTGCCGGAAGAGAAGACCTCTTCGTCGTGCAGAGCGAGGTTCGCGTCCGTCACCGTCTGGCCGTCGCCGCTCTCGCCGAGCGCCGAGCCGATATCGAGATCGACTTCGCCACCGCCCGCGGCCGCCACGGGCTCACCGAGCAGATCGAAGTCCACGCGGCTCTGACCGCCTTCGAGGTCGAGGTCGACGCCGCCGAACGTGCTGCTGCCGCCACCGCCGCCACCCGCGAACAGCGGGTCTTCCGGGGCGAGCTGCTTGCCCATGATGACGATCTTTTCCCACTCGCCCGACTGCGCGCGGTCGCGCGTCTCGGCCAGCTCGCGGGCCGTCTGCAGGAACTGCTCCTTGTTGCCCCAGACGAAGAACACTTCGAGCAGCTTCAGCTTCAGATCGCGGCGTCCCGGCTCACGCGAAATCGCGATGCGCACGAGATCCGCCGCCTGGTCGTACAAGCCGTACGCCATGTGGAAGTCGGCTTCGGCCAGCGGATCGCCCTGATCGAGATTGATCGCGGTCTCGCTGCTGATGGTGTCGTCGGCCGGCACATTGACGTTGCGCGGCGCGGCCGCGACTTCACCGCCGAAACGCGGCCGCTCGTGTGTGCCCGACTCCTCGACGACGAACGCGGCTTCGCGCTGCGCGCCGCTGCCGGCGCGGAGAGGCTGTGTGTCGCTGGTGCCGAAGTCGCCACGATCCAGCGCGGCGGCGCCGGCGCTGCTCGCGGTGAGACGGCTCAGCGAATCATCGAATTCATTGCGCTGGCGCGAGCGGAACGCCCGCAGACCGAAGAACGCGAGCGCGGCCACGACGAACGCTGCGCCAACCCACCAGAATTTGATGAGCGTGTCGACGATCGAGCCGCTCGTCTCCGCTTCGGGCGCGGCCGCAACGGGCTTGCGTGCAGGCGGCGGCGTCGGTTGCGCTTCGGGCGCGGGTTCAGCGGCCGCGGCCGGCTGCTCGGTGGAAGCTTGCGCCGGCGGCGTTTCCGCAGGCGGTGTCGCGGCGGGCGGCGTCGGCTGCGCGGCGGCGGCAGGCTGCTCGACCTGAGGCGTCGGAGCGGGAGCCGGCGTCGCGGGCTGACCCTGTTGCGAGAGGCGGGCCTGCAGCTGCGCGACTTCCGCGTTCTTGAGCTCGAGCAGGCGGCGCGATTCATCGAGCTGCGCTTGCAGCTCGCCGACGCGACCTTGAAGCCTCGAGTTCTCCGCCTTCAGCGCCGGATCGGCACTCGCGGTCGAGCCGGGCTCGGACGGCGTGACGAGACGCAGCTGCCCACGATCCGAAGGCGTCGTCGACGCGTCCGCGGTTGCCGGACCGCTGGCGCTACCGCGCCACTGGGACCAATGGCGGCGAATCTCCGCGCCCGCTTCGCCGGGTGAGATCGCCGCGACGGTTGCGTTGTCCGGAATGCGCAGCACCGAGCCCGAACGCATCACGTTCATGTTGCCGTCGAACGCGGCGGGATTGTTCTGATAGATCGCGAGCATCCACGAACGCGACTCGGAGGGAGCACCGCTCGAAACCTCGCTCGCAATGCCGGAAAGCGTTTCGCCCGGACGCACCGTCCGAGAGGTGCCCGCAGCCGTGGACGACGGCGCCGGACTCGACGAAGACTCAGCGGTGACACCAGAGGAAGAAGCAGGCTCCTGCGCGCGAGCCGGTGCCGGCGTCGCAGGCGCACGCGAAATCTGACCTGCGCGCGCCGTGTCCCCGGTCGACGGCGCGGCGATCGGCGCATCGGCGACTTGCGGTCCCGGCGTATACACCGGCGGATCGAGCAGCAGGTCGTACTCACGAACGAGGTGATTTCGCGCCGAGTTCACCTCGACGAGCATCGTCAGAAACGGCTCGGTGATCGCTTCGGTCGTGCGCAGACGGATGACTTCGTTGCCGGCGGCGTTCTTCGTCGCCGTCATGGTGATGCCGTTCAACACCGGCGGCCGCTCGAGGCCATACCGCTGGAACAGCTCGGTCGAGGCGATCTGGGCCTTCAGTGTGGCCATCTCCTCGGGGGTCGCGCCCAGGATCTCGATCTCGGCATCGAGCGGCGCGTTCAAGGCGGACAGGAGACGCACGTCTCCCAGCCCGAGCGCGAAAGCGGCCGGCGGAAAAATGACGAGCGAGGCCAGCGCCCACTTGACCGATTTGGCGACCATCAGCACACCCCGTGGGGCAAGGAACTCAAAAAATATCTTTTAAAAACAAAAGCGTGGATCGCATTTCGCGAGGCCACGCAAATTTGGGCGGCAATATAACTTAAATATGATCGCGTACCAAAATCTCCGCGATCTGCACACTGTTCGTCGCTGCGCCCTTGCGTACGTTGTCCGCGACAACCCATAGATTAAGTCCACACTCCGTCGAAATATCTTCACGGATTCGCCCGACATAAACTGTGTCGCGGTTCGCTGCCTCGGTAGCAGCGGTTGGATAACCCCCCGGTTTCCGCTCATCCAGCACCTGGATACCCGGGGCTTTGCGCAACAAAGCTCGCGCTTCCGTGACGCTGATCTTCTTTCGCGTCTCGATGTGCAGCGCCTCCGAGTGGCCGAAGAAGACGGGGACGCGAACTGTGGTCGGGTTCACACGGATGGTCGGGTCCTCCATGATCTTGTGGGTCTCCCACACCATCTTCATCTCTTCCTTCGTATAGCCGTTCTCCTGGAAGGCATCGATCTGCGGGAGCACGTTGAACGCAATCTGCTTGGGGAAGACTCGGCCCTTCGCGATGCCTTGGCCGTTCAGCAGCGAGATGGTTTGTTGGGCCAGCTCCTCCACCGCTTCCCGGCCCGCACCCGAGACCGACTGGTACGTCGCAACGTTGATGCGATCGATGCCCACGGCATCGTGAATCGGCTTGAGCGCGACGAGCATCTGGATGGTCGAGCAGTTCGGGTTCGCGATGATGCCGCGCGCTTTGTACCTCGCGATCGCGTGCGCATTCACTTCCGGCACGACGAGCGGGATGTCGTCCTGGTAGCGAAACTCCGACGTGTTGTCGATGACGATGCAGCCCGCGGCCGCCGCCTGCGGCGCGAACTCGCGGGACACTTCGGCGCCGGCCGAGAACAATCCGATATCCGCCTGACCGAAATCGAACTCGGCGAGGTCGCTCACCGGGTAGTCCTTGCCGCGGAAATCGACGTCCTTGCCGAGCGAGCGATTGCTCGCGAGCGGGTACAGCTGCGAGACCGGGAAGTCGCGCTCTTCCAGCACCTTGATCATCGTTTCGCCGACGAGACCCGTCGCGCCGACGACCGCCACTCTGAAGGATCGGGATGAAGACATGGCTTATCGCTTCCGCGTGATGTCGGGCGTCTGCGAGACGACGTCCGCGTTCTGCGCGCGATGGCGCAGGTAGTGGTCCATGAGAACGATCGCGAGCATCGCTTCGGCGATCGGCGTGGCGCGCAGGCCGACGCACGGGTCATGCCGGCCTGTCGTTACGACCTCGACCGGCTCGCCAGCAAGGTTGATGGTGTGGCCCGGCACTTGAATGCTCGAGGTGGGCTTCAGCGACACGTGCACCACGACGTCCTGGCCGGAGGAAATGCCCCCGAGCACGCCGCCGGCGTTGTTGCTCTCGAAGCCCGTGGGCGTGAGCTCGTCGCGATGCTCGCTGCCCTGCTGCGCGACGGCGCGCGTGCCGGCGCCGATCTCGACGGCCTTGACTGCGTTGATGCCCATCATGGCGTGCGCGAGATCGGCATCGAGGCGATCGAACACCGGCTCGCCGAGCCCGGGCGGCACGCCGGTCGCGATCACCGTGACGCGCGCGCCGATCGAGTCGCCGTGTTCGCGCGTCTTCCACATGAGCGCTTCGAGCTCCTCGATGCGCGACGGGTCCGGACAGAAGAACGGATTCTCGTACGCGAAATCGGGTTGCACCGGATCGAGCGTCAGCATGCCGATCTTGCTGAGATAGCCGGAGATGCGCACGCCGAGCCGCTCGGCCAAGTATTTACGCGCGATGGCGCCCGCGGCGACGCGCATCACCGTTTCGCGCGCGGATGAGCGGCCGCCGCCGCGATAGTCGCGCATGCCGTACTTCTGTTGATACGTGTAATCGGCGTGGCCGGGACGGAAGCGGTCCTTGATCTTGTCGTAGTCGCGCGAGCGCGCGTCGGTGTTCTCGATGAGCAGGCCGATGGGCGTGCCGGTGGTCTTGCCTTCGAACACGCCGGAGAGAATGCGCACCGCATCCGCTTCGCGCCGCTGGCTGACGAAGTGTGACGTGCCGGTGCGGCGGCGATTCACGTCGCCCTGCAGATCGCCTTCAGCGAGCGCGAGCCCGGGCGGGCAGCCGTCGACGATACAGCCCATCGCCGGACCATGGCTTTCGCCGAAGGTGGTGACGGTGAACAGCTTGCCGATCGTATTGCCCGACATGTGAGTGCGAACCTACCTGCTTATTTGCCTTGTGCCGAGAGCGCGTCGGCCGGCAGCAGAAAAACTCCGCCGCCGCCGCGCTCGAACTCCAGCCACGTGAACGGGAGCTTGGGAAACGCCCGCCGGACCGCGCGCTCGGTGTTGCCGACCTCGACGATGAGTGAGCCTCCCGGTCGGAGGTGTCGGCCCGCTTCACTCAGAATGACCTTGACGGAGTCGAGCCCCGCGCGCCCGGCAGCCAGCGCTTGGCGCGGCTCGTGCGCGTATTCGGGCGGCAGGGCGTCGAGCTCGCTCGCCCCCACGTAAGGCGGATTGCTGACGATGATATCGTAGGTCTCTCCCCCGAGCGCGCGGAAATGGTCGGAAATCTCGAGGCGTACACGCCTGCCGAGCCGGTACCGACGCACGTTCGCACGCGCCACCGCGAGCGCTTCAGGCGAGATGTCCACCGCATCCACGAGCGCACGCGGAAACGCCTTCGCGCACGCGATGGCGATGCAGCCCGAGCCGGTGCCGATGTCGAGAATCCGGCGCACGCGGCTGGCGTCGACCCACGGCGCGAAACGTTGCTCGATCAATTCGGCGATGGGCGAACGCGGGATCAGTACGCGCGGATCGACGGTGAACGGCAGGCCCGCAAACCACGTCTGGCCGGTGAGGTATACGGCGGGGATGCGCTCGGAGATGCGACGGGCGAGCAACGAGTCGACCTTGTGCTGACCGGCAGCGCTAACGGCGCGCTCGTAAACGCGCGGCGTCGGATTATCGGGCAGTCGCAGCGCGTGCCACACGAGCGCCGCGGCGTCGTCCCATGCGTTGTCGGTGCCGTGGCCGAAGAAGACCCGCGCACGCGTAAGTCGCTGCGCACCGCGCTCGATCAGTGCGCGCACCGTGATTCGACCGCCGCGGCCGACTGCCGGACCGCGCGGCTTCGTTCGCGAGCCGCTCTTCTTACTCGGGCGACGCTGCGGGGGACGTGAGCGTCGCGTGTGGGATACTTCGCGCATGCAAATGAAGAGCTCTTGGCTCCTATGGGCCGCGGTCGTGGTGGTGGCGATGCTCGCCGGATTCTATGTCGCCCAGCGTTCAGGCGAGCCAGTCCCCCAGCTTACAAGCGGCACGTGGTTTCCGCAGCCTCGGCCAATCGAAAACTTCACCCTGACGGACGAGTTGGGCCGGCCGTTCTCGTTGAACGAGTTGAAGGGCCATCCGACGCTGGTGTTCTTCGGCTTCACGCACTGCCCCGACGTGTGCCCCACCACGCTCGCGAAGCTCGCGCAGATCGCGAAGGGCGCGAGCATGCCGCAGCTGCGCGTGCTGCTCGTGAGCGTCGATCCGGCGCGCGACAAGCCCGCGCAGCTTCAGCAGTACGTGCGCGCGTTCGATCCGAGCTTCAAAGGCGTGACTGGTGAACAGGACCAGATCCAGCGACTCGCGCGGGAGTTC
>Ga0081455_10000657_pt1 | contig 44807 bp, 33 predicted proteins | sample TabmetS3T2R1_FD_70207 | JGI IMG/M metagenome (GOLD analysis project Ga0081455, IMG submission 70207) | Tabebuia heterophylla rhizosphere microbial communities from the University of Puerto Rico - S3T2R1 | ecosystem: Host-associated > Plants > Roots > Rhizosphere ...
CTCGGGCACCTGCTCATGGACCCAGACGAGGTGCCGTCCGAACGGCGAGGCAATCGGACCGGACCAGATCTGAGGTGCCAATTCGAAGATCTGGGTTGCGAAGCTCTCGCCGAACTGGCGGGCCACTCCACGCCGGTCATGCGCTTGAAACCGCCGACCGAGAGGAAAGGGATCCGACAGCTCGTCGGTAGCCTCTGGCGGTGGGGATTGAGCGCGGAGGTAGGCCAGGGCAGCCTCCGTCTCCTCCTGAAGACGGTCGCCGCGCACCCGCGAGCTCAGAAAGACATGCGAGAATGTCACCGTAGCCGGCTGTACGAAGCGGTCGCGATGGCGTTCCATGTACTGTCGCATGTCCTGGTCCCGCAGCGGCGTTCCGTCTGAGTCCTGCTGCAGCAGCAGGCGCATCTTCTGCCGCAGCAGCCGCTGAATCACCAGGTCCTCGTCCAGGCCCAGCGCCACGGCCTCGCGGTAGAGCTCCTCCTCGCTGCGGCGGGGATCGACGCTCACCGCACGCATTTTTTGGATCAGGCGCTCTCGGACGCTACGGTCCTGGAAGTCGAGCCGCAGCAGCCGCGCCTCGCGGTAGAGCACCTCGTCCTCGACGGTCTGCTCGATCAGCGCCTGCAACTGGCCGCTCGTGGGCGTTGTGCCCCATCGCTGCTCGAAGCCCGCATGTAGCTGTCTGATCTGCGGCGCGGTGAGCACGATGGGGGCACGTGTGACGCGACTGGTGGGCGTCTCGCCGAGCGCACGCCAGGAAGCTCGACACGCGAACAGCACGCCACCGATGAGCACGAAGTGCACGATGGGGCTGCGCAGGCAGCGGTGCATCATCCCTGTGCCTCCCGCCCTGGGTCTCTTACGGATTGTACCAGATGGGCGACGTCCAGGCACGTTGCTGAACTGTCGAGGGGACTTCGCCACTGCAGCATTGCTGGTATTCAAACTCCGAATAGGGTGGATTCTCATCCTGGGGGATGGGTGGCCGGCTGCAGTCGACTTGTCGGGCATTGCAGTAGAACTGATTCCACCGGCAGCTCGGGCTTTCGAGCACGCGGGCATAGTAGAAGGCGTGCTGACTCGGATCGAAGTTGGGATCCGTCCACGCGGCACAGAAGTCCGTGGAGCCCCCTGCCTGTTGGCACGTCTGCAAGTTTACTGATGTGTCTTGGATGGGATCTGCGACTACCTCATACGTCTGCTCCCGGGTTTGGCCATTCTCCTCTACCCAGCCCTTGATGATCTGAATGCTCTGCAGTTTCGTGCCCGGGTGGCCCTGCCACCCGGGGTCCATGATCGCGCTGACCGCAAAGCGCGGCGCCCCGTGGGCCTGGTTATGGCGCAGCGTGCCGCCCATCGGGACACCGCCGGCGTAACCCTGCGCCGCAAAGTCGCCCTGCTTGCAGATATTGTTGGAGAGGTTAAAGCCGCCGAAGAAGCGCACGACGGGCCGCGTGCCACTGGTCGCAAAGGTCTCGCGGCGCTTCAGGGCTGCGAAGATAGAGTCGCGCGTGTTCTCTTCCGCCCAGACGCCGGTCATGCCGCCGCCGTTGGTCTCCAGCCCCAGAAAGTTGGCCTCGTTCAGGATCTGGCCCGATACGGCAAAGCTTAAGTCGCCGTGCGCCCCGGTCTTGGCATACTGGACCGCTTCGCTCGCGCCAGGCGTGCCGTTGTGGTTGTCGAGCGCGCCGACGAACCCGAGTTTGAACGGGTTGACCCCACCATTCTCTTTCTGGTACCGCATGCCGTCCTTCAACGCGTTACGGACGTAGCTCTTGGGTGACACGTTTGTTGCATCGGGGTCCGAGAGATACTTTCCGTTAAGCTTGCCGAAGCTCATATTTTCGAAGTTGCACTGCTCGTCAAGCGTACCCCAGGCGCCCGGGTGCTGGGCGGAAAAGCGGCACTCCGAGCCGCCTTTGATCTGCAAGAGTTCAACGAGCCGCTCCCTTTCGGAGCGGATTGTGGCCTCATCCTGGCTTTCCGGCAGCACGAACATTGCGCCCCCACTGATGTTTGAATTGTGCGGGATCGAAATGAAATCACACTGCGGGTGTGGGGTATGTGCACCACATTGAGCCACCAAATCTTGCAACAGCGTGAGCGGAGACCCGAGCGCACCATTACACTGATCCGAGCCCTGGCCACAGCTAGTTGGCGCTTCCATGTAGGTAATCGGCAGATCCACGACGTCGTGGTTCTTGAAGATAATGTTGCGGTGCAGATTGTTCGCGCCGCCATTTGGGTCTGTCACGCAGCTTTGACCTCCGGTACAGTCGGCATTCGTTAAGCAGGGCGCACCGTCATCCTCGCAGCGGTTCATCGCCGGCATCCCGGTGTACTCATAGGCGATGAAAGAGGTGAACTGACATGGCTGGTATGCGTCCGCCGCATCCTTCTGAATTTGCCCCCAGACGTTCTGCGCCTGCAATATGCACGTGTCTTTTCCCCCTGCCCCCGGTTCCTGGCAGAACGCAGCGCGCTGTGGCTCTGTGACGGTGCCATCGGGTGTTATAGTAGGAGTTGTCACATACGCGGCGAGGAGTTCCGTCCCTAAACCCGTTCGGAGTTTCGCCAGTTCCTCCCGCGCGAGGATACAATCAAAGCTATCATACCCCCGGGGGACACACTTCCCTTTCCCGGTCGCTGTAAGGTTGGTGCCGAAACAGGTATGGCCCGTCTGTTCCGGGTGGCAGTCTGCATTCTGTGTACACTCCTCCTTTTCTTCCCAGAAGCAGATGTTGGTCTCACCAAACCATTCCGCGTGGTCCGTGATCGCCGCGAAGTCCAGCTCGCGGCCTTGCGGGAGCTGAATCGTCCGTGTGGCCGTGAACTCGCAGCGATCCGGCGGGAAACAGTAGAAGTGGGAAGAGACCGGACCCGTGTTGGGTGGGCCGCTGTCGCATTGGCTGTCCGTGCACGTATTCACAAAGGGCGGCAGCCCGAGTTTCTCACCTTTGGCGAAGCGGTAGGCGTCGCTGGGCGTGTTGCGCGTATCGAGGGTCGCCGCGTCGGCCGAGTACTGGGTGTGCAGATGGAGTTCACCGAAGAACGGTTGCCTATTCGGCTGGAAGTTGGCGCACTGCTGGCTCGCCGCCATGGCCAGGCCAGGGAACAACAGCAGGAGCAAGAGAGTAGGTAGCCGTCTCATCATTGTAACCTCCCATAGAAAAGGGGTACCACAGTGCCCGCCCCGAGTTGCACTTCTTCCCAGACCTGCCCTCATTGCGCGGTCGCATCCGGCTGGCCACCCGCGGCGCGTACACCGGGCTGCTCCCGAAGGTGCACTCCTGGGCGGCGCATGTGCTGAAATTTCCTAATAGGGTGTAATGGAATGCAGGGTATATAGCCAATTAGGCGATGTCAAGCTAATTTCTTGAGGGGTACTAATTCAAGAAAGGCTATCTAAGTGATCATAGCCAATAGCCTGGGGTCTTATGTATCTCTTCCATGCGGGTCGTGGACCTGTATCCTGCGGATAATGCCCCCTCCTGAGAAATAGGCGCTGCGGTACGGGCCCTCAACTTGTCGTAGACATATTGCGCCAGGGGTGTTGGCACCTGACTGGTATGGCCGGGTACTTACTCTGCATCCGCCTCACTCTTGCTTGCCGGCCATCTCTCTGCGGAGCGCCTCTGTCGCCGCCATATCGAGCGCGAAGTGGCGCCCCAACGCGTTGATCACGACGCCGTAGTCGCGCCGGGCAGCCGCAACCGAGACGTACCCCGAGGTGACGTCCCGCAGTACCTGCTCAGCAGGCCGCCCGAGCGGATCACCGAAGCCACCGCCCCCTCCCGTTTCGACCGCATAACCGTCGCCCTCGTCAAGGCGCAGTGGGTTGACCTTACCCGTGGGAAAGCGCTCGATCGCACCGTTCTGCCGGACCACGTAGACACCGTTCGGTAAGGCAGCCTTGCCCCCGTGCAAGCCCCAGGGCGGACAGAGGGTGCGTTCGACTCGCGAGTCAAACATGGCCTGGGTGAGCACCTCGACCTCCTGGACAACACCGAGGCCACCACGCCACTTGCCAGCGCCGCCCGAGTCCTGCCGAAGGGCGCGTTGTACGATAAGCAAGGGTGCCTTGGCTTCACAGGCTTCGACAGGCGAGTTGTGTGTGTCACCATCGTTGATGCAGACGGTGGCGTTCATGCCGTCTTCGCCGAGCTTTGCTCCCCAGCCACCGCCAGCGAGCCCGGCACCGCCGTACGCTCCTGCCAGTATGCGACCAGTCTCCGGATCGATATAGCCGTAGGCGCCACCGGAGGCGAGGTCGGCGTGGTGCCCGGCGATGACGCGTTCGGGACAGGCCGGCGCCAGGGCCTTGAAGATCGTGTCTACCACCGTCTGCGGGATGGTCATCCACCAGCGCAGTGCCGCTGGCTTCGTGGCACTGACGACGCGACCTGGCGGCAGCACGATGCTGAGCGGTCGAAAGGAGCCCTCGTTGATCGGCAGGAGCAGAGGGGCCGTGAGGCATTTAAAAGCCACTTCGCAGGCCGAGCGACCGGCAGTGGGACCAGAGTTAAAATAGCCCGCGACCTGGGCACCGACCCCGCTGAGATCGAACGTGATCGCATCGCCACGCACCTCCACGCGGACACGCACCGGGATGTGCTTGCCGAGTACCACGCCATCGTCGTCCATAAAAGACTCGGCCTCATACACTCCGTCCGGGATCGTGCGCACGGCAGCGCGCGCCTGGCGCTCGCTCTGCGCGAAGATGAGCTGGATGCTCTCCGTGAAGGCCCGGGCGCCGTAGCGCTGGAGGAGCTGGGAGACACGGCGCTCCCCCGTGCGTATCGCCGCTATCTGCGCCCGGAAGTCGCCCATAGCACGGTCCGGGAGCCGACAGTTGGCACGGAGGATGGCAGTGAGTTCGGGATCCTGGCGGCCGGCTTTGAAGATCTTCACGAAAGGGAGCTGGAGACCTTCCGCATAGATATCGCGCGTGACGCCACCCAGCACCCCGCCGACGTCTGGCCAGTGAGCCATGGAGGCGGAGAACGCCACAATCTCGCCGTCATAGAAAATGGGCAGCGTGAAGATCATATGGTTGAGATGGCTGCCCATGACGTAGCCATCGTTGGTAAGCAAGATATCGCCAGGCTCAATATTTTCCTTGCCCCAGTGGGCAATTTTCGCCTTGATTGCGTCGGAGAGGCCGCGGATAAACATGGGCAGGCCGAGGCCGATGGAGATCGTGTGGCCGTCAGCGTCAAAGAGGCCAACGGTGAAATCTTCGGCTTCGTAAATGATCGAACTGTAGGCGGTGCGCATGAGGTTCGTCTTCATCTCGCGGGTGATGGCGACAACGGCATTCCTGATCACTTCTGCGGTGAACGCATCTACGGCAGTGGTTGTCTGTACTGCACTCATAGCACTCCTCATATCGCGCTGCGCACCTGGGAAGAGAGAAAGGCGATTCCCGATGGGAGTGAGCCTTTGCTTTGCAGAGTCTGCAATGCGATACCTGCTTCCTCCTGCACACTGGAGTCGTCATCTTCAAGGAGCTGCTGGAGCGCCTCGATCCCCGCCTCTATGCCCGGAAAGTCGGCCCCTAACCGACCAAGATGCCAAGCCACCAGGCTGCGCACAAATGCTTCCGGGGCACGCATTTCCGCAACAAGCAAAGCGACAGCACTGCGATCTTCGGTCACTCTGGCGAAGGCCGAGGCGGCCCATACACGCACCCAATTGTACGGGTCCTGCAGCACTACTCGGAGAGCCGGTACTACTACCCGGGCCGGCGGGCCGATCTCACCCAGGGCATACACTGCCAGTCGCCGCAGCACGGGGTCGCTGTGCTCCAGGGTGTGCGCCCATGCAGTTATCCCTTTCCCCAGGTAGGCGTCTTGCTCACTCACGGTTATTGTCCCCCACGTACACGGTATTGCCTTGCTCAGTCGCGCTGGCTCAGTCGTCGATCGAGGTTAAACGCCGCGCTAATAATGCTTATGTGCGTAAACGCTTGCGGGAAGTTCCCCAGTGCTTCGCCATTGGGGCCAATTTCTTCGGAGTAGAGGCCGAGATGGTTGGCATAGGTGAGCATTTTTTCAAAAATATACCGCGCCTCCTCCAGGTAGCCAGCCCGCGTGAGGGCCTCCACCAGCCAGAAGGTGCACATGTTAAACGTGCCTTCTGATCCGGTCAGCCCATCACCGGCCCCCTTGCCGATCTCATAGCGATGCACCAGACTGTCTGACACCAGTTCTGCCATGGTCCGCTCTAACGTCCCCCGCATGCGCGGATCCGTGGGCGAGATGAAGAAGACCAGCGGCATGATCAGATTAGAGGCATCCAGGGCGGTGGTGCCGAAGTGTTGCACAAAGGTCCGGCGCTGCGGATCCCACCCCTGACTCATGACAGTTTCGTAGATCTGATTGCGTACCGAGGCGAGACGCGGGAAATCAAGTGACAGACTGCGCTTGTTGGCCAGACGCAGCGCCCGGTCCAGCGCGACCCAGCATTGGACTTTCGAATACACAAAATGCTGCTGTCCCCCGCGGACCTCCCAGATGCCATCGTCGGGTCGCATCCAATTGTCGGCCACCCAATCTAGCATCTTACGAACTTGGGTCCACACATCGTAGGCAATCGGTGTCCCATATTTGTCATAGAGATAAATCGAATCCATGAGCTCGCCGTAAATGTCGAGCTGCAACTGTCCCGAGGCGGCATTGCCAATGCGCACCGGGCGCGAGCCGCAGTACCCGTCCAGGTGGTCGAGCGTTTCCTCAGGCAATTCGTGGCGGCCATCAATGCCGTACATGAGCTGCAGCGGTCCATTACGCGCCCCCTCGAGCGTACGCTGCTCCAACCACCCCATGAACTGCTCTGCCTCGTATTTGAAGCCGAGCCGCATAAACGCATACAGCGTGAAAGCGGCATCCCGGATCCAGGTGTAGCGGTAATCCCAGTTGCGCACGCCGCCGAGTTCCTCCGGGAGACTGCAGGTGGGCGACGCGACAATGGCTCCAGTCGGCGTGAACGTCATAAGCTTGAGCACCATAGCCGAGCGATACACGATCTCCCGCCAGCGCCCTGTATAGCGGCATTGTGCCAGCCAGCGCCGCCAGTACTGCAAGGTTTCGGTCAGGAGTGCCTCCCCGGCCAGGCGCGCTTCCAGGAGGGCTCCATCGTGCCCGTTCTCCAGTTGCTGCAAGATAAACGTTGTGCTCTCACCAGGCTGCAGCACAAATTCTACTACGACTCCCTGGGAGCTACTGGCCAGCGGGAAGCGACTGATCAAGGCGAGTTTCATAGTGCCGGCAGCGAAGACGGCGCCGCGTCCCTCCAGAACAGCCTGGTGCGGACGACGGGCAAAGTCGAAGGCCGGCTGGCATTCCAGGCGGAAGCGGACAGCGCCACGTACGGCACGCACAACGCGCACAATTTGATGTGTCTTACGCCCATGCTTGGTATCTTCAATGGGCATGAAGTCCACCACCTCTCCCACTCCCTGAGCGCTAAGAAAGCGTGTCAGCAGGACACTGCTGTCTGGCAAGTACATCTGTTTGTGCTGCTTGTATTGCAGGGGGGCGATCTTGAAGAAGCCGCCTTTTTGGTCGTCCAGGATGGCCGCAAAAATACTGGGCGAGTCAAAGTGTGGCAGGCAGCACCAGTCAATAGAGCCATCTACCCCGACCAAAGCTACAGTGTGGAGATTGCCGATTACACCATAGCTTTCTATGGGTTTGTAGCTCATCTTGCCTCCTCATTCCATACTATGCTCGGAACTCGATCAAGGCCTACTCAACAAACATACCAAGCAGTCTAGAGGCCAGACGCTGGCGTGACATTCGCCATCGGGTCGCGTTGGAAGCCGCTGAAGGTGGGCGCTGGCAGGCGCTTGCCCACCTCGTCCAGCTCCGCCATCTGCGCGGTATCGAGCTGCACGTCTACGGCGCGGACGTTCTCCTCCAGCTCTACAATGGTCTCCGGGCCGATGATGGCGCTGGCAATGGTCGGCCGGGACAGCAACCAGGCCAGGGCGAGGTTGCTGGGCGTGTGGTCCCACTTCTGGCGCAGGGCTTCCATCTGCTCGGCCACGGCAATGTGCTCCGGGCCATACCCAGGACCGCTGCCAGCCATCCACCGCTGCACGCCTCCAATGGCACGCTGCGTGGCCTTGGTGCCCGTCAACAGGCCGCCGGCCAACGGGCTGAATACGGTGTGGCTGAGGCCAAACTTCTGCGCCGCCGGCAACGTCTCCCGCTCGACCTGGCGCCAGGTCAAGTTATAGCCAATCTGATGACAGACAGGCTCGTACCAACCGTGTTGCCGGGCCAGCATCACTGCCTCGGTCATCTGCCATGCCGGGTACGTCGAGAGCGCCCAGTACAGGACCTTGCCCTGATGAATCAGGTCGTCGAAGGCGCGGATGGTGTGGTCTATAGGGGTGGACGGGTCAGGGTGGTGCGCATAGTAGATGTCGAGGTAGTCGGTGCCGAGACGGCGCAAGGTCCGTTCGATCTGCTGCATGATGAACATACGGCTCAAGCCGGCACCGTCAGGGCCGCCGCCGTTGGGGCCAGGCTTGAGGCGCTCCTGCACCTTACTGGCGATGATGACGTCGTCGCGGTGACCCTTCAGCGCTCTGCCCAGGATCTCCTCGGCCGACTTGCGCTGGTGCGCCAGCGGTGCGCTCGGACGGTCGAAGCGTGGCTGGTTGCCATAGGTCACCGCCGTGTCGAAGAAGTTAATGCCCAGGTCTAGCGCCCTGTGTACGAGCTTGATGGCGGCTTTTTCCTGTGGGGCCACACCGAACGTGGCCGTACCCAGCGCCAGGCGCGACACGCGCATACCCGTGCGTCCCAGGAGTGTGTATTCCATGAACTCCCCCTCCCTTGCCCTGATAGCGTGACGTAGGGCCGGCCGACACACACGGCGTTACCGATCTCCTCAGCTGCGCAGGCCAGGGCGCAGTTCGTCCCAGGTATCGAGCAGCATCATCTCCCGCCAGCGCTTGTAGAACCCCCGCTGGTTGATCTCGCTGAACGCGAACCCGCGCCGCCCTGGAAATTCCTCCATGCGCTCCTCGTGGCCCAGGCCCATCTGGTAGTTGAAGTCTTGCTGGCGACCGATGTATCCGCGGTTCGAGGCGCTGCACTGGTTCCAGTTTTCGCCGTCGTCCTGCTCGAATATGCCTGATACATTGAAGTTGTACTGCGAGTTCCGCAGAATGGCTCGTTTCACCTCCGGCGGCGCGTCCTTCTCCACCACCACCCAGGCCCACACTTCCATCTTCTCCGGCCCCTTGGGATGCCACACCCGCATGGTGCCATTGCTGAGGAAGGAGAAGTTCGGGAAGATAGTACTGTGTACCGCTGCCACGCGGTAGGCCTGGTCATAGCTCAGGTGCTGCGCCACCTCGGGCCGAGTCGCCCGGATGTAGTCCTCGACGATGGCCGGCAGCGCCCTGGACTCGTCAAGATCGGGGCGGTGCACACCCATGCCGTGCCCGCCACCGGGGCTCACCTGCATCGATGCTGCCCGACGCCGGTTGGCGGCTTGCGTACGCCCCTGGACCTTGACGGCCGAGCCATGGCTATAGGGGGCGTGATAGAGGTCGCCGACGAAGTTATCAGCCGCAAACTTCCAGTTGCAGGGTATCTGCCACTTGTGCGTGCCCGGAATCACCTCTGTCCCCCCCGGTCGCCTCCCGAACTGCAGGTCCAGATAGTACTTCATGTCCCCTAAATACTCGTCCAGTGGCGGCGTAGTGGGGTCCCAGGTAGCGAAGATGAGACCACGGTAAGCGTCGAGCTGGGCGACGGGCACCAGGCCCCATTGCGCCCTGTCCAGCTCCTCGTAGTAGGCTTCCTTATGGTGGGGAACGCCGATGAGGCGGCCGTCGCTGGCATAGGTCCAGGCATGATACGAGCAGGTGAACGCCTCGGTATTACCCTCGTCCGCCCGGCACACCTTCATGCCGCGGTGGCGGCAACTGTTGAGGAAGGCGCGGATCTGTCCGTCTTTGGCGCGGGTGACCAGCACCGGGTCCTCACCCATGTAGGTGCAAAAAAAGTCGCCGGGCTGCTGCAGCTGGCTTTCGTGGCACAGGAACAGCCAGCTGCGCCCGAACACGCGCGCCAGCTCCTGCTGATAGATGTCCGGATCGATGAAGATACGGCGGCTGACTAAGCCGTGCTCCGCCTGCACCAGTGCAGTGTAATCGATCGGCTCGGTGGTCGTATTGTGGGAGTCGAGCATACCCATGTCTTGGCCTCCCTGGTTCTTGCCTCTAGAAGAACACGCTAAGGTTTTTGGCGGTAATCACGTTCTGCGCGAGCACAATCTTGCGGCGCGCAATTTTTAACTGGCCTTGTACTCGTCGTAACACATCATCGCGGTAGCCGCACCAGATGTCGACCTCTGTCTCGAGCCGGTTGCGGTACAGGATGAAGCTGCAGTGGACCTGGATCTCATCACCCTCGACACCGTCGATCTGCACGTTGTAGACCATGTGCTGGGTGCGTGATGGCGGGTCCTCGGCCCACGCCATGTCGGTGTCGAGGCGGGCCACTCGCCCCTTGAGCATGGTCAGATCATCGTTGAAGTAGGAGAGATGGTCCGGCTGGGCGATCTCGTTCGCAATGTCCTTGCGGAGTCGGTTGCTACGGGTAGGCATCCAGTACACCAGGTCCTCGGTGAACAGGTCCAGCCACTCATGGAAGCGCCGCTCGTCCAACAGCCGCGCCTCTTGATAGAGAAAGTCCTCAACTTCTAGACGAAGTTCAGTGCGCGAGGCGGTAGTCACGTGCGTCTCCTCTGCCACTGCGTGGGCAGTAGGCCCCGTAAGGGGCCTTTCCTTGTACGGCCCTGTCCAGCCACATCAGTGGAATTTTACATATTCGTACTCAATCGGCTTGCCATGAATCCCGCGCGACGGCGGGGCGATCCAACTCGCCATCTTGCCCGGCACGGTGACCGGCTGCATCAGCGAGGCCACAAACGCATGATCCTCCTGCGTTGGCAGCCACTGGTGCGTCTGCCGCGCCCACTCGTCCGCTGTCACGATCCTGCCATCGGGCGACACGTGGACGTCCGCAAACACACCAATGCGGCGATGGAAAGCCCGATGCGGGAGGGTCAATAGCATCTCGCCTCCCTGCTTCTCGATCTCCTTGTTCCAGCGGTTCAGGCCACGCTGGCAGTCAGCAATATAGTCATCGCGCAGGCGCTCATTGATGGCAAGTAAGGCCGGCTGCTCCTCGCGGACAATGGCTGACGCTTGCGGTACAGAAACGGGCCACGTGGCATGGCTCAGGCGATGATCGTCAGCGATGCGGGTTTCGTGATACCGCCCCTTGAGGCCCGTGGTGAAGTACGTGGCGCCATTGGTCGAAAGCTCCTGCCCAAAGAGATCGAGTGACACACTGTAATGGAAATTCAGAAAGCGCTGCATGGTCGGCAAATCGATCACTCCAGCGGCGCGTAGACGCTCTGGATCGTCGGTCTGCAGTTCTCGCATCACCTCGCAGGTACGCTGGATAATCCGCATGACCCCCGTTTCTCCGACAAACATATGGTGTGCTTCTTCCGTCAGCATAAACTGACAGGTGCGGGCCAACGGATCGAAGCCGGACTCTGCCAGGGAGGCCAGTTGATACTTGCCGTCGCGGTCGGTGAAGTACGTGAACAGAAAGTAGGCCAGCCAGTGCGGTGTCGGCTCGTTGAAGGCCCCGAGAATACGCGGCTTATCAGGATCGCCCGAGTGGCGCTCGAGCATGGCATCGGCCTCTTCACGCCCGTCACGCCCAAAATAGGCGTGCAGCAGATACACCATGGCCCACAGATGGCGCCCTTCCTCAACATTGATTTGAAACAGATTCCGCAGGTCATAGAGCGACGGGCAGGTGCGTCCGAGATGCCGTTGTTGCTCGACGGAGGCGGGCTCGGTGTCACCCTGGGTGACGATCAGCCGGCGCAAAGGACTGCGGTATTCCCCAGGCACCTCTTGCCAGGCCGGTTCGCCCCGGTGGTCGCCAAAGGCGATGGTCCGCTCCGCTTCGGGTTTGGCCAGAAAGATGCCCCAGCGGTAGTCAGGCATTTTGACATAGCCGAAGTTCGCCCAGCCATCGGTCTCAACACTGATGGCGGTGCGCAGGTAGACATCATAGTCCAGCGCACCCTCAGGGCCGAGTTCCTGCCACCAGCGCATATAATTGGGCTGCCAGGCTTCCAACGCCCGCTGCAGGCGGCGATTCTCAGATAGGCCAACGTTGTTGGGGATACGTTCACTGTAGTTCACGGACATCACTACACCCTTCTTTTGTCAAAGAGGCTCTTCTGCCCCGTGCCATAGAGCGTCAGTGCCCCCTCCGAGCCGACCGCGTTGGGGCGCTGAAAGATCCAGTTCTGCCACGCACTCAAGCGGCCAAAGATCTTGCTCTCGAGCGTTTCCGGGCCGGCGAAGCGCAGACTGCTCTCCATGCCGGTGAGCGCATCCGGTGAGAAGCTGGCACGCTCTTCGAGAGCCAGGCGCACCTCGTCGTCCCAATCGATATCATCCGGGATAAACGTGACCAGCCCAAGTGCTTCCGCTTCTGCAGCGTCAAGGTCTTGTCCGATGCGCTCGTGCAACTGCTCCACATGCTCCGGCGCGGCCAGAAGCCGTCGCTGCAGGCGCGTGAGCGCATGCACCATCGGCAACGGCCCGAAATTCAGCGGGCTGAGACGGACGGTGGCGGGGGGTAACGGGTCCTCTGCGAAGGTCCCATCCAGCATGTAGGAACGATCCGCGGCAAGCACCAGCTCCAGCAGCGTGCCCGTAAAGCAACTGCCCGGCTCGACCAGGGCAATCAGGCTACGGGAACTCACGTCGAGCCGTTGCAAGGTGCGCTTGAGGAACAGGGTAATCTCGCGCACCAGCCAGTCATCAGCGTGCTGTGCCAGGGCAGTATCGACCGCCTCGACCAGGGCATGATCGCCTGCAGAGCGCCAGACCCACGTGCCGATATCGCCTTCGTTCAGCCGCAGGTGCAAGATGGCATCATCGAGTTCACGCGCCAGCGCCAGGGGCCAGAACGATGCCCCGGCGGCATGGATCGCTTCTGGCGTCTGTGGCGGCATCTCGCGCGGCCCCTGGATCAAGAAGGAGGCCGTTGCCCGGTCGCGATCGAGCGTGACCGTCACGTGCGTGTAGCGCAACTGGTCAGCCGCGACCGTGCGTTGCAAGGGCGTCAGGGTGATCCCGGTGGCGTTGTCTGGGCGATCAGAGCGCGCGGCAAACGCTGCAGCACGCTCCTGCACCACCTCGTCAAAGCGTGAACGTGGCACCAGTTCGTCCACGAGTCTCCAGTCGACGGCGCGCTGGCCGCGGATCCCCTCAGATGTCGTGCACAAGACATCGGCGTGGTCATGGCGCACCCGGCGTTTATCCACCAGCCGCGTCAGGCCACCGGTGCCCGGCAAGACGGCTAAGAGCGGGAGCTCTGGCAGTGAGACGGCACTGGAGCCATCATCGACCAGCAGGATATGCGCACACGCCAGGGCCAGCTCGTAACCGCCCCCTGAAGCCGTGCCATTGATGGCGCAGAGATAGATCTGTCCTGAATGGGCGCTGGCGTCTTCGATGCTGTTGCGGGTCTCGTTTGTAAACTTGCAAAAATTAACTTTATGGGCATGCGAAGCCTGGGCCAGCATGCGAATATTCGCCCCGGCACAGAACACCCGTGGCTTCGCCGACGTAATGACCACCGCCGCCACCTCTGGGTGCTCGAAACGCAAATGCTGGACAGCATCATAGAGCTCAATATCGACACCGAGATCATAGGAATTGAGCTTCAACTCATAGCCAGGCACCAGCGGCGCGTCTTCCTGGACGTCCATAGCCAGCGTGGCGATCCGCCCTTGGATCCGCAATTTCCAGTGCTTGTAGCGCTCTGGATGCGTGGCGAAATCGATGAAGAGTTCCCTCACGGCCATCAGGTGACCTCCTGGCGTGCTCGCCGTCGACATCCCGTGCCCGATCTCAGCCAAACTACCCACAAAGTCCACATGACAGCAACCTCGAATATTATAGCGCAATGTCCAAGTCGTGCAGGTATGGCTCACCGGACTTGTGCCAAAACCTTACTTTCTGACCCAGAGCTTTACCGTGAATGGGGCAAAGTCGATACAGCCTCGCTTTTTCGGAAGCCCGCGGCGAGATGTTTTCACGTGTGTGCAGACGTCGTCAGGTTTTGAGGCGCTACAGCTCATCTGCGGGGTGGCGGTCACGCTGGAGAAATTTTGTCATCAACTCTCGTGGCTCAGCCGTGCGATACGCCTCGGTGAACGACGCAATGCCGCGTTCAATGGCTTCATCCAGGGGGAGACATGCCCACTCGCGTAGCAAGGCCTTTTGCAAGCGCACGGCAGTGGGGCCGGCCTGCAGGATGGCATGGGTCCACCGCTCGACCGCGTGGTCGAGTTCGGCGTGTGGCACCACGCACTGAACGAGGCCGCAACGCACGGCCTCAGCCGCTGAAAGTGTTGTTCCCGTCAAGACCAACTCGGCGGCCTTGCCCAAGCCGATCAGGCGCGGCAACAGCGCCGCCTCGATCACGGAAGGAATGCCGACCTTGACTTCGGGCATCCCGAAGATCGAGTGCTCCGCGGCGACGCGCAGATCGCACGAGGCCGCGACCTCCAGGCCCGCGCCCAGGCAATAGCCGGAGACTCTGGCGATGACGGGCACCGGCAACGCACGCAACGCGGCGCAGGCCAGGTGTAGGCGTGAGATAAACTCGTGGGCGGAGGAGACATCTAGTCCAGCCATTTCCTTGATGTCAGCGCCACCGATAAAGGCGCGGTCTCCCGCCCCAGTCAGAATCACCACCCGGAGACGCTCATACTCGCGCAGGCGGTTGAGCGCCGACGTCAAGGCCAGGATCAGTGAGGTATTCAGGATGTTGAGATGCGACGGGTGATCAATGGTGATCCGTGCCACCAGGCCACGCGCATCAGCCTCATCGATGGTCAGGTGAAGCTGTGACTCGGTGGAGGATGCCATACCTTCGAGCCTTATGGTGAAGCCATCAACTGATTTGACACTGGACGAGAAAGCAGGACAATGTAGCAACCGGTTGGCCAGTATATTCCCCGGCCCTGCCGCTGTCAATTGATAGTGCAGACAGCCCATGGCATCAGAAAGCCCCATCAAGTTGAGGAAGGAGGCATGCATGGCCAGTGCCGCCGAACTGCAGGGTAAGATCAAAGTGTGTATGTTTGACCAATATGGCACTGTGGTGGATATGCAGACTGGACTGACAGAGGTCGCCACACCATTTCTTAAGCGCAAGGGATGGGAGGGTAGCCCATATGCATTTGTGACCTGGTGGCGTCGGACGCATTTCGAGAACTCAATGATCGATGCCCTGCTGCAGAAGGAACACACCTCGTACCGGGAGATCGGTCACCGGTCCGTTGCGTGGGTCTTGGAGCGCGCCGGGATCCCGTATACGATGGATGAGGTGCGGTATCTGGTGGCGCAGATTGAGCAGCTCCGCCCCTTCCCTGATGTCCCTGAAGCCCTGGCGCGGCTCCAAGCCAAATATAAGATCGTGGTCCTTTCGAACGGCGACCCGGACATGCTGGAGACAGCGAAACAGTATCACAACATTCCGTTCGACGCCGTCATCTCCGTTGCGGTCGCGCGTGCCTTTAAACCCCATGTCGCCACCTACACCAAGGCCGCCGAACTCATGGGGGTGCACATGGACGAAGTCCTCTTCGTCGCCAATCACTCTTTCGACTGTATCGGCGCCAAGTCGGCAGGGATGCATACGGCATTTATTGACCGCCGCAAGCGGCCATTTGGTATGACCCCGCATCAGCCTGACATTCTCGTCGCTGACATGCAGGGACTCGCGGATGTGATGTGCTGACGGCTACCCTCGCAATGCGTGGCAGGAAACACCGGGGTCAAAGGCGATTTCCCCTACCCTGGCAGTGACCGTCTGCACTGCCCTCATGGCGTCACTCCCAGTCTCATGATCAGGTGACCGAAGGCGTTGACCTCGACGGCATCTTCAGGCCCAACCACCGTCACCGAGGCTGCCTCTTCGATAATGGCTGGCCCTGCGATCATGTTGCCCTGCAGCAGTTGGGCCCGATCGAACACCTGGGCTGGCAGTGCCCCAGGCCCGTCGAAGACTACGGCGCGGGTGCCGCGCTGCGCTGCCTCCGGCGGTGTGCGGCCACCGGCGGCGATCTCCGGCAGTTGTGGCTTGCTGAGCCGCCCAATCGCCGAGACGCGCAAGCTCACCACATCGGCCGACTCCTCTGGCGCGCTATGGTTGTAGAGCTGTTCGTGCGCCTCGTCAAACAGACGCTTGATCGTCTGGCGCGCCGCTGCGTCGGCGACATGTGCTGGCAGCCGCACCGTGACCGCATGCTCTTGCCCCACGTAGCGCATGTCAGCAGCACGCTCGAACACGATCCGGTCAGTGGGGATCCCAGAGGCGAGGAGGGCTTTCCGGCCTTCTGCTTCCAGCTGCTGAAACTGCGCCTCGAGTTGCTCCATGCTGAGCGTGTTCAGGCGGGCAAAGAGCGTCTGCACGTAGTCGCGGCGGAGATCTGCCATGAGCATGCCGAGCGCCGAGAAGTGACCAGGGGCCGGCGGGATGATCACCGTGCGGATCGCCAGCTCCCGAGCCACCGCCGCGGCGTGCAGCGGTCCGGCGCCGCCATAGGCCACGAGGGTGAAGTCGCGCGGGTCCAGGCCGCGCTCAAGAGTCACATGACGCACCGCATTGGCCATGGCTGCGACGGCGACTTCGAGCATGCCAGAGGCAGCGCGTTCCAGATTCACATCAAGTGGGACAGCGACGTGCGCACGTAGGGCCTCCACGGCCGCCTGGCGATCGAGACGCATCTCGCCGCCCAGGAACTGCTCAGGCGCGAGCCGACCGAGGACGACGTTGGCATCGGTGATCGTCGGAGCGGTCCCGCCCCGGCCGTAGCACGCTGGTCCGGGCTCAGCGCCAGCGCTGTGCGGACCAACGTGCAGCGCACCGCCATCGTCCATCCAGGCAATGCTGCCGCCACCCGTGCCCACCTCGACGATATCGAGCACGGGAATGCGGATCGCCAGACCCTCGTTGTAGCCGCCGATGAAATAGTCCGGCGAGAAGCTCGGCTGGCCGCGGCGTATCACGCCAGCCTTGGCCGTGGTCCCGCCCATGTCGAAGGCGATCGCCGCATCGAGGTCGAGCGCCTCACAGAGCGCCATGGTCCCCACGACCCCACCGGCCGGCCCCGATTCCAGCATCTGGATACACTGCCGACGCGCCGTCGCGATGTCGGAGAGCCCACCGTTTGACTGCATGATCATGAGATCGCCGCGGAAGCCCGCCTGCTGGAGGCGCTGCTCCAGGTCACCGAGGTAGCGGCTCACGATCGGGCCGACATAGGCGTTTGCGACCACGGTTGAGGTCCGTTCATACTCGCGGTACTCGCGCGACAGCTCGTGAGAAGCGCTCACGAACACGTGCGGATCGGTCTCACTGAGAATCTCGTACATGCGGATTTCGTGCTGTGGTGAGCGATAGGAGTGCAGAAACAACACGGCGACCGCTTCGATTCCCTCTTCCTTTAGGATCTGGGCGATCTGGCGGGCGGCCTGCTCGTCGAGTGGTAGGCGCACTGCGCCATCGGCCAGCATGCGCTCAGGCACCTCGAATACAAGTTCGCGTGGCACCAGCGGGCGATGCTTGCGGAAGCGCGGGTTGAACGATTCGGGCCGGTTAATGCGTCCGATTTCGTAGACGTCCCGGAAGCCCTGCGTCGTGACCAGCGCCGTCTTGGCGCCCTTACGCTCGATGATCGCATTCACCACGACCGTGGAGCCATGGATCAGGAGGGACGCGTCGCCGAGTGGGACTGCCGCCTTCGCCAGGCTTTCCTGGACACCTCTCGCTAACTCAACCGGGGTTGTCAGCGCCTTCGCCAGCGTCAGGACGTTTGTGTCTTCGTCAAAGAAAACGACGTCTGTGAATGTGCCACCGATATCGACTCCAACGCGCAAGATAGCCTCCCTCATAGGGCTTGCGGGGGAACCTGAGTGCCAATTTATGTGGTCTGATTTAGGTACACCTGTGGTTGGCCATGTATTCGGCCAGCCACTCGTGCCAAGTCGCTTCAACCTCGTGTATCGCCTGTATCTGGCCATCATCGCCGGCGCCGGGTTCGACAAGGGCGACGATTCGCAGATCGGTGCCAACGACGTGCGGATCGGCACAGTAGTGGTCACGTATGACGACCGACCAGTCCGTCTCTAGCGCGGTAAGGCCCGATCTATGTCGCTAGCGCTGACGCCGTGCGCCTTGCGCAATGCGGTGGCGAGCTCAGTGACGAAGAGTGCCCGCCGCTCCCGCTTACGAAGACACGCGAGCACGATTTTTCTGATCTCGCTGTCACGGTGCTCGATGTCAGCCCTGCTCTCACTCATGCATGCGCTCTCCCTCTTCGTCTCGATGGATTCAGTCGCATGCGAGGATGCTTTCCCCCGCCCCGCAGCGCCTAGCTCTCCTCTACCATACCCTGCACTGCGGAGTCTGTCCAGGGCCAGCTATAACAATGTGGTACACAAGTGCCTTCCAGATGCAGGGTTCGATGCGGCTCTGCTTTGCATAAGGCTCTAAAATCCCCGACGCATCTGTTATCGTGCCTAGACGCATGTGAAATCAGCTACAATATACGGCACAGGATATGGCACAGGAGGTCATGCAGATGTCATCCCCGTTTCCGGGCATGGACCCTTACATCGAAGATCCAGAAGTGTGGAGCGATTTTCATGGAGGATTAGCGGACGAAATGCGGGCGCGGCTTAATAGCGTCCTGCAACCCCGTTACGTTGCCCGTCTGACGCCACGCGTCACATACGACATTATCGAGGTTGCCGAGCGACGCAACGTGCGCCCCGATGTCGGTATTTGGCAACCGCAGCCACCCAGTGGAGATCTGGGTGGAGTCGCTCTCCTCACCGCCACACCAGTTGAGAGTCTGGTGCAGATGGAACTGCCTTTGCGTCTCTACACCGTCGAAGTCCGCGAGACGGGCACCCTACGACTTGTCACAGCCATTGAGGTGCTCTCGCCCGTCAATAAGCGTTCCAGCCACGAGGCGTATCATGACTACCTGCGCAAACGGCGCCAACTGCTGCATTCTGAAGCACATTTGATCGAAATTGACCTGCTGCGCGGCGGCGAGCGTCCACCGCTGGTAGGCCCTGTACCGTCAGCGCCCTATTATGTAACCCTCAGTCGTGCGCACCGTCGCCCCGTCGTCGAAGTGTGGCCCATCCAATTATGGGAGAAACTGCCCGTGCTACCCGTGCCACTCCTGGACCCTGATCCTGACGTCTCTCTGGATTTGGGCACAGTAGTTGCATCGGTGTACGAACGCGGGGCGTACGCCCGCCTGATTGACTATCGCCTCCCACCTCCACCTCCCACACTTCCAGAGGCAGAAGCTACCTGGCTGGATCAATACTTACGTGCCCAGCAGGCGCGTTGAAACGCCTGCGCAAATCGTTACTGTGTCTCTTTGGGGCTGTATAGCCGGCCACAGCAAAGCACATCCGCACCAGCAGTCTAGGCCCTCTATGCCAACGTGGCTTCGGCCTGGTGTAGCCAGAACGTCATCGCCGTGGCGCAGTGGTTAGGCCGCGCGCTTGCGACGTGCCCTCCAGACACGCGCAACGCCGACGAGGATACAGATGACACTCGGCCAAAATGTGCAGAACGCAAGGAGCCCCGGGCCAATGGGGTTCGGATGCGGGTCGGGCCACAGACCGACCGCGGCCGCGCCTATGATGAAAAGCAGCGGCCCGCACCCAAAGACGAAGAGACCGAGGCCCATCTGCACGAGGCGCGACTTCAGGCATTCCCGCATTAAGCCTCCTCCGTAACGCGCTGGACTCATGGCTGGCATAATCAGGGACACGGGGTAACTCCCGAATGCATTCTGAGGGTTGTGTCCTCGGGGCCGTCGACGGTAAACCGACTGTCAGGCCGCCCCGAAGCGTCCTGAGGTATCTCTCCGCAGGCCCCGCCGTCAGGGGCTCACGATGAAGTTGCCATCCACCAGCACGCTGCCCGGAATCGTAATGCCCGTTCCGCCTCAGCAAAGCCGCCGCGCACTCCCACAATTGGAGAGCATTCGATGATTCGTATGTCTCACTAGAATAGATGCATATAATGTATCCTAAAGTAGGATATCAAACAATTTTATCAGTTAATTGTAAATATAATGAGTTACAAATTCAGGAAACGGCAAAGCCTGCTAGGGGAGATTGGATGCAGGGTTTAGAAGCATTCAGCGAGTATGCAACCGTTGGTTTCAGAAATGTTTAGTTCTCTATGATCTGTCAAAATCTCTTGCTGCTTCAATGAACCCATTTTCCACTGGCAGCGTCCCGCAGTGGCTAGAGAGGACAGCCCCAGCTGAGTGCATACTCATACATGCAATAATGCAATCGCTAGTCCCCTACCAGAACCCTGAGATCGCTCGTAAACAGGACTGTGATCCGCGCCTTATACTTCTCCTTGGGTTAACTCCTCCAGTAGGAAAATTGGGGTCGAAAATGGGGTTGGACTAGCACATTCCATGGTTTGAGACTGGTCACAGCGTAAAGAGCTTTCCTGAACCCCAGGAGAAGATCTATACTGATAGAACAGTTGTGGGTCGAAACACCTGGCCTCAAGAAGGAGGTAACGTATGGATTTCGGCATATTTCTGGACTTCGTCCTCCGTCAGGGAGGCACGCACCAGGAAGCATTTAAGGAAGCCTTTGACCTGGTGGACCTGGCTGAAGCCTCGGGGCTCGATACGGTGTGGCTGGGAGAGATGCACTTCAATCCTAACCGCTCAGTCCTCGCTGCGCCTATCATCGTCGCCTGTTCTATAGCGACCCGCACCAAACGGTTACGGGTGGGCATGGCGGTCCAGGTGTTGCCCCTGATCCATCCCTTGCGCATTGCCGAGGAGGCTGCCACGGTGGATCAGATCAGCCACGGGCGCTTCGAGTTCGGCGTTGGGCGCAGCGGCAACATGCGCGCCTATAATACCATGGGCATCGACTACGATGAGAGCCGGGAGCGCTTCCAGGAGGCCCTCGACATCATCCTGAAGGCGTGGTCGGGCGAGACATTTTCCTACGAGGGTAAATATAACCACATTACCAATGCCACGCTGTCCCCCCTACCCTACCAGAAACCCCATCCGAAAGTCCGTATCGCCTCGACCACCGAGGACAGCTTTAGCCGCGTTGGCCGGCTGGGTTTTCCCATCTTCCTGTCGATGCGTGGCATGGACGTCGAAGACCTGGAGACGAACCTGAAAGACTATCATGCGGCGTGGCAGAAGGCCGGACATGCGGGTGAGTCTGGTGATATCTCCGTGCGTCTCCCGATGTACGTCGCCCCTACCGATGACGAAGCGGTTGAAGAACCCAAGGAGAGCATTGAAGCCTACTTCATGCGCATGCGCCGCATCTTCGAGGAGGGCTGGGGCGGCGCTGGGAGCGAATATTGGGAGCGGCGGCAAAAACGCATCGAACGGCTCGAGAAACTTACCTATGATGAAATCCTGGACACCAAAGTCATTTTCGGCAGCCCGGCACGCGTCATCGACCGCTTGACCCAGTACAAGGAAATGCTGGGTCTGACGGGGTTCACCGCTGAACTCAACCCCGGCGGATTGCTGCCGCCCGAAGCCGTGCACCGGAGCTTAAAACTCCTCACCGAGGAAGTAATGCCCGCCTTCAAGTAGCAGGCCATAGAGGTCGGTATATTCTTGAGGCAGTGCGTGGAGGGGGCACTTTGGAGCATGGCTGCAGGTGCTTTCTCCATCAATACTTGAAACTCTGCCGCCAGCGGTACACAACCCAGCCCGACCGCGATAGCGGCGTGTACCGCGAGCACGACATGCGCGAACACCGGCCACTCGCACAGCGGTGGTAGCCCGAACGCGCCAGGCGCGTCGGCACTGGCTAGCCTGCACGCACCTGGCAGCATTAGATAGAGCAGGGCCAAGCGCGGTGACGGAGCCGTGCACCACGGTGAACGATACATCATCACACGTGTTTGGCCTTAGCGGCGGCCTGATCAATCGTGCCCACGAAGTAGAAGGCTGCCTCAGGCAGATGGTCGTACTGCCCTGCCAGGATCTCCTGGCAGCCCCGCATGGTCTCGGTCAGTGGCACATGTTGGCCGAGGGTCCCGACCCAGGGTTCCGCGCCATAGAAGGGCTGAGTGAGGAAGCGCTGCACACGGCGAGCCCGGGCAATGTCGCGCGTGAGGTTGGGGTCATCCTCAATGTACCAAAAGCTATTGGCCCCAACCTGTTCATAGGCATCATGCAGATCGGCATACCGCCGCAGCAAGCGCCGTACCTGTTGGGCTACCTGGCGATGCTGCAGTTTGACCTGATCTGTCGCCAACAGTGTTGAGCTGCTCCACACGGGATCAATGGCTGGATAGAGCCGCTGGCGGGCCAGCGCTGCATCAAAAGTAATCACCGTATCCAGGTCGGCCAGCGGTGCCGGTTCAGCACCGACAGTGAAGTGGCCGTGGATCAGCAGGGTCAGCGATGCACCCGGAGTGGCAACCGTTTTGGTGCTGAGATAGGGCAGTACGCCTTCCGTCAACGCCAGTTGGCTGTCCATCAGCAAGAGTACATCCTTGCCCTGGCTGCGGACTTGCTCCGCCTGCACCACGCCCGCCTCGACGACTTGCCGCCGCTTGGCGTCTGCATCCGCAGCTTTGCCATAGAGGCTAGCGAGTTCTTCGTCCACGCCCATTTCACGCCAGAACAGTTGCAGACCTTTGGCATCCAGATCTTCCGTCTCCAGCCCGATCGACAGGGCGTAGCCCTGGTGCAGCTCACTCATGCTGTGGATCAGCTGGCCCAGCAGCACAAGCAAACCCACGCCTGAGCGTGGCGTGAAGACACCGATCCGCCCCCCGCGTTTTAAAGGCGCCAACAGGTCGATGACTTTGACACCAGTTGCGAGGATGGATGACGGGGCCGTGGTCGGTTGAGCCGTGGTCGTGTCAGTGGCCGGCCGGGGTGCGCCATGCTGCATCAGCAGATCGACCAAAGGCGCACTCCGTTTGAGCGCTGCCCAGTCCACGGGCGTGCGCCCTCCGCCGTCGGCCAGGTTGAGGGCGGCACCGTGCTCCAGCAGCAGCCGGGCCATCTCGCCGTTTTTGCGCAGAGTGGCATGATGCAACGGCGTTTGGCCGGCTGAAGTTGTGGCGTTCACGCTGGCGCCATGCTCGAGTAGCAGCCGGGCCAACTCCAACCAGCCCATGATCACGGCAACATGCAGGGGCGTCATACTGGAGGGGTTGGTCGCATTGACGTCAGCTCCTCGTGACAGGAGAAATTGCACCATGGCCGCATCGCCACGGCCTGTCGCCAGATGCAACGCTGTGGAGCCCAGCGGCCAATAGCGGCTTTTCAGCGCCATTTTCCACTCCGTTTTCGCTTCCAGCACGGTAGGGTCTTGTTGCACGATTTTGCCGGCGTGCCGCCGGTCGCCGTCGATCACTGCTGTGAAGAACTGCACGGCGTTGGCGAAATGGTCATTCTGAGAAGGCTTTGTTTGCTGCAGGTGTTCCTGTACCATATGCATCATCCTTCCTTTGAAATTCTGGCGAGCGTCGAACAGGCGCTTTTTGACGGTCGAGACCGGTAGCTCCAAATAGTCAGCAATCTCCTGCTGTGAATAGCCCTCGACGTAGAAGAGTACGGTGACGAGTCGCTGGCTCTGCGGCAGCCTTTGGATGGTGCTGTGGACCTCCTGTCTCAGCTGCGTTTCTTCCAGGGTCAGGGCCGGATCAGGGAGATGTGTGTAGAGGCTCCCGGCATCCTCCAACGGGACAGTCGTCACGAGTTGGCTGCGCCGCTGTCGATTGCTGTGGCCGATGATGATGCGGCGAAACCAGCCCGGAAAGGCGGCCGGGTCGCGCAGCTTCGAGAGGTTGAGGTACGCGTCGAGGAAGGCCTCCTGGGCAATGTCCTGTGCCAGGCACGCGTCGCCGACTGTAGCGTAAGCACTGGCATAGGCCATGTCTTGAAACCGTCTCACAACCTGACCAAAAGCATCTTTATCACCGTCCTGTGCCGCCCTGACGAGCGATGGTAACTCAGTCATCGTTGACGCTCGCGTTTGTCTATGTGATAGTGAAGGTCTTTCAGAAGGAAGTACCATTTCGCATGGCAAAGGTTACGCCAAATCGACAAGCGTATGCCAGAAGGATGTTTGCATCCACCGCAGGGGGGGACTACCATGGTCAATACCAAGAGCATCGATGCGGTGTTGAGCCGGGCCGCCGAAGGCAGGGAGGTGCCGGGTGTCGTGGCAGTGGCCGCCACGGATCAGGGCGTGGTGTATGAAGGCGCCTTCGGCCAACGTGAACTTGGCAAGAATGCGCCGATGACGCTCGATACCGTGGTCTGGATCGCGTCGATGACCAAGGCGATGACGGCGACGGCGGCGATGCAGCTGATCGAGCGCGGCAAGCTCACGCTTGAGCAACCGGTGAGCGAACTGGTGGCAGAACTCGCATCGCCCCAGGTGCTAGAAGGCTTCGATGCGTCCGGGCAGCCACGTCTGCGGCCAGCCAGGCGGCCGATGACCGTCCGTCATCTGCTGACCCATACGGCTGGCTTCACCTACGATATCTGGTGCGTCCTGATGGGGCAGTATCAGACGTACGCCTCGATTCCAGGGATCAGCACCTGTCAGAATGCCGCGTTGATGACCCCTTTACTGTATGATCCGGGCGAGTGCTGGGAATACGGTATCAGCATCGATTGGCTTGGCAAGATCGTCGAAGCGGTCAGCGGCCAGCGCCTCGATCGCTATCTTGCGGAGCACATTTGCCAACCGCTCGGCATGCACGACACCGCCTTCAAAATTTCCCCGTCGATGCGCGCGCGCCTGGCCTCGGTCCATCAACGGGATGACGATGGCTCGTTACAGCCGACTGCAATGGAGTTGCCCCAGGAGCCAGAGTTTCATATGGGCGGTGGCGGGCTCTATAGTACTGCCAGAGACTACCTGGCATTCACGCAAATGCTCCTGCATCGCGGCACTTTTAATGGGAACCAGATACTGCGGCCTGAGACCGTGGCGCTCATGTCGCAAAATCATATCGGGGACCTGAACGTCACTGAGCTGAAGACCGCAGCGCCAGCAGCATCGAACGACGCCAATTTCTGGCCGGGCATGGCGTGCAAATGGGGCTTAAGCTTCCTGATCAATCCAGGGCGTACGCCGCAAGGGCGCTCGGCTGGAAGCCTGGCATGGGCAGGGCTGGCCAACACGTTTTTCTGGATCGATCCAACCAAGCAGGTGACAGGCGTGTATCTGACGCAGCTCCTGCCGTTCTTCGATCCTAAGGCCATCGGGCTCTTCCGGGATTACGAAACGGCTGTGTACCAGACGCTATAAGCGCCAAGATAAGGGCTAAGGGCAAAGCATTCAGCATTTTGGCACCCTCTCACCCGAGGAGGGGGAACAGAAGTGCCCTCTTCTATCGAGCCCTCAATAACCCTTTTGCCGAGCGTATGGTCGAGGTGCGCGACGGACGGGTACGCCTCTTCCCTGGTGGCTATGACGGCTACCTTGAGCGTGTCGGGCGGAGGTGAAACCAATAGGAATCTTAGTGAAAGCCTCGATCACCGGCCAAGACTATGGTACCATCCATGCGTCGCTACAATAGCGTTTTGGCGCGTGTGCAGGAAGGCCTCACCAGGGCCTCCCATGTGGGTTATAACGCCTGATGACCCCGCTGATGCGTCCTGTTAACCACTCTACTATACACTGCATGACCCTGAGGTGAGTTGGGAGCGGTTGTCGACCGCTTTGCTGTCACGATGCATAGAGGGCACCGCTTGTGCGACGTCGGGATTTCATGAAAGCCTTGAGTGCTCTTTCAGCAGCCACGCTGTTGCCTGCAGTCAGGCGTCTCCAGGCCGCCCCGCAAGCACCTGAGAACTCTAAGGTGACGCCATTCTCCGCCGGTGACGTGCAGAAACAGGCTCGTGCACTCGCCGCCGAGAAGTTTGTGCGTCCTAGGATCGACTTGCCGAAGCCATTACAAGATATGGGCTTTGATCAGTACCGCGACCTTCGCTTCAAACGGGAACGCGCGCTCTGGGCCTCTGAAAGGGCACCGTTTCTTCTGGAACTCCTGCACCGGGGCTTTCTTTTCAAGGAGCCCGTCGCTATCTATGTTGTCGCTGATGGGACAGCGCAACGCGTGGCCTACACGCCTGACTTCTTCACATTTGGGCCAAGTGTGCAGCCTCCGCCAGACGGGACGGTGACAGATTTCTCGGGCTTTCGGATACTCGCACCGATCAACCGTGCCGATACCTTCGACGAATTTGTGGTCTTCCAGGGGGCGAGTTACTTCCGCGCAGTGGCTAAAGGCCAGGGCTACGGTCTATCAGCTCGGGGACTGGCCCTCAACACCGGAGCCCGCGATGGCGAGGAATTTCCCTTTTTTCGGGCCTGCTGGATTGAGCGGCCACAGCCTGAGGCACGTGCCATTGTCGTGCATGCCCTGTTGGACAGCGTGAGCACCACGGGTGCGTATCGCTTTACCATTCGCCCCGGCGAGGCCACCGTGATGGATGTCGAAATGACGCTCTATCCACGGGGCGAGTTGAAGCTTGCCGGCCTGGCGCCGTTGACCAGTCTGTTTGCCTTTGGTCCTAATGATCGCGTCGGCATTGATGACTTTCGCACCGCTGTGCACGACTCTGATGGCCTGGCGATCTGGAATGGCAAGGGGGAGTGGCTCTGGCGGCCCCTGCGCAATCCCGAGACGCTGCAGATCAGCGAATTCATTGACGATAATCCGCGCGGATTCGGGCTTTTGCAGCGGCACCGAACCTTCGCAGACTATCAGGATCTGGAAGCGAATTACGAACGCCGCCCGAGCCTGTGGATAGAGCCTATCGGCTATTGGGGAAGCGGTGCCGTGCAGCTCGTGGAGATCCCCTCCCAGGCCAAATATCACGACAACATCGTGGTCTTCTGGCGTCCAAACCAACCAATACCGGCGCAAGCTGAAGAGCGCCGTACCTATCGCCTGCACTGGTGCTGGACGCCTCCTGTGACATGCCCGCTGGCAACGACTGCCGATACCAGAGTTGGCGCTGGCCTTGAGAAGGGGACACGCCTGTTTGCAATCGATTTCGTCGGTGGACGTCTGGCTGAGCTCACGCCAGATGCACCGGTCGCAATGACCATCACCACCTCAGCAGGGACAGTGAAACAGCGCGTGGCCCAACCGAATCCTGCCACTAGTGGCTGGCGCGTGAGCTTTGTGCTTGATCCTGCTGGGGCGAAGCTCTGTGATATGCGAGGTATCCTCAAGCTCGGCGAGGAGCTACTCTCTGAGGTATGGAGTTACCGATGGACGCCTTAGGTTCTTTGGCACAGCCTACGCAGCAGGAAACGCCCGGGCCAACATGCCGGCCCGTACCTGATGAGACGGCAGCCCATATGCCAGCACAGGATTTGGAGCGATGGCAGACCAGCAGTCGCGTGTGGCACGACCACGATCGCGCCAATGCCCGACGCCGACGCACTCTCGTGTTTGCGGCCACCCTTGCCCTCACAGCCACTGCCGGCTACGAGATGTATCAAGTCCTCAATGTAAGCCATATGACGGTGCTCCAGGTGGCTCTGCTCGTCGTCTTCACCATCAACTTTGTCTGGATCGCCCTGCCATGCGTGAATGGGCTGATAGGGTTTCTGGCGCTGTGGGGTGGCCGTGGCGTCAGTGGTCTTACCCTGCCTTCCCTGCCACTGGACTCGTCGCTCATGACGCGCACAGCCCTCCTCATGCCGATTTACAACGAAGCCCCGCAGCGTGTCTTTGCCAGACTCCAGACGATCTACGAGTCGCTTGCCGCCCTTGGTGTCCTCGACCACTTCGCCATCTTCATCCTCAGTGACACTACGGACCCCGAGCTCTGGCTTGAGGAAGAAGCCGGATTCTGGGAGTTACGGCGGCGTACTAAGGGGGAGAGGCGCATCTTCTACCGGCACCGCCCCAAAAACATTCGACGCAAAGCGGGGAATATCGCTGATTTTTGCCAACGCTGGGGAAGCCAGTATGATCACATGGTGGTGTTGGATGCAGACAGCTTGATGGCCGGACAGGTACTCGTCCAGCTCGTCGCCGCTATGGAAAACGCTCCTGATGCAGGTCTCATCCAGACCTTACCGCTGGTGGTGAATCGGCACACCCTCTTTGCGCGTGCCCACCAATTTGCCGCCCGCTTCTATGGACCTGTCATGGCCACTGGCCTGGCCTACTGGCATCGTGGCGATAGCAATTATTGGGGGCACAATGCCATCATTCGCACCAAAGCGTTCATCGATTCTGCTGGTCTGCCCGACCTCCCGGGCCAGCCACCCTTCGGCGGACCTATCCTGAGCCACGATTTTGTCGAAGCCGCACTCTTACGCCGGGCTGGGTGGAAAGTGTATCTCGTCCCCGAATGCACCGGCAGTTATGAAGAAAGTCCGCCGTCGCTGCTGGATTTTGCTGCACGCGATCGCCGCTGGTGTCAGGGTAATCTCCAGCATAGCCGGGTTGTGCCAGCCGCTGGCCTCCACTGGCTGAGTCGTCTGCACCTGGTCATGGGCATCATGTCGTACCTGGCGTCGCCCATCTGGCTGCTCTTCATTGTCTTGGGCATTCTGCTGGCTCTCCAGGCGCACTTTCTCCGCCCAGCATATTTCCCCAAGGGGTTTGCATTGTTTCCAACCTGGCCAGTCTTCGATCCGGAACGGGCTTTACGACTCTTTGTATGCACCATGGTCGTGCTGGTAGCACCCAAGATATTCGGCTACATCCTGCTCTTGAAGGATCGTCAGGCGCGGCGCTGCTGCGGGGGAACTCTCCGCACAGCCATGAGTGTCCTGATGGAGATCGTCTTGTCATCGCTGATCGCGCCGGTCATGATGCTGATGCAGTCGGCCGCGGTGCTGGGTATTGTGACGGGGCGCGACACGGGCTGGAAGGCACAACGCCGCGATGATGGGAGCATCCCTTTCCGCGAACTCGTAAGTCGCCATCGCACCCATACGCTATGCGGCGTGATCCTCGTGGGTGTTGCCTATAGCGTGTCGCCGGTGTTACTCGCCTGGATGTCCCCAGTGGTGCTTGGTCTCGTCCTCGCCATTCCCGTGTCCGCTCTCACCGGATGGCAAGCCCCGGGCAAGGCGGTTCGCCGGTTTGGACTGCTGGCGACTCCTGAAGAAATCGCACCACCGGCGGTACTGCAGCGTGCAAACGCGCTGGCCTGTGAATGGGCTTCCACACGACCACAGCTCACCGAGGTCTTGGCGCGTCTCGCAGGTGATGCGCAGCTACGGGCTCTGCACGCCGTGATGTTGCCAACGACGCCGGAACGGCGGAAGGGCGAGTACGACGTGGATTTGCTCCTGGGGCTGGCCAAGCTGGACGAGGCCGACAGTCTGGAGGAGGCTGCCGCGCTGCTCTCCGATCGGGAGAAGCTGGCCATACTTGGGAATCGGACTGGCTTCGAGCGGCTCTGTCAGCTTATAATGGCCTGCCATGTTCAAGAGTAGCCGCGGATGCGAGGGAATGCGCGTAGCGCAGGGGGCGCAGCGAGTGGGGGAATGGGCGCAGCCCAGGGGGCCGGACCCCGGGAGCGCACCGTGCGAGCCCGGACCCCGGGCGGATTAACGCGGATTCTGAGAGAGAGCTATGCAACGACGCGATTTCCTACGTGCCTGCGCCGCGCTTACTGTAGCCGGCCTGCCGCTTCCCACCCTGTGCACCGCCGGTCCTGCCACCGCCACGCTCAGCTATCTAGGGCCGCCCCAGGCCTTCGACTACGCCTGGCTCAAGGGGCAGGCACGGGCCCTCGCCGACGGGGTCTACCAGCCGCAGGTGCGTCACCTTCCCGAGGTGGTAAAAACCCTCGATTGGGATCAGTACCAGGCCGTCCGCTACCGCGCCGACCATGCGCTGTGGGCGCAGGACCGCCGGCGTTTCCAGGTGCAGTTCTTTCATCTGGGCCTGTACTACACGAGCCCGGTACGGATGTACGAGGTGGTGGATGGCCAGGCGCAGGAGTTGGCCTATGATACCGCGATGTTTGATTACGGGCAGAGCAGCTTGCAGAGCTTGCACCTGCCAAAGGACCTCGGCTTCGCCGGCTTCCGCGTGTATTTTTACACCGATCTGGAGCGCGACGTCGCCGCCTTCCTTGGTGCGAGCTACTTCCGTGCGGTAAGCGGCGAGATGCAGTACGGCTTGTCGGCCCGTGGGCTGGCCATCGACAGCGGTATGGACCGCGCTGAGGAATTCCCGATCTTCACAGCCTTCTGGGTCGAACGACCAGGGCCGGATGCCGGAACCCTCACAGTGTATGCGCTTATGGATTCGCCAAGCGTGGCGGGCGCCTACCGTTTCGACATCGCTCCAGCTGCGACGCTGGTCATGGATGTGGATGCCGCGCTCTACCCGCGCAAGACCATTGAGCGCCTGGGTATCGCTCCACTGACGAGCATGTTCCAGTATGGAGAAAACGACCGCCGCATGGCCAGCGACTGGCGCCCGGAGATCCATGATTCTGATGGCCTGGCCATGTGGACCGGCAGTGGTGAGTGGCTCTGGCGCCCACTGGTCAATCCGACGCAGGTGCGCTTCAATGCCTATCTCGATAGGAATCCGCGCGGCTTTGGCCTCCTCCAGCGCGATCGCAACTTCGACCATTACCAGGATGATGGGGCGTTCTACGACCGCCGGCCGAGCCTGTGGGTTGAACCCAAATCCGGCTGGGGCAAAGGCTCCGTCCAACTTGTGGAGATTCCAACGCTCGATGAAACCGCCGACAACATCGTGGCCTTTTGGAATCCAGCAGAGGCACCGCGCCCCGGTCAGGAGCTGCTCTTCAGCTACCGCCTGTACTGGGGAGCGCAGATGCCTTTGCGGCCGCCACTCGCGCAGGTAGTCGCGACGCGTACAGGCTTGGGTGGTGTGGTAGGCCGGAAGCGCGCGCATTTTTCCTGGCGCTTCGTCGTAGATTTCGCGGGCGAAGTTCTGTCCATGCTCGGCAAGCATGTCAAGCTGGAGCCGGTGATCACCGCTTCACATGGACAGATCGAAATCCCTTCCGTGCGACCACTGGAGGCCGTACAGGGCTATCGTGTCATATTTGATCTGAAGCCGACCGATAACAGCGTTACGCCGGTCAATCTGCGCCTGTATCTCCGCGCCGACGGCCAGCCATTGAGCGAAACATGGCTTTACCAGTGGACGCGAGATGGGCTATAATATGTCACCCGGGATAAGGCATGGCCGCGGTTATCGCGCCACGCCAGGCACGATGGCCTCATAAACCCTCAGGATAGGAAAGGAACAAGGCCATAAAGTTGCTACCTATCAGCACCGGCACGTATCTTTCAGCTACGTGCCGCCTAAGACATGTGTTATGTGGTTGATCCGCTGCCTGCTAGTGTTCCTTCTGCTGTTGATCTGTATTGCAGGAGTAACGTGGAGACAAGGTACGTTGGGTGTTATCACGTCAACGGAGGACGCTGTGATGCCAGCGCCAACGGGTCTCGTGGCGCGCAGCGGCGACCGCAGTGTTATTCTCCACTGGAATCCCATTATTGACTCCCGCCTGGCCGGCTATCACGTCTACCGTAGACCTGCAGCAACTGGGCTCCTCGAGCAACCCAGAGGCCTTCTACTTACGAATCACTTTGTTGATTTCGAGGTTGAGGATGGCGTGACATACCGCTATCGGGTACGCGCTTTCGACAGGCGCGGACGGGAAAGCCTCGACTCAGCCACCATCAGTGCGACACCCCGTGTGCTTGATGACGAGGCCTTCCTCGACCTCGTGCAGCGTACGGCATTCGACTATTTCTGGTATGAGGCCAATCCACAAAACGGCCTGATCAAAGACCGGAGCAGTGATGCGTCGCTCTCGAGCATTGCTGCTGTAGGGTTCGGGCTCTCCGCGCTCACCGTGGGCCTTGACCGTGGGTGGATCAGCCGGGAAGCAGGGCGTGATCGTGTGCTGACAACGCTGGAGTTTCTCTGGCAGAGTCCGCAGGGTCCCCAGGCCGACGCCACGGGCTATAAGGGCTTCTATTATCATTTTCTCGATATGCACACCGGACGGCGTGTGCATGGTGCAGAGCTGTCCACGATCGATACTGCCCTACTCCTGGGCGGAGTGCTCCACGTGCAGCAATATTTCGATCAACCTGACGCCACCGAAGCCAAAATCCGTGCCCTTGCCAACGACATCTATCGCCGCGTTGAGTGGTCGTGGATGCAAGTGCGCCTGGCAAAGATATGCCACGGCTGGTCGCCGGAGGCGGGTTTTCTCCCCTATGACTGGGGGGGCTATAATGAAGCGATGATTCTCTATTTGCTCGCCCTCGGCTCCCCGACCTTTCCCATCACTCCTGATGCCTGGACAGCCTGGACGAACTCCTATACCTGGCAAACCCACTATGGCCAGGCGTTCGTCGTCTTTCCGCCCCTCTTTGGACATCAGTACTCGCACGTCTGGGTCGACTTTCGCGGTATCCAGGACTCCTATATGCGCGATAAGGGCCTCGATTATTTCGAGAACTCTCGCCGTGCCACTCTGGCCAACCGTGCCTATGCTATTGCCAATCCCCATGGTTGGGCTGATTATGGCGAAAACGTGTGGGGCCTGACGGCCTCTGATATCCCGTCGAGTTATAAGGCACGCGGCGCCCCACCTCCTGAAAGCGACGATGGCACCATCACGCCAACCGCAGCCGGTGGCTCATTCGCGTTCACCCCTCGCGAATCGCTGGCAGCCCTGCGCTACATGTATGCCACCTATCGGACACAGCTCTGGGGTCCATACGGTTTCAAAGACGCTTTCAACCCCACACAGAAGTGGTTCGCCAGCGATTACCTCGGTATTGATCAGGGGCCCATCGTGCTCATGATCGAGAACTACCGTACGGGCCGTATTTGGCACGTGTTTATGCAGCATGGGGCTATCCAGCGCGGATTGGAGCGAGCCGGGTTCACCCCTGTGACACCAACGGACAAGGGGCCATCCATCTCCCACATAGCGCCCCGCACGCCCCAACCAGCGGTGCAGCCCGTGCACTCCGACCCACCCTCTCCCGCGCCCCAACCAGTGGTGCAGCCGGCGCAACAGCGCTCATGACGTTGTCTGGGCGCGGTGGTACACATCTTCTTACCCCACAGCATAAGTTCGCACCAGCTGCCCTACCGGGCTGGTGCCGTATGCTGTGGCTTCCCCAAACCACACCCGCACTGCCGCCCGCTGGCTGTCCGGACAGGAGGAGTGTACGTTGAGGTAGTTCGGCAGCGTGTTAAACATCCGCAAGTGATATGGCGAACCGAACGAGGTAAAGACGACGTAGGGATGGTCACTGTAAAAACCGCCAATAAAGATGCGGTTGTGAAGGCCCACAGAACGTATCGACTGCATCCCCCATATCGCGTTGAAGACAAAATTCACAAACACCGCATCATAGGCAAACGTTTCATCGCTCAACCGGAGGTCGTCGGGATTGTACACATGGTCGACGTGATAGCCGCGTTCGCGCAGGGCGCTATCCACTTCGGGCACGTCCTGGGAGTCACTCGCCAACGTGATGGTCAACACCTTGGCGCCAGGCTGCAAGTGCTGGATGGGCAGCGTGCCATGGAGATCCCGCACCTTGACGATTGCAGCGGCAGCGATCTGGCGACTGGCTTCTGCAAAGGTCTGCTGTTCTTGTGCCGTGACAGCAGGACCAAAGAGTGCTCCCGTATGCAACTGCAAGCGCGCCTTGAAGGCTAAAATCCGACGTACGGCATCGTCGACACGCGCCTCTGGCAGGACTCCTGAACGCACCGCGTCTACAAGCGTGACATAATCGTCGGGCAGCTTGGGAAACAGCAGCATATCACACCCTGCTGCGATGCAGGCCACCGTTCTGTCCCGACGCTTCGCATAGCCAGCCACGCCGCCCATGTTCATGTCGTCGGTCACAATGAGTCCCTGAAAGCCGAGTTCTCCACGGAGCAGGCCGGTCACCAATGTAGGGCTGATCGAGGCGGGGCGATAGACGCCGCAGGCATTCTGGGTATTGTCCCAGGCGGGCAAGGCAATGTGGCCAACCATAACGCTCCAGACACCGGCTTCAATCACTTTGCGAAAGGGCAAGCCGGAGATGTGGTGCCACTGCTGGCGTGACAGGGTGTTCACCGAGGTCACTGTGTGCTGGTCCACATCATCCACGCCATCACCGGGGAAATGCTTGGCACAGGCGGCCAGCCCGTGCGCTTGCATACCGCCTGCGACCGCCGCTGCGAGGCGCGTCACGCGTTCTGGATCGTCGCCGAGCGAGCGGGTATTGGCGATCGGATTCTCCGGATTGATGTTCACATCCACCACTGGCGCAAAGGTCCAGTGGATCCCCACGTAACGCCCTTCGCGTGCAGCAGCGGTGCCGAGCGTGTATGCGAGCTGTAGATCATTGGCCGCGGCAACGGCTAGCGGTTCAGGAAATGGCACGCCGCCGCGCACAAAATGGCCGGCGCCGGCCTCAAGGTCTGAGGCTACGACCAGAGGAATGGAGCAGCGCGCCTGCAACTGCGTTATTTCTTCGCGGTGCCGGTCGCGGTCAGCCATGCCGACAAAAATCCCCCCGAGCGTCCTTTCGGTAAGAAAAGCGTCAACCGCCTCCCGGCGGTAGTCATAGGCCCCCAGGGTTGGGATCAAGAGTTGTGCGACCTTGTCTTCGGTATGGAGCGCTGCAAAGGTTGCCTCAACCCAGCGTTGCTGCGCCTCACTGAGTGGCTCAAGCATACGTGGTCCTTTCTCCTAATACCCCGCCAAACTGGCGGGGGCAATTAGCCGTACGCAGTACTAGCCTTTGACAGCCCCGGAGGTGAGCCCAGCGATGAAATCCTTTTGCAAGAGCAAAAACAGACCCATGACCGGCGCAATAGAGACCACCGTTCCAGCCATGAGCAAGCCATAGTCGGCGCTGTAGAGCCCTTTTAACTGGGCAATGGCGACAGCTAAAGGAAACTTCTCCGGGGTCTGGAGAATGATTTGCGGCTGCATAAAGCTATTCCACGCGCCCATGAACGTGATGAGCAGAAACGCACCAAGCATGGGGCGCACGAGCGGCAAAATGATCGTAAAGAAGCAACGGATTTCCCCACACCCGTCCATACGGGCAGCCTCGATAAGGTCAAGGGGAATGGTATGGATCAGTGCCTGGCGGAAGAGGAAGACCCCAAACGCCGGTGCGATGCCTGGGAGGATGAGCCCTGTGAAGCTATCTAACAGCCCGAAGCGATAGATCAACTGGTAACCCGGGGCCAAGAGCAATGGTCCGGGGATAATCAGCGATGCCAGCACCAGTGCGGTTAGCAGCCGGTTGGCCCGAAACGCGAACTTGGCCAGAGCATAGCCGCCCATGGCAGCACACAGGGTAGTCAGGACACTGGCAACAGAGGCGTAAAAGACCGAATTCACGACCGCACGTCCAAAGCCGAGGCTAGGATCAGTGAATAATATATAAAAATGTTCCAGAGTGAGGCCACGCCAATCGATGCCCAAGAAGCCATCGCCTGGTGGTAGAAAGAGCGACGAGAAAAAGGTGGCCTTGGTCTTCAGCGCTGAGCACACTAGATACAGAAATGGGATCAACGTCACCGCTGTACACAGGAGTAACAACGCATAAAGTACCCAGTCTACCAACCGCTGGGTGGCTGTGTTTGCAACCGCCATACCGTCAATGCTCCCGACTCAACAGCCGCTGGAGGACGGTGCATCCCATGAGGACGAGTGCCAGTGTCCAGCCAATCGCACTGGCATACCCCAGATCACCGACCTCAAAGCCATACTGATACAGATACATTACCACCGTAAGCCCCCGGTTTTCGGGGCCAGGACCGTTCAGGAGGATAAACGGCAGTTCAAAGAGCTGCAAACTGCCCAGCAGCGACAGCAGCACAACGAAGCCAGTCACCGGGGCAATCTCGGGCAGGATCACCGCAAGAAATTTCTGCCAGGCATTGGCGCCGTCCACATCCGCCGCTTCCAGACAGTCTCTATCGACGCCTTGCAACGCTGCCAGAAAGTAAATCATGTTAAAACCGACAGACATCCACAAGGTCGCGATGAGCAAGGCTGGCATCACATACCGTTGCAACCACGGGAATTCGCGTGGGAAGTGCGGAATAACTGCCCGCAAAAAGACATTCACTAACCCCTCACGTTCGTGGAACATGAGCGCGAACATCATGGCCACAAAGACCATACCGACCAGCGATGGCGAAAAGAAGATGAGGCGGAACAGGGCCCGTCCCCGCAAGCTTGGACGATTCAGCAACATGGCCAACCCGAGTGCTAACGGGACTTGCAACGCCACGGCAGCCACGGCATAGACAAAGGTATTGCGCATGGCGAGCCAGAAAAAACGGTCCGCCAGCAGGTCCTGAAAATTCTTCAGCCCTACAAACACCGTAGTCTTGGGACCAAACGTTTGCTGCATAGCCAGGATAATGGATTGCACCAGTGGATAGACCATGAAGGTACAAAACACGAGCACAAAAGGGGCGATGAAGACGTATGGTGCCCAGCGTGGATGTGAAGAGGATAACTGCCTGTTCATGGGTGCTTCTGTGCCAGAAAGATGTTGCGTTGCATCTGCTCACGCACCTGGGCCTCAGCCTGTGCCAGCAAGCGGCTGGCCTCTGGTAAGAGCTCGGTCACCGTATACGCGCCGTAGTGCTCGGCATAGGCCTTCAGAGCCAGCGCGCTCTCGGCCATTTTGTCACGCGCCAGCGCGTTGTAGGGCGAGGACGTGCGTGGGGGCACATCTGGCGCGGCGGCAATGTAAAGACGACCATAACGCTGCCCACAGAAATAGGGACTCGGCTCGTCGTAAACCGAGTCTGTCCAGTGACGCTTGACGGGGCTGATGATGCCTGTTGTACGAAACAACCCACGCGCTAGGTCTGGTGATAAGTAGAGATGTTTGGCATAGCGCCAGGCGCTGTCAAAATCTTTCGTGCGCTTGGGGATCCCCAGCATCGTCCCCCCCATGACGGTGGTGCGCCGGCTGCCCTTGTCCCAGGCGGGCAACGGCATGAGCTTCACCTTGCCAGCCAACTGCGGCAAGTCTTGCCGCCAGGCACCCGTCAGCCAATCTGGCATCAAGCTAAAGAGGACTGTGCCGTCGAGACGCATCTTGTTGCCAGCTGCGTCGAATTCCGGGGCATTGACGGCAAGGCGGTTGGGACCCGTGGTCCACGACGCCACTGTGGCCAGTACCCGCGCATTCATCTCGGAGTGCATCACCAGCCGTTCCTGTGCGTCAAAGAGCCCCCCGCCCGCCTGTAACATGAGGCTCTCGATCAGCTCAGGATTGGTTTCCCAGATGTTCAACAGGTAGTGGTCCGGGTAGCCATCGCCGTCAACGTCGCGCATGAGCGGCCGGAGGAGGCGGACAAAATCGTCCCAGGTTTGAATGGCAGTAACATCGATCCCTGCCGCCTCGACGAGGTCCGCACGGTAGGCCAGCAGGACCGGGTGGACATCATGAGGCAGGCCAAAAATGCGCCCGCGAGATGTCCATAGCGCCAGAGACGGCGCATTGATCTGCGCGTCAATCCCCTCAGCCCGCACGGTGTCGGTCAGGTCGACGAAGCCCACGTCCTCCAAGGGACCCTTGAAGGCCTGGGCCACAATCTGCGCGTAGGCTTCAACGAGATCCGGTAACGGCGTCCCCGAGAGGAAGCCCGACAGCAGGCGCCGTTGCAGTGCATTGCCGGAGAGGAGCACAGTGTGCACGCGCTGCGCTGGCGGCTGTGCAGTATTCCAGGCCACGATCATGGGATCATATAGGCGTTGATGGCTCTTCGCGAAGAGCCAAAACTCCAGCCCTGCTTTCGGTGAGATAGGCCATAGGACGAGCACGATAGTAGAGACTGCGGCCAGGGCACAGATGACCCACCCTCCCGGTGACAATATGTCAAAATATGCCGGCAGACTCCATGGACGCTGCTTTGGATTCCCACCACTTTGTTGCAACTCTCGCCTCACTGTTGCGCCGCGGAGCTGCCAGCCCGCAGGGCTCGCAGGGTCTCGCGCCCACGCGCAAGTCTGGAGCGGAGCGTCCCGACAGGGACACCCAATATCCACGCCGCTTCATCGTATGCAAAACCTTCCCAGGCAATCAGCATAATAGCCGCGTACTGCGGTGCAGGCAACTGGTCAAGCGCCTGGGCAATAGCCCGGTACTCGACATACTTTTCCTGCCTGGAGCACTCAATCATTGTTGGCTCAATCGCCTCCAGAGGCACGACCAGCCTTTCACGTCGTCGGGTATTTCTGGTGTTTAGAAAGACGTTGTAGAGCATACGGAAAAGCCAGCTTCGCATACTGCCTTGTCGTCGCCAGAGCTGCTGCTTTCGCAACGCCCGTTCGAGGCAGTCTTGTACCAGATCATCAGCGGCATCAGTGTTGCGCAGGAGCGCCAGCGCATAACGGTGTAGATGGGGAATTTCGCGGGCGATTAGCCACTGCAATTCATCCATGTCCCATAGCCTTCATCGCGTTGCCGTCTGTTAGCGTGATAACCACCAGGTCACGAGGCAGGGGGCACACTCACCACGCAGCAAAAAAGTGACCGAAGGCGGAACCTTCCGGCTACTTGCACTGTCAATTGAGATAACGCGCATCGTTGTGACTGCGTGTTTCACAACTGTATGAGGAGGAGATCCGCATGAAAATCCAACCCACTGCTTTGGCCCTTGCCACCGTCCTGACTGGGGCCCTCATCCTGGCCCTTGCGCTGCCGATGCAGGCGCAAAACTCTCAGCCGTCACAACAGCTTCCGAGCCAGCAGCTCGAGCCAAGTCAAGCCCAGCTCGAGTCTTTTGCGTCCGCAGCGCTCGAAGTCCAGCAGATTCGCTCGAAGTGGCAGCCGCGGATACAAGCGGCTGACAATGCTGAGCAAGCCCAAGAGTTCCAGGTACAAGCCTCTACCGAGATGGTGAGTGCTGTCCAAGACAAAGGGCTGACGGTAGACACCTACCGGGCCATCGCCACAGCTGCTCGGGACAATCCTGAACTCGCCAGGCGTATTGGCAAGCTCATAGAGCAGGCTCGCTAGAGCACTGTGCTTGATTGGCGAAGGCCCGCCGTCGAAAAATCGTTGGCGGGCCTTCTCTCTTTGTGAGAGAGGCACGGGCTGCGCCCTAGAGGGGCGTGGACCGAATATGGACTTCGCCGCTTTCCTCCAGGACAAGAAAACGCCGCTCTTGCGCCCGCGCCTCACGCATGTAATCGGCCAGTTCACTGGCACGCAGGCGGGCCGCAGCATTTTCACAAGCCTGGATGAAGCCCGTATCCACGATGACGTGATGGCAGCCAGTCTCGTGGCCAACTTCAAAGACGGGTGCCCTGACGTCCTCATCCCACCAGGTGTTTCTTACCTGACCGGGGAATTCCCACTCAAGATACTGCTGTATCTCACCAATTTGCGTCTCAAGGGGGTGAGACATGCACATCTCCTTCTGCCTGGGCTTTCCCCTTGGCCGAAAGCAAGAGGAAGCACAGGAATAAGCTCCGCGGGAGAGGCAAACCCAGAAGCGGAACTGCTAGTGGAGAAGGATAAGCTTTGGTCCCTCATCTGTTGCCTCGACATCGAGCGTGCTATTGTCGAGGACTTGCGATACCTGAGTATCCAGTATCAGGACCATCCTACCCGCATGGTCGAATTTTTCATCCCCAGGACGAGCATTGTCTAACTGGGGTGTCAGCGTGCTGCCTTTGAGCACGAGCCGAATCGCGGTTTCGTCCGGAACGTTGGCGTTGTCGAGTACTGCGGTCAGATACTCGCCCGCTGTTTCGGTCATCATAAACATCATAAACTCCTCTGAGAGAATAGGCTGTTGCATGGTGCACGGCCATTCCCCACGCGTCTGGCGACGGCCTTTTGGAAGAAGATATGTACCGCTGCTGGCCTTGCTCCTGCTTCCCTGCAAAAATACAGCAAGACCTGTGCCATAGCTCCTTCTGACTATGCCCCTGGGTGATATCGATGCCTGCCGAGAGGGTTGTCCAGTGACAGTGGTGCGTCTCCTCTGCTTGCAGAGGCGTGGGGCTGCTACTTGCCCTCTCTCACATTGATGAAGGCTTTCTCTCAAACTGACAGACCTTGACGAGGTCACGGGGTTTGGATCTGGGGCCGGGCAGAGAGTGCACTACTCACCAAAGTAGGCGCTGACAATGCGGGTGGGGTCTTGGCTGTGCGGTAGTTTTACTGCCGGTGTGGTCTATGTGCGAGACGCGACGCTAATCGCCGACGCTGACCTCGGCGGGGAGCTGGTGAAAACGCAGCTCTGTGCCTTGCCAGCTCACTGGCGTGCCGTTCAGGAGCGTGGGGCCAGCCGGCAGCGCTCCGGGCCAGAGGAATACCAGACCGCCGGGCGGTGGCTGCAAGCCTGCTGCGACCTTGAGCACGAGGCGGTGCCCCTGGCTATGCAGGGTGTAACTCAAGCGCCCATATGGCGTGCGCAAGTTCTCGACCGCGACCCCTTCACCCTCTAGCCACTGCCGGGGCAGGCCCGCAGCCAGCACGAGCGCCCTGTCGGCTTCACGTTCATAGGCGAAGAGGTCGAGCGCCGAGCGGATGAAGTCGGACGCCACCCAGCCATGTGGCATATCACCCACAAAGCGAGGCTGGCGCAGCTCGCGACCCACCACTTCGGCCCACTGGTTCCAGCCGGGCGGCCGCCGGCTGGCAAAGAAGAAATCGAGCAACTCCTGCGCGCGCTGACGCCAACCGAGACGCACGAACGTTCCCACGGTGCGCAGCTCATAGGGGGTATAATCGTCCCAGGGTGTCACACCGTCTCGCCGTGCGACGAATGCTTGCCAGTAGCGCTCAAACGTGGCGTGCAGCAGATCCTGCGGCAAATGAGCCTGCTCACCAACGGGGTCGAGAGCGATTGTCGTTGACGTAGCATCGAAATCGCCTAGTTCGGCGCAGCCTGGCACATAGTCAATACCGTGCGCTGCTGTGCTCGCAGCCAGGGAGGCGTACAGATCATGCCGAAACTCGTCGCGCTGCCGAGCCAGGCGCATTGTGGCCTCTTGCTGGCCGAGTACAGTGCCAATGGCGACAGCCTCCACGTAACCCTTCAAGGCCCAGAAATCGTCCCAGTACGAGTGCATTGGCTTCGCCGCATAGCCCTCGTGACTGATCGACGCCGGCAGCAAGCCGTAGAAGGCACGCCGCGCTGGCGAGAGATTCGCGGCGCGGCGCTCGGACTGACGCAAGGTTTCCATGTAGCCGGCCGCGGCTTCAACATGTGGCCACATCGCTTCAAGCAGCGCGCGGTCGTGCGTGTAACGATAGAGTTCTGAAGCCAGAAAGATAAACTCACCGTGGCTGTCGTTTTCTGGCACGGGATCGGCCCCCCGCGCATCGACGCAGCACGGCACCTTCCCGTTGGGGAACTGGTATGGGGCGTACCAGCGCAGGAAATCACGGGCAACGTCTTCGTGTCCGAGGCGTAACAGGGCCTCGGAAGTCAAGGCGCCATCACGAATCCAGGAGCGCTGGTAGGAACGTGCGCCAGGCTGCAATGCCGGCCCATCGCGGTTGATCAACACATGCGCCAACGCCGTGCGCAATGTGTCGATGAGCGGCTGGGCTGCCAGCGGCACGCGCAAGGCGACGCGGTTGAGCCTGGCACGCCACCTGGCGGCGACGGCCTCGCGCTGGCGCTGCAGCCACTCCCGCGGTGACATGCCTGTGAGATCAGCCGACTGGGCCGGGCCGGACAGAGGGATCACCAGGCCGATCGTAGCGCCGCCATGTGGGGGGAGATACAGGCGGTACACGAGAGCCCCCGAGGCATAGCCGAAGGCATCGTGCACCTCTGAGACTTCGCGCCAGGTATTGGTGGCGAGCAGCTCTGGTAGCGCGCCGGCATCGAAAGAGGCGGCACTGAAAGCATCTGGTTGTACGAGGGGAAAAATCCGGCGCGCGCCATTCACGGACACGGCCTCGCCATCCCAGACGAGGGCGTGGATAGGGCTCACGCCACCCGGCGTGTTCAAGAACTGCATGGGCGGATTGACCTGAAAGGGCCGCACGGCCAGCACCAGCGTGACAGTTTGCGGCTGCGCACTGAGATTCTGCATCTCATAGCTGGCAATGAGCTGTGAGCGCGCGGGCGAGCCGGTGGCAAACGCTGTCGCCTGCAACGCCAGCTCCTGGTACTGCCAGGCGGCCGTAGGGATCGGCAGATACCCTTCGAGCAAGGTGTGGCCGGCCTGCGCATCTGCCCATGTGAGGAGCTTAGAGCCCATCAACACAAATGGCTCGATGGAGCAGCGGGCCTTGCCGATCTCAAGCGCTCCATCTTCAGAGAGCAGGCCTTGCTCGGCGCCACCGTCGACACCGACGACCGTCCAGTACGATTGCTCACCGGAAAACCCGCGCGGGAAGTATCCCCGTGGCGCTTCCCGGGCGATAGCCTCGAAAAAGGCATTGGGGGAGGCACCAAAGGCGAGGTCTTTGACGTCGATCTCGGCGAGCCCATAGGCGCGTGCCGGGCCATCATGCAGCCCGAGGCGGAGGAAACGCGTCTCCGACTCGGGGAGATACAGAGGATCGCGCCCACCATTGCCGTCGACCACCGTACGCACGGTTCTCCAGAGGTTGCCGTCATCGGAGAACTCTACATCGTAACGCGAGGCGTAAGCGTGCTCGAGCCAGTGCAGCACCAGGCCGCCGAACTCGCGGGGTTGCTGAAAATCGAGTGTCAGCACTTGCTCAGGGCCAGCGGCTGGGTCGCTCTGCCAGGCGGTAGAGAGCATGCCATCGAGCGCGTAGGAAGCTTCCGCTCCCGGTTGTGCCGAGGACGCTTGCAATACGGGCGTGGGATAACTCGTCGGCTGCGGTGGCAGCTCGCGAAAGCTGAGCTGGTCGAAACACACCGAGCCGCGACCACCACCTTTTCCAGCTTTGACGACAAGCTCGAGTGCTGCGCTGTGTGTGAGCATACGATCCGACGTCGGTCCCCAGGCGAACTCAAGCTGGCGTTTCTTGATCTTGACCTGCTGCCACTCGCGTGGGAACGCAAAGTCACGGTGGTTGAACCACCAGACGTTCTCGCCACTCGCATCGATGAGCTTGAATTCCAGGTTGTTCACTGGTGCATCGCCACGTACGTAGAAAGCGAACTCATAGTTGGGTGGTAAATCGAGAGGCAGAACACGACGTGCACTGGCATAACCGGCAACGCCCGCGAAGTCGAAAGCGAGACACAGTGCTTGCCCTTCGACACCTGCGACTGCCTGGAGCGCTGCCCGGACACCGTCCGAGGCGCCAACCTGCCATAGCGCCAGTTCCTCGAAGCCATCGAGCAGACGCGGTAGTTGTGCAAAGACAGGCGACATCCCTACCTCCATGGCAAGATACAGGCCAAACCCCAGCGCCGCCAGCCATCGTGCTCGCCGCCAGCCCTGCCGGGAGCTCGCGGGTAGGATACTGTTGCACCTCCCTGGCGGCGTCCAAGAGGTACGGTGGCATAGCAGGAGGAGCAAGCTCGTCATCCGCATGGCACCCTTCCATGGCTTCGTCTGCGCACCTCCCAATGCAGTGCGTGGCTGCGCCTGGAGTCGATTCCTTTCTGCCCCAGGAAGACCTGCAGTGGGTCCATTGGCAGCCCAATCGTGCTCTACATAATGATAACGGATAGCGCAAGCCCTGCAGTTTTGCCATTTCTACGACGTACGCCGTGCGCTATACTCTTGTCGCCACGCCCCGAATGCACTGATCGCGGCTGGTTGGTTGTCCTGTCACGGAGGAGAGCTCCATTGTAGGTGTGCCTCTCGACATCACAGCGCGTGATAGAGCGGAGACACTCCAGGTGTCTCCACGAGCTGAGGAGGAGGCACTATGCTTCAGGGACAACACCTGCGCAAAAGCTATGGCGCAGTGACCGTGATCAGTGATGTCAGCTTTATTCTCAACGACAAGCAACATGTTGGCTTGATCGGTCCAAATGGGGTCGGGAAATCGACCCTGCTGCGCTGTCTCATCGGCGCCGAGCAGCTTGATGCGGGGACGATCGTCAAGTCGCCGCCGGACTTGTCCATTGGGTACTTAGCACAAGCCCTCGACGACCTGGGTGAGCGCAGCGTTGGCGAGGTCGTTGCCGCTGCCAGGGCAGATGTGCTGCAAGCCGAGCAGGACCTGCAGGTGGCGGCTGAGGCGCTTGCCGCTGCCAGCGACGTCGACGCCGCGCTGGCACGCTATGATGCGGTGCTGGCGCGCTTCGAAGCGCTGGGCGGCTATGAGCACGAGCGGCGGGCCGCGGCAGTCCTTCAGGGCCTGGGATTAGGCGGTGTCGATCCGGCTACGCCTGTCGCGGTTTTGAGCGGTGGGCAGAAGACACGCCTGGGCCTGGCGGCGCTGCTCATCAGCGAGCCAGACCTCTTGTTGCTCGACGAGCCGGCCAATCACCTGGATGTCGAGGCGCTGGCATGGCTTGAGGATTTTGTCCAAGGCTATCCACATGCAGTGCTGATCGTCTCCCATGACCGTGAGTTCCTGGACCGCACGGTGACGCGCATCCTCTATGTCGATCCGCATACGCGCGCGGTGCAGAGCTACCCAGGGAACTACAGCGACTTCGCCGCAGCGCGCGCGCATGAGCGCGAGGTGCAGGCGACTGCCTGGCACGGGCAGCAGGCCTATGTCCAGC
>Ga0081455_10000658_pt1 | contig 44747 bp, 37 predicted proteins | sample TabmetS3T2R1_FD_70207 | JGI IMG/M metagenome (GOLD analysis project Ga0081455, IMG submission 70207) | Tabebuia heterophylla rhizosphere microbial communities from the University of Puerto Rico - S3T2R1 | ecosystem: Host-associated > Plants > Roots > Rhizosphere ...
GACTGCTCCCAGAAGCCCTTGTCCTCCGGCCGCCAGTCGTCGAGCGTCTTGCCCGAGAGCTTGCCGACATGCTCCGGCCTATGGATCTCCTGCATCTCGGGCAGTTCTGGCAGCTTGGCGAGCTGCTCGGCCGTCGCCTCGCGCTCCATGGCGCGGATCGAGACGTGCATCCAGACCAGCGATACCGCGGCGACCAGGAACAGGAGCATGAAGCAGCTGGTCCAGATGCCGGTGAGATCGTTCAACGCACCAAAGGCGATCGGCAGCACGAAGCCGCCCAGGCCGCCGACCAGGCCGACGACGCCGCCGACGGCACCGACATGGCCGGGGTAGTAGACTGGGATGTGCTTGTAGACGGCGGCCTTGCCCAGGCTCATGAAGAAGCCCAGCACGAAGGCGATGACGGTGAACGGGACCAGCCCAACCTCGAGCGTGAAGGCGATCGGACCGGTGATCCCCTTCACGATGTACTGGGTCGGCGGATAGGACAGCACGAAGCAGGCGGCGACCGACACGCCGAAGGTCCAGTACATGATGCGGCGCGCGCCATACTTGTCGGAGAGCACGCCGCCATAGATGCGGAACAGGCTCGCCGGCACCGAATAGGCCGCTCCGATCATGCCGGCCGTCGTGATGTCGAGGCTGTACACGCCCATCAGGAAGCGCGGCAGCCACAGCGCCAGTGCGACGAAACCGCCGAAGACGAAGAAGTAGTAGAGCGAGAAGCGCCAGACTTGGACATTGCGTAGCGGCGCCAGCATGGCCGAGAGCGGGTCGGGCTTCCTGCCGGCCTTGCGCCGCGCCGCGAGCTCGGGGTCGTCCTTGGTGGTGAACCAGAACGCCACGGCCATGACCAACAGGGCGCCGGCCCAGATCTCGGCGACGCTCTTCCAGCCCCAAGCCACCATGACGAAGGGCGCCACGAATTTGGTGACGGCGGCGCCGACATTGCCAGCACCGAAGATGCCGAGCGCCGTGCCCTGCCTGGCGGCGTCGTACCAGCGCGAGACATAGGCGATGCCGACGCTGAACGAGCCGCCGGCGATGCCGACGCCCAGCGCCGCCAGCAGGAAGCTGGAATAGTCGTCGGCATAGGTGAGCAGCCGCGTTGCCGCGGCGGCCGCGATCATCACCCCGACATAGACGATGCGCCCGCCATATTGGTCGGCCCAGATGCCCAGGATGAGACGGATCAGAGAGCCGGTAAGGATGGGCGTTCCCACCAGAAGGCCGAATTGCGTGTCGGTGAGGCCGAGCTCCTTCTTGATCTGGACGCCGATGATCGAAAAGATCGTCCACACGGCGAAGCACACCGTGAAGGCAAGGGTGCTCATGCCCAGCGCCGTCGTCCGCTCTCCGCTCCGCATGTCCAGTGTCTGCTGCACCGCCATCGCTCGAACTCCCTCGATGGCGGCAAATTCTTTCGCGAAGGCCCGCAAGCGGTTGATATGAATCAAGCAGCTGCAGCCAACACCAAACTGTTTGTGATTTGGTTATCTTAGGTGAACGATGACCGTTCACATTTGTTAACGCCTGGAGAAAGCGATGCGCCCCACCGACCTGCCGCTGATCCGCCGCTCGCGGCTGTTTGCCCAGGTCGCGGAGAAGGATCTCGCCGCCATGTTGGCGACCTGCTTCGTCCAGACGATGCCCAAAGGCGCCACACCCTGCCAGCAGGGCGATAAGCCGGAGTTCTTCCACATCGTGCTGTCCGGCGCTGTCGGCCTGTTCGGCGAAGGCCCGCGTGAGGAGACGCTGATCGAGTTCTTTGGGCCAGGGGACGGCTTCGTCATGGCCGCGGTGATGCTCGATGCGCCCTACCTGGTGACGGCGCGGATGCTCGAAGAGAGCCGCGTCCTGCTGTGGCCCGCCGCCGCCTTTCGCGCCCAGGTACGTGCCAACGGCGCGCTCGCCTATGGCGCATCGATACAGCTTTCGAGCTATTGGCGCACGCTCGTTGGCCAGATCAAGGACCTGAAGCTGTTGTCTGCAACCGAACGTCTGTCGGCGATGCTGTTGGCCCTGGCGCCGCGGCAAAGCGGCAGCACCACGGTCACCTTGCCGGGCGGTCGGCGGCTCATCGCCGGGCGGTTGGGCGTGACGCCGCAAAGCCTGTCGCGCGCCTTCGCCAGCCTGCGGCCGCTGGGTATCAGCGGCAACGGTCGACAGGTCACCATCGCCAATCTGGACCGCCTCCGCGAGCTCGACGACATGACGAAGCGCCATAAGAAGCCTGCCGTCCGCTAGCGGGCATTGTGTGCTATCGAGCGGCGAATGGCGCCTTCTCTGCAGCCTTGGCCCGCTTTGATCGCGACCGCGCGCGGCGCCTTGTGGCGCGCGCCCGACGGCACGATCGAACGCCTGCCGCGAGCCGATGTCGTGCTGCGCGCGGCGGGCAGCCCGCCGTTGGTCTGCCACAAACCGGGCGTGGCGGCTCGGCTCGGGCTGGACGACCTGCCGTCGCGCGACCTCCTCGAGCTCTTCGCCTTCGTACGGCCGGCAAGGTTCTGCCTGCCTACCGTGCGCGGCCTCTGCGACTCGCTCGACCTTGCGATCCCTGCGACGCCGGAAGACGAAGCCACGCGCCTGCCCGAAGCCGCACGGACCCTGCTCGATGAGCTGGAGGACATGGCGGCGCTTGCCTCGCCCGAGATGCGCGATACGGCACTGGCCATGGCCCGCGGCCAGTGGGCCTGGGGCGAGGCGGTGCTGGCCGCCCTCGGCATCGATCCCAACGCCAAGAAGCCGCGTCTCGGCGCGGGCCTCGATGTCTGGAAGAGCCTGCCAGCGTGGGAGGAGCCGCCGCCGCAGCCGCCCTCTTCCAGCTATCCCGTCGAGCCGCGCGACGCCCGCCTGCGTCTGGCGCAGCTCGTCGCCGCCGGCCCCAACATCGCCGAAGCGCGGCCGACACAAAGCGACTACGCCTCGGCAACCAGCCAAGCTTTCGCCCCGCGCATCGAAGAGGACAAGCCCAATGTCGTGCTGGTGGAGGCGGGCACCGGTGTCGGCAAGACCCTGGGCTACGTGGCCCCCGCCTCGCTGTGGGCGGAGAAGAACGGCGCGCCGGTATGGATCGCGACCTACACCCGCAACCTGCAGCGCCAGATCGACAACGAGCTCGATCGCCTGCACCGCGATTCGGCTGAGAAGCGGCGCAAGGTCGTGATCCGGAAGGGCCGCGAGAACTATCTCTGCCTGCTGAACTTCCAGGAAGCAGTCCTACGCACCGGGTTGGTGCCCGAGAACGCCGTTGGCCTGGGCCTGCTCGCACGCTGGGCACTGGCCAGCCGAGACGGCGATATGATCGGTGGCGACCTGCCCGCCTGGCTGCTCGACCTCCTGGGACGCAGCCGCATTACCAGACTCGCCGACCGGCGCGGCGAATGCATCTATTCGGCCTGCGAGCACTACCGCAAATGCTTCGTCGAACGCACCATCCGCCGCGCCCGCCAGGCCGACATCGTCATCGCCAACCACGCGCTGGTCATGATCCAGGCGGCGATGGGCGGGCTCGACGATGGCACGCGTCCGCTACGCTACGTGTTCGACGAGGGCCATCACCTGTTCGATGCCGCGGACTCCGCTTTCGGCGCGCATCTCAGCGGCATCGAAGCCTCCGACCTGCGCCGCTGGCTGCTCGGCGCCGAAGGCCGGCGCGGCAGCCGCGCGCGCGGCCTCGAACGCCGGCTCAACGATCTCCTGGGCGAGGACGCGGAGGCCCAGAAAGCGCTGCGCCGCCTGCTCGATCTCGCTCAGCAACTGCCCTCGCCCAACTGGCAGACGCGATTGGCCGACGGCACCGTCCTGGGGCCGGCCGAGGAATTCCTCGCGTTGGTGCGCCAGCAGGTCCGCGCGCGCGCATCGGTCGAGGACCAGGGCTTCGGCCAGGAATGCGACATCCGCCCGCCCAATCCCGGGCTGCTCGAAGCGGCCGACCGATTGGCCGAAGCGCTGGAGCTGATGCTCAGCCCTGTGCGCAGGCTGCGCGCGGCCCTGCGCACCAGGCTCGAAAACGAGGCCGACAAGCTCGATACCGGACAGCGTGCACGCATCGAAGGCGTGGCGCGCTCGCTCGCCAACCGCTGCGAGCTCACGCTCGAGGCTTGGCGAGCCATGCTGCGCGGCCTGCATCGCGAGCCCGATCGCGCCTTCGTCGACTGGTTTGCCATCGAGAAGAGCCAGAACCGTGAGATCGACGTCGGCATGTACCGCCACTATCTCGATCCCACCGAACCCTTCGTGAATGCCGTCATCCGGCCGGCGCACGGCGCCGTCATCACCTCGGCCACCCTGCGCGACGCCCTGGGCGTGCCGGCCGCCGCCAACGACGAGGAGCCTGCCGCGCTCGCCGACTGGATGGTGGCCGAAGCCCGCACTGGCACGCGCCACCTCGCCGCGCCGGCAATGCGCGCCGCCATGGCCTCGCCCTTCGATTATGCAGAGGCTACGCGCGTCCTGATCGTGCGTGACGTCAAGCGCGACGACGCCGAGCAGGTCGCCGCTGCCTATCGCGAGCTGTTCCTGGCCGCAGGCGGAGGCGCGCTCGGCCTGTTCACCGCCATCGGCCGCCTGCGCGCGGTGCATCAACGCATCGCGCCGGCGTTGGAGGAGGCCGGACTGCCGCTCTACGCCCAGCATGTCGGCGGCATGGATGCGGCCACCCTGGTCGACATCTTCCGCGCCGAGGAGCAGTCGTGTCTTTTGGGCACCGACGCGGTGCGAGACGGCGTCGACGTGCCGGGCCGCTCGCTGCGCCTGATCGTGTTCGACCGCGTGCCCTGGCCGCGCCCTGACATCCTCCACCGCGCCCGCAAGACTTACTGGAAAGAGGCGGGTGCGGGCGCCAACGCCTACGACGACATGCTGGCGCGGCTCCGCCTCAAGCAAGCCTACGGTCGGCTGGTCCGCCGCGCCGACGACCGCGGCGTGTTCGTCATGCTCGACTCGCGCTTGCCCAGCCGGCTGCTCGGCGCTTTCCCCGCAGGCGTGAGCATCGAACGCGTGGGTCTCGCTGAGGCGATCGAGAAGGTGCGAAGCTTCGTCGGGTAGAAAGAAACCGCAAGATTCACAATGGGGCCATGATCACCCTGTAGTATGATCGCCGCCGGGGAGAGCGATAAGGCGAGCATGCCGCGTCTGAGGAAGGTTTGGCTGGCCTTTACGGCCGCAGTGATGGCCGCAGCCTCTTTTTTGACTGTCTCCGCCCAGGCCGCGGATCCGCCGCCGCTTTCCGTGCCCATCCTGCTCTACCATCGTCTGGGGCCTGTCGTTGCCGACGAGATGACGATTACGACGCCCGTGGTCGAGGCCCAGCTCAAGGCGATCCAGGAGCACGGTTATACGGTTGTGCCGCTGGTCACTCTGCTCGCCTCGTTGGGCGAGTCCGCCACGACGCTGCCCGAGCGGTCGGTCGTGATCGTCGCCGATGACGGCCACAAGAGCGTCTACACGGACCTCTTTCCGCTGATGAAGCGATACCGGGTTCCCGTCACGCTGTTCATCTATCCCTCGGCGATCTCCAACGCCAACTATGCAATGACGTGGGAGCAGCTGGCGGAGATGAAGGCCTCCGGCCTGGCTGACATCCAGTCCCACACGTTCTGGCATCCCAATTTCAAGATCGACAAGAAGCGACTGGCGCCCGCTGCCTACGAACGCTTCGTCCAGGACCAGCTCGTGCGATCCAAATCCGTCCTCGAGCAGAAGCTTGGCGGCAAAGTCGATCTGCTGGCGTGGCCGTTCGGCATCCACGACGCCGAGCTCGAGGAAGCTGCCGGAGCAGCGGGATATGTCGCGGCCTTCACCATCGATCGCCGGCCGGTGACGCGGGCGGAGAGGCTCATGGCACTGCCACGTTTCATTGTCACCGACCATGACCGCGGCAACCGATTCGAGAAGCTGCTGCAAGGAAACTCCAAATGAAAATGAGAGGCGTCGCTGTCGCGCTCCTGTTGCTGCTGCCCCTCGCAGCCTTTGCCCAGGAGCGCGAGGGGACCATCGTCGACGGTTCCAGCGGCGAGCCGATTGCGGGCGCCGTCATCACCGCGGGCAGCCACGCCGTGCTCACCGATGCCAAGGGCCAGTTCCGTGCGCCCGACGGTGCGGCTGCGCTGCAGGTTCGGGCTGTCGGCTACGGACGGCAGGCGCTGGCAGCAGACGCCAGCCTGCAGGCGATCAGGCTCACACCGTTGCAGCCGAAGGCGCTTTACCTCACGGTCTACGGCATTGGCGCGCCGTTCCTGCGCGACCCGGCGCTGGAGGTGATCGAGAAGAGCAAGCTCAATGCGCTGGTCATCGACATCAAGGGCGACCGTGGGCTCATCCCCTATCCCAGCGCCGTGCCGCTGGCCGCCAAGATCGGTGCACTGAAGCTGCGCACAGTGCCTGATCTCAAGGAGATGGTCGCCGCGCTGAAGGCCAAGGGCATCTTCCTCATTGCCCGCATCGTCACCTTCAAGGACGACCTGCTTGCCACGACGCATCCGCAGTGGGCCGTCAAGCTCGGCGGCGGTGTTTGGAAGGATCGCGAAGGTCTGGCCTGGATCGATCCCTATCGCCGCGAGGCCTGGGATTATTCGCTGAGTGTCGCCGAAGAAGTGGCCGCTGCAGGTTTCGACGAGATCCAATTCGATTACATTCGCTTTCCCGATGCGGTCGGTCTGACATTCGCGCAGCCGACCGACGAAGCCTCGCGCGTAGCCACTCTCACGGCCTTCCTGCAGGAAGCACGCCGTCGGCTGACGCCGTACAACGTGTTTCTGGCCGTCGATTCCTTTGGCTACGTCTGCTGGAACCAGAACGATACCGGCATCGGACAGCGCATCGAGGACATCGCGACAGTGGTGGACGTCGTCTCGCCCATGCTCTACCCCTCGGGCTTCCAGTTCGGTATTCCCGGTTACCGCAATCCCGTGCAAAACCCCTACGAGATCGTCTTCAAGTCGCTGGAAGAGTGCAAGAAGCGCACTGTCGACAAGCCTGCGCGGTACCGGCCCTGGCTGCAGGCCTTTACCGACTACGCTTTCGGCGGCAAGGCCTTCGGTGCCGACGAGATCGGCAAGCAGGTCAAGGCCTCGCGCGACGCCGGAACCGACGGATGGATGCTGTGGAACCCGCGCAACGTCTACACGACCAATGAGATCAAGGCTGAGGCGCCTTAGCGCCGGCGTGCTCCGCCTCCTCCTCATCGGAGGGATCTGCCAGGCCGTCGTCGCCTGCGCGACGCCACCGGCGCCGGCTGCGGCAGCGCCGATACAAGCACCTTCCGCAAGCCAGGCCGCACAGCAGATCTCCAGCATCATGAACGAGGAGATCGCGGCCGGACATCTGGTCGGCGGCGTGGTCGTGCTAGGCATCGGCGATCGCATCGTGCTGCGCCAGGCCTACGGCCAGCGCTCGGTGATGCCGGACGTGAAGCCCGCGACGCTCGACACGATCTACGACGCCGCTTCCCTCACCAAGGTGATGGCAACGGCGGTGGCCATCATGCAGCTCGCCGAGCGCGGCCAGATCGACCTCGACCGGCCGGTTGCGGCCTACTGGCCGGCGTTCGGCACCAACGGCAAGGATGCCATCACCGTGCGCCAGGTGATGACGCACTATGCCGGCCTGCCCGCCGGCATCTCGACGCGCGGCTGGTCGGACAGCCAGGGCGCGCTCGATGCCATCGCAGCGCTGAAACCTGCAGCACCTCCGGGCTCGCGCTTCGTCTACAGTGACGTCGACTTCATCGTGCTGGGCGAGCTGGTGCGCCGCGTGTCGGGACAGCCGCTGGAGGTGTATGCGGCCAAGAACATCTTCCAGCCGCTCGGCATGCACGATACGACCTTCCTGCCACCGGCCACGCTCAAGGACCGCATCGCCCCGGCCGATGTCGAGGGCGGCGAGCTGCGCTGGGGCGAGGTGCAGGATCCCATCGCCTACCGCATGGGCGGTGTGGCGGGTCATGCCGGCGTGTTCACCACCGCCGACGATCTCACTAAGTTCGCCGAAATGATGCTGGCGGGCGGCAAGACCGTGCTGAAGCCCGCCTCGGTCACGACGATGACGACACCGCAAAGCCCGCCCGGCGGCGCGGCGTTGCGCGGCCTGGGCTGGGACATCGACTCGCCCTACGCCGTGTGGTTCGCGCCCTCCTTCTCGACGCGCTCCTACGGCCATACCGGCTACACTGGCACGGCGATCTGGATCGATCCGGAAAGCAAGACCTTCCTGATCGTGCTGACCAACCGCCTGCATCCCGACGGCAAGGGCGACATCCTGCCGATGCTGCGACACATCGCCGAGGTGGCGGGCGCCGCCGCACGCGGCGGACGTCAGCAGGTCATGTCCGGCATCGACGTGCTGGAGGCCTACCATTTCCGCCAGCTCGCGGGACGACGGGTCGGCCTGATCACCAATCGCTCGGCGCGCGACGCCGCGGGACGACGCACCGCGGACGTGCTCCACCAGGCGCCCGGTCCCAAGCTGGTCGCGCTGTTCAGCCCGGAGCATGGGCTCGACGCCTCGGCGGAAGGCAAGATCGCCTCGGGCCGCGACTCCGCGACCGGCTTGCCGGTCATGAGTCTCTACGGCAGCACCATGCGGCCGACGTCCGAGATGCTGGCGGGCCTCGATGCGCTGGTGTTCGACATGCAGGATGTCGGCGTGCGCTACTACACCTATCCCACGACCATGGCCTATGCGATGGAGGCGGCTGCGAGGGACAAGGTCGACTTCTACGTGCTCGACCGGCCCGATCCCATCACTGCCTCGACCGTACAGGGCGCGGTGCTCGATCCTGACCTCACCTCCTTCATCACCTACCTGCCGCTGCCGATACGGCACGGCATGACGCTGGGTGAGCTTGCGCGCTTGTTCAACGCGGAGAAGCAGCTCGGCGCGCGACTGCACGTCATCACCATGCGCCGCTACCTGCGGCCGATGTGGTTCGACCAGACGGGTTTCAATTGGGTGCCGCCCTCGCCCAATCTGCGCAACCTGCAGCAGGCGACACTCTACCCAGGGGTAGGCATGATCGAAGCCGCCAATGTCAGCGTCGGCCGCGGCACGGACATGCCGTTCGAAGTGGTGGGGGCGCCGTGGATCGACGGCAAGGCGCTGGCTGATCATCTGAACCGGCGCGGCCTCGCCGGCGTCCGCATCGAGCCCATCACATTTACACCGCAGCAGTGGGTTTATCCCGGACAGGTCTGCAATGGCGTACGCTTCACCATCACCGACCGCGACCGGTTGGATACGCCATTGCTTGGCCTGGAGCTGATGGCTGCCCTCTGGCGTCTGCATGGCGATCGCTTCCAGATCGACCGCACGGCAGGGATGCTTGGCTCGCGCGCCTCGCTCGATGCCGTCAAGGCTGGCGGCGACCCGAAGGACATTGCAGCCGCCTGGCAGCCGGGGATCGCCGACTTCCTGCAAAAGCGGAAGAAGTACCTTCTCTACTAGTAGCTCGTCGCTGTGATTTTGACCGATAGGGCCGGACGCGTCGCTTTGCGGTGAAGCCCAAAGCGCGCGGTCCCGTCCAGAAATTCGGCCCGTCCTCCCCGAGTTTCTGGGCACCAGGGCGGCGGGCACAGAATTTTCGAGACGGCATGCCGTCGCCCTGGGGGATGGAGCGGCGGCCGCGGCAGCGATTTCCGCATTTCGCGCAATTCCCGCAAGTGACTCGCCGATCATGGCTTGGAGTGCACCCCGTGAGCGAGACAGCGACTCTGCGGACAATTGGGGCCGCACGGAGAATTTCTTGGCACCATCCGGCGCAGAAATTCGCTGTGAGCGGCTGGCGATCTCTGCGAGCAGCTTGAAGCCGATGCCGAGGGGGCTGGTGTTCATGCCCTCCATTTAGGGCTGTTCGTACGATTGCCGGTCAACCATGAACTATGTGAATGATTCCGCTTTCAGCGGAGAGCGCGTGTTGCCGCCCTGCCACCCGCCGAATAACCAAGCACCGTGGACGGGGGTCTCGCCGCGCCTCAACCGGTCAGAATCACCTTGACGAGCGACAGATCGCGCATGCCTCCGGAGACATCGCGGGTGGTGCGGCGGTCAATGACCTTGACCGTGCGCCAGGGCTGTTGGGCGCGTCGAGAACGACGAACAGATTAGCCTTGCCGTTGCGGCGGGACTCGCAGTCGCCGCGCTGGGTCGGGCTCTCGTCGAAGCACACCAACGCCATTTCCAGGTCGCGCCGCCCGCGGTCCACCCGATGGAGGTCCGCGCTCCATATGAGGTTTTGACGCAAGCCGGCAGAGGCGCAACAATCGCCGTCGGTCCGCAAAGGGGTAGGAAATGGCTTACAAGATCATGATCATGGGCGCGTCCTACGGGTCGCTGCTCGCCTCCAAGATTCTGTTCGGGGGCCATACGGTCCACCTGATCTGCCTGCCGGCAGAGGCCGATCTCATCAACAGCGAAGGCTTCCAGGTGCGGCTGCCGGTACGCGGACGCAAGGATCCGGTGGTGCTCGAGTCGCGCAAGCTGCCCGGCAAGGTGACGGCGGGCGGCACGACCAGCGCCAATCCCGCCGACTACGACCTGATCGGACTGGCCATGCAGGAGCCGCAATACCGCTCGCCCGGCGTGCGCGAGCTCCTGGACGCAGTCGCCAAGTCGCGTGTGCCCTGCATGTCGATCATGAACATGCCGCCGCTCCCCTATATCAAGCGCATCCCCGGCCTGAACTACGATCTTCTCAAGCCCGCCTATACCGATCCCAGCGTGTGGGACAGCTTCGACCCCGAGCGGCTCACCCTCTGCAGCCCCGACCCGCAGGCGATCCGCCCGCCCGAGGAGAAGGTGAATGTCCTGCAGGTGACCCTGCCGACCAATTTCAAGGTCGCCAAGCTCAAGGACGAGAAGGCGAACGCCATCCTGCGCCAGCTTGAGACGGAGATCGACGCAGTGCGCTTCGACGCACCGGACGGCAAGATCGAGCTGCCGGTCAAGCTCCGCGCTTATGACTCGCTGTTCGTGCCGCTCGCCAAGTGGGCGATGCTGCTGTCCGGCAACTACCGCTGCGTCACCAAGGACGGCATGCGCACGGCACAGGAAGCCGTGCACAGCGACATCGAGACCTCGCGTTCGGTGTACAATTTCGTCAACGACCTCTGCGTGAAGCTGGGCGCCAATCCCGACGACCTTGTGCCGTTCGAGAAGTATGCGGCGGCGGCGCAGAGCCTGGTGCGGCCGGCCTCGGCGGCGCGGGCTCTGAACAATGGCATGCCCAACATCGAGCGCGCCGACAAGCTGGTGCAGCTGATCGCCAAGCAGAAGGGGCTCAGCCATCCGGTGATCGATGCCACGGTGGCGTTGGTCGATGCGCGGCTCGATGCCAATCGCAAGAAGGCGGCGGCGGCTTGAGGACCGAGGGCGGGCCCGGAGGCCCGTGGCTCACATGAACATCGCCATCATCGGTGCCGGGATGGGCGGGCTCGCCACGGCAGCCGCGCTGCGCAAGCAGGGCATTGCCGTCACCGTCTACGAGCAGGCCCAGCAGTTCGCGCGTGTCGGCGCGGGCATTCAGATCGGCTGCAACGCCATGCATGTGCTGCGCGGGCTTGGGCTGGAAGCCCCGCTGCGCGCCCAGACCTTCTATCCACGCTCGTGGAACAACCGGCATTGGCGGAGCGGCGAGGTGCTGTTCGACATGGTCTTCGGCGCCGCAGCCGAGGAGAAATACGGCGCACCGTACCTGCTTGCCCATCGCGGCGACCTGCATGCGGCTCTGGCAAGCGCGGTGCCGGACGAATGCATCCGGCTCAACCATCGGCTGGTCGGCCTGGAGCAAGCTGAAGCCGGTGTAAAGCTCAGCTTCGAGAATGGCGAAACCGCCGTGGCCGACGGGCTGATCGGCGCCGACGGCGTCAATTCCATCGTGCGCACCACGTTGTTCGGCGACAGCGATCCCACCTTCACTGGCCGCATCGCCTATCGCACGACCTATCCGGCGCGCCTGCTCGACGGCTTCGATATGGGCGACTGCACGAAATGGTGGGGCGAGGATCGTCACATCGTCATGTATCCGGTGAAGCCCGATCGTAGCGAAGTCTACTTCGTGACCAGCCAGCCCGAGCCCGAATACGGCCGCGAATCCTGGTCGGAGACCGGTGACATCAAGGTGTTGCACGCGGCCTTCGAGGGCTTCCATCCCGATGTGCAGCGCGTGCTGGCCGCCTGTCCAGCCGTGCACAAGCGCGTGCTGGTCGACCGCGAGCCGCTCCCGCGCTGGGTTGATGGCCGCGTTGCGTTGCTGGGCGACGCCTGCCATCCCATGACGCCCTACATGGCGCAGGGTGCGGCGATGGCGATCGAGGACGCGGCGGTGCTATCGCGCTGTCTCGCCGAAGTGGATCGCGATGGCGTCGCCGACGCGCTCGTCCTCTATGAAGCAACACGCCAGGAGCGGACGGCACACGTGCAGCTCACCTCGCGGCAGAACAGCTGGGGCAAGGGCGTCACGGACACCGACTGGGTGTACGGCTACAACGCCTGGACGGCGCCGTTGACTCGACTGTCAAGAGTCACTGTTTGAGACTTTTTACGCATTGCTCAGCGATAGCCGGTGACGTCGGCCGGCTTGCCGGTGTCCTGGACCTCCACGACGTAGCGCCAGGCGTCGGGTTGGCTGCCATCGAGATCGGTGAAGCCGTAGATCTTGGCCAGCTCGCCGCTGGAGAGTGACTGGCCACGCCAGCGCGCAAGTTCAGGATCCTGTGCCAGCGCCGCCACGGCACGGCCCACGAAGGCGGGGCTTTCGGAGATGGCGAAATGCGGTTGGCGCTTGCAGGCGTCGTGCCAGTTCGCCTCGCTCACGCCGTAGGCATCGAGCATAGCCTCCGACCGCAGCCACCCCGGCGTCAGCGACACCACCGTGGTCTTGTGCGGCCCAAGCTCATGCGCCAGCGAAAAGGCCATGCGTCCGACCGCGGCTTTGGCAAGGTCATAGAAGAAAGAAACGCGGTAGTGGCCCGCATTGTAGGCATCAGTCCCATCATTGACTTCGACCACCAGGCCGCCGGGCTGGCGAATCATGAGCGGCAGGGCGAAGTGGCTGGTGATGGCGTGGGTGTCGACAGCGAGATGGAAGGTGCGCAGGCCGTTCTCCAGCGAGGACTCCCACACCGTCTTGCTCCATTCCATGCGCGTGAGCCCAAAGATGTCGTTGACCAGGATATGCAGCGCACCATGCTCGCGCTCGATGCGCGCCACCAGCGCCTGCACCTGCTCCGGCACGAGGTGATCGACGCGCACGGCTATGCCGCGGCCGCCCGCCCGATCGACCAGCGCCGCCGTCTCCTCGATCGTCTCCGGTCGGTTCATTTCCGAACGGTGCTCGCGGGTCGTGCGTCCGGTGCAATAGACAGTGGCCCCGGCGGCGCCAAGCTGCACGGCGATGCCACGGCCAGCGCCGCGGGTTGCTCCGGCGACCAGGGCGACCTTGCCTGCCAGCGGTAATGTCATGTGTCCTCCCTAAACGCTGTCCCCAATTGATCACAGCTTTCACCGTCGCCGCCACGATAGCCTTTCGCTGATGCCCATGCCCGTCATCGGTGCGTCCGATGAGACTTGACCAGCCCGATCATCCGTCCGGCGCGCACGACAAGGCGCCGCGACAGCGCTCGTCCGCTGCCGACGTGAATGAATATGCCGCCTTCGCCGCGCAGCTTGCCCAGCGCTCCGAACGGCTGCATGCCGGTGCTTCGCCGCGTCCGTCCCACAGTGTGCCGTTGGAAGATCCGGACGAGCGTCGCGGTCTGTGGCGCTTCGCGACTGCCCGCTCTACCCGCTTCTGGGCCGGCATTGCGGTTCTGGCGTCGATGAGCGCCGCTGTCCTCGCAGCCTGGAACGAACCGGACCGACCGCTGTCGCGACCATCCGCAAAGCCGGTCGAGCAATCGACGGTCGACAACCCGAAGCGGACCAACGCGGGCGATGCTTTGAAGAATGTCGTTCCTGCGCCGATCTCCATGCCGACGATGCCCAAGGAATTCACGCCACCCGCGCCGCCTTCCCCTGCGCCACTACCAGCACCGACGAAAACAGAGGCCACGTCCACGCCGTTGGCTGGCGAGGAAATCCGCGAGCTGCAGAGCAGGCTCAAGGCGACAGGTTTCGAGCCCGGCCCGATCGACGGCATCGTGGGGCCGCTCACCACCGACGCCGCCCGCCGATACGGCGAGGTTCGAGCGCTGACCAACAGCGAGCCGACCAAGGAGCTGTTGATGCGGCTGCGCACCGAGCCTGTTCAATCCTCGGAACTCAGGCGACGATAGGCTGATCAGCGCACGAAGGTGGTGCGCATCCGCATGGAGTGCTGCGAGTAGACAAACCAAAGCGCGGCGAAGACGCCGGTAACGGCGAACTGCAGGGTCACGGCGATCCAGAGCTTGGGGCCCGTGACGTAGCTCGTCGTCTCCGCCGTCACCCAGACGGCACTGAGCGCAGGCAAGATGACCAGCAGCACCAGCTCGATGCGCAGCAAGCTGGGATAGAGACGGCTCTTGCGCATCATCATCACCGCGGCCCACAGCACGAACGCGATCACGGCGAGAGGAACCACGATCTCCGCGATCACGACGGTGTGCGTCTCCGGCAGGGCGAGATAGCGTCGGTAGAGCGGGACCTGGCGCGCCATCTCGCCAAACAGGCTCAGCACGGCGAACCATTGGCCGATCGCCAGGACCAGCAGCCAGCCGGCAAAGCCCTCGACAGGCGTGCCGGCTGCAGATGGCGATTGGTGACGCACAAAGCGCTGCGCCGCGGCATAGGCCGCGAGGCCGACCGCGACGGCCAACAGCAATCCGAGAAGATACCGACTCGCACCCACCGTCGGATGATAGCGCGCTCCCTGCTAGGAGCCGAGATCGATCAACGCGATACCGAGCTCGGGTCGCTTGCGGCGACGCAGATGCGCCGGCGCCTCGACAATGGTGACCTCGAGCGTCGGCCGCACGATGCCCTCGAGGAAGTGACCGCCGCGCGTCGTGCCGTCCGCCAAACCCAGCACGGCATGTAGATGCAGGCTCGGCTGGCCGTCGTCGCCGGCGGCAATGTCGCCGATCAAGCTCAAGCCTTCGCACTGGCTGGTGATCTCAATCGGCTTGTATTTCCTCTTGCCGAGGTCGAACCAGCCGACGGTGGCGCGTTCGAAGGCGCCGATCGCCGTCAACGACGCGGCGTCGAGCCTGGTCCGACGCGCGAATGCGGTGATGGCGGCGAAGGCCTCCTCACCCGCATCGAGGATCAGCACGAAGGTGCGTTCGCCGGCATTCTCCGAAACGAGCTTGGCACGCATGCCGGCACAACTCCGCAGGGGCCAATTCGTTGCCTCCAGCCCCTGGAGCACCGCGCGCCCAGCCCCTACTATCGAGCCTTAACAACAAGCCAGGGAGACAAGGGGTATGGGTACGAGTAGAGTTTTGTTGCCGCGCCGGCGCGCGCTCGCCTTGGCAGGCGGGGCGTTGGCGGTACCGGCGATTGCATCCGGTACTGCGCGCGCAGCCGACGATTGGCCAAACAAGCCGGTGCGCTACATCGTGGTGTTCCCGGCCGGCGGGCCGACCGACACGCTGTCGCGCATCATCTGCCACGAGCTTTCGGAGATGACCGGCCAGCAGTTCATCATCGAGAACCGGGCCGGCTCGGGCGGCAATGTCGGCGCCGACGCTATCGCCAAATCGCCACCCGACGGCTACACGATCGGCCTCTACACAATCGCTGCGCATGCCATCGCGCCGACGCTCTATGCCAAGCTGCCGTTCGACGCCGGCAAGGACTTCACCGGCATCGCCATGCTGTGGTCGGTGCCCAATCTCCTGATGACGCGGCTCGACCTGCCGGCCAAGACGGTGCCCGAGCTGATTGCGCTCGCCAAAGCCAATCCTGGCAAATACTCGTTCGCATCATCCGGCGCCGGCACCAGCCCGCAGATCAGCGGCGAGCTCTTCAAGCAGCTCGCGGGCGTCAACCTGCTGCATGTGCCCTACAAGGGCAGCGCGCCGGCGCATCAGGATCTGCTGGCAGGCCAAGTCGACATGATGTTCGACAACATTCCCGGACCGCTCGGGCTGATGCGCGGCGGCAAGGTGCGTGGCCTCGCCGTGACCTCCAAGGAACGCCATCCGTCCGTGCCCGAGCTGCCGACCATGGCGGAGTTCCTGCCAGGCTACGAGATCACTTCATGGGGCGGAGTCTGTGGTCCGGCCGGCCTGCCGCCGGCCATGGTCGAAAAGCTGTCAGTGCTCACCAAGAAGGCGCTGGAGAGCCCGGCCGTCAAAGCGGCGTTCGAGAAGCAGGGTGCGACATCCATCTGGATGAATCCCGCCGACACCGCGGCCTTCCGCGCCGCCGAGGAGCAGCGACTGGCCCCCATCATCAAGGCTTCGGGCGCGAAGGTGGAGTGAGTCTTCCTTCATGACCCCGCCGCCCGCGCCGCGGGCACCTCCCCAACGCAAACGTTGAGGAGGGAGTTACTCCAAAAGCGCACGAGCGGCGGCCAGGATCTCGTCGCGCGAGGGGAACTTGCCGATGCCGGCAAGGCCTTCCGTCGCGCACTCGATATTGGCCCAGCGGACGATACAATCGCGGTCGATCAGGAACTGGCCTTTGAGCTGCGGCCATTGCCGCTGCATGTCGGCCTGGTCAGTGTCGTTGCCGGCGTAGCCATCGAGCTTCCCAACTGCTTGAGCCGCCTGCTCGATGGGCAGCGGCTCGGGCAGGATGCCGTCGGGGTTGATGCGAATGGTTTCGATCGCCTTCATCAGGTCAGGCGTCGGTGCCGGCTTGGGGACTCCATAGGCCCGATGCGTCGTCAGCTCGGGATCGGCTGCAAGCCTGAGCCGCGTCGGGCGATACTTGAAGTAGAGACGCGCATTCTCGGGCGGCGTAGCAACGACGCAGAGTGTCTCGACCCCCGACTCCTTGAGTGCCGGCTCGGTCGCCGTCATTTCGGCGATTGCCCGCCGACAGAACGGGCACCACAGCCCGACGAACAGCGCGAGGAACAACGGCGTCCTGCCGCGATAATCCTCCAGCGATATGGTCCCTGTCCCGTCGACGGCGGGAAGCGTGAAGTCAGGCGCCCTCGCACCCAGTGAAACCGACAATGGCGATGGCGTATCCGTGGTCGTGCTCATGAGATGCCTCCGTCCGCCCTGTCAACAGAGAAACGGCAGAACCAGCAGCGCGTCGGGCTCTAAACCGGCCCGTTCGCACACCGCCTGGGCCTTCGCCAGGTAAAGCTCGGCCTTCCCTCCGTTCCCGGCGTCGAGATGCAGCGTAGCAAGTCCGTCATAGCAGGGGAACAGCAACTGCGGATCGCCGACCCGTTCGGCCAGCGCCAGCGCCTCCTCGTAGGTAGCCAAGGCAAGCGCATGGTCGCCATGACACTGGCGGATCTGCCCCAGCACGATCAACGGGACGGCGAGATGGTCGAGCAGCTCGAGCCGGCGGTCGAGGTCGACGGCCATCTGTGCCGCCTCGATGCCCTCCGCCTCGCAGCGGTCAGTCAGGGCACAATAGGCGACTGCGAGGTTGGCATAGAGCCGTGACTGAAAGCCGAGATCCCCGACCTTCTTTGCGATCTCGATGCCACGCTCGCAGGTCTCGATGCTGCGTCGCGGATCGAGCGTGCTGTAGAGCACGCCGAGATTGGTGTAGCCGCGACAGGTCGCCTGCAGGAGATCGTGCGACTGGGCAAGCCCAATGCTCTGCTCGATCTTCTCGACCGCCTCCTTCAGCCGCCCCGTCCGCGCCAAGGCCACGCCCAGCGTATTGTAGGCCTGCGCTCGGGTCGCCGCCGTCTCACGGGCACGTTCCGACTCGGTAAGGCAATCCCCTTCACGCGCCGCTTCGGCGAGCGCCCGCTCGGCCCAGGCGATGGCGCCCGTATTGTCGCCAGCACGAAAGGCCAGGCGGCCGATCTCCTGGTAGAGCTGTGCACGCTCGATCGGGTTGCCGTCGTCGCCGAGCTGCTCGATGCCCGCGGCAAAGCAAGCTTCAGCGCGCGCGCGATCACCGGCCTCCCAGTGCAACCCACCGATCTTGCGCTGCAGACGGCCGGCGCTCGCACGATCGCGTGCGGCCACGAGCTCAACACACACCGCCTCATAATGCGCCAGTGCGTCGGCCCGCCGTCCGGTAAGCGCCAGAAGATCGCCCAGCCGTTCGCGAACGACCTGCATCAGCGCGGCGCAGCCCTCACAGCCGGCCAGGGTTGAGAGTGCATGGCCATAGTGGCGAATGGCATCGTCGTTGGCATAGACGGCGCGCGCCCGATCGCCGGCGGCCATGAGATAGCGTGCACCCTTGAGCTTGTCGGACGAAAGGCTCCAGTGATGGCCCAGCGCCTCGAGATCGCTCAGCCGCGACGGCGACGGGCCGACGACGCGCTCGATCGCGCGGCCGGTGCGTTCGTGCAGCTCGCTGCGCCGAGCGAGCAGCAGGTTCTCGTACACGACCTCGCGCACCAGCGCATGCGTGAACCGACAGCGACGGCCATCACGGCCAAGCCCGACCTCGTGCACGAGATCGGCGGCGACAAGACTGTCGAGCGTTGCTGCCACATTCTCGGTGCCCGGCGCGACGGCCATCAGCAGTGCCTCGTCAAATGCCAAGCCAAGAACGGCCACTGTCTGGAGAAGCCGCCGCGTCTCGCCCGGCAACCTGTCGACGCGAGAGAGCAGCAGGCCGTGCAGAGTCGGCGGGATGTTCACCGACTCGCAGTCCTGCGCACAGATCCAGCGATCGTCGCGCCGGACGAGCAGGCCCGCGTTCACCAGGCTGCGCACGATCTCCTCGACAAACAAGGGATTGCCGCCGGCGCGCGAGAGGACGAGGTCGCGGACCCTGGCAAAGGCGGGCTGCTCCAGCGAACCGAGCAGGCCTGCCACCAACGCCCGGGTCTCATCGTCCGAGAGGGGAGCCAGCCGCACGGACGTCTGCGCGGCTCTGGTCATGGCGGGCGCATCGACGTCAGGTCGATGGGAGAACAGCATCATCAGGGGCCGATCCGCCAAGTGGTCGGCGATATCCCTCAGCAGATCGACCGAGGCGGCATCGGCCCAATGCAGGTCCTCGACAACGATCAGCAGCGGTCCCTGCTCGACACGCCGCTCCACCAGCATGCGCGCCGCTAGCGCGATCTGGCGCCTGAGCTGCTCGGGATCGAAATCGCCCGGACTAGGCTCCTGCACCCCGAGGAGGTAGCTCAGCATCGGTGCAATCGTCTGGGCGATTTCGGTGCGGGCACCCAGCGCATCGAGGCCCACCGCGAGCTTGCGCCGCGCGACGTCGAGCGAGTCCTCGGGTTCCACGCCATAGGCTTCGCGGAACAAAGCGGCGAAAACACCATAGGTCGGCTCACCCAGCGACGAGCAGGTTGCCTGGCGCAGTGCCAAGCGAGTGAGATGGCCGCCCTCCTCCAGCCTCGCCAAAAATTCGGCGATGAGCCGTGACTTGCCGGTGCCCGCCTCGCCGGCCAGGCTCACGACCTCGGCGTGCCCCCGCTGCATGCGCTCGAAAGCAGAGAGCAGCCTGCTCAGCTCGTCGGACCGCCCAACCAGAGGGCAGGCCAGCCCATAGGCTGCGAGCCCGCGCGCCGATTGCGGCTCTGCAAGCATGCCGAGGAGGCGATGGACGACCATCGCCTCGGCCTTGCCTCGCAACGCCAACACGCCGGCCGCTTCGAAAGCGAAACGATGGTGCGCCAGGGCATAAGTGGACTGAGCCACCACGACCGTGCCAGGCGATGCTGCACCGAGCAGCCGTGCGGCGGTGTTCACCGTGTCGCCCGTCACGTCGTAGTCAGCGCCGGCACCGCCGCTGAAGCTGCCAGCGACGACCGGCCCGGTATGCACGGCGATGTGCAGAGCGACCGGCTGGCCGAGGCGTCGCGCCCACTGCTCGCTGAGCGCCGTCGAGCGCCCCAGCATGTCGAGCGCCGCCCCCAGTGCGCGTTCAGGGTCATCTTCATGTGCGATTGGCGCACCGAACAGCGCGAGCACCGCATCGCCCAGATACTTGGCCACGAAACCACCGTAGCGGGTGACGGCCTCGGCGAGCGACTCGAACAGCGCACCTTGGAACGCGCGTACCTCCTCGGGATCGAGGCGCTCGGACAGCGTCGTGAAGCCGCAAAGGTCGGCGAACACGACCGTCACCTGCCGACGATCCGCCTCATCCTGGCCCATCGCGGCAGCAGCCGGCTGTCGGCGGCCGCAACGCGGGCAGAAGGCGAATTCCGGCGACAACTCGAAACCGCAACCGACGCAGGTCATCGAGGGGCTCATTGGGCCGTTCGGATCAACGGCCAATCATAGCACAAGCGTTCTCCTGCCCCTTACGACCGCGCCTCAGGCCTCGTTGCAGCGGAAGCGGGTGAAGAGGTTGACGTTATCGACAAGATTGTCTTCCAGCACCTTGTAGGTCCGGCCTCGACAGGTGCGGTCCATGACCTGGCGCGCGACGTTCCACGCGCGGCTGCGTTCGAGCTCGGGATCCGGGTTGATGACCAAGGTGGCGCGCACGACATGGAGACGAAACTCGTCCGGCACGTCCGTCGTCGCGAGGCGGACCTCGAAACGCCGGCCCTCCAGCCTGATGTACTCGACCTGAGAGCCTTCGAGCGCACCCTTGGGATGGCAGGCCGCCACCAGCAGTGCCACCCCCAAGACGGCAAAATGCAGTCTCACTTGAAGCGCGGCATGACTTCCTGGCAGACCAGACGCAACGCCTCTAGCACGCGTTCGTGCGGGATCAGGCTGCCGGGATTGAGCTCGGCCAGTATGCCGTTCAGGCCCAGCTCCTCGCGCAGCTGTTCCAGGCGATCGATCACGCTGGCCGGCGTGCCGACAATCATGCGCTCGCGCAACACCTCTTCGTAGTCGATCGTCTGCATCTTTTGGCCTCGCGCAGCACGATTCTCGATGGCGCGAGCACCGCTTGCCATGGCCGACGCCGCCAGCCGATCGCCGATGTAGCGCAACAGATGCATGATGCTCTCGCGCGGCTCCTCGCGCGCCCGCTCCTCGGTCGCCGCGACATAGACCGGCACACGCAGGAAGACCTCGCCGTCACCGGAATGGCCGGCTTCCTTCCACGCCGCACGATAGGTTTTCACCAGTGGCGCCAGCTCGGACAGGTTGCCGGTGCGGGCGGCGACGAAGATGGGATGGCCGAGTGCTGCGACCTCGACATAGGTGTCGGGGCTCGCCGCGGCGACCCGGATCTCGGGCCACGGCTGCCGGAAAGGCTTGGGCGCCAGCCGCACGTTCTCGTAGGTGAAGTACTTGCCGTGCCAGGAGAAGCGCTCCTCGGTGAAGGCGAGCTTGACGATCTGCAGCGTCTCGGCGAAGCGCTCGCGGCTTTCGCCGTAGTCCACGCCATAGGTCGCGTAGGTATGGGCGAAGCCTGAACGCCCGACACCGAAGATCAGCCGGCCCTCGCTCAGCTGATCGACGGTGGCGACCTCCTCGGCGAGCCGCAGCGGATGGCAAAGCGGCAGCACCTGGACAGCGGTGCCGATCTTCATGCGCTTCGTACGCTCTGCAATGGCCGCCGCCAGGATCATCGGCGAGGCCAGCACCGACCGCTCGGGCGCGAAATGCAGCTCGGCCAGCCACATGGCGTCGAGACCCCAGCGCTCGGCCGCATCGACCTGGGCGAACGAGTTGGCGAAGGACTGCGCGGCAGTTTCGCCCGGCAGCGCCTGAAACTCGTGGAACATGCCGAATTCCATCGGGTCTCCTCCCGGAGTGCTTTGCGGCCATTGGCATCAAGCCTCCGGCTTATTGCCAAGGAGGATAGTACGTCGCGCCGCAGCCTCACAGCCCGTTGCTGCAGACCAGCCTGTCCAAAGACTAGTTCCTGGACAGCCTCCGGCGAGCGCGCGCGTCCTTAGAGCGGCTCCAGATACGGCAGCTGGCCTGGGCTGGAAGCACGCCGCACGGCCTCGATCCGGCCGACAGCGCGATCGAGTGAAAGGCGTAGATGCTCCTCCAGCGCCGCCGCGGCGTCGGCCGCATGGCCCGCGTCCAATCGCTCGGCGACTGCGAGGTGCTCGGGCAGGAAGGGTTCGCGGCCGTACAGGTCAGGCGTCCACTCGTAGAGGAAGATGTGTGCCACTAGCAGCGACTGGTAAAGGCTGACGGCCTCGAGCAGCGTGCCGTTGTCGCAATGGGCGAGCAGGGCGACGTGCATCTCCGTCTCGAGCTCGCTCAGGTCGGCGCCGGTGAGATCGGGCGCGCGCGCGCATGCCTCCTCGAGATGGCGGCGCAAGGTGATGACGAATGGCTTGGACACGTGCGGCGCGGCGGCGAGCAGCGCCGCAGGCTCGAGCAGACGACGCATCTGGTAGAGCTCGGCCACGTACCCGCGTGTCAGCTCGGGGGCGACCCAGCGACCCTCGCGCTTCTTCACTACCCCGCGTTGATGGAGGCGAGCCAGCACATCGCGCGCCACGGTGCGGCTGACGCCATAGAAGTCCGCTAATTGGTTCTCCACCACGCGCCAGGAACGGTAGGCCATTCGGGCGGCGATCTCTTCCTCGATCTGCTTGTAGATGCGCTCCCAGCTCTGCTGCTGCGCCAGGTGGACAGGCGCCAGTGCGGCGCCACGCGCGCGCCGGGGCTCGCGGACGGTCTTCGCCACGACATAGCCATGACCCTTGGAGCGGCGCACCAGGCCGAGCTTGGCCAGCTGCTCCAGGGCCTGACGCGCCGGGGCGCGGCTGATCCCGAACTGCCGGGCGACATGGGATTCCAGCAACCGTTGCCCAACGGCCAGGCCGCCGCTTTCGATCCGGGCTGCCAGGATGTCGGCGGCACGCTCGTAAAGCCTGGGTGCGACGCCGGTCCGGGGGCCGGTGCCAGAGGGTGACGACGTGGTCATTTACAAATTTAATGTCCAATGTATACTCAAGACACAAACGAGCCAAATCAAACCGAGAGAAGGGCCCTGGCTTCGATGAAGAACATTGTCCTCGCGGAGATGGGCAAGACCAAGAACTAGCCCCTTTGGGGCTCCGCCTGGACGCACGGGGCGCGGCCGTTCTTTGCGGGGGAGGACGGCCGCGCTTCGTCGCTTGCAGCTCGATGCGCGCTCCCTGCATGCTAGGAAGAGGCATGCCCTCCAAAACTGTCCTCATCGCCGGCGCCACCGGCCTCGTCGGCCGCGCCTGCCTGAAGCATTTCGGCTCACAGCCCGACTGCGCGGTGATCGCTCTCTCCCGCCGCAAGCCGGATGAGACCTTCGGCGCTCGCTGGCTGCCCATCGACCTCAGCGATACCGCCGCGTGCGCAGCATTGGCCCCCGAGGTCGCCTCGGTCACCCACCTCGTCTACGCCGCGCTCCACGAACGGCCAGGCCTGGTCGCAGGCTGGCGCGAAGAGGAACAGATCCGCATCAACGAGCTGATGCTGAGGAACCTGTTCGGCCCACTGGAACGCGTCGCGCGACGGCTGCGGCACGTCGCCCTGCTGCAGGGCACCAAAGCCTACGGTGTGCACGTGCGGCCGCTCGTCGTGCCAGCGCGCGAGAACCGCTCGGAGATGCACGAGCAACCGAACTTCTACTGGAATCAGGAACGCTATCTGCGCCAGGCGCAGCAGGGCAAGGCATGGCGCTGGACGATCCTGCGGCCCGTTCTGATCGTGGGCGCATCGATCGGCAGCGCCATGAACGTGATCCCGGCGCTAGGAGTCTATGCGACGTTGATGCGGCGCGCCGGCAGGAAGAAGCTCGACTATCCAGGCGGTGCCGGTCGCGTGGCGCAGGCGGTGGACGCTGACCTGCTGGCGCGCGCCATCGCCTGGTCGGGGGAGTCGGACAATGCGCACAACGAGATCTTCAACGTCACCAACGGCGACGTATTCGTGTGGCCCAATGTGTGGGCCGCCATCGCTGATGCGCTCGGTTTCGAGGCCGGCGATCATGTGCCGCTCGCCCTCGACCGCGAGATCCGCCCGCAGGAATCCGCCTGGGCGGAGATTCGTGCGACACACGGGCTCAAGGCCGGCACTCTGGAGGAGTTCGTCGGGCTGTCCTTCGAATATGCCGACTACACGATGGGCTACGGCCGCAGCCAGCCGGGTCCTCCGGCAATCGTCTCGACCATCAAGTTGATGCAGGCCGGCTTCTGCGACGTGATGGACACGGAAGCGATGTTCAGGAAGGCATTCGCCGAGATGCAGGCGATGAATCTGCTGCCATCGCGCTAACGGCAGCGTTCATTTTCGGACGGCAATTTCGAAAGAATCATGAGGCCGCAAGGCCTACGTCGCGCTCGAGCGAGATCCGCCTCGCGTTCGAATGCGAAAGGAAACCTGCCATGATGACACGCATCAGGCTTGCAATCGCCTGCACAGCACTGGCCCTGCCGTTCGCTGCCGCTTGGCCAGCGTTCGCTGGCACCCAGCCGCCGTTCGTCGAGACGGCACAGGCCTCCACCATCAATCTGCCGCCGTTCATCGGCACCGATCGATCGGCCGACCTGGGTTATTGCCTCGAGCTCGCCAGAATCTACAGCCACTACAACAATTGGACGCTTGCCAACGCAAATTCTCTGGGCCTGTGCGGCAACGGCAATGCCGTCAACGAGATTCCCACGCTGCAAAAGGCGCTGGCGGACCAGGGGTTCACAGTGCCGCAACGCCGTTGAGGACCAAGCCAGCTACGCTTCGATCCCGGCCCCGGTCGTCGTGAAAATGTCATCGCAAGGCTCCACCCTGTGGTCATTCACATGGCTCCAGGAGGTAGTGCAATGGATGGCGACACGGGCGGCGACATCCTGAAGGACCGGGTGCGGGACGAGCTTGCCGACAGCCTCGACGAGGAGCTCGAGCAGGAATTGGGCGACGACCTGCTGGTGCAGCTGCCCGCACATGTCGCCGGCGTCGATCGCGACGACGGTATCGATCGGCGCACCTATTTCAGCGAGCTGCTGCGCCTGCAGCGCGAGCTCATCAAGTTGCAGGACTGGGTTGTCGCCCAGAAGCTGAAGATGGTGGTGCTGTTCGAAGGCCGTGACGCGGCCGGCAAGGGCGGCGTCATCAAGCGCGTCACCCAGCGGCTGAACCCTCGTGTCTGCCGCACCGTGGCGTTGCCGGCACCAACCGAGCGCGAGAAAAGCCAGTGGTATTTTCAGCGCTACGTCGCGCACCTGCCGGCGGCCAGCGAGATCGTGCTGTTCGACCGCAGCTGGTACAATCGCGCCGGCGTCGAGCGCGTCATGGGCTTCTGCAGCGAGGCCGACGTCGAGGAGTTCTTCCGCACGGTGCCAGAATTCGAGCGCATGCTGGTGCGCTCGGGCATCGTCCTGGTGAAGTACTGGTTCTCGATCACCGATCCGGAGCAGAACCTGCGCTTCTTCATGCGCATCCACGATCCACTCAAGCAATGGAAGCTTTCGCCCATGGATCTCGAATCGCGCCGCCGCTGGGAGGACTACACCAAGGCCAAGGAGGAGATGCTGGCGCGTACCCACATCCCGGAAGCGCGCTGGTGGGTCGTCGAAGGCAACAACAAGCGCCGCGCCCGGCTGAACTGCATCCACCATCTGCTGCAGCAGGTACCTTACAAGGATGTGGCCCACGAACCCGTCATCCTGCCGCAACGCGATCACAAGCCCGACTATACGCGAACGCCGGTGCCGCAGGAGCTCTACGTGCCGGCGGCGTACTAGGCCATCCTTGCAGGAAATCATGCAACCGTAACGCAACTGGTCTTTGCTGCCGTCCGGCCGACAATTCCGACGTCGGCAGGAGGACGGCATGAAGGCAGCGGATATCATGGTGCGCGACGTGGTGACGGTGAAGCCCGACGACGATGTCGCCACGGCGGTCCGGCTGCTTGAGGAGCACGATGTCAGCGCCCTGCCGGTGGTCGACGACAGCGGCCACGTGATCGGCCTGGTCAGCGAGGCCGACCTCGTGCGCCGGATCGAGATCGGCACCGAACGGCACCGGCCCTGGTGGCTCGAGGCGATCACGCCGGCGACCACGCTCGCCGGCGAGTTCGCAAAGTCGCACGGCCTTGCCGTCCACGAGGTCATGTCGACCCATATCGTATCGGCTGGCGAGGAAACGCCGCTCGCCGAGATCGCGAGCCTGCTCGAGAAGCATCGCATCAAGCGCGTGCCGATCCTGCGCGACGGCAAGCTTGCGGGCGTCGTGAGCCGCTCTAACCTCATCCAGGCGCTCGCCTCCTCGCCCGCCGTTTCCGTCGAGGGAACGCCCTCCGACCGCGGAATCCGGCTCGAGCTGCTCGACCGGCTGGCCGGCCAGTCGTGGACCGACTTCGGCTCGCGCAACATCATCGTGCGCGATGGCGTCATCCATCTCTGGGGCCTGGTCGGCTCGCCGGCCGAGCACGAGGCGCTGCTTGCGCTGGCACAAGAGGTTCCCGGCGTGAAGCGCGTCGCCGATGAGATGATCCCGGCCTACTGATGGACTACTTCCGCCGCTTCACCTTCCTGTTCTGCGCACCCGCCTTCGACGCCGAGGCGCTCGAAGGCCAAAGGCTCGACGAGATCGTCCGCGCCATCGAGCGGATGGGCTTCCAGGTGGTGCGCGCACGGCGCATCGAGGACGCCGAGATGGCGGTTCAGACCGACGCCGCCATCGGCTGCATGGTGGTCGACTGGAGCAAGAAGGGGCTGGAAGGCAAGACTTCCGCGCTGATCAACCTGATGCGCCGGCGCGGGCTGGAGATGCCGATCATCATCCTGGTGCGCCGCAAGCGGCTCGAGGACATCCCGGTCGAGGTGCTGGACTACATCGACGGCTATATCTTCCTGGCTGAGGAGACGCCAGAGTTCATCGCCAAGAACCTGGTCAGCCGGCTGAAGCATTATGCCGAGACGCTAAAGACGCCGTTCTTCGGCGCGCTCGTCGACTACGCCGAGGAGGGCAACCAGCTGTGGACCTGCCCCGGCCACAATGGCGGCATCTTCTATAGTCGAAGCCCGATCGGCCGCATCTTCGTCGAGCACCTGGGCGAGGCGGTGTTCCGCGACGATCTCGACAATTCCGTGCTCGAGCTGGGCGACTTGCTGGTCCATGAAGGACCGGCGCTCAAGGCCCAGCGGGAGGCGGCGGCGATCTTCGGTGCCGAGAAGACCTACTTCGTGCTGAACGGCACCTCGTCGTCCAACAAGATCGTGCTGTCGGCGCTGGTCGCCCAGGGCGATCTCGTGCTGTTCGACCGCAACAACCACAAAGCGGCCCATCACGGCGCGCTGTTCATCGGCGGTGGCATTCCGATCTATCTCGAGGCCGACCGCAACGCGCACGGACTGATCGGTCCGATCTGGCACGACGCGCTCGACGAGGCGGCGATCCGCGATAAGATCCGGCGTCATCCACTGGTCGATGACCCCGATGCCTGGAAGCGCGAGCGGCCGTTCCGCGCCGCCGTGATCGAGCAGTGCACCTACGACGGCACGATCTACGATGCCCGCCTGATCGTCGAGAAGATCGGTCATCTGTGCGACTACATCCTGTTCGACGAGGCGTGGGCGGGCTTCATGAAGTTTCACCCGCTCTATGCCGGCCATTTCGCCATGGGGCTCAACGGGCTCGGCAGCGAGGCACCCGGCATCATCGCCACCCAGTCGACGCACAAGCAGCTTGCGTCCTTCAGCCAGGCGTCGCAGATCCACGTCAAGGACCGTCACATCGAAGGCCAGCGTCGGCGCATCGAGCATCGCCGCTTCAACGAGTTCTTCTTGCTCCACGCCTCGACGTCGCCGTTCTATCCGCTGTTCGCCTCGCTCGATGTCGGTGCACAGATGATGAAGGGCAAATCGGGCGAGGTGCTGTGGGACGACACGATCCGGCTGGGCATCGAGCTGCGCAAGAAGATCCGGGCCATCCGCCGCGAGTTCCAGGAGCGCGAGCAGGAGCCCGATCGACGCTGGTTCTTCGAAGCCTTCGTGGCCGATAGCGTCGGCAACATTCCCTGGGAAGAGGTGCCGACCGATGAGCTTGCCTCGCACACCCGCTACTGGGAGCTGGCGCCCGATGCGAAGTGGCATGGCTTCAGCAAGCTGGCATCGGGCTATGCACTGACCGATCCCAACAAGCTCACGCTTCTGACACCAGGCTTCGATCGCGAGACCGGCGCCTACGCCGATCTTGGCATCCCCGCGCCGGTAGTGGCGCAGTACCTGCGCGAGAACCAGGTCGTGCCGGAAAAGAACGACCTCAATTCGCTGCTGTTCCTGCTGACGCCAGGGGTCGAATCGAGCAAGGCCGGCACCCTCTTGAGCAGCCTGGTGGCGTTCAAGCGCCTGCACGACGACAATGCGCGCCTGGACGAGGTCATTGGCGAGTTCGTGCGGCGCCGTCCGGCGCGCTATGCCGGCCTGCGCTTGCGCGACCTCTGTGCCGAGATGCACGCCTTCTTCCGCGACCGTGGCGTGAGCGCCCTACAGCGTGCTCAGTTCGCCCCTGAGCATCTGCCAACACCGGTGATGGCACCGCACGAGGCGGTGCGCCATCTGGTGCGCAACAACGTCGACTACGTGCCGATCGACAAGGCGGTCGGCCGCATAGCCACCACGCTGTTCGTGGTCTATCCGCCCGGCATCGCCAGCGTCGTTCCCGGCGAGCGGCTGGACGAACGCGCGCGGCCGGTTCTGGATTACCTGCTGACCTTCGAGAAGAGCGCCAACCTGTTCCCGGGCTTCGACGTCGAGATCCAGGGCATCTATCGCGAGGTCGAAGCCGACGGTCGCGTGCGCTTCCACACCTACGTAGTGCGGGAGTAGCCGATCTCGACCGGCGGCTCGCCAGCGCCGGGACCGAGCGCGCGCTGCATCAACAGGCTGTCGGTCCAACGTCCGAAGCGGTAGCCCACGCGCTCAAGCAGGCCGGCGCGACGAAAGCCGAAGGCTTCGTGCAGCTTTTGTGACGGCAGGTTCTCGGCATCGATGTAGGCGATCATCTGGCGGTATCCCGCCGCCGTGCACGCCTCGATCAGCGCCGGCAGCAGAAGGCGTCCGAGGCCGGAATGAAGATGGCTGGGGTGGACATAGATCGAATGCTTGACGGTGTAGCGATAGGCAGGGCGCTTGCGGAATGGCACCGCATAGGCATAGCCCACCACCGCGCCGCCGCGCTCGGCCACCAGATGCGGCAGGCGACGGCGCAGCATGTTCTTGCGACGGCGCTTGATATCATCGTCGTGCAACGGTTCGGGATCGAAGCTGCCGAGCCCGTTCCGGATATGGTGGGAGTAGATCGCGAGCATTGCCGGCACGTCGGTCTCCGCCGAGGGCCGCACGACAGTCTCACGGGAATCGGTAACCGGCAGATTCAAGGCAGCGCCTCCGTCCGAGGCTGCCGATCAAACACGGATCGATGACGCTTTGATGTCGGCCGGCCACTTTCAGAACCGGTCGATTTCAGAAGAAGACGGGCAGCTTCGGCGCGTCGCCTTGTGGAGCGGAGGCAATGTCGGGCGTAGCATATTGGATGAAACTGTCCGGCAGGGCGCCGCCCCAGTAGGTGCCCGCGCCGCGTTCCTCCTCGTTCCAGGTCACCGGCTGCCAGTCGGGCGCGAGTACCAGATAGGAACCGGAATAGACCTCGACACGATTGCCACCAGGCTCATAGGAATAGAGATAGAAGCCTTGGCTGTTGTTGTGCTTGGCAGGGCCGGCTTCGATGAAGATGCCGTTCTCCCGCAGGATATCGGCGGCGCGCAGCACGTCCTCGCGATTGTCGACCCATAGCGACACGTGATGCAGGCGGCCATGGCCGCCCTTCACGTCTGTGACGTAGGCGAGCTGGTGATGCACGGCATTCGGGCTGGTCCAGGCACCGATCTCCCGGGCGCCCTGCTCGAAAACCACCTGCTCGCGCAGCTGGAAGCCCAAAAGCTCCTGCGCGAAGCGGCGGTTTGCACCGACATCGGCCGCCAGCAGAGCGAGATGATCCGTCCGACGCACGCCGACGCCGCGGCCGGTGTACTTCTGCGGCTGGTTCTTTAGGGCCGAGCGCAGGGCTTCTGGCGCGACGTATTTCTGCTCCTCGTAGTAGAGCTCCATCAGATGGCCGTCAGGGTCGCAGAAGCGGAAGGAGCGGCCACGGCCGAAGTCGCCGTTGGTCCAGCCGACGCTCAGTCCGGCAGCTGTCAGCGCCTCGGCGCGCCGCTCGAGGGCGGCGACGCTCATGGCGCGCCAGGCGATGCAGCCCACGCCCGGGGCCGCCGCCGCGGTCAGCTTCAACGTGCTGGCGGCATGATCCCCCCAGCCGCGCAGATGAACGCTGTTGCCAGCGGCGTGCACCACTTCCATGCCCAGTATATCGCGAAAGAACCACAGGCTCTTCTGCGGCTCCGGCGTCAGCAACTCGATCCCGCCCAGATGGGCGATATCATGCAGGGGCTCGGTGATGGACATGTCGAAGCCTGCCGACAATCGACGGACGGGGACATTGATCCAGGTCAACTTGTCCAGGTCAAGGGGCCGCCGGCACGGGTCGCAGCAGGCCCTGGCTGATGCCGTCGAAAACGAACTGCATCGCCAGCGCCGCGAGCAGCAGACCCGACAGCCGGCCGACGACGTCGGAGCCGGTGACGCCCAGCACGCGGTTCAACGCCTCGACCATGGCAAAGGCGGCGAAGGTGATGGCAAGGCAGGCCAGCAGCACGATCAACACACCCCCAACATAAAGCCAGCGTCCGTCCGCCTGACTCATCAGCAGCAGGAGCGGCGGGCGCGCCTCCTCAGCCTCGCGCTCGGTGATCGAAGAGAGGCCAGGGCTGGCAAGCATGAGATGGATCGCCTCAAGAAACAGCAGCACGCCGCCTGCCGTGCGCATCGCCGGCAGCGAACATGCAGGATGGAGAGCAGCCACTTGCCGCAGAGTGCGAAGACCAGGAGCACGCCGCCGGCGATCGCGACCGCCCGGCGCGCGACGCGCCGCCGCTCGGCGGCTGTCTTGTCGCGTGTCAGCGCACCAAAGATCGGTGCGGTCTCGAACGGGCCGAGCGTGACCAGCAGGGTGACGAAGGCCGAAAGCAGGAACGGGAAATCGGGCATCGAGAGCCAACGCTTGGATCCACACATGTTGCATCGAAAGTAAGGCTCAGTGCAGGTCGCTGATCAGCGGCGTGCGGGGCTTCTTCAGCAGGAGGATCGCCAGGATCGTGACGGCCAGCACGCCGCCCAGCAGGAAGAAGACGTCGCCGAACGCCATGGTTTGGGCCTGAAGCCGCACGCGGTCGGCGATGGCGACGACGGCTTTGTGCCAAGCCGTGGCGGGATCGGTGACGCCGTGGGCCAGGAAATAGTGCACGAGCTGGTCGAGATGCCGGCGCGTGGCGTCGTCGAACGGCGACACCGACTGCCCGATGATGCTGCTATGGAAGTGCTCACGTCGGACGAGGAAGGTCTGAAAGACGGCGATGCCCACCGCACCGCCCAGGCTGCAGAAAACGTTGATCAGGGCCGATGCCGAGCCCGTGTTCTTGGGCTCGATGCCGGCGACCGCAAGCGCGGTAAGCGGCGTCCAGGCCAGCGCCTGGCCAATGGCGCGCACGACATTGGGCAGCAGGAGCTGATCGGCACCGACGTCGGTGCTGATGGTGATGTTCATGAAGTTGCCGGTGGCAAACAGGCACAGGCCGAAAGCGATCAGCCAGCGGCCGTCGACCCTTCGCATCAGGGGCGGCAGCAGGGGGATCATGAGGAGCTCCGCCAATCCGGTCCACGCCATTACGGCGCCGATCTGCGCCGCGTTGTAGCCCTGCACCTCGGACAGGTAGAGCGGCAGAATGAACACCATGCCGTACGACGCGGCGCCCATCAGGAAGGTCGCGAGCGCTGCGCCCAGGAGATTTCGCCGACCCAGCAGTCGAAGGTTCACGAGGGGCTGGCTGGCCCTGAGCTCGATCCAGACGAACAGGGCGAGGGAAACGGCGGCGATCGCCGAAAGTCGGCTGATGAACGGCGAGTCGAGCCAATCGTTCTTCTCGCCTTCTTCGAGGACGGTCTGCAAGGTGCCGAGCCCCAACATCACCGTGGCGATGCCCGCCCAATCGCCACGCCGCAGCAAGCCAAGCTGCAGCGGCTCGCGCTCGAGCGAGAACCAGAGCGAGCAGAGCATCACCACTCCCGGCACGAGATTGAGCAGGAAGACGGCCTGCCAGCCTACCGAGATGGTCAAGAATCCGCCGACCGTGGGGCCGATCGACGGCGCGAGCGTGACTGCGACGGAGAAGAGGGCCATGCCGACCGTCACCTTCTCACCCGGCAGCAGCCGCACGATCAGGACCAGGGTCATGGGCATCAGCGCACCACCGGCAAGACCTTGCAGGCTACGCAGCACGATCATCTGGTCGAGATTGGTGGTGAAGGCGCAGGCCGCGGAGAAGGCAAGAAACAGCGTCGCGCTGCCGAGCAGATAGCCGCGGGCCGAGAACGCTGCGGCCAACCAGCCCGTGAGCGGAATGGCGACGATCTCGGCGACGAGATACGCGGTCGTGATCCATGCCCCTTCGTCCACGCCGGCGCCGATCGCGCCCCTTATGTCGGCCAGGGACGCATTGACGACGTGAGCGTTCAAGATCGCCATGAAAGCGCCCAGCGTGGCGCCGACGACGGCGATCCAGTTGCGAAGAGGCACCGCCTCCGTCAGTTGTGCACCCTCGTGTCGATGGTCGCTTCGACGGACATGCCCGGGCGCAGTCGGCCGACCAGCGGGTTGTCGTCGAGCACGATCTTCACCGGCACGCGCTGCACGATCTTGACAAAGTTGCCGGTGGCGTTGTCGGCGGGCAGCAGCGAGAACTCCTGCCCGCTTGCCGGCGACAGGCTGTCGACATGGCCCTTGAGCACCACGCCGGGGAAGGAATCGACCACGACCTCGGCCGGCTGGCCGGCGCGGACATGGGCAAGCTGCGTCTCCTTGAAATTGGCGACGACATACACCGATTGCAGCGGCACAATCGCCATCAGGGGCGTGCCGGACTGGACGTACTGACCGACCCGCAGCGCGCGCGCCCCCGACACGCCCGACACTGGCGCGGTGATCGAAGTGTAGGAAAGGTTGAGCTCGGCCTGGTGGTAGGCTGCGAGCGCACGCTCCCGCTGCGCCTTGTACTTGCCGTGCTCCGATGCCAGCACGTCGAGCTGGCGTTCGGCCATCACCAGGGTAGCCCGGCTCTTCTGCAGCTGCGCGATCTTTTCGCGCATGGTGGTCTCGGCCTGTTGGGCGCGCTGCACCGAGCCATAGCCTGCCTTCTCGAGCTTGCGATAACGGTTGCTGTCGGCCTTGGCGAAGGAAAGCGAAGCCTCGTCGGAGGACACACTGGCCTTCTCATGGTCGAGCGCCGACTGATGCTGGGCGATCTGGGCGTCGAGATTGCGCAAAGCGGCGTCGACGATGTCGATGTCGGCCTGCGCCTGGTTGAGCTGCACGCGGAAATCGCGGTCGTCCACGCGCGCCAGCACCTGGCCTGCGCTAACCGGCTCGTTGTCCTGAACCAGAACCTTAGTGACATAGCCGGAGATCTTGGGCGCCACGATGGTGTAGTCCGCCCGCACGTAAGCGTTGGTGGTGGATTGCAGGAAGCGGCCCACCTTCCAGTAGTCATGGGCGGCGTACGCACCGCCCGCGAGAGCCGATAACGGCAGCAGCGCCAGCATGGCGCGCTTCAGCAGCCTGCGCGAAGGCGCATGAGCCCCCGAGCCCAGAGCAACGACTGGGACATAGGACAACAAAGACATACGCGCGTGCCCCCTCCGTCAGCCGCCTGCGCGCCGTCCGTCTCGATGCCGTTTTCGTCGGAGGGGGTATTGTCGTTTCGATGGCGGCGGCTTGCGACAGGCGCTTACTTTAGAACCACTTGGCGGCTGCGCTTCAGTGCATTTCTGCAGATCATACGCTTCGATTCGGTGATCTCAGCCCCGCGATGGCGCGGCCAAAAAAGAACGCCCGTCGGCTTCACTCCCATGAACCCGACGGGCGTCCGGCCCCCTCGCCGTATTTGATGGCCTCAGAGTAGTTTCAGAAGCGCCGGCGGAACAGCTGGCGGATGGTATCAATTGTTCCTCGGCCGGCCGGCGAAATGCGCACGAACATGATCGGCGAGATCGCGCGCCGCCGGGCCGATGCCGGGCGGCGCATAAAGGTTGATGCGAAACTCCGGTAGCGTCGGCAGACGCGCCTCGCGTCCCAGCACCTCGAAGCGCTCCGGCACCGAGGAGCGCAGCAGCGGCGCCACGGCAAGCCCCGCCTCGATGGCGGCATGCACCGGCTCCAGGCGGCTCACCTCGCACACGGCGCGCCAGTCGCGACGTGCCTTGCCCAGCGCCTCGACGGCGACCGGGCGGAAGACGCAGGTCGGCGCGCCGAGCGACACCGGCAACGGGTCCTTGAGATGAGCATCGCCGCCCGGCACACCGACCCACACCAACCGGTCGGTGCGCAGGGTCTCGCCATGACGGCCGCACTCGGTCTCGGTGGTGAGCGCCAGATCGACCCCACCTGACCGCAGCTGCTCGCGCACCACCTTGGAGTCCTCGCACACCAGGCTGACCCGCACGCGCGGCTGAGCCTTGGCGAAGCGGCGCAAGATGGGCGGCACAAAGCTCGCGATGATGTCGTACGGCACGCCGAGCCGCACCTCGCCCTCGAACGATGGCGAGCGCATGGATGACCAGACCTCGTCGTTCAAGGCAAGCAGGCGGCGGGCCTGCGCGAGCAGTCGCTCTCCCGCTGGCGCAAGGGCCAGCCCCCGGCCTTCGCGCTCGAACAGTCGGCAATCGAGCGCCTCCTCCAGCCGCTTGACCTGCTGGCTCGCCGCCGCCTGCGAGATACCGAGCGCTGCTGCCGCGCGCGTCACGCCACCGGCCTCGACGACGGTGAGGAAAGCTCTCAGGAGAGTAATATCGAGATCCTTACGCATAAGTATTCCCGAACGATTATATCATAAACATTCGATTTTGTTATTTGCCGGCCTGCTCTAGGGTGAGGTGCATGCACACCGAGATCTCCGGCCTCTGGCTGCCCATCATCACGCCGTTCAAGGACGGCGTCGTCGATTTCCAAAGCTATGAACGGCTGATCGATCACTATCTCGCCTTGGGCATCGATGGCCTGTTTCCGCTCGGCACCACCGGCGAATCGCCGACGCTGGACGAGGCCGAGATCGACGAGCTGATCGAACGCACCGCAGCGCGTGTCGCCGGCCGCGTGCCGGTTTTCGTGGGTATCGGTGGTAACGCCACGCACAAGGTCGAGAAAACACTGAGGCGAGTGCAGCGCCTACCGTTCGACGGCATCGTCTCGGTCTGCCCTTACTACAACCGGCCGAGCCAGGACGGGCTTGTCGCCCATTTCCGCGCCGTCGCCGCAGCGACCGACCGAGACGTGCTGATCTACAACATCCCCTATCGCACCGCCGTCAACCTCTCCAACGATTCGCTGCTGGAGCTCGCCGAGGTGCCCAATATCGTGGGCGTCAAGGACAGCTCGGGCAGCGTCGCGCAATCGCTCGAGCTGCTGGCGCGCAAGCCCGAGCACTTCTCCGTCCTGACCGGAGAGGACGCGCTCTACTTCACCATGATGGCCAACGGCGCCGATGGCGGCATCCTGGCCGCGAGCCACGTCATGACAGAACGCTTCGTCGCAGTGAAGCGCCGCTTCGCCGACAATGACATCGCCGGCGCGCGTGCCGCCTGGGCGCCACTTGCTTCGTTCGTGCCGCTGCTGTTCGCCGAGGCCAATCCCATGCCGATCAAGCACCTGCTGTGGCGCCAAGGGCTGATCGCCTCACCCGACAGCCGTCTGCCCCTCACGCGGGTCTCCCACGACCTCGCACGGCGTCTGGACAGCCATGTCCGCGATCGAGATCAAACCACCGGATGTTGCGATAGCACGGCGAAGCGGCTGGAGCCGTCGATGGGCGAGTTGTAGGTCGAAGCGACAAAGTCGCTGGTGGTATAGCCCGCGCCGTCTATGTGGATCCTGGCGGTCAGAAGCGCCGTCGTGTCGAAGACGCTCAACAAGCCGCCAGTGTCGCCGGCATTGGCCGCATAGCTGAAGTGAATCGAGTCGCTTGCCGCCATGTCCATGAAGGCCACCAGGTTGCCGGTGGTGAAGTCGGCAAGGTCGCCACTGAACTTCGTCGACTGGTCGAGAACCAGCACGTTGGGGTCCTCATCGAAGGCAACGTCGACGGTTGACGTCGTTCCGAACTCCAGAGTCCCGCCATTGGCGATCGACGCCGTTCCGCCGAGCGCCGCCGACTGGACAGACATGAAGCTGTCATCGACAAGCAGGGTGCCGCCACTGTTGCCGAGGGTGCCGACAATGACGAAGGACGCACCGTTCTCCGCTTCGATCGAGGCTCTGTTGGAGACGCCCGCCGAGGCCGTGAACGATCCGCCGAGGCTTTCGATCAAGCCGCCGTTGATCAGTGTCGCAGCGACGGTGTAGCTGCCGCTGTTCGTTATCACGCCCGTATCGGTGTTGATCACCACATCGCCATGAGTGACATCGCTGCTCGCTCCGGCCGTGATCGTGCCCTTGTTCGTGGTGCGGCCGTCGGCTTCGAATGATCCGGCATCGACCTCGAGCGAGCCCGAGTTGGAGAACAAGCCATCGACGGTGAAGAAGCCTTCCAGGCTGTCCACGGATCCGTAGTTGGCAAGCGTGGAGTGCAAGTCGTAATCGCCATGGTTCGTGACGATGCCGGTGTCACGGTTGACCAGCGATCCCGTCTGCGAAACGCTGCCTGAGACCTCGTTCAAGATGGTGCCGTCGTTGAAGACATCGGCAAGCACGAGCGAGGCGCCGGTACCGGCGGTGCTGAGCGTGTAGTTGTTCAAGACCCTGCTGAGGACAGTCAACGTCGAATGATCGAATGCCTTCATGATGCCGTTATTGGTGATGGTATGGGCGCCCGTGTCGATCACGAGATCGCCGAACGCCGCGATCATCGTGTTGGTCACGAGGGTCATGTCCTCGTCGCCGACACGACCGCTGCCCAGGATGACGGAGTCGTTGACCAGCCTCGATGTCGCACTGTCGACGCTGGCGATGGTGCTGTCATGCAGCTCCAATGTCCCGACACCATCCAGGCGCACATTGCCAAGCAGCTCGACCGATCCCGCTGCATCGACATCGACCGAACCGTCGTTGGTGAAGAGGCCGTGCAGCTCGAGGATGCTGTTGCCCACGACGTCGAACGATGAGCCATGGGCGACGGTGACCCCCTGGAAGAAGGCGTTGGCGAACGCTACGGTCTCGAAGATGCCTGCGCCCGTGAGCAACGAGTTCTGCACCAAAGTGTCGCCGAACGCGATGGACGAAGCCTCCGCACCGCCGATGCCGGCAGCGCCGGATGCCGACAATCTGCTCGACAGAATCTGGCCACCAAGCACGGTGATGCTGCCGCCCAAGGTCGCCCGGATGCGGCTGGAGCCCGATGCATTGGTCTGGCCGATGACGCTCACGTCATTCAGCACGCTGGCATAGACCGCAGCCTCGATGACGGAGTCGGCCACCGCACGGATGGTTCCGCCATCGATATGCGTCGCATGGAGCCGAAGCGTCGCATTGGCGCCGGCGAGCTTCAGCAGGCCGAAGTTCTGGAAATTGCCGGCCACGTTGAAGGACGCGCCGCCCGACACGGCAATGGTGCCGACACTCACTCCGGCGCCGGTTCCGCCGTTGGCCCAGAAATTGCCGCCTGTGATCCGCAACGTCACGCCGAAGCCGGTCTCGATCGCATAGACAGTCTGATCGGTCGACACCTGAACCGTGTATGGGCCCCCGAGCAGCAGCGCGTCGCTCCAGGTGCCGGGCACGCCCGCGTCCCAGCGCGCCGGGTTCGACCATTGCCCGCCGACACCGCCCTGCCAGGCGGTGCTCGTGACCGTGCCGCCGCTGACCAGCGTGCCGCCATTCCCGTCGTCGCCAAAGGTGAAATCGGCGACCGTGTATTGGCCCGCCACACGCACTGACCAAAGATCGCTGGCGCCGTCGCTGAGCGTGAGCACGCCGCCGGTCCCGGTATCGTTGACGTCGTAGCGCAATGAATAGCTGTCCGGCGCGGCAGGCGCCGGCACGTCCTCGAGGTCGAAGCTGCCGGCGGCGCCAGACCAGACGCCGACAAAGTCGTCAGCCTGGGCGAGATGGATGCTGCCGCCATCGCCGAGGAACGTCGCGATGCCGTCGGTCGTCGCCGCGATGTCCAGCTCGCCGTCCGCGGTGAGGATGAACTGGCCAGCGCCGCCGCTGACATCTCCATTGACGAAGATGGTTCCGCCGTCGGCGACGGTCTCGCCGAGATTGTGCAAGGCGCCGCCGATCACGAGCTTGCCTGTGTCGCTTGCCAGCAGCACTCCCAGGTTCGTGGTCGCCCCGGTCAGGGACAGCAGGCCGTGTCCTGCAGAATCTCCAATCGCGCCGATCAGGCCGAGTTCGATGTTGACCAGGTCGACGGTGATCGAGTTGCCGTCTGTGCCCGCGACGGCGTCGCCGCCTGAAGCAATGATCGCATTGCTGATGTTGTCCAGTCGCGCGCCCGGACCTGCGCCCTCGACCACGCCGGACTCCGTCAGCTCGATGGTGCCCCCACCGACCAACGTCACCGGGCCGGTGTCGTCGACGATCAGCGTCGCGGCAGCGTCCAGGGTGATATCCCCGCCATTGATGATCCGCCCGGCCAGGGTCATCGAATGGAAGGCGGCGACCTCGATATCCGCGCTGATGAAGATAGGCCCGACATCGTCGGTGCCCTTCAGCACGCTGTCGGTGACCTCGATGATGCTGTCGGGACCGGAGAACAGCGCGCCTCCCAGGATCGTCGAGTTTTCGACCACCACTTCGGACGGGGCACAGGAACAGAAGTAGCCGGCGGCGATCGCGCCGCCCATCGATTGATCGATCTCGATGCCGCTCAGGATCAGCTGACCGCCGCCTTCAGCGTCGAGAATGCCGGCATTGGCCACGTCGCCCGTGATGGTTAGAACGCCGTGGCCTGCACCATCGCCCTCGGCGGAGATGACGCCATTGAACTGATTTTCGACCGCTACAGAAATGATCGCGCCATCGGTATCGCCGACCGTGCCGCCAGTGGCCTCGATCAGGTTGTCGACGTTGACCAGCGTTGCGTCGGCCGTGCCGGCCACGATGCTGGTCGACGCACCGAGCTCGACCAGGCCGAATCCCTCCAATTCGGCTGTCGGGTCGGCATCCGCACCGATCGCAAGGGTCGCTCCAGGCGATTCCAGGGTAATCGTCCCGAAATTGTCGATGATGCCCACCAGCGTGCCGGTCTCGCCGGCGCCGATCACGACATCACCGCCGTTTTCGACCGTGTGGCCGCCAGTGCCGTCCAGCACGCCCCCGGCGAGGCGAATGTCGGCGCCGGCGTCGCTGGTCAATGTCCCGCCGAGGATGGTGGCACCGGCGGTGATCAAGACCTCTGAGCCTGTATCGGTGGCCGAGACCGTGCCGCCACCTGAGTTGTCGATAGTGACGCCGTTCAGCACCAAGGTGCCTGCATGGGTCGCCGACAAGGCGCCGTCATTGGTGACGTCGGCATTCAGATCGAGGATGACCTCGCTGGCGCCATCGTTGCCGACCGCGCTGACTGTCCCGGCGGCACCGTTGATCAGCGTGACATTGATCGATGCGGGCGTAGCGGTGCCGCCACCGCCTTCGATCAGGTTGTCCTCATTCGTGAGGACGGAGCTTGGGACAGCGGGATCGATGGAGGTCGAGTCGACGAGGGCTACCGTTCCTCCGCCCGTCAGGGTGGCGTCCGCGGTGCTGCTGTCGCCGATGACGATCGTGTCGTCGGGCGTCAGCTGTATCGTGCCGCTGTTGGTGTACGTACCGGCGATGACGATCGTCGTCGGCATTGGCCCCCTCCCCCTTACCCCAAGGCTGCGCCTGCAGGCGCTATGAGTCGCCGCGGCAGCCCACCACTGCTGGCATTGGCGCGGGCGGCACAGTCAGCTAGAGGTTGTACGCTGTCAAGTCGCGTGGAGGCCACACGAAAGCGCAGGCTTAGGCGCGCGCTTTGAGAAGGTCGCGAATCTCTTCCAGCAATTGCTCCTGTTTGCTCGGCGGTGCGGGTGGCGGCGGGGCGGCCTGCTCCTGACGGAACATCCGGTTCATGCCGCGAACCACCAGGAACAGGACCCAGGCGATGATCAGGAAGTTCACTGACACGGTGATGAAGCTGCCGTAGCCGATGGCGGCGCCCGCCTTCTTGGCGGCATCGTAGGTCGGTGCCTGGCTCGCCGCCGGCGTGAGGCCGACGAAGTAGTTGGTGAAGTCGAGGCCTCCTGTAACGCGGCCGATCACGGGCATGATGACGTCATTGACCAGCGAATCGATGATCTTGCCGAATGCCGCACCGATGATGACACCGATAGCGAGATCGACGACGTTGCCTCGCATCGCGAATTTCTTGAACTCCTGGAGCATCATCCCCCTCCTTGGGTTTCAGGCCACGCGCAACCAAACCAGCAAAGCAGAAACCGTGATCACCGAGAAGGCGGTGGAAAGCAGAACTGATGCCGAGTTCTGCTCGACCGCGATGCCGAACTGGCGAGCGAGCACGAAGGCGTTGGCGGCCGTCGGCAGCGCCGCCATCAGGAGCGCCACCTTGCCCGGTATTGAAGCCGGATCAACGAACAGCGGCAACACGAGGATCAACACCAGCGGCTGTAGCAAAAGCTTGATCAAGGTGGCCAGCCCGGCTTCAGCAAGCCCGCTCCTCACCGACTTGTCGGAAAGGAACAGGCCGATGGCAAACAACGCGCACGGCGCGGCGGCAGCGCCCAGCAGGTCGAGCCACTTCTCGACCGGCGTCGGGATCGGCAGGCCGACGGCCGACACCAGGATGCCCAGTGCAATCGACACCGGCAATGGATTACGCGCGACGTTGAAGGCCGCCCGCAGGAAGGTGCGGACCGGCCCGTGACCGGCTGCGACCTCGAGCTCGATCAGCATGACGCCGAACACCATCGAGACGACGGCCGTCACGATCACTGTCAGCATCGCTGGCGGCAGGCCGGCCTCGCCGAAAGCCGCCAAGCAAAGCGGCACGCCCATATAGCCGACATTGCCCCAGGAGGCGGCGATGCCTTGCAGGCTCATGGCGGCAAGCCCGCCACGCGAGACCAGCCAAGTCGACACCATACCCAGTGCAAAGGTCGTCACAACGGCGATGCCGAACCCCAGGAACAGCGCCGGGTCGAGGACAGCCCGAACCGGGGTGCGCGCCAGGGTGCCGAAGAAGAGCACCGGCAAGGCGAAGTAGCTTACGAAGGCATTCAGCGCCCCCGTGGCCTCACCGCCCAGGACGCGCCAGCGGCCCGCTAGATAACCGATGAGGATGAGGCCGAAGATCGGTAGCGCAACATTCAGGATGGCCTGCAACGGGTGATCCGGCCTGCACTTGCTGTAACTGATTAAGAATTTGACATAAACGGCCAAAATACCATAACCTTTTGCTGAGAATTCGAAGCCGTAAATCCCCTCTTCAAGCGGCCCGGGAGAAATTTCATGCGTCTCTTGATCGCCGGCCTTGGCGCCGTCGCGGCCTTCGTCCTTGCCGCGCCGTCCTTTGCCCAAACGGAAGAGCCGACTGCCAGCCCAGCCCCAGCACCGGCACCGGTCCCCAGCGCCAAGCCGAAGCCGGGCACGACGGCCTACTGCCAGACCCTGAAGAGCAGCACCTCGCGCAACAACTGCCTGAAGAAGGTGCATGCCCAGGCGTCGACCAAGTCGACCAGCAGCAAGAAAACCAAGAAGCCGTCGACAACGCCCAAGCAGCAGCCCGACGCCGCGCAGGCTCCCTCGATGTCGGCGCCCGCGATGTCGGCTCCTTCTTCGGCCGCCGCGCCGACGCCCGCTCCCGCTCCGTCAAGCGGTAACGTGCCTGTCCCGCCGCTGCCGCAGAAGACGATCTGACGATAGACTCCGCTCTCCAACCAAGGAGAGCGACATGGCGCATTCGGCCGCGCTGATATCGACTGAAGATCTTGCGCGCCGCGCGGGCGCACCGGCGTTGCGCATCTTCGACTGCACGACCTATCTGAGGCCCCGTCCCGAAGGCGGCTACAACGTCGAAAGCGGCCGGGCCAACTATGACAAAGGGCATGTTCCGGGAGCTGCGTTCCTCGATCTCGCCAGCGCGCTTTCCGACACGAGCTCACCGCATCGCTTCACCCTGCCGCCGCTCGATCAGCTGACCAGGGCGTTCGCCGCCAACGGCATCGGGCATGGCACTTTCGTCGTGCTCTACAGTCACGCCACGCCAACCTGGGCCACGCGCCTGTGGTGGATGCTGCGCGCCGTGGGTTTCGACGATGCCGCCGTGCTCGATGGCGGGCTCGACAAGTGGAAGGCCGAGAAGCATCCGCTCTCGACCGAGGCGACCGTCCACCCGGCGGCGACCCTCACCCTGCGTGGGCGGGCCGAAATCTTCGTCGGCAAGGACGAGATGAAGATGGCGATCGGCAATCCGGACACGCTGACGCTGAACGCGCTCAGCCTCGACCAGCACAAAGGCACCGGCGGTGTGACCTACGGCCGGCCCGGCCGCATCGCCGGCTCGTCCTGCGTGCCGGCGGCGAGCCTGTTCGGGCCCGACAAGACGTTCAAGCCCATCGATGAATTGCGGTCAGCCTTCGAAGGCGTGGGTACGACCGCGGACAAGCGCGTCTTGGTCTATTGCGGCGGCGGCATCGCCGCGACGCTTGATGCGTTTGTGCTGACGGCGCTCCTGGGCCACAAGAATGTCTCGGTGTACGACAACTCCATGCAGGAATGGTCGAACGACCCCAGCCTGCCGATGGAAGTGGGTTGAGGAGGACAACAAATTGGCTGCCTACATGATCGTCGAGGTCGAGACCACCGACGAGGCCCTGATGGCCGAATACCGCAAGCACACACCCGGCTTGGTCGCCAAGTTCGGCGGCAAGTTCATTGTCCGTGGCGGCAGGACGCGCACGCTGGAAGGCGAGTGGAAGCCCTCGCGCGTGGTGGTGCTCGAGTTCCCCGATTTCACCGCGGCCGAGCGCTTCTACGACTCGGCTGATTACAGGCCGGTGCTCGACATGCGGCTGCGCGCCGGCAAGTCCAAGGCGATCATCGTCGACGGCCACGATGGCTGACTCGGGGGCTAGCGCGGCCGCGTATCGCGCGGTCGGCACGCTCTACAATGCGCTGATGACGGCCCTGGTGCTGGGGCTGGTGAGCCGGCGCGGCGAGGCGGTGGCGAGCGACTACGTATTTCGCCACTTCCGCCGTCAGCACCTGGAGAAGTTCCTGCCCGGGCTGCAAAAGCTTGGCCTCGCGCACGAGCCGCATGCGCCGGCCTGCGCGCTTTATCACTATCACTCGAACGCGTTGGGCGGCGTGAAGACCGGCTACCTGCGCGAAGGGGACCGCAAGGCCTGGGTTCGCTACCCGCCGCCGCGCTGGATCTGGCGCGGGACGGCGATTGCCGCCGTGCCGCACGCGGTGTCGGCCGCAATGCTGCATGGATGGCATGGGCATAACGGGGTGTCGCTGGGCAATCCGGGGCTGGGCTTCGTCTGCACCGGCATGACGGTCGACGGCATGCCGGGACTGGAAGGCTACTACTTCGACTACGGCCGGCCGATCGCCGAGGAGGAGCGCGTGCGTTTCGCCTACGGCAAGGAGGAGATGCCACGCATCGACTGGGGCCGGCAGCCCAAGCTCGAGACGGCAAGCTGGCCCGAGGAGCGCCGCCAACGCACCTTCCGCGCCTATGCGCTGGAGTACCTGCGCACGATGCTGCCGACCTTGCAGGAGCTCCTGGGACCGGCCGATGCCGAGATCGAGCTTGGCCGGGCGGCGCGCCTGGTCGGCTTGCAGTTCCACGAGGAGACGGCCCGCGAGCTCGACCTGCCGACCGATGTCGAACGCGGCGACCTTGCAAGCGCCCGCGAGTTCGCGCGCTGGCTGTCGGCGATCCTGGAGGCCGAGGGCGAGGAGATCGACAGGTCGGAAGCAGATGGCGCCGTGACGGTGCGTCAGACAGGGTGGCGCGCCACGCAAGGGCTTAAGCTTCCCGATCCGCTGAAGGCGTTCGAGGCCTGGAACCAGCTCTGGATCGGCGCTGCAGCCGCGCACGATCGGTTCTTGACGGTTCAGACCACGCCTTTGCTGAGCGAGCGCGGCTGGTCGATCGCCTGGCGAATCGCCGCGAGATAGCAGGCCGGCAAGCGGTAGCCTGCGATGACGTCGGCAAGCTCGTCGATCGGCAACCATCGGGCCTTCACATGCTCGTGGCTCAGCACGACATCGCCACGCGCCATCAAACGGCAAGCGAATGGCAGGATGCGCACGAAGCAAGCCGGCAAAACCTCGAACAGGTGCTCGCGCAGCGCTTCGTCGATTTCGACTAAGAGGCCGGTTTCCTCACACACCTCACGTCTCAGTGCGAGGCCGTAGTCCTCGCGCGCGTCGGGACGCCCGCCCGGCAAATCCCACTCGCCGCGCTCGTTCAGGAGCAGCAGCACTTGACCATGGTCGATCACAACGCCCTTGACGGAAATCGGGTAAGTCATGCGAAGGCAATCCAAAAGAAAGGGCCGGAGATCCTCCGGCCCTTCAGAATGGACTGAGCTTAGAAGTCCATGTCGCCGCCCATGCCACCGCCCGGCGGCATCGGTGGAGCCTTCTTCTCCGGCTTCTCGGCGACCATGGCTTCGGTCGTCACCAGTAGGCCCGCCACTGAGGCGGCGTCCTGCA
>Ga0081455_10000659_pt1 | contig 44728 bp, 47 predicted proteins | sample TabmetS3T2R1_FD_70207 | JGI IMG/M metagenome (GOLD analysis project Ga0081455, IMG submission 70207) | Tabebuia heterophylla rhizosphere microbial communities from the University of Puerto Rico - S3T2R1 | ecosystem: Host-associated > Plants > Roots > Rhizosphere ...
TGAGCAGAGGCCCGTGTGTTTAGACTGGATTCCGGATTACGCCTTCTTCTTCTTTGACTTCTTCTTGCCGCCGGCGGCCGCAGTCTTGGGCGCTGGGCACGCACCCGGCTTGGCGCCCTTCGCGCCGTCCTTCGCGGCCCAGCACGCACTGTTGTAGGTGAACTTCTGGTCGCCCTTGGTCGCGCACACCGCACCAGGTGGTGAGGTGCAAATGACCTGCGGCGGCGGCGGCGGCGGCGCAGCGGCTGCCGCCTTCTTCTTTTTCGCAGCTTCGCTAGGCACAGCTGAGCCGATCACAAATGCGACCGCAGCCGCTGCAACGAACGTGGCGTACGCAAGATTTTTCAATTTCATTTATTCCTCCCACCCAGTTTTTGGACGAAACATAGTAGAAGGTGGCACGCCACGATGACAAGAAATTTGCGCTGGAACGGCCGACCCAAACCTGAACGTGTATTCATGTGGGCGGCAGTCAGTGCCTGTCCTTGGCCGCCGCGTTGATTGCGCCGAGAATGGCCGCCCGTCCGGATTTGAGCGCCGCGCGCACCGTTTCGAGCTTGCCAATGGCGCCCATCTCGCGTTGGCGTTTGACGGTGGAATCCACCATCAGAGGGTCGAGGCCCAGATCGCGCAGGGTGGCGGCGGATTCCTCCATTTCGGCGGCGCGGCGGGCGCCGTGGCTCGCCATGCGCTCGAGGTTGTAATCCCCGATTTGTCCCCAATCGAGCGTGGGGTAGTTGTTCTTCAGGGACGCCGTCACTTCATCCAAAACCCCGGCACGCGCCGCGGCGAGGAAGCACTCCAGCGTCAGCGCCTCGATGCCTTTGATCATCACGCTGCGGATCATCTTGATGGCTGCCGCTGAGCCAGTTTCGGGCCCAACCACGGACAGCCGCATCTCTAGCTCGCGCAACAAAGGTGAAATTTCCTCCGCATGCGGGCCCGCAATCAGAAGAGGTGTCCGGTGCCGGTCAGGGTGGATGGCTGCAACCACCGCAACATCGACATAGCGGGCCCGCTCGGCGAGCAGCTTTGCGGTCTCCTGCTTGCGGCCGGGAGAAACCGAATTGATATCGAGATAGTAGGGGTTGCCGTTCAGGTGCGGGGCAACCGAGCGAGCGGCGTCCACGCTTGAGGCGGCAGTGACGGCAGAGATGACGATATCCGTCTCGCGCACGGCATCGGCGGCTGAGGCGGCTGCACTCACCCCGATCGCTTCGCTGGCGGCCTTGAGAGGTGCCCCGGCCTGTTCAGGAAACAGGATATCCCAGGCTGCGATGCGCTCGACGCCGGCCTCCTTGAGGCCGGAGGCAATAGCCTGACCCGCTTCACCAAAGCCGATAAAGGAAATTCGCGGTGTGTTGCGGCGATTCATCACTCAGGACTCCGGAACGCCTGGGACAGGTGGCGTTCCCTTGGTGTGGAACGATTTGATCGTTTGCAGACCCCAGGCTTGACCTTTCTTTCGTTCCGCTTCGGTCCAGGTGATCGGCTTCCAGTCGGGGGCGAGCACAAGTCGCGCGCCCGCGCACGAGACTTCGACCCGGTTGCCGCCCGGCTCGTACACGTAGAGGAAGAATGTCTGCTGAATTGCGTGCTTGTGCGGCCCGGTTTCGATGTAGACGCCGTTCTCCAGAAAGACGTCCGCAGCGCGCAGCACGTCTTCACGTGCATCAAGCGCGAATGTGACGTGGTGCAGGCGCCCTTTGGTACCGGTGTGATCGCGTGTATAGGCGAAGTCGTAGCTCTTGTTCGTCGCCGTCATCCACATTCCGGCTTCGGTGCCGTCGTCGAGCACGATCTGCTCGGTCAGCATGAAACCGAGATAGTTTTGGAAAAACTCGCGGTTGGCCTTGATGTCGACGGCCAGACCATTGAAGTGATCGATGCGCCGTACGTTGATGCCGCGGGCCGGGAATCTCTGTGCCTGGTTCTTGAGCGCCGGCTTTAGATCGCGAGGCGCCTCGTACCATTCGGTGTCGAAATAGATTTCAAATCGATGGCCATCCGGATCCTTGAAGGCGAAGGTCTTGCCGTGGCCGAGATCGCCGTCCGTCCACCCGATATCAAAGCCGGAGCCCTTCAGCGCGGCGGCACGGCGTTCGAGGGCCTGTGGCGAGCGGGTGCGGAAGGCGGCATGGCCGAGACCGGACGTTTTTGAATCCGTGAGCTTGAGCGAATAGCGCTCATAGTCGTCCCAGCCGCGCAGATACACGCTGCCATCTTTCTCGCCGCTCTGGGTCATTCCCATAATGTCGATAAAAAAGCGGCGGCTTTCCTCGAATTTCGGTGTCAGCAACTCGACATGGCCAAGATGCGCGATGTCATGGATCGGTTCAGATGGCATGGTTGATGTCTTCTTGTCTTGCCGTCGCTAAAGTCAATTTTGCCCAAGGGTACGCCCGAAGGCCAGCACCAGGTTATTGGCCGGCATCGGCGAAATCTCGGCTTCCGTCAAGCCGGAAGATCTGGCGAGTCCATTCAGGTCCGACACGTCGCGCACGCCCCAGTCGGGATTTTCTGCCCGCAACGTGTCGTCGAAAGCAGCATTGCTCGGCGACGTATGTGCGCCGTCGCGTTTGAACGGTCCGTAGACAAACAAACGGCCATCGTCATGCAAGAATCGACCCGCACCCGAAAGCAGATTCTGCGATACGCGCCAAGGCGAGATGTGCAGGACGTTTATGCAGAGTATGGCCACCAGCGGGGCACTATCATTGCCGGCCCATGTCCAGCCAGGGTCACTGAGGTCGATGCGCTGCGGTGCGCACAGGTTCGTCGCGGATGAATGGGCGCGCCATGCGGCAATGCTCTTGAGGTGAGAATCGTAAATATCGCTCGGCCACCAGTTGATTCGCGGCACTCTTCCGGCAAATGCAGCGGCGTGCTGGCCGGTGCCACTGCCGACCTCAAGGAGATCGCCCCTCTGCGCCGTGAGAAACCCGGAAATCGCCGTCCAGATCGGCTCATGGTTGCGATGAAAGGCGGGAGAGTCGAGGCGGCCATCGGCCTGCGCCGGCGCTGTCGTTTGGCCGTACTCGACGACGAATTCTGGCATGAGGCAGCAGTCGCTTATGGTCCGGGGATTGCCTTAACCTTTGCCTTGGCCTGCGGTCAAAGGTTGCGCGGTATGGCCCGGAACGAAGCAGGAAGCTTCGTTGTTTTTGCAATGCTAATGGGGCAAAATCCCCGAATTCACGAGCCATTTGCGCACGAACAACAAAAATCCAGGGAGGAGCAAAGATGCAAAAATTCATGCCATCGCTGGCGGTGCTGGCCGCCGCGATCATGCTGCCGGCTGCCGCACAGGCGCAAACCAAGATCACCATCGGCATACCGACATCGCCGCCCAATATAGTTCACATGCCGGCGATCGTCGCCAAGGAACTCGGCCTTTACAAGAAAGCCGGCCTCGACGTCGACATCGTGTCGCTCGGAGACGGGACAAAGGTCTACCGCGCGCTGCTCGCCGGCAATATCGAATTCGGGCTTACGCCGGGCGCGCCGACCATTATCGGCCGCTCGAACGGCGCGACGGTGAAAGCGCTGACCTCCAATCTGCCGAAGTTCGAGGCATCGATGGTCGTGCGTGCCGACATCAAGACGTTGGCTGATCTCAAAGGCAAGCGCATCGGCATCCAGGAGCCGGGTGGGTTTGCCGACATTCTCAGCCGCAGCGTGCTGCGTGCGGCAAAGATCGATCCGAAAGAAGTGAACTTCGTCACGATCGCGAGCGAGGACGTTCCGGCGCTCGTCGCTAACCAGGTTGATACCGCCATCCTGCACGTCGAGCAGGAACTGTTTGCCCAGAGCAAAGTGCCGGACCTGCATGCCATCGCGCGCATGTGGGAGCTGCAGCCGAAGACGCTCTATACGTTCCTGTCGGCGACTGAAAAGACCATCAAGGACCGCCCTGACGTCGTGCAGAAGGTTGTCAGCGCGAATATTGAGGCTACCCGGATCATGTACACGGAGCGGGCCAAGATCATCCCGATCCTCGTCAAACAAACCGGCTATCCCGAAAAGGTTCTGGCGGACAGCTTTGACTTTCTGGTCAAGCAGTGCATCTGGGATGCCAATAGTGGCCTGAGCCCCGAGCGTATCAACTTCACCGCTGATTTGATGACCAAGGTCGGCAACATCAAAGAGGGCAAGACCCCGACATACGACGACGTGGTCGACACAACGTTTGCCAAGAAGGCGATCGAGCAGCTTGGCGAGTGGAAAGGCCCGGTTTGCCCAACCGCGGCGTTCTGAAGTAAACGCTGTACCGAAATGGCAGGCGCCGCCTGGGTCGCGGCGCCTGCCAACCGAACCGCGCCGCAGGGCGCGACGAAAGGAAGACAATGACCGTTGCCCAGCAGGTCGATACCGGCGCGGTTGCCGGCAGCGCGCAGGCGCCGGCTGCGGCTACGGTCAAAACACCCTGGTGGGAGCACGCCGCGCTCTATCGCTACGGCTTCGTGGTCGCCATCCTGATCGTCTGGGAAGTCACGGCGCCCTTTATCAATCCAATTTTTTTCACCTCGCCGAGCAATATCGCGGTTGCCTTTTACGAGACAACGGTTTCCGGCGAATTGCCCTACTTTCTGGCGCAAAGCCTTGAGGTCATGTTCTACGGCCTGGTCAGCGCCATCGTGGTCGGTATCCCGCTTGGCGTCGCGATGGCGCGCGTTCGCTGGCTCGACTGGGCGCTCGACCTGCCGATCAACGCCCTTTATGCGACGCCGCTGGTTGCGGTTGTCCCACTGCTTGTCCTGTGGTTCGGGATTTATCTGAAGGCGAAGATCATCGTCGTCTTTCTGTTCGCGGTATTCCCGATCCTGATCAACACCTATCAGGGCGTGCGTGAATGCGACAAAGGGATGATCGAAGTCGCGCAGTCTTTCCGCTCAAGCGAATGGAGAATGTGGCGAGATGTGCTGCTGCCGTTTGCGGTGCCGTACATCATCGCGGGCCTGCGCCTTGCCATCGGCCGCGGTCTGATCGGCATGATCATCGCGGAGTTTTACACGACAATTTCCGGCCTTGGATTCATGATCACGAAGTACGCGAACGTGTTCGCAATGGACAAGACGTTTGTGCCGGTGATCGTATTGATGGTTTTGGGTGTATCGCTGACCACATTGCTGAAATGGGTCGGCCGCCGCATCGCACCCTGGAGCGCCGCAAACCGCTAGGTTGTTTCATCGTTCGTCGTATTGCTCCCGTCATGTCCGCACGGGACAATGTGCGAAGATAGCTGCTTGGGGCGGAGGTGTCCGATGATTGCCGGCCTGTCGATTGAGAACTTCACTATTATTCACGTCATTATCAGCCTGATCGCAATTGTGAGCGGTCTCATTGTGCTGGCCGGGATGCTCCGAGCTCAAAGGCTACCGGGCTGGACCGCACTATTTCTGGTCACCACCATTCTTACCAGCGTGACCGGTTTCATGTTTCCGATAAGCGGCCTCACGCCGGCCATCATCTTTGGCCTGATATCAGTCGTAATATTGGCGATCGCGCTTATGGCGCTCTACCTGAAGCGCCTGGCCCGGGCGTGGAGATGGATCTACGTCACGACCGCGCTGATTGCGCTTTATCTCAACGTATTCGTTCTGATCGTACAGTCCTTCCAGAAGGTGTCGGCGTTGCAGAAACTGGCACCGACACAATCCGAGCCCCCATTCCAGATCGTTCAGGGCGTGGTGCTGGCTGCGTTCCTCATTCTCGGAATAATGGCCGCGCGAAGATTTCGACCGGCAATGTGAGCACTCCGCCGTTCCTATCCATTAAAAAGAAAGAAGCCGCCGTCGCCGGCGGCTTCAATCAATTCAGACACTGCTGATATTACGGCTTCAGCTGGTCAGAGATGAACTGGAACTTGGTATTGAGGGTCGAACCGATCAGGTTCACCGTGCCGATGATCACGACCGAAATGCCGGCGGCAATGAGACCGTATTCGATCGCGGTCGCGCCGGACTCGTCCTTCAGAAACGCAACAAACTTTGACATCACGCATTCTCCATGTAGCTGGAACTCGAGTACCATCATCTGGGTGATGATGGCAGGACCTTACCGGCGGCCCGTTAAGAAGAAGCTTCGTGAATGGCAGGGAATTTGCTTAAAACTGTCATTGAATTCCCCGGTCGCGGTTGGCCTGGTGTCTCGGGAAAAGATGCAAATTTTTGCTGGAAACCGGGATACGCGCGCTTTACGCGCAACTGATTCATCCGTGAGCCGCGCGAAAGACGGTCTGCCCGTTAACGGGCCGTTATCCACCAGCTCAAATCGCTCACACGGCCGGCGTTCTCGCGAACAGCGCCAGGCGGAAAAGAAAGCGCATGCGCAAAAAGAAGAAGCCGCCGTTTCCGGCGGCTTCAATCCATTCAAGGACCGCTGCTATTACGGCTTCAGCTGGTCAGAGATGAACTGGAATTTGGTGTTGAGGGTCGAACCGATCAGGTTCACCGTAGCGATGATCACAACCGAAATGCCAGCGGCGATGAGACCGTATTCGATCGCGGTCGCGCCGGATTCGTCCTTCAGAAACGCAACAAACTTTGACATCACGCATTCTCCATGTAGCTGGACTCGAGTACGCAGTCATCATCTGGGTGATGATGGCAGGACCTTACCGGCGGCCCGTTAAGAAGAAGCTTCGTTGATAGCGGGAGATTTGCTTAAAATTGTTAATTGCCATTCCGATCGTGGCTGGCCTGTGCCCCGATGAAGGAGAAAGCTCCGCGCAGGGTTTGATGGGAATTTCAATGGAACTGGCACACCGCGTGTTTTGCGGGCAACCAGGCCGTCCGGCAGCCGCGCGAAAGACCGCCATGCTCGTTAACGGGCCGTTATCCACGAGGGCTAAATCGTTCACACGGCTGACATACTCCGGAACTGTAGGAGCGCGTGCGCGCAGAGGCTACGCCAAAAAGGGAAGCCGCCGTTTCCGGCGGCTTCAAAACCTTCAAGCAACTGCTGCTATTACGGCTTCAGCTGGTCCGAAATGTACTGGAACTTGGTGTTCAGGGTCGAGCCGATCGTGTTCACCGCCGTAATGATGACCACAGCGATGCCACCCACGATCAAGCCGTATTCAATCGCCGTGGCGCCGGACTCGTCCTTCAGAAATGCAAAGACCTTGGACATTCGCCTACTCCGTGTGGCCGATAGGCCTCCACAATAGCGGCGCACCGTTAAAAGCTTGTTTGATTGTTCGTACGCAATTTTAAAAAAGTTGCGCCAATTGGGGACGAACGCAGGTCGTCACATACAATTTTAAGCAATACCGGAAAAAACGCCGTCAGTTATCGTCCAAATTGTCGACGTAGACCAATCCGGCTTTCGCGAGGGGCTCGCGCATCTTGTACATGTCGAGGCTGAGCGTGCCGGCTTCCAGCTGCTTGCGCTTGCCGTCTTCATCGTCCTTGCGTTTCTGGGCCTTCTGTGCCGTTTCGACGGCGAGCCTTTTCGGAACGACGACAACGCCATCATCGTCCGCCACCACAACGTCTCCCGGCTCGACATTGACGCCGGCACAAACGACCGGGACGTTGACTGCCCCGAGCGTCGCTTTCACCGTGCCTTTGGCTGAAATGGCTTTCGACCAGACCGGAAAGTGCATTTCCGAGATCGGCCGGACATCGCGGCAGCCGGCATCGATAACGAGTCCGGCGACGCCACGCGCGCGCAGGGCCGTGGCGAGCAATTCGCCGAACATTCCGTCCGAATTATCCGCGGTGCAACCGACGACCAGCACATCGCCTTTCTGGCACTGCTCGACTGCGACGTGGATCATCCAGTTGTCGCCCGGCTGGGCCAGCACAGTCACCGCAGGTCCGGCGATCTGCGCGCCGGCCCAGATCGGCCGCATGTAAGGCTTCATCAAACCCGATCGTCCGAGAGCTTCGTGCGCGGTGGAGACGCCGACAGCGCCGAGTGTTCCGATTGCGTTGCTATCGGCGCGTTTGATGTTGCGAACGACGACGGGCTTCATTTCAAGATCTCCTCAACGGTCGGGAACAGTCGCTGATAGGCCTCGCCATAGGTCATCGGGACGCCGGTGTTGCGGCTGCCCTGGATGCCCCGGTTGAGGGCGACCCGCTCATAATAGCCCCACAAGTGCTTTTGCGCGGCGAGGATCTGGAATGCTTTGTACTTCTGCTCCCAGACCTCATCGATTTTCAGAATGAGATTGGGCTTGTAATTGCACATTTCCGGCTGGTGCGGCTCGAACAGAAACACCGGCGGGGCCGCGTATCTGTATTTTGCATCGGGCTTGTGACCCATGGCCTGGGCGACCACGCGCGTTTCCTGCGCGAAGTGCGCCGCGTTCGGATGGTCGAAATTGTACGGATCCTCGAGCGCATGCGTCAGCACAAAAGACGGATTAAGCTCGCGGTAGATGTCGACCATGCGATCGAAATGGCTTTCGTTGAGCTTGAGCGGATAGTCGCCGCAATCGAAGAACTCGATTTCGGCGCCAAGTAGCTTGGCAGCACGCTCGGCCTCATCTTTGCGGCCCGCCTTTACTTTTTCCAGTGTGGCGCCCGGTTCTTTCCAGGCGAACTGGCTTTCGCCGCGCTCGCCGAACGACATGCAGACGATTTTGACGCGATAGCCACGCTTGGCATGCAATGCGATTGCCCCGCCCGCTCGCCAAACGAAATCACCGGGATGGGCCGTCACCACAAGCCCGGTCTTCTGATCAGCCATGCCGCCACTCCTTTTACATGCCGGCTTGTTAAACTAGGTTGAGTGGCGGGCGGTCAAGCCGTCGGTCGCGGTTCAAGCAGCATCTCACAATGGCAAATGACGGCTGGCCGAATTTCGACGAACTTTGGTGGCAACCAACAGTCGGTAAAGAGGAGTAAGCGATGAAGAAGACCTACACCGGCGGTTGCCAATGCGGAAAAGTGCGCTTTGAGGCACAGGCTGATATTGGAGAAGTCATCACCTGCAATTGCTCGCGCTGCCGTAAGGTCGGCGGGTTGCTCTCCGCCGTCGCGATGTCGGACTTCAAGCTTCTCTCGGGCGAGAATGAGATGACGGAGTATCAGTTCAACAAGGGCGCGATCCATCATCCCTTCTGCAAGACGTGCGGCATCCAGTCTTACGCCTACGGCAAGGGGCCGGGTGGCAAAGACATGGTGATGCTCAACGTGCGCTGCCTGGACAGCGTCGACACTGAGCAATTCAAGGTGAAGAAATTCGACGGCGCGAGTCTCTAACTCCTCGCGGGGGGCTCTCTAAAAGCCATAACGGGCAGACCGTCGTCCACCCGTCACAAGCTCTCGGATCCATTCCTGGCGCGCAGGCCGAAACCCGCAGCGGAGGTACCAGTTACTGAGAGCCAGGGCCGGTAGTCACGAGCCACGAATACTGCAAGCAGCACCCACGTCCCATGTCCGTCCGGTCATGGCGGCCATCCGTGTCCGGCAGAGCCGAAGATGGGCGACCTGCGGGAAAGGCTACCTCCACTGTGCGGAGAGGCAAGGCCGAAGAATCGCTGTTGATAATTCTGAGGATGAAATGTGACGGCTCTTGTCACCCCAGAATGGTACCTTTGCCGCGGCCATCCTTGCTTTGCTCAATCATCACTGTGTCGTGCTTGAGCGCGAGCTGCCGGGTGAGCTCGGCATTCATGAGTTGATCCTGCGTGAGTGCATGCATGTCCGCGAACATGCCCTCGGTGCCGGCCGGACTATAGATCATCAGCATGCGCACGCCCTCTTTCGATGTCACCTGGTGCGGAACGCCGGGCGGGATGTGAACGCAGGATCCTTTTGTTGCATGGAACAACTCGTCGCCAACCTGAAAGTCCGCGCTGCCATCGAACACGTAGAATGTCTCGTACGCCTTGATGTGATAATGCGCGCGCGACTGAAAGCCGGGCTTGCAGTTCTCCTCGACCACTTCGAAAGTTTGAGCGGTATCACCGCCCGTGATCTTCACGATGACCTCGTTGGCCTTGGCGTAGATGTTGCCTTTGCCCGGCGGTGAATGCTTGCCCTTGGCGGTCATGACGTCCTCTTTCTGGCGTTTCCTCTTTAATTGATTGCACAGGCGCGCCCTGGCTGAACAGAGGCCGGTGGTCGGGCGGTGGGCTGGACGAGACGTGAAATTGGCCCGACAGTCCCACCCGGCAACGATCCAAGAGGATCCAAGAGGATCCAAGAGGATCCAAGAGGCAGTTCCCATGGCACGGAATACCGCACGCGAACGGCTTGAGGCGGCGTTGGCCCGCATCGATGACCCAAAAGGGGAAGGGGCCCGTACCTGTCTCACCGTCTATCGCGATCAGGCGAAGGCCGCCGCCGATGCGGCTGACGCACGCGCAAAATCCGGAATCTCGCTCGGCCCGGTGGACGGCACGATTGTGAGCATCAAGGATCTTTTCGACGTCGCGGGCGAAGTCACGCGGGCAGGATCCAAAATCTTTGCGGAGGAAGGCAGACCGGCCGCCGCTGATGCGCCAGTCGTGCGCAGGCTGCGCGCCGGCGGCGCGATCATCGTCGCCAAGACGAATATGAGCGAATTTGCCTACACCGGCATCGGGTGTAATCCGCATTTCGGGACGCCGGGTAATCCGGCCGACCGCAAGCGCGTTCCGGGCGGCTCATCGTCAGGCGCCGCGGTCTCGGCCGCCGATGGCATGTGCGAGATTGCCATTGGGTCTGACACCGGCGGCTCAGTCCGCATTCCGGCGGCAATCTGCGGGATTGTCGGCTACAAGCCGAGCCGTCAGCGGATCCCAACCGACGGCGCGTTTCCGCTGTCATACAGCATCGATTCAATCGGCCCGATAGCGCGCACGGTGGAGGCCTGCGCCAAGGTCGATGCCGTCATGGCGGCGGAAAATTTCGTGCCGCTGGAGCCCGCGCCGCTCGCCGGCCTTCGCATCGGTATCGTGCAGGGGGCGCCTTTGGAGAATCTCGACGAGACCGTGTCGAAGCGTTTCGCGGGAGCGGTCGATCAATTGCGCAAGGCCGGTGCGCGCCTGTCTGAAGAAAAACTCGCATTGCTTGCCGATATGGCCAGTGTCAACAGCAAGGGCGGCGTGCTGCTGGCCGAGGCATTCGCGCTCCATCGCGAGCTGATGTCGCGCCGTGCCGATGACATTGACCCGAATGTGCGGGTACGGCTCGAGCGGGCCCGCAGCATCAGCGCAGCCGACTATATCGATATGGTGCGGCAGAGGGCACGGCTCATCGTATTGATGGATCAGCGGCTGGCTGGCCTCGACATTCTGGCGTTGCCGACCACCCCGATCGTGGCGCCAATGATGCAGGAGGTCGCGCCGCCGGATGAATTCGCGCGCAGAAATGCGATGCTGTTGCGCAATACAAGTATCGTGAATTTCTTCGATCTCTGCGCCATCACGGTGCCCATCCCGCGGGAGAGTGGTTTGCCGGCTGGCTTGATGCTGGTTGCCCGAAATGGTCAGGACAATCGCCTGTTCCGCGCCGCGATGGCCGTTGAACGACTATTTGGCGGATAGACTGATGCGGTTGCGCAAGAAACCGGCATGGATCGATGTCCGATTTCCGGGGTAAGGCGGACATGGCTTTTCGCGCTGCACATGTCTGCCTCTGAGCCAAAGCGGATACGTATCGAGCCGCTGCATCATGTGACGCGTTGGAAGCGACTGAATTGAAATCTCTGGATTGCGCCGGAAGGCGTTTGATGGTCATGCTGCCGGCTTTCTTTTAACGCGAACGAAGGCCCGAGCAGTATTTCAAGCATGGCCGCGTCATGCCTGACAACGGGAAGGCCACTGCACCGCTCCGGACCATCAGGTGCAAACGTGCCGATAATCACGTGACCACCGACACGCACAGCCTTCAACACGCGCTCCACATATGCCGCACGATCCCTCGGATCAGTCAGAAAATGCAGAGCCGCGCGATCGTGCCACACATCGTAAGTTTGAGATGGCTGCCAGTGTGTGATGTCGGCCACGATCCATTGCACCTTTGCACTCCGGGTCCCAAGTCTAGCCTTCGAAGTCGCCAGGGCGTTCTCCGAAAGATCGAGGACAGAAACAGCGCTAAACCCTTCGCTAATAAGCGCATCCACCAGCCGTGATGCGCCGCCACCAATATCTATGATCGATGCACGCTTATCGACGTCAGTTGCGTGAATGAGGTCCAGCGAGATCTCCGGTCTTTCCTGGAACCAACTGACGGTCTTTTCGCCCTTGGTCTGGTACACGTTTTGCCAGTGGGCCTGTCTTTCAAGCGTGCTCATGGCTATTTTTTCCATCAAGGCATTCGTCAGGAGCCTATATGTCATCGGCCCCCATTCTCGACAATAAGAACCCGGCCGCGTCCTCGGTCTTTGAACCCGCCGCTCTACTCCGTGAGGCTCGCCGGCAGAAAGAACTGTCGCTTGCCGATGTTCCGGCCCTCTGCATCCTCGATCCTGATGGCGACATTGTTCGCCGCCTCAAAAAATCCGGGCAGGCGAAACTTTCTGACAAGTGGCCCTGCTATCACACCGAACTCTACGAATTTCCGCTTGCAGGCAAAACCGCGGGTATCATTGGCTGTGCCGTTGGAGCACCTTTCGCGGTCCTAGTGGCAGAAGAATTATTTGCCTGCGGCTGCCGGATGTTGATCAGCGTGACTTCGGCTGGGCAAATCAACCCCATGGGTGATCCGCCCTATTTCGTGGTGATCGACCGCGCGGTCCGAGATGAAGGCACCAGCTATCATTACGCTTTTCCGGACATTTTTGCAGAAGCCGATCCTCGTATCGTCAAAGCGGCGACTAATGCCCTCGCCACCGTGAGCCTGCGCACCTATACCGGAGCGAGCTGGACGACAGACGCGCCCTTCCGCGAAACTGCTGAGGCCATTGCGGCCGCGCGTAATAAAGGCGCGCTCGCCGTCGAAATGGAAGCCGCTGCACTCTATACATTCGCGCGGAAAGGCAACCGCGCGGTGCTTTGTCTCGCGCATGTGACCAATACAATGGGACTGGCAGACCGCGACTTTGAGAAGGGCGAGGCTGGCGGGACCGCCGATGCCTTGATGATCCTCGAAACTCTGGCAAGGGGTTTGCCTCCGACTGTCAGCGGCAGAAAGTGAACTACTGGGTCGAACCGGATGCTCCCGCTTGACGAGACTAAGCTCGAGAGGCGATCGCTCGCCCGAAACGAATTTCTGTTCAGGCAGGGCGACAAGGTCGAGGCAATTTACTTTATCGAAAAAGGTCGGTTGCGGCTCGACCGGCACACCTTCGATGGTCGCTCGCTGGTATTCGGGACAAACTCTGCCGGCGAATTTTTTGTTGAAGCCGCGCTATTTGCCGAAATTTTCCATTGTGACGCGGTAGCGACCGAGCCGTCGCGCGTGCGTATTTATCCCAAAGCCACGGTTCTGAAGGCCCTTAATACCGATCCATCGAGCGCGATTCCGTTTCTCAAACTCATGGCCCATCAAGTGATCGAAGCGCGCCAACGTCTCGAGTTGATGAAGATTCGTTCTGCGAAAGACCGCGTGCTGCTGTATTTCGATCTGCACGCCGATGTGGAAGGTTCGCTGAACCTCAAAAGCGAGCTCCAGGATATAGCTGGTGAACTTGGTCTCACACGCGAAGCGTTTTATCGTACGCTCACGAGTCTGGAGCGTGCGGGCGCCATCAAACGGTCCGGCGCCCGTCTCGTCCTACGTAGGTCGCCCGGCACGTGATTACTCGGGCGGCCGGAAAACGGGTGTCGCTTGGTGCGCCACCAAAAGCCACTGCCCACTTTTGTTTTCGAACACGTTCGTTACAAAGGCATCGAACTTTACGGTCTTACCGTCTTTACGCAGCAGTTCGACCTTTTCCATGCCGACTGCCCATGCCGCTTGCCCGTTGATGCGGATGTGCGGCTTGTCCATCGAAATGGTGACGCGGTCGAACTGGCTAAAGCGCATCTGCCAGGACTGACGTACGCCCTCCCAACCGACTACGACCGATGTGCTCAAAGGGCCGATGAACGAGGCGTAGTTCTCGTGTGCCCAAACCTTGTCCATCGCGTTGATGTCGCGTCCACCAATCGCAGCGGCAAAGCGGTTGGTCGCCGACTGGATAAGTTCAAGGTCGTTCGTCTGTTGGGCCTCTGCTGAAGGCATCGCAGCCAGCAGCAAACCGATTACAACAATGCTGTTGAGTTGTTTCATGGCATGCTCCTTCTCGGATCGAGTAACGAGCACACCTTTAGATCAATGCTGCCAGGTAACGCATGATTACGGTCATGCGGATTCCGATTACGATGTCGGCTTTTGGCTCAAAGCGGACATGCGCTAGTGCACTGCAAATGTCAGCTCTTGGGGGTAAAGCAGACATCGTTGCCGGGTGGGGGGATGGTCAAATTTTACAGTTCAACACCAGCGACCCTAGAACTCTCGTAGCGATTCGAGCAACAACCGGTGACGTTCGGCGCCGAGCCTTTCTTTCAGTGCAGCTTCGTGTTGCGCGGCCAGTACTTTGGCGCGGCCTAGGATCTTTTGGCCGTCCGCCGTAAGCCGCAGCGCGTGACGGCGGCCGTCGGCAGACGACGGCAGCCGCTGTGTCAGGCCACGCCTTTCCAAGCGATGCAGCAGGCGCACCAGTCGCGCGCGCTCAATGCCCAGAGTCGTTGCCAACTCCGCCTGGGACAACCCTGTATTGGCGCCGATGACCACCAAAACGGAGAATTCGGCCGGACTGATATCGAGCGATGACAGCCGGCGGATGAAGTCCTGAAACACCCAAAGCTGCGCCCGGCGGATGAAATAACCAAGCCGTTCGTTGAGAACGCCGAGGTCGATAACGGGCGCGCTCGTGCGCTTCTGCGGCGTTTTGCGCAGCGCAATGGCCCGTTTGGTGACGTGTTTGACGCCAGACATGGAGTAGCCTTGGGGTAGCTTTGTCCCTGTAATCCGCCAATGGTGTTGACGAAATTTGTTGTCCTAGTCAACAATATGGCCAGGTGAATATCGGGAATGGGCCGGCGCGACGGTTGCTGCGGCCGGGGCTCGATCTTGTGAAGACTGGAAAAAATCCGGCATCATCCGGAACAAAGGCCGCCTGCTCGGCCAGGGAGGACATCCGATGAAGAAGAAATCTCAGTCAAAGGCGGCCCTGACCCGCCGAAGTTTCAGTACCGGGCTCGGTGCCGCAGGCATCGTTGCGGGGACCGCGCCGTTCAACATCGTTCGCGCGCAAGGTGCCGCTCTCAAGGTCGGCGTCCTTCTGCCGCGTTCAGGTTATCAGGCCAGCATCGGGCAAGACTGCCAGCGCGGTGTCGATGTTTCGGCGGGCATTCTCAAGGATCTCGGTCTGCCGTCACTCCAGATCATGAATGCGGATACCGAAACGAACGTCGATGTTGCGCGCTCTCGGGCCGAAAAGTTGATCAGCGACGGTGCGCAGCTGCTCGTCGGCGCGTTCGACTCCGGACAGACCTCAGCAATTGCGCAGGTGGCCGAGCAAAAGGGCATTCCCCTCGTCATCAATATTGCGGCCGCCCCGCCGATCACCGAGCAGGGCTACAAGTTCGTGTTCCGCAATTTCCCGACCGGGGTCATGATTTTGCGCGATGCGTTCCTCAATCAGAAGGAAATCTTCCAGATCACCGGCTCGGCGCCGAAAACGGCTGTCATGCTGCATGTCAACGACACCTATGGCACGTCGATCCAGAAGGGCATGGCCGCCATGTTCCCGAAGTTCGACATGCCCTATCAAATTCTGCAGGAAATCGCCTACGACCCCACCGCGCGCGATCTTTCGGTGGAGGTCGCAAAAGCCAAGGCGACCGGCGCGGAGGCGTTCATCGCCGTCAGCCGCCTCAACGACGCGATTCTGCTCACCCGCGAGTTGATCAAGCAGCGGTGGACCCCGATGGCGGTGCTGGCCATCGGCCCCGGATGGTACGAGGATCAGTATCTCAAGACCCTCGGCAAACTGTCGGATGGTCCGATCAGCCTGGTGCCCTGGTTCGATCCCAACAAGAAGCTCAGCAAGGTTTTGGAAGCCGCGCTGGCGAAGGCGTATCCCGGCGTAGGCATGTCCACCAACCATGTCTACACGTTCGAGGCATTGCTGGTCGCCGCGGACGCCTACAAGCGCGCGGGCTCGGCCGATCCCAAGGCGCTCGCCGACGCTATTCGCACGACCAATATCACCAACAATGTCAGCCCTGGCCCGGGCATCATGTTCGACGCCAAGGGCCAGAACGACAAGCTGAAGGGCTCCGCGATCCAGAATCGCGGCGGCAAGCTTGTGACGCTGGCGCCAAAAGAGGCGGCTGACGCAAAACCGGAGTGGCCCTTAAAGCCCTACGACAAGCGCGGCTGACAAGCATCGCTTCGACGACGTTCCGGCCGCCAGATTCGGCGGCCGGATCATGCTTATCAGGATTCATCTGTGCCGCTTGATCTCTATCTCAATGTCGCCGTCAGCGGCGTGTTGACCGGTCTTGTCTATGGCCTGATGGCGCTTGGCCTGTCAGTGATCTTCGGCGTGGTGCGCGTGGTCAATTTCGCCCATGGCGAGATGATGACGGTGGCCATGTACATCGCGGTCACGCTGTTCTCGACGCTTCATCTCGATCCGCTGGTCATGCTGGTCCCGATTGCGGTGGTGTTGTTTGCATTTGGCTATGTGTTGCAGGCCGGGTTGATTAATCCCTTCATCAACCGTCCCGAACACAGCCAGTTTCTCCTGCTGGTCGGAGTGGCAATCATAATAGTCAACGGACTCCTCATTATATTCGGCCCCAGCTCACAAAACGTGCAGGTCGCCTATGCTTTTGACAGCTTTCAGGTCGGCCCGCTGATCATCGACGCCACCAAGGCCTATGCGGCAGTTGCTGCAGTGGCGGTGTCTGCCGCGCTGTTCATTTTCTTCCGCAGCACCATGCTCGGCACGTCGATACGCGCCTGCGCCGACAATTACACCGGGGCGCTGGTAGTCGGGCTCAATGTGAAGCGGCTTTACGCGTTGACATTCGCACTTGGCGCCGCGTGCGTCGGTGCCGCGGGCCCGATGCTGCTGCTGATCTTCGACGTCACCCCGGCGGCAGGCCCGGCCTATACGCTGCTGGCCTTCGTCATCGTTATCACCGGCGGCCTTGGCTCGATGCCCGGGGCGCTGGTGGGCGGTGTTCTCATTGGTCTTACCGAAGCAATCGCAGGCCTCGTGTTCACGCCGTCCGCCAAGAGCATGTTCGCCTTTGCCATCCTCGTTCTGGTGCTGCTCTTCCGTCCGCAAGGCATCATGGGCAAGAGGGCAGCATGATCCGGAGGCTGACGGCTGGCGTCCCCACGCGCGCCTTGTGGCTGCTGTGCGCGCTCCTTGCCGGTTTTCTCGTCGCGCCATTGTTCGCGGGCGACTACGTGCTCACCGTGCTGATTTTGATCCTGTACTTTGCGTATACCGGCCAGGCCTGGAACATCATGATGGGCTTCGCCGGCCAATTATCGCTCGGTCATGCGCTCTATGTGGGGCTGGGCGCCTATACCGCGGCGGCGCTTTTTGTGCATTTCGGAGTCGGCCCCTGGATCGGCTTGCTTGTGGCTGTTCCCATCGCGACGCTCACGGGTGCCTTTATCGGATTCCTGGCCTTCCGTTTCCAGGTTGCCGGCGTCTACTTCGCCATTCTCACCATCGCGTTCGCTGAATTCGCGCGGGTCGGGTTCGACCATTTCGGATGGACCAATGCGTCGTCCGGCCTGTTTCTGCCGGTCGCGCAATACGCCCGTAACGATCTCTGGCAGCTCCGCGGCCACCCGGTGATGTTCTATTACGTGCTGCTGGCTGCCACCGTTCTGGCTTTTATTCTTTGCCGCGCGCTGCTGAAAAGCCGCATCGGATACTTCTGGCTGGCGATCCGCGAGGATGAAGAAGCTGCGCGCTCGGCGGGCATCGACACCTTTCGTTACAAGATGATCGCGGTAGCGATCTCCGCCGCGATGACATCGTTTGCCGGCGTTGTTTACGCCTTTTACTACAACAATCTGTTTCCCGAGCAGGTGTTCAATATTTCCCGCTCGATCGACATCATCCTCGGACCCATCGCCGGCGGAATCGGCACATTGTTCGGTCCCATCCTTGGGAGCTTCGTGATCGAAATCATCGGCGAGGGGCTGCGAAGCCTGCTGGAGTCGTTTGGAATCGACGTGCCCGGCATCAAGCAGGTCGTGTTCGGCGCCATCCTGCTGCTCGTCGTGCTTGCCATGCCCGACGGGGTCTGGCCCTGGCTCGCGCGCAAGCTCGGTCTGACGGAGCAGCAAAAATGACCGCGCTCCTTTCAGTCAACGGAGTTACCAAGCAATTCCGCGGCCTGCTGGCGGTCGACAGTGTGACTTTTGACGTCGCCAACGGTGAGATCTTTGCGGTGATCGGGCCGAACGGCGCCGGCAAGACGACACTCTTTAATATGATCGCCGGGATGTTCGCGCCTAACGACGGAAGCATTGCATTTGCCGGGGAACGCATCGAAGGTCTCACCCCGGACAAGATCTGCAGGCGTGGCATCGGCCGCACATTCCAGATCGTGCGGCCATTCCCCGCGCTGACAGTGGAGGAGAATGTCATTATCGGTGCGCTGCTGCATCGTCACGATGTCGATGTTGCACGCCAACACGCCCACGGCGTGCTGCGTCGGCTTGATTTATACGCCAAGCGCCAACAGACGGCGTCCTCACTGACACTGCCTGATCGGAAGAGGCTGGAGCTTGCGCGTGCGCTTGCGACCGACCCGAAACTGCTTCTGCTCGACGAGGTGATGGCGGGTCTGCGTCCGATGGAGGTCGACGGAGTGGTTACGACCCTGCGCGAGCTCAACCGCGAGACCGGGCTTACCATCCTGTTGATCGAGCATGTCATGCGGGCCGTGATGGCGCTTGCCGCGAGGGTTCTCGTCCTTCATCACGGTGCGGCGATTGCGGAGGGCACGCCGGATGTGGTGGTGAGGAACCCCGCTGTCATTGATTCTTATCTCGGCGCGGAGGCCGTCGGCTGATGCTCAGCGTCGAAAATCTCGATGTGTATTATGGCGACGCGCAGGCGCTCGACGGTATCGGGATCGAGATCGAGCAGGGTGCGATCGTTACGATCGTCGGCGCCAATGGCGCCGGCAAGAGCTCCCTCATCCGCACCATCGCGGGGATGCACAAGCCCGCGCGCGGCCGAATCCTTTATCGGGGCGCGGACATAACCGGATGGCCAAGCCACAAGGTCTGCAATCTCGGGATCGGCCAGGTTGCGGAGGGGAGGCAGGTCTTTCCGACGCTCACCGTCGCCGAAAACCTCGCTATGGGCGCTTTGGTCCCGCGTGCCCATGCCCGACGGGAACGCAATCTCGAGCGCGTTTATGCAATGTTTCCGATTCTGTCGGCGCGCCGGCATCAGGCGGCCGGAACGCTTTCGGGCGGCGAGCAGCAGATGCTTGCGATCGGACGCTGCCTGATGAGCGAGCCGGAACTCATCATGTTCGACGAGCCTTCGCTGGGGCTTGCGCCGGCGGTGGTGCAAAGCGTGCTTACGACTGTGCGCGACCTCAATCGCGACGGGCTCACGTGCGTACTGGTCGAGCAGAACGTCGCGGTCTCGCTGAAGCTCGCGAGCCACGCCTACGTGCTGGAAAACGGCCGCATTACTCTCGCGGGATCGGGCGAGCAACTGCTGTGCGACGACCGCGTTCGTCAAGCCTATCTCGGATTATAGCCGGATTATTTCAGCGACGGCCCGATGGTGACGGCGAGCTTGCCGACGCCTTCGACTTCGCATTCGATTTTGTCGCCTGCGACCGTCGCCGCAACGCCGGAGGGCGTCCCGGTCATGATCACGTCGCCTGCTTCAAGCGCCACCATTTCCGACAACTTCGAGATTGTCTCCGGCACATTCCAGATCATCTGGTTGAGGTCGCCGTCCTGGCGCACCTTGCCGTTGACCTTGAGGACGATCTTGCCCTTGGCCGGATGGCCGATCTTGCTTGCCGGCATCAAGGGTCCACACGGCGCCGAGCTGTCGAAGGCCTTGCCGACCTCCCAGGGCCGCTTCACGTCGCGCGAGGCGATCTGCAGATCGCGGCGCGTGAGATCGATGCCGACCGCGTAACCGTAGATGCAGTCATTCGCTCTTGCGACGGGGATATTCCGGCCGCCGCTTTTCAGCGCGACCACGAGCTCGACCTCGTGGTGCATGTCCTTTGTGAGCGAGGGATAGGGAACGGTACCCCCGTCGGGAACGATCGCATCGGCGGGCTTTGCAAAGAAAAACGGCGGTGCGCGCTCGTCTTGTCCCATCTCGCGGATGTGTTCGATGTAGTTGCGTCCGACGCACCAGATGCGGCGAACCGGAAAGACCTTGTCGGTCCCTGCGACCGCAATCGTGGCCTGGGGCGGGGGCGAAATGACGTAGCGGCTATCGGACATATCTGTTGCCGTTGGATTTTCTTGCTGATGATGGATGCCCCGGCCGCGCGAAACGGCTGCCGGGCGAAAGACGGGTGTGCGTATCAGGTGAAGTGCGCCGCCGTCAACCGCACCACTTACGATGATGCAACAGCGACGACCGGGCTCTGGGGCTCCTGTGCCTCGAGCTGCAAGCTGTAGAAGGATGCATAGCGTCCGCCCTTGCGGAGCAATTCGTCGTGGCGGCCAGACTCGACCGCGCGGCCATCCTCCACAACATAGATCCGGTCGGCATGCGATACCGTGTGCAGCCGGTGTGCGATCGCAAGTGTCGTGCGGCCCTGGCAGAGGTGTTCCATGGCCTCGCGCACCTGCAGCTCGGATTCCGAGTCGAGCGCAGCAGTCGCCTCGTCGAGCAGGATGATCGGCGCGTTCTTGATAAGGGCGCGTGCAATGGCGACCCGTTGCCGCTGCCCCCCGGACAGTTGCAGGCCGTGCTCGCCGACCGGGGTATCGTATCCGCGCGGAAATGACAGGATGAAATCGTGGGCATAAGCCGCCTTGGCGGCGGCGACGATCTCGTCATTGCTGGCGCCCGGTTTTCCGAAAGCAATGTTTTCCCGGATCGTGTCGCGGAACAAAAACACGTCCTGGCCGACATAGGCAATGTGCTGTCGCAGTGAGTGGCGCGAGACCTTCGAAATTTCCTGGCCGTCGATCGTGATCAGTCCGTGCTCATTTTCGTAGAACCGCAGAAGCAGATTGAAAACGGTGGATTTTCCTCCGCCCGACGGTCCGACAAGGGCCGTCAGCTTGCCAGGCTCGGCCACGAATGACATGCCGCGCAAGACAGGTTCGTCGCCGCGATAGGCAAAGTGTACGTCTCTGAATTCAAGCCGCGCAGTCGTCGTCTTAAGATCGGGCTTGTCGTTGTCGGGCGCCTCGGTCGGGGGGCTGTCGATGACCTCGAACAGGACGCGCACACCGACCAATGCACTGTTGAGCTCGATATTGAGCCGGGCAAGCCGCTTTGCCGGCTCGTAGGCCAGCAAGAACGCCGTAATGAAGGAAAAAAACTGGCCCGGCGTGGCGCCTGTCTCGATCACACGATAGCCGCCATAGGTGATGGCAATCGCAAGAGCGCACCCACCGAGAGTTTCCATCAAGGGGCTGGCGCGATTGGATACGCGAGCCATCTTGTTGGCTTCATATTCGACCGCGGCGACATTCCGGTCGAAACGCTCGCGCATGATGTCTTCGAGCGTGAAGGCTTTCACGATGCGGATGCCTTGCAGGGTCTCCTGCAGTGTTTCAATGATGCGGGTTCCGCCCTGAAACTGGGTGCGTGCGATCGAATAAATGCGACGGATCAGTTTACGGAGAACGAAGAATGCCGGAGGAGCAACGACAAAGCTGAAGAACGACATCAGCGGGTCTTGCACCACCATCACCGTGATCAAGCCGATCAGAGAGAGCAGGTCGCGTCCGACCGAAGTGATGAGGAGATTGATCACTTGCGTTGCGGCCGCGGCGCCAGTCGACACGCGTGCGATGAATTCGGTTGAATGGCGGTCCGAGAAGAATCCCAAGCCTTCGTTGAGCAGCTTCGAAAAAACCGCGCGCTGATTGTCGGCGACGATTCGATTGCCGATGCGCGACAGCATTACGCTGTGGCCGTAGGTGGCGAGGCCCTTCATCGAAAACAGGATGACGGTGATCGCGCCAAGAATAATGATCCCCTGCAGGTTCCGATTGACGTAGGCCTGGTTGATCACGTCGCCGATCAGGTAGGCGCTTAATGCGGTGCAGCCGGCCGCCACCGCCATCAAAACGAACGCGATTACATATTTGCGCCAATGCACCAGGCCCTGTTCCGTGAGCAGGCGCCGGATCAGGGCCAGGGCCCTGTAGCGCTCTTCGGCGATTGGCATGCTGTGTTCGTTCATCCGCCCTCTGTCGGGCTGTTAGTAGGACACGTCGGGCAGGGATGGGCGTTTCCTTGCCTGTCAGCAAAGAATTTTTCAAGCCAAAACTCGGTAAATAGGCAGAAAGCGCCCGTGCGGGCCTTTAATCAGGCCACCGCACTCTTTCTCCGGGCGGCAAGCTGCTTTTCCCACGCGAGTGCATGGGCAACGATCGTATCGAGGTTCTGGAATTGCGGACGCCACGACAGGGCGGAGCGGATACGATCCACGTTCGCTACGAGCGAAGGCGGATCGCCGGGGCGTCGACCTGAAACCTCCACCGGGAAATCCCGGCGGCACGCGCGGCGTACGGCCGCAATCACCTCCAGAACGGAAGAGCCATGGCCGTATCCGCAATTGAAGGTCGTGCTTGCGCCGCCGTTGCGCAAATAAGCGAGCGCCGCCGAGTGCGCTTTTACAAGATCGCTGACATGGATGTAGTCGCGGATGCAGGTGCCGTCCGGCGTCGAATAATCGGTGCCGAATACATTCATTTTGGATCGCTTGCCGATTGCAGTTTCGCAGGCAACCTTGATCAGATGCGTTGCGGCCGGCGTTGCCTGCCCGGTGCGCAGGTTCGGATCGGCGCCGGCGACATTGAAATAACGAAGCGCGACGAAACGGAGCCCATGCGCCTTGGCTGCGTCGTGAAGCACGATCTCGGACATCAGTTTCGAAGTGCCGTAAGGCGACATCGGAACGGTCGGGGCATCTTCGCGTACGGGCACGTCACCGGCATTGCCGTATACAGCGGCAGTCGAGGAAAAGATGAATTCGCGGACACCCGCCTTGATAGCGACGTCCAGCAGAGCGCAGGTATTCACCGTGTTGTTGCTGTAGTAACCGAGCGGGTCGGTGACAGACTCCGGAACCACGATCGATGCGGCAAAGTGGATGATCGCGTTGACGCGATGGTGAGCGATGACTTCGCCCACCAGAGGCCGGTCGCCTGTGCTGCCGGCAACGAAGGGAACCGATGTCGGGATCAGGAACCGGAAGCCGGTCGACAGATTGTCGAGCACGACGACAGGCTCGCCTGCGTCGACGAGCTCATGCACCATGTGGCTGCCGATATAGCCGGCGCCACCCGTCACCAGAATCGTCATGCCCTTGACCCTAGCACGCGCGGCAATGTGCCGGTCGACAGCAAAAACCACGTCCTGATCGCGTCATGCGATGCCATGGTTATGGCGGCCACCCTTAATGACCGGTATATGAGTGCCACAGACGCACCATGCCTGACGTCCTCTTCATCAAGACATCTTCGCTCGGCGATGTCGTTCACCATATGCCGGCCGTCGTCGACGCGCGCAAGGCGCATCCGGGCACGACCTTTGCCTGGCTCGTCGAGGAAACCTTCGCGCCGCTCGTGCGACTCCATCCCGCGGCCGGCCACGTCATCCCGGTTGCGTGGCGGCGCTGGCGAAAGTCTCTGTATTCGCCATCGACCATGCGCGAGATCGCCGGCAGCCTGCGCGCCATCCGTGACCTGCGCTTCGACGACATCGTCGATACGCAAGGGCTCCTGCGCACCGCTTTGATCGCGCGTGTCGCGCGGGGGCGGCGTCACGGCTACGACTCGTCCAGCATACGCGAGCCGCTGGCTTCGACATTTTATGATGAACGGTACTGTGTCAGCCGCGATCTGCATGCGGTTGAACGCAACCGGATTCTGAGTGGACTTGCGCTCGGTTATTCACCGTTAGGCAAGCCGGATTTTGGCCTCGATCGCAAACGGTTCTCCGGCAAAAGCTCGCGCTATGGATTGTTGCTCCACGCCACCGCACGAGCGGAGAAATTCTGGCCTGAAGAGCACTGGGTCGCCCTCGGAAAAAGGCTAAACCGAAATGCCGAGTTGCGACTGCTGTGGGGTACCGACACGGAGCGCGTACGGAGCGAGCGCATTGCTGCTGCCATTTCCGGCGCGCACGTGGAGGAGCGCAAGCCGCTCGACCAGGTTGCGGCATTGATCGCCGGTGCGCAATTTGTGGTCGGTGTGGATACAGGATTGTCGCATCTTGCGGCGGCCCTGGGCGTTCCGTTGGTTGCGATCTTTACCGGGAGCAAGCCTGGTCTGACCGGGCCGGTCGGCAGTGGGCCCATCGCCGTTCTCGGCGCTGACGAGGCACCGCCGACGGTCGATGCGGTGATCGATGCAGTTGAGAAAGTCGTCCGCTGACGGGGGCTCTTTATGCCGCGCCTGTACGGAGAAGATCGTGCACGTGGACGATTCCGACCGGCTTGCCGGCCTCGACGGCGAACAGCGCAGTCACCTTCATTGAATTGAGGATATCCAGCGTCTCGCTCAGGAGTTGGTCGGGCCGTACCGATTTCGGGCCGCGGGTCATGACATCGTCGACATGCGCATCGAGAAGATTGTTGCGCATGTGCCGCCGCAGGTCGCCGTCGGTAATGATGCCGATCAGCAGGCCGCGCCCATCCACGATTCCAACGCAGCCGAACCCCTTGGTGGTCATCTCCAGAATGGCGTCGGACATGCGGGTGCCGAGGGGCCGTAGTGGCATTGTCCCGCCGGTGTGCATGATATCGCGCACAGTCTTGAGCAGCGTGCCCAGCTTGCCGCCGGGATGCAGCAGGCCGAAATCGACCGCGGTGAAACCGTGGCTTTCCAGAAGCGCGATTGCCAGCGCATCGCCAAGGGCAAGCTGCATAAGCGACGATGTGGTCGGCGCCAGATTGTGCGGGCAGGCTTCGCGCGCCTGCGGCAATACAAGTGCCACATCGGCGACTTTGGCAAGCGCGCTGTCGGCGATGGCCGTTATCGCAATGAGCTTGATGCCGTACCGCCGGGAATAGTCGGTAATGTTCCTCAGTTCAGCCGTCTCGCCCGACCACGACAGCGCGAGGATTACATCGGTGTTGGCGATCATTCCCAGGTCGCCATGACTCGCCTCGCTGGGGTGCACGAAGAATGCAGGAGTGCCGGTCGAAGCCAAAGTCGACGCAATCTTGCGCGCGACGTGACCGGATTTACCCATGCCCGTCACGATCACCCGGCCTTCCACGCCGCGGATGGTATCGATGGCAACAGCGAAGCTGCGGCCAAGGCCGTCGCGCAACGCAGCTTTAAGGGCGTCGACGCCGCTACCCTCGGCTTCGAGCGTGCGCAGAGCCGATGCGATTGCATCCTGCGCGCGGTCAGTCGTTGCTTGGGCGGCTTTCGGTGTCGGCATATCGCTTTGATAGCATGGAAAAAAGGTTTCGTCAGGTTTGCAGTGGCCTTCGTTAACGTGCATGCGCTTGGCGCACTATTTTACGCTGCCTTTTCCCCTGGCAAGAACCTGTTTCACGGTCGCAAGCACGTCCCCGACAGCAACGTCGTCGGTGCGCCGGTGACCGACCGCGCTATTGCCGTCAATGCGCGCACGCTGCCGGGCTTCGTCGTCGCCCGCCGGTTCCAGAATTGCGGCGATCGGATTGAGTGGCTTCCAATGCCAGGGGCTGGTCGGTCCGAAGATTGCCACCGTCGGGATTCCGATCGCCGCGGCGACATGCATCAGCCCGGAATCGTTTGTCACTGAAATGTGCGCCGCAGCCAGCGCCAAAATAGCATTGCGCAAGTCGGATCCGGTGAGGTCACGCGCACGATCCCCGACCGCCGCGGTAATTTTTTTCGCCAGGGAAGTCTCGGACGGGCCCCCGAGAATCCAAACCGATGCGCCATCCATGACGAGTGCCTTGGCCAATTCGGTGTAGTGATCAACCGGCCATGCCTTTCCTGCGCCGACTGCACCCGGCGACAGCGCAACGGTTGGCCGGCTTTGCTCTGCCAGCCGGTTCCGTGCGAGCCACGTTTGCACCTCATGAGGCGGCACTTTCAATTCGGGCAGCGGCCATTCGGTCGGCAGCGGGGTGTCTTTCGGCAGCGCCAGTGCGCCCATCTGGTCGATCATGCGCGGCAGCCTGCGTTCGCCGAAACGAATGTCGTTGAGGAGACCGAAGCGAAACTCTCCGGCGAAACCGGTCCGGAGCGGAATTCCGGCGAGCCAGGGTGCGAGCGCTGCCTTCCACTTGCGCGACATGATCAGCGCCTGTCCGTACTGTCCTTCGCTTAGTTGATCAGCGAGCTGGCGTTGCTGTGCGACGCCAAGGCGGCGGCGCGGCAAATCGGCGATGATTGCCCGGCGAATGCCCGGCATGTAATCGGCGAGCGGGGCGCACAAGGTGCTGCTGACGATGTCGACGGGCCGATCGGGATTCTGCATGCGCAGCAGTCTGACCACCGAGTGGCAGCGCACGAAGTCACCGATCCACACAAAGGGGACGATCACCACCGGAGCGGCGGCTTGATTGGACTCATGGCTCATGGATTTCGCGCCGCGCTTCCCCCGTGTCGCCCCTATGTCAGGGCAGGCGTTACCCTGCGTGCGAGCGAGATGTCCAGTCGCGATTTTTACCCTGTTGTGAGCGTTTTTGCGGGCCTAAACGGCATATGATTGCGCCCGGCCGCTGACTGGGGCAAAGGTTGCCGCAAAGTCCAATCGCCGGCGAGGGGTAGAATGTTTCTGGTGACCGGTGGGGCCGGATTCATTGGGTCGAATATCGTTGCCAGCCTCAATGAGGCGGGCTCGACCGACGTCGTGGTCAGCGACCTGCTAGGCCGCGACGACGCCAAATGGCGCAATCTTGCCAAGCACCAGGTCGTGGATCTTGTGCCGCCCGCCGAACTCGCACGCTGGCTTGAAAAGCGAAAGCTCGATGCCGTCATCCACATGGGGGCGATCTCCGACACCACCGCAACTGACGGTGACCTGGTGATGGAGAACAATTTCCGTCTCTCGCTCAGGCTTCTCGACTGGTGCACGCTGACGCGCACGCCGTTCATCTACGCGTCCTCGGCCGCGACCTACGGCGACGGCAGCCATGGTTTCGACGACGATTGGTCGCTTGAGGCATTGCGGAACCTCAAGCCGATGAATCTCTACGGGTGGAGCAAGCATCTGTTCGATCTTGCGCTCGTTGATCGCTACATGAAAAAAGAAAAAATGCCGCCTCACTGGGTTGGGCTGAAGTTCTTCAACGTCTATGGCCCGAACGAATATCACAAAGGGCACATGGCAAGCGTTCTTGCCAAAGTCTTTGATCTGGCGAAGTCGGGCCAGCCGGTGAAGCTGTTCAAGTCACACCGTGACGATGTCGCCGATGGTGATCAGCGCCGCGACTTTATTTATGTAGACGACGCGATTTCCGTCCTGCGGTGGCTGCTGGAGGCAACAGGCATCAATGGTGTTTTCAACGTCGGCACCGGGAAGGCAGAGAGTTTCCGCGACATGATCGGTGCCATGTTCAAGGCCTTGGGCAAGCCGGCGGATATCGAATACGTCGATATGCCTCAGGCGATCCGCGGACAATATCAATACTTCACCGAGGCACGGGTCGAGCGGTTGCGTAGCGCCGGCTATAATGCCGGGTTTACGCCGCTCGAAATTGCCGTCAGCCAATATGTTACCGGTTATCTCAACCGCGACGACCGCTACCGGTAGGATCAATGTTCGATTTCGACAAGCATCTTTCGGTGCTCGGCAGGCAGACAATTCTTTGCGTCGGCGACCTGATGCTGGATGAATTCGTCTACGGTGATGTATCGCGCATCTCACCGGAAGCGCCGACGCCGGTGATTGCGGTAAAGCGCACCGAACTGATGATCGGCGGCGCCGGCAACGTCGCGCGGAATCTCGTGGCGCTCGGCGCGCGCTGCATATTCGTCGGGGCAGTCGGCGACGATGAGGCTGGCGGCGCGCTGACCAAGGCGCTGGGCAATCATCCACTGATCGAATTCCACCTGGTGATTGACGGCAAGCGGCAGACGACCCGAAAAGTCCGCTTTGTCTCCGAGCACCATTCGACGCACCTTTTGCGCGCTGATTGGGAAACGCCGTCTGCGATCGATGCCGGAAGCGAGGATGCACTCATCGGCCATGTCATCAAGGCGATGCCGCGTGTGGGCGCGGTCATCCTGTCGGACTATGCCAAGGGGGCACTGACGCCACGCGTCATTCGTGCGGTGATCGATGCGGCCAACGAGCGCGGAAAGCCGGTTGTGGTCGATCCGAAAGGTCGCGATTACGGGATCTATCGTGGTGCGACCATGATCACACCAAACCGGCAGGAGCTTGCCGACGCGACACGCAGGGCGGCAAACACCGATGATGAGATAGCGGCAGCGGCAAACGAACTGCGCGAGGAACTCGGGACGCAGGCGGTTCTCGTGACACGCAGCGAAGCCGGCATGAGCCTTGTCGGGACGGGGGCGCCTGTGCACGTGCCGGCCTATCCTGTGCGTGTAAGGGACGTTTCTGGTGCCGGTGATACCGTCGTTGCTGTCGTCTCGGCCATGCTGGCGATGCAAGCCGATTTCGAGGCCGCCATGCGCGCGGCCAATGCTGCCGCGGCTGTTGTCGTCGGGAAGCGCGGCACCGCGACGGCGTCCGCTGCCGAGTTGCGCTCCCGGATTTTGCCAGCGGCAACACTGGCTCCCGAAGAGAAGATCGTTTTCGACTGGAACGTTCTCGACGACCACTTGGCGGACTGGCGCAAGCAGGGGCTTCGCGTCGGATTCACAAATGGCTGCTTCGATCTGTTGCATCCCGGCCACGTCAAACTGCTGGCCGGTGCGCGCGCGACCTGCGACCGGCTCGTCGTCGGCCTCAACGGCGATGGGTCGGTGACCAGGCTCAAGGGCGCGGGCCGTCCGGTTCAGCCGGTGCAGGCGCGTGCGGAAGTGCTTGCCGCGCTCGAAGCCGTCGATCTCGTCGCGGTGTTCGAGGAAGACACCCCCGAGAAGCTGATCGCGCGCGTCAAACCGACCGTGCTCGTGAAGGGTGCCGACTATACCCGTGAGCAGGTGGTTGGCCGCGAGATCGTCGAGGCGCTGGGCGGCGAGATCATCCTGATCGATCTGGTGCCCGGCCACTCGACCAGTTCGATGGTAGAGCGCACGCGCGCGCCAAAATCGCGCTCGGGCTGAAAGCTTTCGCCTTGGCGCGCTTTTCGTCCGACCAGGAAACGCGGCTGGTGGCCGCCTTCTTCGGAAACATCAAAGGCTATTACGTCGAGGTGGGCGCCAACGATCCGCGGGAGCGCTCGCAGACTTGGCATCTCGAGCAGCAGGGCTGGACCGGAGTGCTCATTGAGCCGCAGCCGGATCTTGCGACGACCCTGCGTGCCGAACGCAAGGGAAAGGTTTTCGCCGTCGCCTGCTCGTCACCCGCGAAGGCCGGGCAGGAGTTGCCGTTGCACGTTGCTGGACCGCTATCGTCGCTCGATCGGCGCGACATGGCCCCAGGGGCAATCCCTGAAAAAATCATCCGCGTGCCAGTGCGTACCCTCGACAGCATCCTCGAGGAGGCAGGCAGCCCCGCCGGGTTCGATTTTCTGTCGATCGATGTTGAAGGGCACGAGATCGAGGTCCTGCAGGGTTTCGACATTGCGCGCTGGCGCCCGCGCCTCGTCATGATCGAGGACCACGTCGCCGACCTGTCGAAGCACAGATATCTGGTCTCGTCCGATTATCGCATCATCCGGCGATACGAGAACAACGGTTGGTATGTGCCCCGCAATTCCACGGTCGCGTGTCATTGGGCCGATCGATGGGAAATCCTGCGGAAATACTATTTGGCATTGCCGTTTCGAATGCTGCGCAATCTTTCGCGGCAGGTGCGCAAGCCCGTCAGGGACTAGCCTCGCGCCGGATGGTCTGGCTTGCCGGAGGCTTCCAGCCTTGCACCTGCTCGTAGCGTTTGGCGTAGCGGTAAAACGTGCCTTCAAAATTGCCCAACGCGATGACGAATCCTGCCCAGCCGTCGATGAACCCCAGCTTGAATATGTAGTGCTTCAGGAACGACCAGATGCCATGCCCGAGGGCGGTTCCCATCGATGCCCGTTTGTGCGCGAGCTTGGGCACGCCGAGGGTTGAGTAGCGGTTCATCTTGCTGATGACTTCCTCGAGATTGCGGAACGGGAATTGCCAGATCGTATTTTTCAATCTGCCGACCGACCGACCGCCAATGATTTCGTAGCCTTCGTGCACCGGCTCGAGCGTGTAGCGGATGCTGCCTTTGCGGAAGAGCTGCGGTTGACGGAAATTCGGATACCAACCCGATCCCTTGATCCACCGGCCCATCATGTAGCTGCGCCGAGGCACCATATAGATGTCGTGCGGGGGTGAACCCGACAGCAACGCCAGAATCTCGTCGCGCACGGATTCGGTACAGCGCTCGTCGGCATCAAGACTGAAAATCCATTCGAACTCGCAACTTTCTATCGCACGGTTGCGCAGGTCTCCGAAGCCCTTGAACGGCGCATCCACGACACGCGCACCGAGAGCGCGTGCGAGCTGGGCGGTGCGATCGACGCTGAAGGAATCGACCACGACAACTTCGTCGGCCCACAATACGCTCGACACGGCCGCCTCGATCTTTTCCGCCTCATTATAGGTGAGGATATAGGCTGATATTTTTTGCATAATCGCTTGCCCGCCAAGGCTCTGGAGTCGGTGTCAAGTTAACATCGAGGCGTGCACGGACCCTAGGGGTTTGTCGACATCAGCGACTTCGGCTAAAGCCGGAAGGAGAGGGCGCCTGTGGCCGAGCTTATTTCCGTCATCGTCACGACATTCAACCGCGAAGATGCGCTCGATGCGGTGCTGCGGTCGCTTTCCATGCAGGGCGACGGCGATTTCGAGGTCATCGTGGCCGACGACGGATCGGATGCGGCCACCGCCAGGGTGATCGATGCCTGGAAGCCGAGATTTGTGCATCGCCTTGAGCATGTCTGGCACGCCGATCAGGGCTTCCGCGCGGCGGAGATCCGTAACCGCGCAATTCTCGTCACGCACGGCCGCTACTGCATTTTTCTGGACGGTGACTGCATCGTGCGCCCCGATTTTGTCGCGACGCATCGGCGGCTGGCGGAGCCCGGCTGGTTCGTAACCGGCAACCGTGTCTTGCTTTCACCGTCGCTGACGACGAGCGTGCTGCGCGAAAACAGGACCCCTGAAACCTGGGGCGCCGGCCGCTGGATTGGCGAGCGTTCACGCGGCGGCGTGAATCGCTTGTCGGCCCTTCTGACCCTGCCGCTCGGCGTTTTTCGACGGATCCGGAAAAATGCCTGGCAGGGCGCGCGCTCCTGCAATCTCGCCATCTGGCGGTCCGATCTCGATCGTGTCGACGGCTTCGATGCGGACTATCGGGGCTGGGGAAAAGAGGATTCAGACATCATCGCCCGGCTTCTCCATGCCGGCGTGCGCCGCAAGGACGGCATATTTGCCACCGGCGTAATCCATCTCTGGCATCCCGAGGCGGAGCGTTCGCAGCTGGCCCAGAATGAAACCAGGTTGGCCGATGTACTCGCGGGCGATCGCGTGCGAGCGTTGCGCGGCCTGTCGTCGCTGCAGGCAACTCCCGTGCGGGCGAGCTGAACCATGGCGGCGTTCTTGTCTGCGGAAAGCCAAAAGAGGCTCGCAACAGGGGCGGATATTCTTGCTGTTGCAATTGCAGTGTCGCTTCCGTGGTCGACGTCGGCAACCGCCATTCTCGTAGGCGTTTGGTTCTTCACGCTGCTTCCGGTCCTTCGCTTGGAAGAACTTCGCCGGGAAATCTTGACCCCCGCCGGCGGGCTACCGGTTTTGCTCGTGCTGTTCGGCATTGCCGGGATGCTATGGGCCGATGTGACTCTGCTCGAGCGCTGGAAAGGGCTCGATTCGTTTTTCAAGCTGCTGGCGATTCCGTTGCTGCTGGTGCAATTCCGCCGGTCCGAGCGTGGGACCTGGGTCTTCGCGGGCTATCTGTTATCGTGCGTTGCGCTACTGGTCGTTACGGCCGTTGTCATGGCCGTGCCGCCGTTGGCGGCAACCTTTCTGCACTGGGACAATGTTATTGTGAAGAACGCCGCGACCCAGAGCGGCGAGTTTGTTCTCTGCATATTCGGCCTGCTGTATCTGCTGGTGGGCACTGGCGAACAGAAGCGCTGGCCGTGGGTGCTTGCTTGTACGGCAGTCATCCTCGCCATGCTCGCGAACATCTTTTACGTTTCAACCGGCCGCACCGCGCTTGTCGCGATTTTCGTCCTATTAGTCCTGCTTGTGATCAAGATCCGCAATGTAAAGACGATTGCAGGTCTGCTTGCCGCGGCGATTATTCTCGGGGTCATTGCCTGGATGTCTTCGCCCTATTTGCGCGAACGCACACAAGCGGTTGAGAGCGAAGTGCAGAAATACGAAAAGATGAACGAACGAACTTCAACCGGTGAACGGCTGGAGTTCTGGAAAAAATCGGTCGAATTCATAAGACATACGCCAGTGATCGGTCACGGGACCGGCTCGATCCGGCTGCTGTTTGAAAGAGCCGCCGCAGGTCAAACCGGCGCGGCCGGCGTTGCTGCTGCCAATCCGCACAACCAGACACTGGCCGTCGGGATACAACTCGGCGTCCTCGGCATAGCTGTGTTATGGGCCATGTGGGTCGCCCACCTGGCCTTGTGCCGCGGCAACACCCTTGCGGCGTGGATTGGTCTTGTCATTGTCGCGCAAAACGTCACCGGTTCGCTGTTCAACTCGCACATTTTCGACTTTGTGCAAGGTTGGACCTACGTCATCGGGTTCGGAGTAGCTGGGGGCATGATATTGCGAAATCGAGCGGCAATGCCCGCCTGAGCCGCGATTTGGAGTCTCGACATATCGCCCGCTCCCATGCAAATTCCTCTCCGGGGCGAACACACGACGATGCTAATGTCGAACAGCGACTTGCCAATCGCGCAATCTCGCGTAAAGCGCCGGAACATCAAGCATCTGGAGCTTCACGTCACGCATACCTGCAATCTGGCATGTGAAAGCTGCTCGCATTATTCAAACCACAATCATCAAGGCCATATGAGCTTGTCGGACGCCGACCGTTGGATGGGCGCCTGGAGTTCACGTGTGTCCGTAGACGAATTTCATCTCCTCGGCGGTGAGCCCACGATTCATCCGGACTTGACGAATTTTGTCTGTCTTGTGCGGCGGCAGTGGCCTGACACTGTCATTCGCATCCGCACCAACGGCTTTTTTCTGCACCGGCATCCCGACCTGCCGGAACTTCTTGCGGCGGACAGGCGGACAATCGTCAGCCTGGCCGTCCATCACAACTCCGCCGAGTATCGGGAACGGCTGCGGGCCACCTTCGATCTGATCGAGCGGTGGCACACGGAATTTGCAATCGTCGTGGACGTCGATCAATCGTTCAAAAACTGGACCCAACGTTACATAGGGTTCGGCGCGGACATGCAGCCGTTCGAGGATGGCGCACCGCGCGCAAGCTGGGAGATCTGCTCGGCACGCGAATGCATGCAGCTCTTCGAAGGGAAAATATGGAAGTGCGCCCCGCTGACCTACCTGCCGATGCAAAAGGCGAAATACGGGCTCTCGTCAAAATGGGACCTCTACCTTGGCTACAAGCCCCTTGAGCCAACCTGCAGCGACAGCGAGTTCGATGCATTCCTGGCCAAGGAGGAAGAACCTTATTGCGGCATGTGCTCCAGCCGGCGCAGGCCGCTCGATCTTCCAAATCCAGTTCGCCGGCATAGCACTCGCGCATCGCACGGCGGCTAACAGAGCCACGCGTCGCTGACCGAACAATGATCACCACCGAGGTCAAATCCATCCGGTTCGCCGACGCCGATCTGGCGGGGGAAAAATGGCGTCCCTATCCGTTGTTCTCCGGTCAGACGCGCGCGCACGACGATATGGCGTGCCATTACTCGCTGCTCAGTCCTGGCCACTCGCCGCATCCGCCGCACGCGCACGTCGAGGAAGAAATCCTGATCATTCTCAAGGGAGAGGCCGACATCCTGATTGCAGACGGCCCGTACCCGGATGGCGCCCGCGTGGAGCGCCTGGGCCCCGGCTCATTCGTTTACTATCCGGCCTACCAGCACCATACGATCCGGAATTCCCCGGAGGAGCCGGTTGCTTACCTGATGTTCAAGTGGCGGACGGTGTCCAAAACATCACAGCAAGTTCTCGGCACCACTTTTTATCACTTTGATCGAGCAAGCTCGCTAGGCAGCGCCGAAGGTTTCGCGCCGCGGCTCTTGTTCGAAGGTCCGACCACTCACCTCGGGAAGTTGCACGCGCATATAACAGAACTGCAGCCCGGTGCAGGTTATCCGCCCCATGCCGACGCCTATGATGTCGCCATCGTCGTTTTATCGGGTCAGGTTGAAACTCTGGGGCAAAAGGTTGAGCCATTCAGCGCCATCTACTACTCGGCGGGCGAAATGCACGGCATGAAGAACGTGGGCGATACGGTCGCGTGCTACCTTGTTTTTGAATTCCACGGCCGGCCGGTGGAACAGGTGCCAACAGAGAGTCCGGCCACACGGACGGATGCCACCGCGGGCATCGGACGCCTACGGCGTGGAGTGCGTGCGGTTCGCCGGCGAGTTTCCGAATTGCTGTCCTGAGCGCGCGCGGAACGGCTGCTGCCTTGAAATTCATGCCGACTCCAACGCATCCAAAAGCGAGCGGCATTACCTGATAGGCCGCGGACGGGCTTAGGACCGAGGCGAAAGCCGGCAGCACCAGAGCGACATCGATCGCAAAGACCGAGCCAACAGTGAATGCGCACAGTGACGATTATAGCGCCAGCGCCGGCTCTCGTGCGGGTTCCAAGCCTCTGGCGGCCGGGAAAGGCGCCTGCGCGAGCTCAAGAATCTTGTGAAATCCACCGAACCGGAACGGCGCCTCATCGCGTAGTTGGAAGCCGGCTTGGGCCAGTTCGTAAGTTCGTCGCGGATTACTGCACACGAGGTCAAGCTGCTCGCGAAGCGTGTCGTCCCGATAGTTGAAAAACAGCGAATTCTGACCGCCAGTCAAAGCAGACCGGTTCACCACGTTGCCCTCAACGATGTTGACGCTGCCTGCGTTCACACCATTCTGGATACGATTGTGGAGCTCGTCATTGACCCGACTTGCGCTCAACACGGCACGGGCCGACTTCAGTCGGGCGAGCGTAGTCTGCATGCTGACGCCGGGCTCGAAACTTGCCTTTCCGCCTGAGGCGAACGGTGCAGCCGATGCGTCTGACTGGATCAGGACGGGAAACGCGCGAGCGATCTCAAAGATCCTTTGCCGCCGTCGGATCTGGACGACGTCCTCAACAATTTGAAACGCGTCGTTGAAGAGGCTGTTGTCCAAGGCAAGGTCGGCATCGGTCAGCGCATCCTGCAAATGACGTTCAAGCGGGTCGTCCAGATCGTAATAAGCCTGCTCGCAGGCCCGATCCACCGCCTGCGCGAGCTTTCCGTCGAGCGCCTGCCGCCGCACCATCGCGTCCGCAAGCGAGCCGCCGATGCGCCGTAGGTTGAGAGGAATGAGGCACGCGATATCGCGTGCGATAAATTCGTCGCGCGTGAGTTGTGCGATGCGCGAGCGATGGCTTTGGCCGGTATTGACGGTGCAGGCAGTCAGACAGCCGGGCAACGCGTATTGCAGAAAATACCGCTCTGCGAAGCGAGACAGAAAGAGAAATCGCGAGTTCTGTGCCGTCGATTTTGTGAACTGGCGCCATCTTGAGCTGGCGTGGTCAAGAAACCAATGGATCACAGGCACACCGGCTGCCGCGGCAAGGTCGAGAAAGTTGTCGGAATCGATCCACGAATGGTCGAGCTGAACGTTAAGGCCGATGACGCCGAGGGTTGAATCGTTCAGGCAGCGAAGCAGTTCACGTTGCGGATTTTTCGGCTGAAGCCGGATGGCCTCGGCCGCTGTGCCGGCTTCGCGGAAAAATTCCAGCAGATTTTCCGCATAGACCGTGTCGTGCGGGTGCGCGCCATAGCACACGTAGAAAGTTTTGCTGCGAGCGCGGTACCCCGCGAGAGCCGATCGACCATACATACGTGCTACCAATTACAAGCAGAACAATGCGTTTTTTATTTTTCACAGATCATAGCGCAATCAGTTACCATCGACCACCTGTATGTCGGTGACCGTCGGTAGCAGGGTCCTGACGTGGTTATCGGCTGATCGCGATGAGGCGGTCGTAAAGTTGAGTGGTTTGCCGACCGATCGCAGTGGCGGAAAATTTTTCGACCGCAAGGATCCGCGCGGCGGCACCATAGCGCGCCCGTAAGCTCGCTGATGCTGCGAGTGTGCCTATCGCATCAGCCAGCGCGTTTCTGTCGTCCAAGGGGACAAGAAGTCCGGTCTTGTCGGCGATAACAACTTCGCGGCACCCGGGCACATCGGTTGCGACCAGTGGCCGCCCGCAGGCGGCGGCTTCGAGCAATGCCTTCGGTAGTCCCTCGCGCCGGGAGGGAAGGGCAGCGATGTGCGACTTTGCCCAGATTTCCGCTATGTCGTTGACGTGACCCGCCCAAGCGATGCCTGGCGACTTTGTCCATTCGTCGAGTTCGGAGGTCTTCACCGAACTCGGATTGGCGGGATCCATGTCGCCTGCGATGAGCAGATTGATGGCGGTGCCGCGGTCCTGCAGCTGGCGGATCGCGGCAACAAGGGGGCGTATGCCTTTGTCTTCGAGCAGTCGTCCTACAAACGCGACGGTTGGCGTCCCTGCCGGCTCGGCCATCGGCTGCAGGCGATCGACATCGACACCGGAACCGGGAATGAGCGCAATGTGATTGGTGGTGATCCCGAGAGAAAGCAAAGCGTCGCGGTCGTCGGGGTTCTGCACCAGCGCGACGTTTTTTCCGCGCATGCAAAGGAAACGCAGCAGAAAAACGATGAGGGGTTTAAGCAACCGCGCTTTGACGCTTTCCGAAATGAAGGTGAAGCCGAAACCGGTCAGCGCGTTCACGCACGTGGTTCGGCAACCGATGGCGGCGAGCGATCCAAGTACAGCCGCCTGCAAAGCGACGTGGTGCGCGAGGACCGGATGAACATCGCGATGAATGCGGCGCAAGGCGGCAATGGTTTGAAGTGCCGCGAAAGGTCCGACCCGGCCACGCGCAAACGGAATGGCGTGCAGCTTGAAGCCTTCGGCCTCTATCGCTTTGGCGCCATCGACGACACGCGTTGCGACATGCACGTCGTAGCCGGAATCGCGGGCCGCGCGGGCCATCGGGAGCCGATGCGATAGAAAATACCAGTCCTCCGACACGACGTAGAGAAGGCGAGGGGCGCTTGCGAGACTCATTTGACGGCCCAACGGTTGTGCCAGGCCTGAAACATCAGAATTGTCCACAGCGGATATTGCCAGTCGCGAATGCCCGCCTGGTGTTCCGCAAAGACCCGTCGGATTTCGGCGACATTGAAAAGTCCGCTCGAGGCAAGGGAACTGTCGGATAGCAGGTCGGCGGCCCAATCCGACAGGGGGCCGCGGATCCAATCGCCGATCGGAATTGCGAATCCGGCCTTCGGCCGCTCAACCAGATCCCTGGGCACGTATTTGTGGAGGATACGACGCAGGATGATCTTGCCTTTCGAACCTCCGATCAAAGCGGAGCGCGGAAGACGCCACGAATATTCCACGACGCGATGATCGAGCAGTGGTACGCGCGCCTCCAGCGAAACTGCCATGCTGGCGCGATCGACTTTGGTAAGAATGTCGTTGGGCAGGTAATGCATCATGTCGAAGTACCGCGTCAGTGCGCTCGGGTCAGGGACATCATTTGCGATGGCCCGATCGTCCCAGACCGCGGACGGTTCGTTCGCTTGCTGCAGGGCCCGCGAAGGCTCGGCCCATTGCGCGATCGTTTGCCGATAGATTTGCCCCGTTTCCCCCAGCGCCATCAGCGCCGCAGCCTTGTGAATCTTGTCGCCGACGAAGGTCGGCCGCAGCCGCGCCGGCAACGGACGCAGAAGTGCGTCCCAAGCCGTGGGCGAGAGCAATCGCAAGCTACCGCCGAGCGTGCGCGATAGTGGCCCCGGCACGAAACGATTCCAGGCATTGAGCCTGTTGATCCAATGATGGCGTACATATCCTCCGAAGCCTTCGTCGCCGCCGTCGCCGGATAGCGCGACGGTGACCGACCGGCGCGCAAGCTCGGAAACCAGGAACGTAGGAATTTGTGAGGAATCGGCAAACGGTTCATCGTAGATGTCGGGCAGCCGGGCAATCGTGGCCTGCGCGACCGCCGGCTCGACGACAAGTTCGGTGTGAGCGGTTCCGAGATGCTCCGCGACGCGCCGCGCGTCGTCCGCCTCGTTGTAGCGCTTGTCGCGAAATCCGATCGTGAACGTACGAATTGGCCTGGATGACTTTGCCTGCATCAGGGCGACGACGAGCGAGGAATCGATGCCGCCTGACAGCAACGCGCCTAACGGCACGTCAGACACCATTTGACGTACGACCGCATCGGCGAGCAACGCTTCCAGGTCGTCCGCGAGCTCTTCTTGGCTGCGGCCGTCAATGTGGCGCTGTCCGTCCGCGGCGATCTGGCGCAAATCCCAGTAGCAGGAAAGCTTCGGTTCCTTGCCCGCCTCTGCACACAGCGAATGGCCCGGTGGGAGCTTGTACGTCTCTTCGTAGATCGAGTGAGGGGCGGGGATGCACGCTGATCGCAGATACGCGCTGACGGCCTTGGTATCGATTCGTGTATTGAACCCCGGGCAGCTGCGGAACGCACGAAGTTCGGAGCCGAACAGCAGGCCGCCGCGGGGCAACTTTGTCCAATAGAGAGGCTTGATGCCGATGCGATCGCGCACCAGCCAAAGGCGTCGCTCGCGACGATCCCAGAATGCCAGCGCAAACATGCCGTTGCAGCGCTTGATGGCCTCGGCGACGCCCCAGAGCGACACGGCTTCAAGCAGGACTTCGGTGTCCGAATGCCCGCGCCAGCGCACGCCGGCATTTGCCTGCTCAACCTCGGTCCGCAAATCGGCAGTGTTGTACAGTTCACCGTTATAGGTGGTGATCCAGCGACCATCGGCCGATGCCATTGGCTGAGCACCTGCCGATGTGACGTCGACGATCGAGAGCCTCCGATGTCCCAGCCCGATGTCGGCGTCGGCATCGATCCACAGACCGTCGGCATCCGGGCCACGATGCGCCAATACTCCGACCATCGGCGCCAACCGTTGCTTTAAATCGGCGGTCCCACGCCCGGCGGGATCGAAGATTCCGGCAATTCCGCACATGCTGGCTGTGGCTCCTTGAGTGCGCAGATCGGGCAGGCGAGGCGGCCTTTGCCGTTATCATAGTTGTCGCTGAGGCGACAGCGCGGCCCTATTTGCGCCGATACACTCGATTGGAAATGCGCCGGACGACGATGTCGACGAGGGTATGAAACACCGACAGCATGTTCTTGAACGTTAGCGCTTTTGAATCACCCTTTTTTCGTTCAATCGTCCTGACCGGTATTTCCTTGTAGGTGAATCCCTGGTCGAGCAGCATGCAGATGATGTCGGCCTGGAAGCCGAATCCCCGTGTGTTCGGATGCCAACGCATGACGTTGTAGCGGAGATGAACGGCGAGCCCGTTGTAGTAATGAAGACGGAAGCCGCTGATCAAATTCACCAGCCATGCGTAGCTGTTGGAAATGATACGGCGGGAAAGACTCTTTCCTTCACTGCTGACGTAGTAGGGGATCAGCATGTCGGCGGCGCCGATCTCCTTGAACACCGCGACCATCGTATCCAGCGGCTCGGCGTCGTCGCCGCAGATCAGTCGATAATATGTTCCTTTGCCGATGAACGCCGCGTCAAAGTAGTTTTGCGCGAGCCCCTGGTTGCGCTTGTTTCTCCGAAGCAGGATTCGGTCACCCGGATGCACGCGAATATAGTCCTCAACCAGATTCGCGGAATTGTCTGATGAGCAATCATCAATGACGATGATTTCGTACCGCGGACGACCCGCCTCGGCGAATGCCGCACGGACGGTCTCGATCGTCTGGATGATGTACTTCTCCTCGTTGTAGCAGGAAACGAAGATCGTAATGTCGATGGCGCTTTCACGCGCCGGTGCAATGACGCTCGCCAGCGTGTGCAGTTCGGCCGCGGCGGGCGTCATGACGACTTCCGCCGCAAGGGGGTGTGCGCCGCTCATGCGCCGCTGCCGCCGATCGCATCGACCCGCACCGCGACCTGCTGCCGCGCGAAACCGAGATAGGTGTATTTGACGCTCTTCTTGGCGACGAATTCCTTGAATGCCTTGAATTCGTGGTTTTCCCAATTCGGAAAGTTGAAATACTCGTCGAACAGGATCACGGTGCCGGGCACGATCCGGTCGGACAAGAGATTGAGGATTGTCTGTGTCGAGCTGTACAGGTCGCAGTCGATGTGCAGAAAGGCCGCCGGTCCGCTGTTATCTTTCAGCCAGGGCGGCAACGACTCCTCGAACCATCCACGGTGCAGGCGGACATTCTCCGGAACGCGGGGAAGCTTGCCGCGCACATCGAAGGCGCTGCGCCCGAGATTGAAGCCGCCCCACGCCTCGGGAAGTCCCTCGAAGCTATCAAAGCCGTGGATGACGCGTTTTTTGAGACGCGATGCGATAAATCGAATTGTCCCACCCGTATAGACCCCGAACTCGAGATAATAGCCTTCGATCTTCGTTTCCGTCAGCGCAAAATCGACCAATTCACGCTGGCTGTCGAAACCGAGCGCGTCGGGCATTGCTTGCTCGATGTAATCCACCGTCCGCTGAAGCGCGCGCATCGACCGTTCGCGCATCGGGTGAATCCGGCCGACGTCGAAAAGCTGATAGAATCCGCACACGATCTTGTAGAGGACGTATTTGAGCTTGAAATTTGTGACGAGCATGGCTGATACGCGTCGTTATTGGCGGACCGCGCCGAACATGTTTACCGTGCAGAGCGCGTTCAAAAGCGGGCTCCTCTCGATATATGGCTCGACAGGCGCAAGCAGCCGGTAAGCCAGGCTCGGCGTGAAATTTGGAAACAGGTTGAGCCGCCTCGCGACCAAAGTGCGCCAGCCCGCTTGCGAAAATATATCGGTCAATTCGCGCGTGCGGAAGCTATCTTCCCCCGCGCTACGGTAGCTGGGCGTGAATTCGAGCAACTTGCGGACAATATTGTTGCCGTTCGGTTCGAGTACGACGATTCTGTCGGTGACCTTCGTGAGCGATCGAAGCACGTCCGGAGTCGCCGCCTTGATGTGATGCAGGATGCCGATCAGGAATACGCCGTCGTATCGCGGCAGAGCATCGTAATCGAGCGTCACCAGATCCGCGGAAAAAAATTTCAAATGGGTTCCGGGTGCCGCGGCGTTTGCGCGCTCGATGGCGGCAGGCGCCAGGTCGTAGCCGTCGATTGCACTGTAGCGTGCGGCAAGAGTTTCATTGGCGAACGCACCATCGCCGCAGCCAAAATCCAGCACGCGGCCGCTGCGCGGAATGCCGAGTTCATCGGCGATGTCGATGGCGATATTCCATAGCCGCAGCCGCACATGGCGCTCCACGTCGGCGCTGCTGTACATTGCCTCCGCGTAGCTGACCTCGCCGGCGCGGTTCCAGTAGGCTTCTGGTTCGCCGAGATGCTGCTTGGTGTTCATCGCCGTTTTTAGTGCTCGTCGCCCGGAAATAGTCACCGCTGCATATCACGCCCGGGCGTTCGGCGCGCGGTCTTTGATCTGCAGCAGGAGCCAAAAAATGCCACCTGGGAGCACCACGAGGAGTGCAAGGAAGCCCAGTTGCAGCGAGAGGACCAAAGCGACGCTTGAAGGAACCCCGATCAACCCGAACAGCAGGATGACGGCCGTCTCTCGCACGCCCCATCCACCCACCGAGATCGGAAGGCTGGATAAAAGTGCGACCGGCTGCATCAAAACGATACAGTCGAGCAGGCTGACGTTTATGCCGAGGCTGGCCGCCATGGAAAAGGTTGCCATGCCGAGCGCGATCTGGGCGGAAATAGCAAGGCCCAGCACCGGCAACGCGGCCTTCGGTGTGAAAAAAACCTGCTGCACAGAGTTGCCGAGTGATTGCAGATATCGCGCCAATCGTGAGCCAAGCCACGCAGCTGGCATCCGACGAAGATTTGCGGCCACGATGATTCCGGCCAGTCCCGCGCAGGCGACGCCTAACGGGATATACATCTGTAGCGTATTCCCGACCCGTGCAAAGAATATTGGAGCAGTCGCCAATACCAGAAGCGCTATCCCCGCAACCGCGGCGATGCGATCCAGTACAACCGAATTGACTGCGATCTTCGCGCTGAGTTGGCGGCGGTAAGTCAACCAGGCGCGCAGCACATCGCCGCCGACTGCGCCCCAGAGATATGCATTGAAGAAGGCGGATATATAGTAGAGTCTAATTGAATCCCCAAGCGAAGGATTGGTGCCAAGCCTTGCGAGAATGGCGTGCCAGCGCAACCCAGCAAGCAAGAGCTGCACCAAAAGAATTGCCGCTGACAAGATGATGTACGGAATTAATTGGTTGGCCGCACGTTCCCACGCTGCCGACAGATCGACAGACAGCGCCACGATGGCGAACGCGCCGACGGACAATCCGATCTTGAGCACGGTAATCAGCCATGGCCATCGGCGTGGCAACGCACGTACCGGATTTTGGCCGCCTGCGTCTGGCATCGTCAGCAAGGCTCGCCCCTTACTCTTTTGGTCATCTTCGGGATAGATCGAGTGTAACCGCGGCACAAGAGATCAGCCAGCCGTGCTGGATTGGCAGTCGCCCATCGAATAGTGTCGTCCAATAATTTCAATGGCTATCCAAGCCGTTCGGACGCATTGAGCCCACGCCAATGACAGTGTTGCTGGCCGGAATAGGCCTTTTGTTCCTCCCGTTTTGCGTGCAGCTCGCGCTTTGGCGCATTTTTATTCCCCGCCGCCAGATACGCGCGCTTCTGGTGATTTTCGTTCTGGTACCGTTGATCGCGGTGGGAGTTCTGCAGATCGTTGGCATGCCGGACGTGCTTGCTACGCTCTCCGCCGCCGAGATCATTCGCCTCGCCATTTTCTACGTGTCCTGCGCCTTGATGTATATCGTTCTGTACTCGGCAATCGAAGAGCAAAGCCCGACGCTTGCAATTGTTTCTTATGTGGCCAAAAGGCCGCAATGCACCGACGCCGATCTTGTCGACAAATTCGGCAAGGGCCACGAGCTCTCAAGCCGCATTGAGCTGCTGGCCCGTAGTGAGTTCGTCAGGCAAGAGAGCGGCCGTTATCGGCTTGGGCCCGCAGGTCAGCGTTTTGCGAAGCTGTTCGATGCCGCCAATCGCCTGTTCGGCCTTGAATCGGGAGGATGAGTAGTTGCGCGCGGAATGGCTCCTGACCTTTGCGCCGATCGTCGGACTCGGTACAAACTGCCTGATGCACATTTTGTGCCGCAAGGTTTTTAGCCTGCGAACCGGCCACGCATTGGTCTGCGGACTTCTGCTCGGCCTTCTTATTACGGCAGGCGTCATCGCCGCCAACGTACCGACCTCCGCATCCGCCGGCGACCTGGCAGGTTTGTGGATCACGCTCGGGCTGACCTATGTCGCGCTTGCGTTCGGCTTCTGGGCGTTTCTCAACCTCAACATGACATCATTGCGGATAAGGATGCTGCGCGAATTATTGCATTCCGACCATGGCATGTCCCGGGCAGAACTTTTCGGCCGATACTCTGCCGAAGAGTTTTTGCGGCGACGTCTCGTGCGCCTGGAGCGCTCCGGAGATCTTGCGCTCGTCGATGGCCGCTACAGGCTTGGGTCGCAGAAACTTCTCTACCTGGACCGCTGCCTGAAAGTTTTGCGTGCCGTCATCTTTAGTGGCGCTGCGCACAAACAGGACGGCTGACGCTCAACGGCTTTTTCGCTTCCAGGCCATCAGGCGATCACCGACGCCATCAAGCACAAAATCCTTCTCCAGCGCCGGGAGGACGAGGGCAGCCAGATCCGGATTTCCGATTTCCGGTTTGCCGTCGCCCCCCTTCGGAACGAACCAATAGTCGGCGGTGGCAATACGCTTCCAGGATTGATCGAGTTGCCACTCCGTGAAAATAGCCCCGGATGGAAGGAAAGCCATTAATGGCGGCCGATGAGCGTCGATGAGATAGGTCCAGTCGTACAAGTCACCGACAATTGCCACCGGCTGCCCTTGTCGGGTCCGGTCACGAATTAACGCGACATCCCGCTCATTTGGGCGGTTGGCGACGCAACTCATCTCCTTACAGCCGTCGAAGCCCCGAAATGGTTGCATGACGATTGAGGGATAACGGACCCACGACCGAAGGCCGTAGAGGGAGGCATTTCGCTGATCCTGCGAGGTGCCGGCCAGAGCGACGGCTGAAACAAGCATGATTGCTATCGTCATCCCACGGGCGGGGATCATCTGCTGCGACACGTTGAGCCGGCGTGGAATGGTGCTGACTACGACGACCGCCCACCAGCCCAGCACGACCAAGAAGCCGAGTGCGTTCATATGCCAGACTGCGACGATCGACTGGTTTATGAATTTTGCCGACATCAGAAGTCCGCATGCCG